>Ga0209400_1000695_pt1 | contig 29007 bp, 25 predicted proteins | sample M_130807_EF_Meta_FD_187313 | JGI IMG/M metagenome (GOLD analysis project Ga0209400, IMG submission 187313) | Freshwater microbial communities from Lake Montjoie, Canada to study carbon cycling - M_130807_EF_MetaG (SPAdes) (version 2) | ecosystem: Environmental > Aquatic > Freshwater > Lake... | reverse complement strand
AGAGGTATGTTCTCGGGATAATGTAAAAGTAGTAAAAAATCCTGATGGATGTGTTTTATTGCGTGAACGCAGTTATGAACGTCTAGAATTCCTAGGAGATGCGGTAATAGAGAATATAATTGTATCATATCTTTATCGACGTTATCAGGATCAACGGGAAGGATTCCTTTCCACAATGAAAGTACAATTTGTTAATCGTATAACTCTAGGACATCTTGCAAAAGTTATTGGCTTGCATGATTACCTAGTTATTGGGCGGACATTGGATGATTTACAAAATGCCCGAGAAGAGGATAAAATTCTGTGTGATATTTTTGAAGCTTTTATCGCTGCCATTTATTTGGATTTCAATAATGATAAACACGGTTTCCTAGCGAGTTTCATTTCTGGAGCGGGGTATCAGGTTGCAGAGCTATTCTTGATTAATCTTATTGAAGATGAAGCATCACAACTAGATATAACTACATTCATTCTAGATGACCGCAATTATAAAAATAAAATTGTTAAGCTAATCAAGCGGATTCATAAGTATAGCCCGGAATTCAAAACTGTTAGAAATGATGTCTCTAGAACCGGAGAAACTGTAATTATTATGCAATTAGTGAATCCTAAGACGCGTGAAATTATTGGAGAAGGACGCGGTTCTAATCCCAAAAAAGCAGAACAAGATACTAGCAAGAATGCATTGATTAAACTGGGATATTTCAAGAATTGATATTCTAAAGATTGATATTCTAAAGATTGATATTCTGGTTCTTGTTTTTTTGATAGATTATAAAAAGAAATAACTAATAGTCAGTGATTTTGAACCAGATATTTATTCTAATTATAAGATGCCATTTGACTGATAGTATTAACTAAATCTTGCTTTTGGTAAAGATACACCTGATTTTTAAAATTCTTGGTATAAATCAAGTGAATATAATTACAAGTAAAATTATAGATCATATTTGACATAGTTTGCCATACATTTGGAAAAATATCGGGATTGTTGATTTGTTCTACTAGACAAATATATACTGTTCTTTGAAAACATTTATCTAGCAATTTGTAATTTAATATAATCGGAGATAAATTATGATCGCTTGATATATATATCAATTCATTGCAATCGTTATTTTGTTGCACGATGAAATGATATATACTTGGGTTAACGGTTTGAAATTGGCAAGGGTCTATTTCATCATCAAAATCATTATCTAAATACTGATTTCTATTATATGATTGATTGCCATTATATGATTGATTGCCATTATATGATGGATTGTCATTATATGATGGATTGCCATTATATGATGGATAGCTATTATATGATGGATTTGCATTGGTTGATATATTGTTTACATTATTTACATTATTTATTTTTTTGGAATTTTTAGTGTGTGTAAAGCCTCTAGAGTTTTTAGAGTTTTTATTAGCTGGTTCTATATGGATATTTTCCATCCGCCATAAAATTGCCAATTGTTCTATTTCATAATCACTTAGTAATAAATCTTCATTGGTATTATCTAACACTGGTGCATTACCAAACACTGGTGCATTACCAAACACTGGTGCATTACCAAACACTGGCGGATTACTAAATACTGGTGCATTACCAAACACTGGCGGATTACTAAATACTGGCTTATTTTTTGATTTTAAAACTCTAGCTGGTTTCTTTTTATTTTTATCCTTAAGTTGGGTATAATTGTCTTTAAAATTAGCACTACAGGCAGAGCACTTGGTGAATTCAGATATTACTTTATTTAGACATACCTGGCAATATTTGAAATCACATTGATAACATTGAATACATTCTATTGAATCATCATAGCATATATTGCAATCAGTTTTAATTGCTTGAACCTCTTCAAATAATTTAGAAACATTATTGCATTCTCCGGTTTTTATTTTTTTCTTATTAAAACGGTTTAGTTCTTCTAGAAATGATTGATTTACCACATCATCTAGTGTTGCCATTTTAATGTATTTTTAACGTATTTTTAACGTATTTTTAATGTGCGATTATGTATATTTTATGAGTCTTATCATAAAAGTTAAATCAATTTTTTATTTTTATTTACATTGATTTGAAAATATAAAACAAAAATGGAAAAACAAAATACAAAACACAAAATAAATCAATGCAAAACATCTAAAGCATCTTGCTAACGCGCTTCATTGTACTACTAACGGCATTAGTAATCTTACGAACAACACTCTTATTAGATTTACCACTAGATTTCTTAGTATGACGGCTAGCAGAATGCTTCTTAGAACGAAGCAATTTACTATGTCTTGAAATCATTCGACCAGAAGACTTATGCGATTTAGGGCATTTTTCAGTAGGAATACGGTCAACTGCAACTGCTCGGCGACTATAATAATAAGTGCGATCTCCAACGACCATAGGAGTTGCATATCGAATACGCTTAGCTTTATATGCGTAAACCTTGTGTTCAGAACCCTGGGTAGTTTCACGCATTTCAAGATATAGAGTGCATTGGCCGCGAATGCGCTTGACCTGGCATAAATGGCTAAGAGCCTTTTCAGCTGCGCGTTGGGGAGTATGAGCCTTATAACGACCTGTATAATCAGCATGGCTGAATTTAGTAGGACAACCATCTACATGATAGGCATGGTTAATAGTAAATGAACGCTTACCACTTTCACTTAGGGAATCAGACTTATGGCTTCCAGATTTAGACGAAGGCATAATAAATTTATACAAAAGATTATGATTATTTACTTAATTTATAACAAGATAATTATTTTTTCTAATTAGGATAATCTGGACTAAATAGAAAGATAAATAGAAAGAAGAAAGAAGAAAGAAGAAAGAAGAAAACTACAATCATATAATCTTTGATATAATTTTTGAAATGAAAAATCTATATATAAATTAGCTAATAAATAATAAATAATAAATAATAATTAACAATTAACAATTAATAATTAACAATTAACAATTAATAAATGCATCCTATATTATTCAAAATATTAGTTTTAATACCATTACTGGCGTTGCTAGGAATCCTTACATATAAAAAAATAAATGAATCATTTGATAGTTCTGATGATTTAACAACTACCACTATACCATTATCAACTATAAAACCACAAACTACTACACCTGCTGCATTGATTAGTACCCAATTAACTACAGGTATTGCTACCGTATTAGGTGTCTCGGTGCGCCGCATTACCAATCTAAATTATTCTGGAGATATAAGCACTCAAACCCTGGCAGTTAGTTTTACTGTGCTTGACCCTAATCTTATAGAAACAAGTAAAAATGAATTAGCAGCTGTAGCAGCAGCAAATAACGCAAACACTATGTTTACTCAGAGCAATTTTATAGTACCCATTAACGGTATTAATGTACGGCTAACTAAAATGAATCAAAATAGTAATGGAAGCAATACAAGTGATAGTATAGGAAATAGTACTCCTACTTTAGATCCCGCTAGTTATTTTAATAATAAAGGTATGCTAGATACTGCGAAATATGCCCGGCAAGTGTATGCGGAGGTACCTATAGATTCTGCTGCCACTCGATTCTTTACTCTACAACCAGATAGCAATTTTAATCTTATGCCAGTTATGCATACTAGTGAAAACTAGTATGGCTCTAGCATTTATAACAAGTATTTTATTACTTTTTCCAATTGTCTTAAAATCGTGAATATAATCTTCTGGAGTAGAGAGACTCCAAACTAAATTATTTTTAGACTAACCTACTTGCAAAATTTGTAATATATCACTAGATTATAGAATATTACCACTTAACACGAATAACTTGTAAATTTAGTAAATTAAAAAACCATCCAAAAATTTTAGTGTTTTTTCTCCCCCCTCTCTCTCAGGGTGCCGTAGTGTTTCAACTATACAAAAATTTTTGTAATTTTACACTGTATTTACCTGTTCCGCGCGCGCGACCTTAAAAATGTGAAATATAATAAAATGGCACCGAACCGCCCAAGCTGTCGGTAAAATGTGGCACCGAATAGCATTGTTTGGCACCAAAATATAATTATGGCACCGTGCCACTCAATCCACTGATAAAAGTTGGCACCAGAGAACATAAATATAAGAAAAAATAATAAAAAAAGTATAAAAATTAAAACTAAAAATATTAATGATGTACTGGTAAGTTTTAATAATTGGTGTTAATAGAATAGAATAAAACATATTTTGTTCTATAAAATATTTTATGTTTGTTGAAACAATTTATTGTTCTAATTATATAGTTTGTTTTGTAAGATAAAAATAAAATATAAAATTAGAATATCTAAAGCTGAAACACTCAAAGATTTATAAAATGTCAAAAATATTAGAAACTATTTGCAAGTTTTGTAAAAAAGATTTTATTACAAAAACACGTCTTAAACGTCATCAGGCAAATAAATTAAAATGTAATAAAAACATTGAAGATAACAAGATCGAAACTAATAGTATTGATAAATCAAAAAATATAACAAAACCTATAAATTTAGAATCTTTAAGAGACCAAATAACAGATAGTAATCTTGATATTGAAGAAATATCACTATTAATAGCATATCTAGAAGATTATAAAAATGATATTCTAGAGAATACTCGTGAATATGATATTACGTGTGGTAATTGTGGCATACAATTTACACAAAAAAAGAGCTTATATAGGCATGCACGATTAAATAGATGTAAATCAAAAGAATCAAGTCGAACTGAAGGTATTGCATTAGATGACATATTAAATCATTCTAGAGATAGAATAAATACAAATATTAATGGAAACAATAATACTACTAATACTACTAATACTACTAATATAGATAATTCTAGAAATATAAATATTACAAATTTTTTTATAAATGTTAATCCTCTAGGATTAGAAAGTATAAACCATATTAGCATTAGAGATTTTAAGAGTATATTTACAAATATAGAAACGATAATGGATAAACTTAGTTATCATATCTTTAATAGACATGTTCCCAATATAAGTTTCTATAAGAATAATCTTAATAAACAAATTGTATCATATCTAAATAAAAATCTTGAGATTAAATTAATAGATGAAAAAGTATTTCTAAATAAATTACGGGATTTTCTAGAAGATTTATGTATTCAGTTATTTCATAATTTTCGAGACCAGCTTAGCGAAGATGAACTTATACAATATATGCGCAACTTAGTTGAATATCAGAATATTGTATCTAGTGATTACGAACATTACATAACTAAAAAAACTAAAAGTAGTTTATCTAGGCTTCTTGAGTATGCATTCCGAAATAAAGATATTAAAATGGCTATTGATAATTTAATAAAACAGTTAAAAACTGATATACAAACAAAAATGCAACTTATTAAGGAACATAAATATGAAGATACAAAGAGATGTGAAATTAGTAATGAATTTTATAAAAAAGATATTGATGATAATATAATAGATGGAAAAGATAGTAATAATCATAAGCTACTTTATGTATTAAGACATAAGGCAAAAAAAGCAAATGAAAACGCAGATAAGGAATGTAATAAGAGAATACTAAAGAAAAATATAGAATCAATAAATTTCTCATCAGGAACACATGATGAATAATACTCTATTAATTAATGTGCTAGTGATAGGTAATACTAAATTTCTAGCCGTTCTAGCTATGTTGGCTTTAATTTATTCCTCTAGAATTAGAATTAGAATTAGAATTAGAATTAGAATTAGAATAAGCTTTGTATCCATAATTCAGTTCATTTGAGTAATCACGAATATGAGAGTGTGGTTCTCGCCATACCCGTTGCATTCCAATCTCTGCGGGATAGTAATCTGTTGTAATATCCCGCATACTACGCGATATGCCTTTTTTGTCTTTTTCTGCTAAAATGGTCGAACGCCAATTGAATAAATCTAATTCGTCTTGTAATATTTCTTTCTTAAGGGGGTCAGTCTCCTGATTGTATAATGATTGTACGTTTGCAATTTCTTTATCATCATCCGCCGAACGTCGCCAACCCTCGGGAACCAATATATCCCGCCGGAAATAATACAAGCGTCTAGGATTGTATTCTAGCGGGTTGAAGCGGGCATAATAAGGGGTATCTAGTTCCCCGGATGGCAAAATTTCGGCGGCTTGGATAGAATTAGCCATTGTAGGATATGCCTTACAATTTATAGCAATTGTTTTAGAAATATCTGCTAGAGATGGATCGCTAGGTAAAGGATTAGACACGAAATGGTCTCTAGCATTACTAAAATATTCTTCTCGTAGTTTAAATAAACGTTGTACCGTTTCATATACAAAGATTAAGATTATTATAAATAATAGGCTATATATAATCATTCTAGGGGTATTGGTTTGCTAGTTTGCTAGTTTGCTAGTATATGCCAACTAGATATGCTAATTTAATATTAGGAAGTTTTTAAAGAACCTATATTTTTTAATATTGGCAAAACTTTGCAATAGAAAATAATAGAAAATAATAGAAAGAGGCAACTGATCCATAACAAGAGGAGAATACAAACAAGACAATAAAAGATGACAACCAATACACTTGTAAAACCTGTAAACCCTGGTGTTAGTGCTGCCGATGAAGGTATGTGGCATTTTGAACGTTCTAGTGATTGGGTAGCTCGGTATGGTGCGTGTTCTAATAAAGCAACCCGTACTGCCCCATTAAATATAGATACAAATAACGTATCACCTTGTAATGCTCTTTGTAGACTTAATATCCAGTATAATCCTACGACGTGTAGCGTTAGTATGATTAATAATGTACCTACAATAACATTCACTCCTAACTGTATTCTCAAGTTCAAAAATGATTTTTTCTACTTGCGCAAAATGACACTTCATCGACATAGTATGCATACCATCAATGAAGTATATTATGATATGGAAGTACTGCTTTACCACAATCGCAATCCCGTTAATGATGCAGATGGTGGTGTTATACTATGTATTTTAATGAAAAAAGGGGCAGATTATGGCTCTGCAAATGAATTTCTTAATGAATTTATTAATCAAATGCCAGCTAATAGTATATCAACTGAACGTGATATAGTAGTTAGTGATACTTGGAACCCGCAACAATTAATACCAGATTCGAAATCCTTTTTTTATTATGATGGTGCACTTCCTTATCCACCCTGTACTCCTAAATGGTCGCTTATCATATTTGAAGAAGCGGTTGGGGTTGCCCAGAATATAATCGATACAATGGGATATATTCTAGGCGGTGATGCTAATAATATTAATCCTAATGTTCGCCCAATTCAACGCACACCTAGAGGTACATCGATATTTTATAATGCTAATTCCAAGTTTGATTCAAGCCAAGATATGTCTGATGCAGAATCTATCACTGCACAACCAACACTGCCAACAATACCTAGCGTGGCGGGTGTCAGTTGGTTGAAACAGAATATTTACTATATCAAAGGTATCGTTATTACTCTTATTCTAGTTTTGATGCTATATGTTGCTATTAAGTTTGCCAGTATTATAGTTAAGAATGATATATTGAACTCTTTTATAATCCGCCAACTCAAACGTCGTGAAACTCGACAACAAACCCAGGCACAATCCCAGATGGCAGAACAACAAGCAATGGAAATGGGCGGTGTGGCACCAGTCGCAGCAACTAATCTACCTAATAATAATAATAATGATAATAATAATAATGATAATGATAATTAAAAAGTATCTTTTGTTATCATATAAATTAATTACTAGACAATTTGTAAAATTATTTTCATTTCAAATATCAAATAATTATGTAAAAATTATTTTCAAAATTTAATATATCTATAATATCTAGAATATCTAGAATATCTAGCAATAATACAATTACAAAAACATCCTAGCAAAATGAATATTGGAAATAGTTCCTGCTTTAAGACATCAGACAATAAACACCTTCAATGCCCTGCACGCATGTCGGATGGAAGATCATTCACTGATTATCGTTCTAGCAATTATATCAATGATCTCATCCGTGCAGATAATAATATCTCAAATTCTCTACATTATCGCGTTTTCCTTCAGGGTAATGCCGATTCACTAATGGATCGCCAACGTCATATTGCTTGTCAACTCAATTGTTGCGGACCTTGCCCAATTACCCAAACTAGCAAAGAGCCATTTGATGTAGGTACAATGGTTCCAGAACAATATATGTTTGTAACAGATGGACGTACTACCAAATATGTTCTCAATGATATCAATGGTATTGGTACTGGTCGTGTCTATTACACTTTTGGACAACCGGAAGAAGCTTGCAAGAATCTTCCTAGCGCCTGGCCTCTAGATCAAAAAACTAATATGTGCGCATCACCTCTAGATAATCTTAACTACCTAGGAGATATTTCCCCTACTCCTACTGGTCTTCGTCAAGCCGTTCCCGGTGGAGGTACTATGGTCAACAATGTTCCAGGTGCAGGCCAGAAGTTCGAGTAATTACATTATGTGCTATTGTCTATTCAGTTATCAATTATCAGTAATCAGTTATCAGTTATCATTAATTATTTTGCTTTTTATGTATTCATTGCTATATTTTGTTTATTTTTATATTTTTTTAACCTTGGATATGCTAGATATTCAACATTTTCAATATAAGAATGCAACTTGATAAAGTTGAAAACTTAGTGCTATCTGGTGGCGGTCTATTAGGTATCAGTTATATTGGTCTGTTTCAATATCTAGAAGAACATCAAGCAACCCGACAAATTAAAACTGTAATAGGCTCTAGTGCAGGAGCTATATTTGGAATGTTATTTATTATAGGCTATTCACATAGTCATATATATGATAAAGTCAAAGATATGAAATTTAGCGAATATATTCCAATTACTGCAGATTCATTACTCAACCTAATGAGAGTCAAAGGTGTCAATTCCTGTTCTAACATTGTACGATTTTTAAAAGATGCATTGTTAGATAAAACTGGTAATGAAGATATTACTTTTAGAGAATTATATGAACGTTTTGGTATTGCATTCAAAGTAGGAGCTACTAATCTAACCACCTCGCGATTTGAATTACTAGACCATATAAATCATCCTGATTTGCCAGTTTATCTAGCAGTTAAGGCATCCATTGCCATACCATTTGTTTTTGAACCAGTTATAATTGGTGAATATCTATATTGCGATGGGGGGCTTTGTGATAATCTACCTATTGATTATGTTATTGAAACTATGGATTACCAAGCAAATAAACCAGATAAACCAAATACGCCAAATACACCAGATACTGAAAAAAAAGAAAAAGAATCATCACAACTGAAAACTCTAGGTATATATTTAACCAACACGCAAGAATGTATCAATCCAGATAATTATCTTGATGCCAGTATCTATCAATATTTAAATGCAGTATTGCACGCATCGTTTTTACATCCTACGATAGAAAAGAAAGCTAAAGAAAACGAGAAAAACTACAAGATAATTATAATTGAGATTCCGTGTGATATTATGACTTTTCTCAAGCTACACGCAACCCGGGCGGATGTGGATAATATTATTGGTATTGCATATGAAACTATTGTCAAGGAATGCAAAACCTAATCATCCGATACTAGATACTTGCGAAGGCCTTCATAAGTGCGGTCGCCACCATATTCAACCTGGGTACCATCATCTCCTAGAATCTTGACAGTAGGATAACCACTAACATCATACTGACGAGAGATATCTTTATTAGCATCACAATCAACCATTTCTAAACGCATCTTCTTTCCATCTTTACCTGTTTTACCATTGAGATCACTCATTGCCCGCTGGAAATGAGGTTTGAAATGTTGGCAATGAGGGCACCAATCCGCATAGAAGAGTGCAACTACGCATTCACCCTTTCCGGGGTTGAGACGACTCTTGATATCCGTTCCAGTTATCAAGGCGTTAGATTGTTTCTTAGAAATATTATTATTTTGATGACTGGTGAAATTTTCATTACTACGTTTCATATAATAAAGAGCCACTACTACTACAACTAAAAGGCCAACACCTGCCATAAGCGCCCAATTAGCTTTTGGCATCTTAGATCCCCCTAGGACTTTATTATTGTTTGCTTTGTTATTTGCCATCTTATAATTCAAGTATTAAAGTAAATTAAAAAGTATCTTTATAATTATGTTTTGTTATATTGTGTTGTGTTTATAATTATGTTATATTTTATTTTTTTTGATACTTTAGAAAGATGTACTTCTAGATTGAACTTATTTTTCTATATTTTTCCTATATTTTTATATTTTATTATATATTTGTATATCTAATATTCTAGACGAATTAAATATATTATTATCTACAAAATGAATACAGTACTTAAACGCAAACTCTCTAGCGTGATAGCTAGTGAAAGTATAGTAAAAAAAATTGGCAAAGGAAAATATAAGAACTTTTGCAATACTACATCTAGATATAAGAATATTGATAATAAAAAAAAAGATACAAAACAGAAAAAAAAAGCAAATCATTTAGAACATTGTAATGAGCGTGTTAATAAGCGACAGAAGAAAACACATTACAATGAAAAAATGGAACCCATTAGATTATCTAGCGAAAGCGTAGGCACCGGATCTACTAAATTTAAATTAGGTGTTGTGGAATCAGGCTTTTTGCCTAAACGAATTAGAGAAGTTGTATGGACTACCTATAATGGTGAAACTTATTCTAGCAAATGTTATGTTCCGTGGTGTAGCAATATGATAAACGTTTTTAATTATCAAGTAGGTCATGATATTCCAGAATCCAAAGGTGGTAGCTATGATATAGGCAACTTGCGACCTATTTGTGGCAATTGTAATCTCAGTATGGGGAATAAATGGACTATCCAAGAATGGGGCAAATTAGTTAATCACCCTAAAGTAAAACAATGTAAGCAGGATTCGCAATCCCACACGCAACATTATAAAGAGGAACGAGAACAAATTGGCAAAGAACAAACTGGAAAAGAACAAGATAAATCAAATTTACAGTTAATCAGCAACTGCAAACCAGAAACCACTTCTAATATTACATTTATAACATTTATAATTCCTAATTCCTAATTCCTAATTCCTAATTCTTAATTCCTAATTCCTAATGTGTATTTTATGATATTCTAGATATTGTAAACTCATACATCCTAGAAATCCAATTCAATATCATTATTAGATTCCCCAAACGATAAAATGCTAGTATTGCTAACTATAGATTTCATTTTCTTATTATTATGATTTCTCTTATTTCTCTTATTCTCATTATAAAAAGGATTATCTTTCTGGTTTGTCATATCTTCTATATAGGCTTCTAGATCCACATTGCCATTCTTCTGTAATTCCCGACACTTACAAATAATTTCCCAAATCTGACATAATCGCGGTATATATTCACCTTCATATAAGGCTTGATTATATACTACTGTTTTCTCTGCATATACATCTAGCCGCCAGAACTTGACCTCTTTAAACATAAAACCATTTGCAAATTGGGCGGAATTTGTATCCACTATCCATTTCTCTATATCCAACTGCAAATATTTATTGAGTAGCGGATAAATTACATATTTATTTCTAATATCGCTAGGTGTAATAGCATTTTGATACCACATTAGCAAACCTTTTTCATTACCAAATCTATTCAAATTCTCAACTGGTATATTGTGATTCTTAATCCTGGAAATATTAGATGGCTGGCTAGTATCTAGCCTATCAGCTAACATCTCTTCTAGCGTCAAATATGCCTTATAATTGCCTGCACTAGTAGTTGAATATTTATCTACTATCGTGGTCTCTACAAAATCACATATTGGAAGCTGAGTAGTGTATTGTTGTTGGAGGATTTGCACCATATATTCCGGTTTAATAGTCTCATCTATCTCACGGGAATATGGATTTTTAATCTCTAGCAGACGTCCAAACCGGGATTGGCACTGGAATGTATTTGCTAGACACTTAACAACAATACCATCTGGTGAGGCACCTATACAACTAGTAGGTGATGTAAGAATACCATATTCTGCAACTTCTACCTGATTGCGAGATTCATAAATAGCACGAGAAACATCTTCATAAGTATTCCCGTGCATTAGTGATGGCGTAGCGCTATTAGGATAAGTCTTTAACCCCAATTTTAGCCGGAGAGTATCCACCGCACGCGCCGCACCACATTTCTTAAGAAAATACCCAGCATCACTAGCGGATATCATACCTTCCCGCAACCGGAACCATTCTGGGCTTTTTTGCTCTACTAAAGGTATATTTGCAATTTGAGTAATCCGTGCAATTATAGATGGATTATGATACGTGTTCTGCATTGTGTTGACTAGGAAATCATCAATTATTGCCGGTGTAATAGAACTAATAAGCTGTTGCATTGGACTATTATCTCCAGTAGTTCCACCCCCAGACATACGTGATTGATAAGTTGTTATTATAGAGTTAATAGATTCGCGATATTTTGCTAGACTATATTTATAATTAGTATCATACATCTTATTAGGTAGTTCTATAGCTACTTTAGCTGATAATCTTTCTAAGAAATCAAAATATTTACTTGATGAGGATTCCATTTTATTTATCCTAATACAATTATCCTAATACCTTATTAACTAATGCGTCAGTGTTAGGTAATACAATTATCCTAATACCTTATTAACTAATGCGTCAGTGTTAGGTAATACAATTATCCTAATACCTTATTAACTAATGCGTCAGTGTTAGGTAATACAATCATCCTAGGCTTTATATTCTTATTCTTATTGACGTTAAAAATATTAGTAATCAATAAGGTATATATGAAAACTATGAAACGAACTAGCAAGCGAACTAGCAAACGAACAAGAAACAAGATAACTAGGAAAAGCAAGACACACTCACAACATAACAACACTACAACTAAGAAACCCAAACCAATAATATTAGATGATAAATCCGTGCGTTTACTTTCGATGGCATTATTAAATACGGAACACATAAAAACACTAACTGAACTATATAATAAGAATCGTTCTACAATAACAATATGGACAATAGAACAAATAAAACAATTTGTAATTGATGAAAAAATTCAAAATAAAAAGCTAGATATAGACCGGCAATATTATGGCTATTGTATATTTTATAATGGTAATCATAATGATAATCATAATGATAATCATAATGATAATCATAATGATAATGATAAACTAGTAGGATATATAATTGGTAAAAAAACACCTCTTTTGACGCATAAATATTTAGGTAATAAAAAGCCTAATAAATTTGATCTTTTATTTACAATAGGTTTGGATGGAAATTTTTATGGTAAAGGTATAGGAACACTAGCAATAGATTTATTTATTAAGATGTACCAGAAAAAAATCGCACATCGAGGTAATTATGCTAGGAATGCTAGATTATATGCCGATATTGCCACTGATAATATTGCAAGTATAAGAGTATTTGAAAAAAATAATTTTCATTATTCCCATAATATTATAATTTCGGGTAAACCTTATAAAAGGTATTCTAGATTGGTATTTATAGATTAGTATTTTACCAATTAAAAATCATATTCTATTACTACTTTTGCTCTAGGTGTTTTAGCTTTTTGTTTGCCATTGCCTTTGCCTTTGCCTTTGCCATTGCTTTTTTGCATTGCCTTATCCATCGAGTCATTAGGAGATATTATAGTGATTGTGTGTTTAAATTCTAGTTGTAATGCTGTCTCTAGAAGATTACATATTTCAATTTGGTTAGTAGATAATTTATAAAATGCAGATGGCTTATTTATATGTGGTCTTATGTGGTTATCAATAAAATTATGTATCAACTCAGTTGAATATAATTCTTGTAATTGTCGAATGCGCGTTATAAGTTGCCATACTAATTCTAGCCGTGGCAAATAGATATTCTCAAATAAATGGCTATCATATTCTAGAGTCTTTTCAAAATATGCTGCTAGATACCAATATTCTACTGCGATCTGGGATTTACAAATGCCAGTGCTTTTAGCAATGGTTGTTTTAGTGGTTTTAATCCATTCTAGAATGCCGGGTTTAGTATATGGCGTATCTAGAGGATATAAATGTGTTATAGTTTGTCCCGTTTTAGAATCCTTATAATGAATTATAATACCTTTTTCCATACCTTTGCTAGTTAAATTACTAGCTGGTATATTCTTATTTGCTATTGGCAGCATATCCCGGTCTTTGGTAATTGGAACATCTGCTAGAAAGGCATTAATATCATGATATGGAAGTAGTTCTTTATCGGTAGTTGTTTCATTTACTGATGCACCAATTATATTAGTTTTAACAAAATCACATTTAGGTAGGTCAAGAACAAATTGCTGTTGTAAAACCTGCACCGCGTATTCCGGTTTTATATAATCACTCGGATCATAATCATATGGATTTTTTATTTCCACTAACCGACCTATTCGCGATTCTAGCTTATTTGTATCTGGTTCTTGGCTTGTTTCGTGGCTTGTTTCTTGGCTTGTTTCTTGGCTTGTTTCTTGGCTTTTGTCTTGGTTTGTTTTAAATTCTTGAATTACTATGCCATCGGGGCTAGCGCCTAGGAATGCGTTTTTAGATGTAGTGATAAGACCATATTCTTTGACTTCTAGAGAATGTCGCGATTGATAGATTGCACGGGAAACATCCTCATATATATTACCGTGTCGAATAGCATCGAGCTTGCCTATATAATCTAGCGAAGTAGAAAGATTGCACTTAGCCTTGATATAACTAATCATACCACTGCAACTCCGGATGCCTAGTAAATATCCCGATTCACTAGCAGCAATTAAATTCTTTCTAGCAGCTAACCATTCTGGGCTTTTCTGGGCGATGGGTTTATGTTTTGCTATAGCTGCTAGGGCGGTTTCAATGCTAGTTGAAGTAAAATGCATATTGTATAATTTAGTGAATTCGTTTGAATGGCATATATGAAAATATAAAAAAATAGGATTATGTAAATCAATTTTATATAATACTTTATTACAATACCAATTGTATTCAAATAATTTTTTCAATGTTTCAATTTTTCAATTTTTCAATTTTTCAATGTTTTAATTTTTTAATTAATTTATATCCAAATAACAATAAAATAATTATATAATAAATATTTAGAATACAAAATGGCAAATCTCAATAATTCCAAAAATATACTTTATGAAAAGTTAACATCGACAAAAATATATAATGTTACAAAAATGAATTTAAAACAAGAATCATTTAATCAATTTTATGAGGAATTTAATAAAACTTTTCAATTAGGTAAATTTCTAGGTAATGGTGTATATAAAGTAGCATTTGATGATAAGACTAACTCAAAAAAGGTAATAAAAATAGTTTGTACAAAACAAAATAAAATATCAGAAGCACCATCTAACACAGTAAATATTAGTAAATTAACAAGACCTGTCGACAAACTTAAACTAGCAGATAATGATTATATTGCTGATTATATTGCTTCATTCAAAAAAAAATCAAATTCTAATAATTCTAAAACAGAAAATTATTACGAATATTCAAAGCTATTATCAGAGATTAAATTTATGTTTGCAAATCCAGATGTTGGTTTGAAACAATCCGATATACATATATATGCAAACAAAGAAAATATTGAACGAATTAAACAAAATATAACTAACTTGCAAGAATATGAAAAAGCTTTTTATGATCCTAAATTGTTTAATAACCCTACATTTATTGATAAATTTAGTTTTGTTGAAACTGATGTTAGTGATTTAGAAAGTATTTTTGTGTGGCGTGAACCAAAATATATTGCAAGTTTAAAAGATGTACTAGACTTTAAAAAATCAAATAGCAAGACAAATAGTTCCTCAAATAATTATGCTAATAGTGCATATAATAGCAGAACACCGTCTCCTTTGGCAATAAATAATGGCGATAATAAACTGAAGAAAGATGCAGCAGTACAATTTTTAATATATTTACTAGAACAAATAAATATAGTTTTAGAATATCCTGATGATAATACTATATTAATTAAAAAATTAGCAAAAACACATACACAAAAAAATAATAGGAAATTAATGGTTAATGATTTACACTCAAGTAATTACGGCATATTTACGACAAACAATTTAAATGACAATCGTAATAGGACTAGAAATAACAAATCTACAAACACTAGAAAACAAAAATATACTGCTAGAATTACTAATGCATCATCTTGTGGTATACCTATTTCTTATAGCACAATTATTTATTATTTGAAAAGATTATTATCCGATAAAACCATAATAATACAACAATCTTTATTATCGTATCAGTTTTAATAAATCGATAGTATTGGGAATTAAGGGCTGCCTGCGACAATATTACCACTTGCCGCACTGGCACCCATACCCAAATCAAACATCCCGCGGAATTCACTATTATAATCTTGTTGTCTGTTAACCGTGGGATTAAAATAAGGATAAGGATAGCGGGTCATATGACTACTACGAGTGCCTATTTGCAGAGGTGTCTGTGGTTCAATATAATTCGCCCCACTAGTATCCCAGCAGTTAGATTGCCGCCGAGACGGGAAAATGGCTTGGGGATTTTGATATGCGGCCGCAATACCCATAGGCAATATCCATTTTTGAAATTCCGTAGGCGTGGGAACATCCTTTGGCGCGAGATCTTTATCTGCTAGGATAGAGAAATCGAGTTTGCTTGCATTACGTCCCATTATATGATATTCACCCGCTAGCAGATTATCATCCTGTAGAATTATATTTGAAGCCGGATAATCCATAAATGATTTTTCAGGTAAGTTAAAAGCATTACTTAAATTTACATGATCTACAACTACATTCTTATTTGCAAAATCCACCCGGAATACTAGCATAATCCGTCGCGAGAAGAGGTTTTTCAATTCGTGGACGAAGAAATCTGCTACAAACCGGGTTTCTGTAGGACTTAAAACATCTTGCTTTAGTTGGTCGTAAGATGTAAAATAATAAGTCATTCCCGTCTGTTTGTTTATTTCATTGAGGATCTTACGAATTATATCAGTTATAATGAGTCTCGTGGGTTTATCAATAGTCCATGGTGTATCACTAGAATTATTTAAACCAGCATAATTGTTTTTAGCGCCAGATACGTGTTTGGCATTTGTAAAACCTTCTATTGCACCTTTACCCTTATTACCCTTATTACCCTTATTACCTAACACTTGCGTATTATTTAGATATATAAGGATACCTACCAGAATTACAATGGATACTGCTAATATAGTCGTTCCGTACATTTATGATTTATTATTTATTATTTATTTCTATCTAGCTGTCTAGAATATCTATATAATACCATTATTTTTTGTTTTATTTTTAATGATTTTTTTTGGATTTTCTTTTTAATGTGTTTTTTAATAGTTTTCTTAATTCAATAATTAGTCGCATAAAATTGAATATCTCTAGAATATTTAAACTTCATATATTAATTATCTGTCATCATGAAAGCTAGATTAAATATAGTTCTAGAGTGTTATTCAATAAATCCTATTTTAGAACGAAAAAATAGATTCATATGGTTAGGCCACCAAAACCCACCTATTCTAGAGATAGGTAATTCAATTGAGTTTTTATTGATAAACATACAAAAAATAAAACTATCTCTAGAAGATAATATATTAAAACCAGATAAATTACAATTGCCATTGCCATTTCCATTTACTTATAATGATTTCATTACATTTGCTAGAAAGCTGGCATCTTATTTAACTAATGCATCATCTTTGTTAAAAAGTTTGGAATATATGAAAGATTATATTCTAGCACCTTTAATGATTTCATCTAAAGAAGTAATAATAGGTATTATAATATTAGATGAATTAATTTTAAAAACTTTATTAAAACCATTAGATGTACTAGAATCAAATACCTACTTATCACAAATTAATTATAATAACAAAACCAATGCTGATAACAAAACCAATTCTAATATAGAATGGAAATGTGATATATTAGCTAGTCTTCTAGCAATGAGTGGGAATAATCTATCCGCGCGGATGAAATTATACATAATGAATTGTAGAGGTTATATTCCACCAGTACTAATACATAGAATGCCTATGAAAATAACGACAAATAAGTTTTTTCAAAAAAACTAAAATATTTGTTTACAAACTTTTTTCAAAATCATCTAAATCCATAATATTACCAACATCACTGCCCGCTATACTTTCATCCGGACAATTATAATTATATTCATTGGAACCAAATGAGCTTTCATTAGTTGTAATAATCGGTTCTGGAATATTAGATACTTGTGTGTTTCTGCTAGGTGGTTGGATGTTCTCTCGCAAAGCAGTAATAGGTGTAGAAAATCCAGATGATTGGTTATGGGGGTTTCCTGTGTTTTGATATTGTTGATTTGGGATCGTTTGATTTGGCATTGTTTGATTTGGTTGCTGTGCTGATGAAGATGACGTAGAAATTCTTAATGGTTGTCGTGGAGTTGGAACTGGTATATTAGCTAATAAGCTATTATCAGTGATAGATATATCATTTTTCTTATTGAAATAGGTACTAATAGTATTAATTTGATTTTTTAGAAGATTAAATGATACATCTAGATTAGATGATGTCCCGGAATTGGATTGTGGTATAGAAAGAGTTTGATAAACACCATATGCTAGAGACATTATATCAAGGATGTAGATGAGCCAAAAATAATTATTTATAATCTCTAGGATTTCAACATGACAGTAATTTAATATTGCATGTGTAAGTATATATAGGATTGAACCATATAAAACTGTTGAAAATAAACGATTATCAACTATAAATGAAAACGAACTATTATATAATAAGTAATAAAACATTCTAGCACGGATAGTTGTAATGTTCCAATAAAAAAATAAAATTATAAAAACGTAATGAAACATAATGAAACATAATGAAACATAATGAAACGTAATGAAACGTAATGAAACATAATGAAACGTAATGAAACGTAATGAAAGTATGTAGAAAAGAGTTCCTAGCCATATAAATTGGTTTCTTCTGCCTCCTTATCCACTTTAGCGCTATCAAACATTTTTTTCATATTGTCTACGTTGCTAATTGCTGCATCAGGCTGATCTATATATTGCATCAAATACTGTTGTAAAAGCGCAGTGGAAATCTTAATTTGCATAGTAGTGCACGCCTTGTAAAATTCCTGAATTTTGCCAACATCCTGGCAACTTGTAAAATCGCGAAAGATGTCCTGAATCTGTTCCTTAGTGGAATAATCAAATCGCATAATATAATCAATACGACCAGGTCGAAGCAGTGCGCTATCTAAATGACTTTTATAATTAGTTGTAATAAAGCAAATAAGGTTTTCATTGGATGTAATACCATCCAAAGCATTCAAAAGACCGGAAAATGTAATATTATTCTTGTTTTCATCGTGTGATTTACGTTCTTTGAAAATACAATCAATATCTTCAAAGACCATCATGGTTTGCTTTTTTTCTGGTTCTTTATCTGAAGAAGCAGAATTTTCCTCATAGGTATCATTTAAACTGCGTAAAAGTCGCAAGAGATCTACATCTGTCATTTTGGGTACAAAACTAATTATCGCGATGTTAAAATTAAACTTAGACGCAAGAGCGGTAATTAAACTCGTTTTTCCAGAACCTGGAATACCTTCTAGAAGATAGACTCGCTTGTGATTAATACCAAGTTTCATATAGCGGGCACGAGTTGCAGATGCCAGGAATTTATCCATATCTGCGATTATTTCAGCTTTCTGTTTCTTAGGTAAGTATATGGAATCCATATCCCGCTTTTGACGTTTTCCTAGATATTGTAAATAACCACCTTCGGTACTAGTTAAATAAATACTGATTTTTTCCTTGTCTTCCTTATCTCCATGATAATGTGTATCGTAATAGGTCAAGCAAGTTTTGATAAAGACTTCAAATTCATCTTGATACTGTTTCTCAAAACTAATTGCATATTCAGAATATATTTGAATGTCATCTCGTTTTTCTTTTATCATCCTGTTTCCTAAATTACCACATTCTAAAACACGGAATTCAAAGGGTATACCTTTATAAGTAAATTCAAATATGTTATCCAACTGATTAAGATTAAATGATATGCGTTTATCTCTTCCACTAATAATCATTAACCCAACTTCTAATTTAGGTTGGCTCAGAATAGCCAAGTCATTATCTAATTTTTTAGGTTCAATATCTTTACCGCTATTTTGTTTTACCATCTGCCGATAATTTTCAGCAAAATAGAATAAAGGTTGATAATAAACACGCCCATGATAAGGCAATCCAGATGTAAATTTAACTTGAACCTTGGAATCCATTGTGTATACTTTATTGTGGGTTATCTTGTTGTCTTTATAATCTTTTTTTGATGATTAAATATTGCCAACAATTTATAATTTCATAAATCAATTTTTTTTTTAATTTTTTCTAGTAATAATGTAAGGTTTACATAGAGTGATAAATATGCAAAATTTAGGAAAAAAGCGTCAATTTCCACAAATTCTAGCTGTTAATTATCCAACACCTAGGCCACTAGCACTACATCACCAACCAGAATTAGCCCCATCACCAATGCCAGAGTTTGCACCACCAATCCAAGGGTTTCCACTACAACCGAAATTTTCTACTCATTCTATGAAAGATACAGATATAAGTTATATTGCAAATCATCTTAATAACAATTTGAAAATGCTTTTGTATTTAGTAGATGCAGATAAACTTAAACAAGTTCAAAATATTTTATTTAGTAAATCATCTAGACAAACTCGTAGCACTAGAAAACATCATTCAAATAAATTTGAACGGATGCATAGACAAGCCGCGCCAGCACCTCCATTCACACCCCCATTTGCACCCGCACAAGCAACCCCATTCGCATTCCCATTCGCAGAAGTTATTCCAGGTGCTATACCCCCTGCATTTGGTGTAAATTATCGAAAACAAAAAAAACAAACACAAAAACAAACACAAAAACAAACACAAAAACATAAATATCAGCCTGCAAATTCATTTCCAGATAAGGAATCTAGCTATTTAGAAGAAGTTATGAATTAAAATATTAGTTAAATAATTAAAAATTAACCTAACCATGGATTTGCTGCAACACATCTAGGATTTATTGCTGCTAGGGCATATAATATCAGTATACAACCTGTATTGCGGTCTTCATCCGTTTCGCCATTTGAAACTAATACATTTACGCTTTCTAAAATCTTATCTAGGAGAATATATTTATCTACGCGTGATAGCATTATATCTTGTAAATGGGATTGCGAAAAAAGATTGTGTGTACGAGCAATCCTATATCGTGCAGTATTATTAAGTCCAAATTCCAGATTCCATTGTAATGCTAGCTTTTTATAAAAGAATTTTAAATTTTTAACATTTTCATCCATTAACCATATTATATCTGTTATATAACCAAACATATCTATCTTTTGAAATATTGCAAAACATTTATTACGAACACGTTGCCGTAAATCACCCACACCCACACCAGCACCAGTACCTGCGCTAGCACCTAATGCGATTGATTGTATAGGCAGTTTAGTTTGCATAGCCTTAAAAATATTTCTAGCATGTAATTGAAATACTCGTAGCTTAAACTCACTGGTTAATAAATCTCGTGTATATGGATTGTTTATTTTAATCTTATTATAATGATTGTATAAATTACTAACATATTGCCGATAACAAAAACCCATACTTTGCTTTTTAAATGATTCTAGGAAATTTTCATCAGTTTTAAGTATTAAATCTACTACACTATCCAAATTAAAACCATAAACAAAGCCGTGGCTATCCTCTAATGCAATAAAATCTTTATCAGGAATATCTTTAATATCATCTAGACTAACAAAATCACTATCATTAACCACGCGCGACCGGGGTAGGCCGTGTAATCGCTTACTAAACGCCTGCAGATTATGTCTAATCCACCGCTGTAATTTAACTAGTTTATCCAAATGTGTATTTGCTTTTATCAAGATTGTAAAAAGAGATTCTAATTTTGTAATATTATCACTTGCCAATAAGAATTTTTTATCTGATTTACCTATTTCTATTCCGTTCAATAACTTATAATATTCTAATGACGCTAGAATACGAGAATATGGATAAAAATTTATTTTACCATTTTCTAGATATTCAATTAATTCAATAGGTTTATTAGCAATAGAACTTGTATCTTTCATATACAGCTTTCTAGAATCAAGATATTGATTGTAAACATCACTTCCCGCTATTTTTTTATAAGCATTCAATTCATCATATCCATTTGTCTTATTACTACTATTGCTATTACTGCTATTACTGCTACTATTATTATTATTACTATTGCTATTACTGCTATTGCTATTACTGCTATTACTAGTTATTAAGGGTGATACCACATTATTAGGTATAATTACTTCCCCATTATCATTGTATATTGGATTACCAGAAGTTTGATGTTTACCGCAAAAGAAACCAGATTTAATTTTTGCAGAACATTGTATTTTAGTTGTCTTATTCTTATACGCTTTGCATTTATCCATTTTCGATATTATTCGATATTATTTGATATAATAATTTCTACTATAAAAGATTATTTTATATCTAGCAAATCCTAGAAAGTAAATCCTAGACAGCAAATCCTGGAAAGTAAATAGTACACATAAAAAACAAAATTGTATGAAAAACGAAGCAAAATAAATGTGAGTTATAATTTAAGTATTCATAATTTGCTAATAAATTGTGCGATGGTTATTATTTGCTTATCGCGATATTCCCATTTGCTACCACCTACACGTACACTAACCATATCTCCAATTTTTAATCCTGCAAATTCTGTATTACCAGTATGATGATGTTTGAATAAGAATAATTCTAATGGTGAAGTTTCTGGATTATTCACATAACAAATCACTTGCGATTTATCTATATTGAATACTGTACTGTGGATTATTTGACCGACTGCTGGATTGCATACATCTACGCTGTATTTTATTTTATACATAGTTATACCATCAAAATTAGTATTATTAATAATTCCTAATGAACGAGTTAGTATCTTTATACTATCTGGGACTACGTATCCAACTTTTATACATTTGCCTTCCACTTTACGCCTTAGTTTCTGCATAATAATATCATCTATTTTGTTATTTAGGTCTGCGGGTTTTAGATAAATATATTCTTCTAGAAGTACATTTCTATATAACTCTTGATGATTATCATTTTGTGCATTTTCTCTTTCAAGTTTTTTTGTAGTAGTAGGTTTATCTAGTATAGGTTTATCTAGTATAGGTTTATCTAGTGTATCTTTATCTAGTATATCTTCATTTATATTTATATCATGACGAGTGTGAGTATCTTTTTTACTAAGAATTCCTTTAGTTTTGGATTGTATTGTTGATGCCATATTTTCAAAAAGTAATGCAGACCTTACTATATACTTTCTAGATAATTTATTATTAAGAGAAATGCGTATATTTTAAACCAATAAATAATAAAGAAAAAATCAATTTTTTATAAATAAATAATCTAACACAATAGCTAGAATAATTGGCTAGTATAATGGATAGAATAATGGCTAGAATAATGCCTAGAGAAGGACGGGAACACATAGTTTCATTTGTAAGTTATTAAGCTTCAAGCATTAAGCTTCAAAGAATATGAAATATTCCTCTGGCGTATAAAACCATTTTTTATTATTTACTCTATTAGCATCATTACGTTTTAGAAGCACTTCTATATCATTGCATAATGCATTTTTATTATAATTAACGTGTTTGCTCCTGAGAATTTTATCATCTAGTTTATTTAAATTCTTCTTAATATTAGTTGTGCTTTCGGTAATACATTTTACTCCGCTAACTGATTTTTTATCCCCTTTGGTGCTAATATCTTTAATTTTAAATGCTGGTATATCAATACCTTTTTCATATTTAAGATATCCATGCAGGTTATTAGGTGGTGCGGCTTTTAGTTGTTTTTTCCGGAATTCAATTATTTTTCTTAAATTACCTTGATTCTTTTCAAATATTTTGTCATCAGTTAATATGAATAATTCTAATTTATTATCATTTTGAATAATAAAACCATATATATTATTTATATATTTATCTTTACCATCGTTTTTATCTTTACCATTGTCTTTACCATTGTCTTTGTCTTTACCATTGTCTTTGTCTTTACCATTGTCTTTGTCTTTATGACTTCGGGTATCATAAAATATTTCGTTCATATAAACTATATTTGGTTTAATAGATGATTTAATTTTATTTTCATCATCAGTTAATTTTTCATTAAGTACAATTTTTTCTAATATATTCTTTAGTATTAGTACTTTGAACGTATAATTTAATTTATTAAATAATAAATCCAATATTTCTTCCAATTTAATTTTAATATTATATCTATATTCTTTTTGATAAACACCATAATATATTTGTTCGGCTTTCTCAATTAATTTATGTAATATATCTTGATAATTTAATTCTTGCTCTTCTGCTAGACGTTTTTGTTCTTCACCTAGTTTAGAAATAAATCCTTTTAAATCTATTTGGGATTTAATTGGTGGATTAGTCTGTATTGGCAAATATTGTTGGATAATAGAAACATTTGGTGATGGATTACCATTTGGTATAAACCGTAATGTATCACCACTTAAAACTATCCTACCTTCCCGGCCATATTTATCTCTAATTAAATTATCAGTATTTATGATATCTTGAATGGCACCCAAAAATGCATCTTCATCATCCCAGTGGGTATCTGTTTTATCTGCTAGAATGCTAGTTTTAGTTTGCCTGCCTTTTTTACTAATTATATATTTGGTACTGTTTTTTTTACTAATTTTATCTTTTTTAGAGTTTCCCGCTGCGGGTATTTGTTCGGCTTTATTACCTATTTTTTGTAAATAGGCGCGTAAATGATTTATATTAACATTAAAAGAACTAGCTACGAGCTGTATAATTAAATTTCTGTATTCTTCTAATTCCTTATCATAATTGAAACGCATTATTTGAAAGGGTGTTTGTACTGTTTGTTGTTTATCGGATTTCGAAAATGCTTTGGACGCACACTCATAGCTACACTCCTTCATATAAAAACAACTACGGGTATAAGGACTATCCGCTAGGCTTAATTGAATATTAACGCCATGTGATGTTATTTGTGGTATTTTTCGTTTATAGTGTTCTTCGTCAAATATATTTACATCTTTATTAAGCTCGCAATCAATTGCATTTTCCTTTAATAATTTTTCTACGACTCCTGCTTTAATGGCTTTCTTTTCACCAATTTTATATATTTTCAAATCGAATGATTCCCGGTCATCTAGGGTAGCGGCATATTGATATACAGATACATTGCGTTCTTGTGGTGGTAAGTGTAGGTGGCTTCCCGTTCTGATTACTCGGCCTATACTTTGTTCGGTAAGATTAATATTGTGCCAAGGATCTAGAATATGCACCTCTCGATATCCAAAAAGATTTAATCCCTCGGATGCCACACTAGTCCCAATAAAAACTTTTACATTTTTCTCACGAATCATATTCACACCTTTATTAATATATTCTTTTGCATAAGTAGATAAAGTAGGTTCGCCAGTATAAAGAATATAATCCCCTCGATATGTTTTATCCTTCTGCCTACTTTCAATTAGTGGAATATCGTGTTGCTTATATCGCCGAAAACCATTCATCTCTAATGCAATGGCTATTGGTTTTGCACCTGCATTTACAAAATTCGTATATATGAATACGGGTCCCGAACTTTTCATTGCAATATCTATAATTTTTGCAATCTTTGCACCCCAATTATATAGTTCAGGTAATTTAAATCGCTGCGCATATTTATCATCATTAAATTCATAAGTCCATTTCCCTTGCTGCTTAGTTAAAATTTGTTCTAAACCTTGCTCTCCCACTGCCAATTTAAGATTATTATTACATTCTTCTAGGGATTGAAAAATAATATTACTCATTTGGCTTTCAAATTGATAGGCTACAGTACTAACTTTTAGTGGCTCGCTTGTTCGAATTTTACGGTCAGACAATCGAGCGGATTTGCTAGCTGATTTGCTAGCTGATTTGCTAGCTGATTTTCTAGATTGTTTAGATTTGGTACCGATACCATTACCGAAAATAGATTTTTCTAAAGCAATTATTTCATCACCGGAAATAGAATTTTCATCTTCTTTATCTTGCATTTTGTCAAGCACTGCCATAGGCATTGCGTAATGGTCGGGCGCACTAATTGCGCCCTTGCCATCAGTTAGAATAAGACCAAACTTACTAGAACGTCTATTATATTTTGGATCTGATTCTCCCGATTCCGCTGATTCCTCTGATTCCTTAGATTCCTCTGATATATCAGCATAAGATAACTCGCTAATTGTATCTTCATTAAAATCAATTAATTTATCATTCTTAATATGATACTTAAATATTTTCAATTGTTCTCCCCCTAGGGGACAATTTACTAATTCCAAATATTTAATTGTATCACCCTTTTCTATACGATTTCCTTGATAATTTTTATTAGGATAATTGCGTACATTTAGAATATCATTCGGTATATTATACTTTGCTGATAAACGGATTGGAAATTCATACGGATTACTACCACGTAAGAATGAAACATATCCGCGTGTATTATTAATAAGTAATTCTCGACCAGTAGGTTTTAAATGTCCATCCTTATCAAATATATCAGCCTCTTTTAACATTGGACGATTATCATTTACTAGAAAATAATTTATTAGTGATATTATATTTTGCGGTTTATCATAAATTGGGGTGGCAGTCATAAAGATGAGTCGCACATTAGTAGCATATTTAAGAACGCGAAAGAGCACTGGCGTTATAAATTTTGCATCAGATGTTGCTTTTCTGTCATTTAAATCTGGAAGTTCGGTTGATTCATTTATTATGACATCGCGCAATTCGTGTGCTTCATCTACGATGATTACTGAATTATTGAATAATTTTTGGATTATCTCAATGATCTTTTTCAGTTTTTCTTCTTTATTTTCTATATTCTTGGTTCTAGCATTAATCTCTTTATAAACATCACTCGCCCACATCTTAAAACCTGCAAATTTATAATACCCGCGAATCTCTTTATCCACCTTGAACTTTAATTGGTCGCATACTTCCTCATTCTTATTCATACATCCTTTAATAAATGGTGCTAATTTTGGATCTTGAATATATGTATCACCCGTACATTGTTTTAAAGGTTCGCCATCCATAACCACATTAGGATTAAATAATTGGCGCTCGAATTCCGTAGGACGAATAACATATATCTTAGTATTGGAATTACGAGTTAGATGTTTTAATGATTCTGCGATAGTTATACCGGTACAGGTTTTACCTACACCCATCTCATGATATATTAACAGTCCGCGATATGGGGAATATGGGGATATAAAATTACGCAACATCTTGGTAATAGTTTTTGATATGAATATACTTGATTCTTTTTTCTTTGCATCTTCAATGCTAGGTTTATTTGTTTCAAAAGATGTATATAGCTCTTCTAGCCGAGATTTATTCATTGTGGATTTATATTTCTTAAATAAATCATGTTTTGCTATCTTATGCGAAAATGCCGGATCCAATATGCTAGGATAATATTTAGTATATTTATGTTTTCCATATTGATTTCCGTATTGATTTCCATTACCATTACCATTAGATTGTGGCTTTAATAATTTAGTACTTTGTTTCTTAGTTATTTTTAATTTCTTTTTACCTAATGGTAAAGGCATTTTCTATTGTATAGATTTCTTTAATAGATTTATATAATAGATTTCTCTAATATAACCATAGGAAAAAATAGCACAAATAGAAAACTAGCACAAATAGAAAATAAATAACAAAATAGCAAAAACAAATTAAGACAAGCAGAAAAAATTAGGAAATTCCCATGGTTCAATAGGTATACTTGCATTATTTGGTAGTGTGCTGCCGTTGGAATTAGATATAATGGCAGTTTGTTTTCCTGCTAGAGGTACACCATTTGCATCTGTTCCTACTGTCTTAACGTCCATTTTCAAAGTTCCACCGACACAATATGCCTTGGAAGATAATTTATTAAAACATTTTATTTGCTGACCGTCATATTGCATATAATTCTTAACAAACATAGGATTTATATTTGTAAGGGATACCGTGCATATATCGCCTGTTGCAAATCCCTCACTAGATATACTATTTCTATTTATGGGTCTAGCAATTAGGCAACTAATCAATATTATCACTGATAATGCAATTAGTAAGGTAATTATTTTATTCATTCTAGCAGTTATGATATTTTCTTAGAATGTCTCCTGGAGTATATTCTAGAGTTAAGTAATACTTTTTTCAATTCCATTTTATAAAACTACAATTAATTAAACAAAACCCAATGCTAGAACAGATATACCTTTTAATAATAGTATATAATTTTCAAATGAAGGAAAAATCTGTGGTATATCATTTAATACTGTTAGACTAATGAGTATGCCAATTAAACCTAATACTGCTAGAATAGGAACTGATATTAGAAAAATATCTTTTAATCTAGAATGACTTTTTAATCCTTTGTATAATAAAAAATTATTTAATCCAATAAACACTACAGCAAATGCAAATATAAATGATGCTAGAATATAATGGTCTGATTTATTATAATATGTTGTTACCCATAAAATAGTTATTATGAATGCATAAATTACAAATAACATAAATACACGTATCCACAAATAGCTATGGTTGCGATAATACATTAAATAGGCAAATAAAACACACGCAATTGTAAAAACAACAGCAAATGCTGGTTTAATACTAAATGCCAATGACTGTGATATAGTAAAATTGTTGGCATTTATTTCGTGTTCTAATGTTGCGTTAAGATATGCCAATAATCCAAACGTAGCTAAAAACATTAAACATATAATAATAGATAATACACGCGACCTCCTATTTGGTTGTGTAATCATATTTAGATGTTTTATTATATTTTTATAATATTTTTATAATATTTTTATAATATTTTTATAATATTTTTATAATATTTTTATAATATTTTTATAATATTTTT
>Ga0209400_1000694_pt1 | contig 29027 bp, 26 predicted proteins | sample M_130807_EF_Meta_FD_187313 | JGI IMG/M metagenome (GOLD analysis project Ga0209400, IMG submission 187313) | Freshwater microbial communities from Lake Montjoie, Canada to study carbon cycling - M_130807_EF_MetaG (SPAdes) (version 2) | ecosystem: Environmental > Aquatic > Freshwater > Lake... | reverse complement strand
TGAGCTGGCAATCGCTGATCCACATCCGTATGTTTTGAATCGTGCATCTGTAATAACTCCATTTTCTACTTTAATTTGTAATTTCATCACATCCCCACAGGCAGGGGCACCTACCATACCTGTACCAATTCCTAATTCATCTTTGGCAAAACTGCCTACGTTTCGAGGATTCTCGTAGTGATCGATTACTTTGTCTGAATATGCCATTTATTTTTCCTTATAATTATATGCGAAAACTTTCTCCGCATCCGCACCGGTCTCGTTCGTTTGGATTCTTAAAATCAAATCCCTCGTTAAGACCATTACGTACCCAATCCATTGTTAGACCTTGTAAGTAGGGCTCATCTTTTAAACTTACCAATATACAGAACTCGGGTTGAGCATAATTAATTACACCGACCTCTGGCTCAAGTTTATCCACATACTCTAACACATAAGCTAGTCCACTACACCCCGTAGTTCGAACGCCGATACGAATACCTACTCCCTTACCACGACGTTCTAAAGTCTGCTTAATTTTGTTACGAGCTTGATCAGTTAGGGTAATCATTTTTTAAAAGTTCCATGTTATCGGTATTTAATATTTCGTTAACTAGGTCAATACCTTTTGTTGTCCTTCTACGCCACTCTTCTAATTCGTGCTTAGGAAAGTTTTGTTTAGGAATATTGGTAAATTGGCTTAATTTTAAAATCAAATCATCAGCATCTGCTTTATAGATTTCTTTCCAACTGATATTTAATAATCTATCTTTATAATTATAGTTCGGTCTAAAGTATCTGTGATGTTTAAAAGTGATCATGAACACCATTCTTAATTTTTCTATGTATTCATCCATATTGGTAATTTTAAAATTACCTTCATCTATACCCCATTTGATAAAATAGATGTTTGCAATTTCATAGATATCAAATCCATCGTATGTAATTTTAATAGCCCGTTCGAAGACCTGCATAACAGCATCAGTGTCTATAAGATGCATAGGAGGATAGCAGGGCGGATCGGTGAGATTTTTTTTAAGTATGGTTGCTATCTGTACGTCAACAGGAACAGCAACGCCTCCGGCTGATCCTAGATCAATTCTAGACCTGTGTGCGTTTCCATTATTACTTAAATTAAAAAAAGAAAGTAACGGTTCATCGTATGATCTGGCCGCCCTTATAAAAGCTGAAAGAAAATGACCACCTGTCCCTCCCATATACATAACAGGGATGATGTCTTTATTCAACCCCATTTAATCAACTGTAATCTTTTACAGGACCGCCGTGAAGTTCACTTTTAGCTTTACGTCCTTTTAGTCGATGGCCTGTACCCGCAACACCCTGTTTGCCTGTACCATCTGTGTGATCACTATCATGGGCTCGCATGCCTAGACCAACGCATTGCGCATATCGAACATTAGATAGGCGTTTGACCGCACACTGACTAGCAGTAGGTGCGGCTAACTTTCTTTCTGGTAAAAATTCAAAAGCTCTCATGAAAGTATTTATTACTTAAAGAATATCAACACCATAAGAGTACTTTGAACAATAAAGCCGACACCAATGGTAATAATGTTTAAGGTATCTTTTTGGATGATAGCCTTAGCATACAGCAGACTTAGGCCTCCCCAGACCAGTAGCACAATGTCTACGCTGGGCATTTTATCCGTAAGCCCGGCCATTACCGCTAGTAAAGTGGGAATTGTGGCCGCATGCAGTACAATGGCCGCTAGCCAGCCTAATCCCTCAGCGGTGATGTTAGCCAATTTCTCTTTGACAAAATTAGCCAAATCGTGAAAGTGCAGAGTTTTAAGAATCCAAGATAACATGATTATTCCTTATAAAAAATATGATGACCAATTTTGGTAATTTTAGGCTTGCCCCAATTAGGGTTTACATAATCTGCATGATAGTACATGGCTTCCTTTAGGCCGCTGAGGCGGAAGTCTTCTAGCAGAACTTTCTTGGCTACTTCGTAGCTCTCTTTATAATTCTCTTTATACAAGATCAAGGGACGGCCTGCATTTTCGCAGTACCAGCTGAACTGGCACACAATCTTGCCAGTAAATGATGTTTTCTGATAGACTACACCGCAGATGTCTTTGGGGAATTTTCCACTTTCTGATCGATTGATAGTAACCTGTGCAACTGCTACTTTACCTTCAAACGATTCTGTTCCTGCTTCGTAATAAATGTTTTTGGCCAAACAGTCAAGCTGTCGTTCTCTTTCTTTGGCTGTATAAACAACACCAGAAGTTTCTAATGTGGAGTCTTTGAGTTTGCTAAATTTTGCATGGGTGATGTTACTCACTGCCATGGCAATTAAAACAAATCCAATGACGAACATTGCAAATCGCAAAGTTTTTTCCATTGTATTTCTCCTATTTTTAAAGTCCAAATTAACGGACGGTATAATACTTATATCACAGGTTAGTGTAAGATAAGCACCACTAGAGTAAATTATAACAGAAATTTTGAGTTAACGCAATGGTTAACAGTTATTTTTTACCAATTATCATGAATCTAGTGAAGGACCATGTGGGGTAAACAAACTCTCGTTCGCCGCTATAGTCGAGTTTGGACATGGGATATTGATCTATAAAATCTTGCAGACAGCCACTGTGTATGTGATGATCTTCATGGGGCATATTGTTGCCCTGTAATACCACCCTTGTACCTTTTGGAATACGGTCAAACCAATCCATGCTGTCAAAATGTTCAGTGCTGGTGTTTATAACGAGGTCGCCGTATTGACCTTCGTAGTTGTTACAATCTTGTGTAAAGGCTTTAAACTTCCAATCTTGCCAAACCCAATTTTCATTAATCATATCAGCAACAGATTCGCACCGTGGGTCCATGTCTAAGCTACGTATCTTATCAACAATAAATTTGCCTCTACTTAACAATAGGAAAGCTGTAACACCATACCATCCACCGTAGATGTATGTTAGACTAGAACACCACCCGAGACGTTCTAACTCTTCACAGAGCCAAATTTTACTACCAACTTGCCCGCTACTAAATGCATCACGGTCTACGTTCAATATCTGATTCATCGCAGGTCGATCCGTATTGTATTTCTATAATTTTAAGAGGAAGATCTGTAGGATTATGTAGTTGATGCCATTCGTTGGGCAGTATGGTTTCTTGTTTATAAGTTTTGATATTTTTATTACCAAAATCCCAGTTGACTCCGGCATGCCCTTCAGCAACAAACCAAAGTTCAGTACGACCAGTGTGTCGTTGCATACTTAGACTTTGGCCTGGATCCACTGTGAGTTCTTTTACTTTAACTCGTGTGTCTATGGTATGCAGTACGCGATAGTAGCCCCAGGGTCGAATAGTCTTGGGACTTTTCCACTCTTCTAAGATCCAACTTGAACTGTTAGCTTTATTTTCTCCGCCTACACCAAATTGGAATATAACATCCTTGACAGACATCTCGGGAATATTTTGAGCAGTACGATCGCCGCCATTGGCAAAGATTATTTGATGGCCCGGATAACGTTGTTTAACCAGTGCTAATAGATCACACGCAGTTCCGTCACTGTCGTCAAAGGCCATTACTTCGTCTACTGCTTTTAAATTACCCACCACTGCCTTGCGTTCTTCAAATGGCATGAATGCTCGGCCTTTCTTGCGTTCTAACCAACTGTCGCTATTGAGCCCAACAATTAAATATTGCCCATAAGTCTTGGCAGAATTGCACAGTAGAACATGTCCGCTGTGTATAGGGTCAAACCCGCCACTGATAACTATTATCTTATTCATAACCATATTTATAGTTAAATATACACATAATGAATAATATCGAAGCAACACATTTAGTGGTAAACGGGTGTAGTTGGACTTACGGGCATGGCCTACCGGATCCAAAGACACAGGCATGGGCCGCATTATTGGCCAAGCATTTAAAACTGCCTGTAGTTAACCTTGCTGTGCCGGGATCAGGTAATGACACTATCCATAGAAGAACATATGAATATGTATTTCAAAATTTACCCACTAACTCTAAACCTATATTTGTTATTTCGTGGTCTCAGTCACATAGGCAGGAAGCATGGCATCAACAAGATAATTCTTACAAAGGTATAGGAAGACCACATGCTTCGGAACAACTAGATGATTACCAAAAAGTCTTACTTGACAATTGGAACGAAGATGTGTTTGATCAAAAGTCTCTGATTTACAAATTGTCTTTAAAAAACTTGTTTGACAATTTTAAAATTCCTTACATAATGACCGACTACTGCGCATACCTAAGAGCTTTGAAGAATAAAAAATTAAACTATCCCGTTGACAGCTATCGAGAAATGATCAAAATTGTCTACGATGAAAAACATATTGCATCTTTTGAAGAATTAATATCTCACTTACCAAAACTTCCGTGTGGGCATGACGGCACACAAGCACAAGAAATTATAGGCAATTATAGTTTTAAAAAAATAAAAGAATTATATGGTGAAATTTTACCTGTTGCCGGTAATTTTTTAACATATCAAAAATTCTTAGACACCGACGTTAATCAATTTCCAAAATGCCTGCCGCTGAATTTAGCGTGGGTTTAATTGTGCATCAATCCAATCGTAGGTTTTATTTAACCCGTACTCTAACGTGTCTTGCGGTGCCCACCCTAATACTTCTTTTATTAGTTTGTTATCGCTGTTGCGGCCCATAACACCCAATGGCCCGTCAATATTTTGAATAGTCACTTGTTTGCCTGCTAGACGAGCAATTAGCAGTACAAGATCATTAATAGATATCATTCTTTCACTGCCTAAATTCAATGGCTTATCGTAATCACCTGCCATGATTCTGTTGATACCTTCAATACATTCATCAATGTATAAAAAACTACGAGTCTGTACACCAGGCCCCCATACTTCTACAATGTCCTTGGCCATGGCAACTTTGCGACATAAGGCCGCGGGTGCTTTCTCTTTTCCATTGTTCCATGCACCTAATGGTCCAAACACATTATGTAATCTAGCAATACGTACACGCATTCCATAATTGCGGGCATAACTCATGTATAGCCGTTCACTAAACAATTTTTCCCATCCATATTCACTATCGGGCGCGGCAGGATAAGCACTATCTTCGGCCAACAATGGATTGTCGGGGTCTGTTTGATTATACGCAGGATACATACAGGCACTGCTGGTATAGAACACACTATTAACCTTGTGCTGACGCATTGCATCTAACACATTAAGATTAATGGTAGCACTGTTATGCATAATGTCTGCATCATTGTCGCCTGTGAAAATGTATCCGGCTCCGCCCATGTCGGCCGCTAGTTGATACACCTCGTCAACGCCTTCTACCAATACTTGGGTTACTGCAGGATCACGGAGATCTTGAATATGGAATTGATCGGCTTCTGTTAAATCATATTCTGGAAATTTAAGGTCAACTCCAATGACATAATGACCTTGACGTTTTAATTCTTTTACAAGATGCAGACCAATAAATCCGCCCGCACCACATACTAAAATTCTTTTCATTCCGTGTTCCTTGTATTACCGTAATGTACAATCTTTCCGGCATATGTAGATTTATTTAATTTTCTCCACGGATCTATAACCACTGCATCTTCCGGAAATTTAATATGTTCAACCCAGTTTTCCCAGTAACCGATTAGATACACTTCTGAATCGCAGAATGTAGTGTCTCCTGTATTCAAATCATAGTATGTAACAGTTCCACCGTGTTTTTCAATGTAATGCCCCACCAGCATACTCGAGCTACCAATTGTATAAGGAACACCTGGTTTATATGCTTTGCCCACAATAGTAACAGACTTACTGTACTCTAAACACTTTTTAGCCATGCGCTCTGCTTGTACTTCTCGAGCTCGCATAATTGAGTCAAAAAGATCGTAGCCTAGTCCTAGTCTATCTGCAAGGTATCTTAAAGCGATATTATCCCTTGGATGGCAAGCACCGCCGTCACCCATGCCAGCTTTCATATAAGCAGGACCCATAATTCGATGTGTACTACGAGCAAGAGCACCTGTTACAACGTCTACATCCATATTGCCATTTGTTTCTGCAACATCCTGTATCATGTTTACCAGTGCTAGCTTGGTAGATATAAAAGTATTGTAAAAGATTTTAATTGCTTCTGCTTCGTCCCATGTGCCTAATTCAATACGAGGATTGTTTTTCATCAAAGGTGCATAAAAATTAATTAACTCTCTAGCATCCCCTGTTTGAGATCCATCTTCCGTGCCAATGATGATCATTTCTGGGTAGACCATATCTGATTTAATTGTGCCCATGGCAATTAAATACGGATTGTAAATGAATCGTGCATTAGTAATACAGGGTTTTAATCTACCACGCACAGTCCCAGGTAGTACTGTGCTGATTAGAACAACCAGTTGTTTTTCAGTCACATGTTTGTTAACTTCTTGTAATATACTTTCGACTATAGAATAATCAAAATCTTTATTAGGCAAATGGCTTGTAGGAGTTTCCCCTCCATAGATCGGGTCGTGAGGAGTAGGTGCCGCGATAAAAATAATATCACGATTGGTAACCGCTTCCTTTATTGAATCTTTCATAGGAAACGCAGGTAGCCTAGGTTCAATGTCGTACCCAACTACATCATATAACTCTGCCATTACTTCGGCACAATCTTGCCCTAATTTTCCGCATCCAATCATTGCTACAGTTTTCATAAATTTCCTTGCTTTTAAATTATTTAATAGTATATTATCGAGTCTTGAATTCTTTGGCGGCAGTCATCATACGGCCTGGTGTAGATTTATCAATAACCGTCCATCCAAAATTTTTCGTGTTGTCAAACGGTTCGGTACTTAGATCTTCACTGCATTTCCCGGGAACGATTAATGCCTTCGATAACTGATCATCTAGATCATGGGCAAAAGATTCCATCCCAGAATCTAACTCAATGCCAAGTGTTTTAGAAATCTGTTGTTTGGCAAAATTGTAACTAATTATAACCCTGGGATGCCCATCTTTTTCTATTTTGCCAAACATTGATCTTTGTATAGTATAGAATTGCTGGCCTTCAATCAAATAATATTTCCTTTGAAAATCCATAAAATTCATTTCGGTAAATATTTTAGAATTTTTAAAATCTTTTAGGTGTCCGGGTATTAATGACTGCATACTCGAAAATCTAGGAGTATGCTTTGACATTACTTCGTCAAATTCCATATTGCACATAGAACTATAACAAAATTTAATATTTTTTGATTTTAAAAATTCAGACAATAGGTACATGTTATTCCAGGTTGTCAGCACCGAAGTCTCTATACTCCACAGTTTATCAATGGTTTCTGGATCATACTGATAATATATATTGCCGAGGGTTTTCCATCCCTTACTGTTGTTTAATATATCAACTCTAGAATACCCGGACCAAACTATAACAACTGCGTCATTTTCATTAATATTATATCGTTCTACGGCTTCAATTACGGAATGATAAATGTATCCGTTTCCTGCCCCACCCCGGCCGTAGTTATACACTCGATCAAAGTTGTTGACAAAAAACGTAGGCCACATGGGCCAGCTGTGTTGTGTAAAACTACAACCAAACGCAAACAGTCTTTTCATAACTCTTTGATCCAACTCTTGCCAAAGTTTCGCCTACGGGCAAAAAATATTTGTTCACAAAACTGCTGTAGACTCATATGTTTATCTTCGGGAAACTCAAATTCATATTGTGCAGGAATGTCTAAGGGGCCAGTGCCCTGTATATAACTTAAAAAATTATAATCCGTGTTAACTACTCTTGGATAGGAAGCAATGTTTGAATGATCTACTATGTAGGTTTTCTGAAACTCAATCAACTGATCAAATAACCTACCTTCAAGCTCAAATTGTTTTGTATACTCTGCTATGATAGAAAATATATGATTTCCTTTACCTTGGCTGTGAAGATTAATAATAGTACTGTGTACTAAATTCCATCCATGGATTTCTATGCCTTGTATAGGTGTGTGATCAATTTTGCCGTGAAGAGCCCAATTGCCGTAATGTTCTCGAATGCGCTCAATCTCGCTGTTCAACCAAGGATCCTGTTTGATGTATTCAAACAATCCCGAGTAGAATTGATCATAGTCAATATTTTTATGTTTAAATAAAAATCTGCTGATATAGTTAGTCAACCCATTGATATGGAATGTGTTCATAAACCAACTGAATACCTGAGCATCTAACATAACTGCCGGCGGTAGGTCTTTGGTGGCGGTTACCACCTCAACGCCTTCTTTAAGCTCGTTTTCATTATAGGTACCCACGAGATAATCGTAGACTGTTCGGCCTTGAATCTTGTACAATTTTCGTTGCAATAAATTCATTTCGGCATTTTCTAATAGCTGTGCTTGATAGATGGTAATACCTGTGTGATTTCCTGCTTTGTATAGTCTATAGAAATTGTTCTTCCAAGTCTCTAAAGTTTCACCCGGAAGGCCTAATATAAGTTCTGTATAGAGAGGAATGTTGTTAGCTTCGCAGAGTTCAAAGACTTCTTCAATCTTGTTCATCTCTAAATTTTTACGTTTGATAATATCTAAAACATTATCATCTAGTGTTTGTACACTGAGGTTGAGACCGATCTTACTTCCACCATCATAGATAAGTTTTTTAACAATATCAATGATCTCACGCTTTTGATTCTTGGCCCAACTGATAGTGTATGCTCTAGGATTATTATAGGTCTTCTGCACTTCAATTAACTTGTCTGCAATAAGACTATCGCGTTCAGGAAAGATACCAAAGTTAGCATCTGTGATACTGACAAAGTCACAGCCATTACGACCAATCCATTCTAGCTCTGCATACACACGTTCTAGGGCAAACTTCTTAACCTTGTTATAGGTTAGACTGCCCCAGTCACAGAATGTGCAGGCATAAGGACACCCTCTATTAGTTTCAATTGTAGCGTTCCATCGAATCTCAGGATGTTCCTTCATTAGATCATCAAAGATACCAATTAGATAAGGGCTAGGAATAACATCTAATTCAGTAATGCGTTCCGCATCACCTGTGTCTAAGTCTAAGCCGTTGTTATTGATTAACAAGCCGGGAATGGTATGCCATTGATCCTTGGCAGTTTCTAACAATCGTTTAAAAGTGATCTCGCCCTCTTTTTTAACACAGGCATCTGCATAAGGAAACTGTTCGAAGAATTTAGACTTTTCAATAGGAGGCTCGGGTCCTCCTAAGATGATAATGATGTCGGGATATGCTTTCTTTAATTCTCTGGCCAACACATGATTATAACTCTTGTTCCAAATGTAAGTGCTGAAGCCCACTATTGCACTGTCTTTTAGTTTTTCAATCGCTTCTTCGATAGGATCCCTGCGCCAAATAAACGTGCCTAACTCGTAGTGATTTTTGACACTGTCAAACTCTTGTGCATAACTCCATAAGACTGCAGGACTGTAAGGAAGGTAATAAGCATTAAACTCCTTAGGCCCCTGCTGAAAATTAGGATTAACAAAACTAACTATTTTTTTAGACATATCCACGCAATTTTATAAAGTCTGCAAGGTGTTGACCGATTACCCGATATCCTTCTAACGTAGGATGAGCACCTTCACAATTGGTTAGATATTTTGATGGCCATGCTAGTTTATGATAGAAAGGATGGAACCCTTGCCAACTGTTTGCAGGCATCAGTCCGTCAAGCTCTACTAATTTTTGCACAAATGCAGAGAAAGGAGTACTATCGTGTACATAGGTATTCCAATCAAACTTGTCGCTCAATCGGCCTGTGTTGTTTCTAAGGTATTCTTTAATGCCTTCCTTGCGTTGGTTAAATGCATTGGCCACTACTACCTTATATCCATAGGCCTTGGCAAAAGTCTGGAGGTCTAATAAGGCCATCATTTGTTCGCTGGCAACAAATTGTTCACTCCATAGGTGATGTGCGTAACAAGTCCATAGATCGTTTTCGTTTTGATTACAGTCGGGAATAGGCCACATGGTGCGCCACTTGTAGTGTACATAATCACCAAAGGAGTAATGGTCATCTTGCCCCCCGGGGCGTTTAGGATTTGTTTGGAAAAAATCGTATCTTTCAAACCCACTGAGCATTAACACAATTATCCCTGTGCTGTTGTTAAAATCTACACGGTCGCAAAAATGCAATTGGTGTACTGCGGCACGATTGCCTATGCCTCTGACACCTAGATTAATCGGAGTGTAATCCGAGAAGTGATCTCTGGCCAATACGTTGACCCAACTGTTATCATGCTCGTATTGACGCAAGTGGTAATCGTCTACCCCACGTAACTGCACACGGCCGTTATACTCTTGCCATATGTGTTCGGGATAGCCACCTTCACCTTGTGTCCAACTACAGCCCAGTCCTATGATATATTTTTTCATTAAGAGTTATCTCTCAGGTCGTGCCAGAATTTAATAGACATATTCTTAGGATATTTGGTCATTAAGAGATTATGGTTGAATTCAACAATTTCTCTACTGGCATAGAAAAACTCTTTTTTCTTATCCACAGACCATTGGCTAATTTCTTTACAGATTTCTGCAATCCTGATGATACGCTGATTGTTGTCTTTGATCTGATCGTAACTTTCGTCCCAAAACTTATCAAATGTTTTATAACCAAGTTTCTTAAAGAACTCTAAGGTTCTATGTGCCCCAATAATGATAAATGGGTGTTTGTATTTTATGGGCTTAAAAGATTTTTCCGTAGTGGTTACAGAGAACTCTTCAAAGTTTGTTTCAGTTACTAAACTGATTAAACTTTTAGTGTACCATTCGGCCAATTGATCCTGACTGTCTGCTACCTGCTCTTGTGTGTCGTCAACTGGATCAAACTTCATAGGAAGCATACTCTGTATGAGTTTTAGATCTTCGTCAGCCAATCCTATATTCTTTGAAAATCTTTTATCTATGTAATCAATCCATTTCTGTGACATGTAGTCAGGGTCTAGTTCTGCCATACTAAAGAAGCTGTCTTTGAGCAGGTCGTGTTTATAAAACAATGCTAACAAATTACAACGGTGTGGTCTGAATCTACGGTTAAATGTTAAGAAATCTTTTTCTATCATTTCAAAAGTAGCGTCTTTTGCCACAAATTCTCTTTGTTGCAATTCTTTTGACAAACAATAATCTACCCAATCAAAGTAAATGACCTGCATACGTTCCTGAGGGCGTAGATTTCGATCATCACACCATGACTTGTAAATTTCAGTAGCATTAGGACATCCAGTTTGATAGATTATTTTATTCATTGGTATGTGCCAAAAATTAAAATAATTATGCATATGACGGAACCAATGATCGTCAACAAAAGACTCTGAAGTATTTTCCAATAGGATATACCCCTTATGATGTCGTACACCATTTATGATCACATGGCCGGCATAAGATTGCTCAAACATCCCGTGTTCGGGCATGCACATAATTTCAATAGGTTGTTTCCATGTACACACATATTCATAGATAAATGTATCCTCTGGTTTTATTGAAAACTGCGGGTAAAAATCATACCCTTCTATGTTACCGAACACTTCAGTAGACACTCGAGGAGGAATCCAGTTCCTCCAGTCCGATACCCTAGTGGGTTCCATAGTGGAAGCCAAGGCAGTTACTGTTGGCGCATGATTATTGATCAGCGGTCCCTTTGGTCCGTACCAGTCATATATAATTTTTACTCGTTTTTCCATTTGATTATTAAATGTATATTTAATCAGAGCAATCTTCGTACAAAAGATCTCTTACGAACTAGGTGATTATAGTTAAACAAACATATTTTTTTAGCTTCAATAAGAAAATGATTTAACTCTGATTCGGACAAATTACACAATCGCTCAACTTCATCTAGAATCATCAAAAATCTTTTACCATCATTTTTTTCTAAATCATATCCCTCATCAATTAGCCCACTAAATGTTTTATAGCCTAGACTTTTTAACAGATCTAAACTACGTGGAGGTGCAACTAACAAAAATGGATGGCCGTAGGCAATGGCTTTGAAAGTTTTTTCTGTTAAAAATCTTCCATCAGCTTCAAATTTTGTAGTAAATGAGGTTTCATTGATTATACTAAAATAAGAATCTTTATAGTAAGAGAACATGGTATCTTCCATGAAAGCCCTGTTAGTTACTAAATCATCAGTGTCTAAGTACAAAGGTAATAGTTCTTTAACTAAGTACCCTTTAATCAATATGTCTGAAATTTCCGGATAACCGCTTAACACACTGGGCCAGATATCATCCCAATCGGATATACCGTCATTTTTTCCAAAACTGTTAAAGCCTTGGTCAATCAGCCCTCGACTATGCAACAGTGCTAAGAATGCAGGACGATGGGTTCTCCAACGACGATTTTGATTCAGATATTTCTTAGGGTAAGGTTTGATCTCAAGCATTTCTTCCGGAACAACTTTTTTAGTCAGAGTTACTACCTGTTCTCTTACACTGATTTCTTGGCTTGAAAACCATTCAAATTTGATTGTGTCTTTTTTGTAATGATCGGCAAGGAATCTAACTCTATCAGCAACATCTACTCCACCGCTGACCAGTATAATTTGACTTTCGGGTATGCCCGAATCAATTACTAAGTTTTTATAGATTCCGTCTGCTGAGCCGTTGAAACACTCATTACAATTTTCTAAAATTATAAAAAGGTCCCTGTTCATTACTCGTTGCAGGTGTTCCGGAGACATTAACGTTTCAATAGGATAGACTCTAAAACTATTGGAATCAGAAAATTGACAGTACCAATAATCAAAAGGGGGCGAGATAGCCCGCATATATGAAGCTCCATTGTTTGGAACATTTTGAGGATTACTTAGATCATAAGTAATCAAGTGAGACCAGGGATTGTTAACTAGCATAAGTTGATATAAATTGATAAAGTTCTTCTGCGTACAGACTATGCGGTTCTTCTCCATGATGCCAGTATTTGGCTTTGGGATTCACGAACCCCGCGTTTTTATATTTCCAAAAAAATGAACTAGGGTTATCTGTAAGATTATAATATTTAGATTGATCAACTTGATTAATATAAAAATCCAAAGTTTTATTTGATTCAAACATGTGCATAGTGTTACACATGGCATAGTCAACTCCGTGCATTTTTAAAAAATACTGTACCTGCAGAATTAAATTGGCACTGATTATTTCTATGTAAGATGAATGATTAGCAATAAACTCATGACATCTGGCTATTACAACTTTTTCTTCTTCGTCACTGCCCTTGTACCCAAGATTAATTCTTATATAATCTCGGGCTGTTTTAGAAATATAATCACTGGCAGAGTTCCATTTTTCGTGCCAGGTTATTCGATCCATGGGCATGTCTATTCTTGAACTTTCTGTCCATGCTACTAATACAAATAAATCCATAGTATCCGGATTGTATTTTTCTTCAAACCATTCTAACAGTGTTCTAGATATAGTTTGATTATTTGCGGCGTTGGATGCAATGTTTATAGGGCGACGGCCTAATTTAGCGGCCAAAAGATTACCAAATGTGTGCTGTCGGTTGTACACGCTGTCTTCAGTACCATCAATCTCAGAACCAGCCGCATGACTACACCCTAAAATTAACATTAACTTTTCTTTCATTGCGTGTCTTTCTTTTTAAGTTCAGTTATTGGAATAACAAACATCATTTCTTTTTCTGGTATAGCCACCGAAGACTTATCCGGGACACTGATTTCATATTGAGACTGATCACCCCAGTTGCCTGTACCTTGATATCTATACTTGAAAGAAAAATCAATAGTTTTGTTTAAATGTTCTTCTTCTTTTAACAATTCCCAAAAGTCAGAGTCTCCCCTGCCGGTATCTGTAGACCAGGTGGGCTTGGCCAATTTACGAGCGCGGGCGGCAGTATTGCTCATCATGCGACTATAGTCTTGTGCATAGAACGGACCCTTGCGGCCTTCTGGAGGTCTAGCTCTGTCATCGTAGGGATTATCGATTTGATTAAATTCAAAATCAAAATCAGCTGTCCATTGCCCCGAGTCATCAATTTTAAATTTAAACACAGCGGTATACATACCTGGACCATATTGATTACCAAATTCTCGTAGATCAATATCTGGGTTAAACTTAATCTCAGCTTCGTATCCTCCTCTAGTACGCCAAAGCATACGGAAGAAAGGCCACATTTCGTTTACTAACGAATCTGCAAATGGATTAAGATTAGGTTTGATGATGTTGTAATCAAACTTCTCATACTCAATTTCTTTAATTGTCTTAGGATTGTCTAGTTTGATCACATAGTGTTCTTTGGCTAGAGAATCTCTAATAGGATATCCAAAAGGAACTGCTGTACATCCTTTAGCTAGATCTAAGAATATATGAAAAGTTTTAACACGGGTCATAACATGAGTTCCACCTTTAGTGAAATCTTGTGTGATCCAGTGTCCTTGGTACTTGTGGGCACTGATGTTAAACTTATGAGTATTTTGTCCTACTATGGTTTCCGGACCTAAACCATATCCCACACCTGCGCCAACGTTATTAATATTCATGTCTCGCATGCGCCACAGGAATGACATGCTATCGGAGAAGTCCTGTAGATCTTCTGTAGGAAACCCTACAATCCAGTTGGTGGCCGCAAAGATACCAACTTCTTTACCATGGCGGAAATTGTCTTCCATTTCTTTAATAGTAACACCCTTGGCCATATCATCTAGTACTTTTTGACTACCGCTCTCAATTCCGTAATTTAGCATGATGCAACCGCCAGCTTTGAGATCTTTAAAGTACTCTAGATCCATGCGGCCATCGCAACGAGCGTAACCAGTCCAGTGTATCTTTAATCCCTTGGCATCAACTGCTTTGCAAAATGCACGGAGTTCACGCAGATTACCGTTAACTAGACTGTCAATGAACCATACAACATCAGTGCCTTTGTTGTAGTATAGCCATTCAATTTCTGTGATTAAATCCACTGCCTGTCGTTGGCGATACTTCCAGAAATGAGTTTCTTCGCAGAACGTACATTTGGCAGTGCAACCCCGGCTGATCTCACTGTTGACTCCGTTGGGAATCTTGTACTGACTAAAGTCAATGCTTTCATAATCGGGCATCGGCAACCCATTGATGTTGATCCGTTGGCCTTCAGGTTGTGTAAGATATTGCGGTGCAGTATGAGTGATACCGTTTTCAATTTCGTCAAGTATGCGCAATAGAATTTCTTCGCCTTCGCCGTTGACCACATAATCATAGTAGGGTTCAATCTTAAACCAACTCTTCTGAACATTACTGCCGCCTACTAGTATTTTAACGTTGGGCATCCTACGTTTAAGTTCTTGGCACATCCATTTAGTAGGTTCTTCGCTGATGTAGTACACGCTAAACCCTACAGCTTCTGGTTTCATTGCTTCGATCTCATCACAGGCCTTTAGCAACAAGGGTTCAAGCAATGGATGGATGTCCCGCATGTAGGTATCGCCTAGCCAATGCCAGCTGGCACTAGGATCCCATAGTCTAAATGGAATCAGTTTATTAGGCCACCAGTTGCCCGAATATTCATTAAAGGCACGGATGTTAAGATCCATAATGGTCGTGTCATATCCTGCTGTCTTGGCAATGCCACTAAGACGTGCGAGATTAAAAGGAGGCATCTCTGGAGCCCACTCTGGGCACAGGACCAACACCAATTTTGTATTGCGAGTTTTGTAGTTAACATATACAGGAGTAGTGTTTGACTGCTGTGTCTTTTTAGCATAAGGCGCAATAGCATCCATCATCGCACGATGGCGCAGATCTTGTATATCTTCTGTAGGCTGTTCTGGTGGCTTTGCATCTTTCTTAGCCAGCTGAGTTAAATTGAAATCCAAAGTTTACTCCTGTTCGACTTTAATAGGAACCACAGGATGTTTAGGAATTAAAATATCTGTGCCGCACATACAATGTTCTTTCCCGCAGATAATTTTCTTTGGACCAATTTTAGTAATGTTTTCTAACATGTTGCCAAGGTACCCTACCTGACCGCAGGTGCCCATGCTGACCTGTCCTACTTGATTGATCCAGATGCTGTCACCAATACTGCACTGCCAGCCTTTAAAGAAGTTTTGGCGCTCAACAATAATTTCGTTGCTGTACGCAGACGTTTTGCCCCCATCATTCCAAAATGCTTCACTGTAGAAATGGTTCTGTATTTGAGGAGTACGTAATACCTTTTTCTGGTCAACTGAGTGTTCATTTAGAAATTTAGTTTTTTCGGGATCTTTATACTGCCACGGGCCAGTGTTGGCACTCATCTCATCGTACAAAGGTGTCCATTCAATAAAGTAGTTAGGCAACTCTGATTTTAAACGTTCACCGAATTCAGCAACTTCCCAGAAACGTTCTTCATGCATCAGCATCTTACAGCTAAAGTAGTTTAATTTATCGCACATATATCGTGCATTTTTAATATACTTGTCTTTGTCAGAGTATTCAACGTGGAAGCTGGCCACAACATCGTCAAACAGATGTCCGTGTTTTTTCCACCAAGACAGAGGTCTACTAAAATTAGTATTAATGGCAATGATAGTGTTGGGTAGATTTTCTCTGATCCATTCGCAGATGGGGATAAGATTTTTCCAAAGAGTTGGTTCGCCGCCGCTAAAGAAAAACTTAAAGTTTTGATAGTCTAATGCTAGGTACCTGTTGGTAATGACCTTGAGATTTTTCAAATACTTGTCTAAGTCAAGGTCGTTTCTATCTGTTCCAGAATAATTTCCTGGATTGCAATAGCTACATTTAAAATTACAAAAGTTGCTGACCTGCCATACCACATCAAGGTATTTTTGGTTAGCTTCTATTTTTACGAGTTGTCTTTGAGCCATTGATAAACTTCCTTGAGTTGTGGTATTGCTTTGAATAATTTTTCTCCTCGCATTTCATCTGTGGCAAATTGATTTTCAAAAAATTCATTCAGCCCATCTATGCGAGTTTCACCTGTTTTTAATGCTTCCATACAGACAGCAAATGAGTTTCTAATAGACCTATGATACTTTTCATTTGATCTAATCTTACGCCATTTATGATACAGTTTGTTCCTATAGTCCTGTGGCAATATTTGTACATTAGCCCACCACGGATGTGTCAGCATGTTTAATCTTAAACTATGTCCGATGGTAGGATCAATGTAACCCTTCTTAACCATGTATTCAAAGAAGTCGGGAAACTGATGCACATTCCAAATAGATATAGTTGGCGTTAGATAAAACTGCACATGAGGGACTTTCTCCTTGATCATTTCAATATTAGCTTCGATTTCTTGCCACTCAGTACCTGATCGCAAATACTCTGCAAGGGTATCTTTAGCATCTAAACTGGCAAATATCTGAACGCTATTAAACTGCTTCCAGTAGTCAACAACGTTCTTGTCTTTGTATTTAAACACACTAAAGTTAGTGGTATAGGTTAAATCAATGTCAGTCTTTTCTGCTTTAATCCAATAGTCTAATAGCTTATAGTGTTCAGGAGTAATTAAACTCTCACCACCTGCAAAGTACACTTCTTCAACATCACCGAGGTATGGCTCTAGTTTTTCATAGAACTTATCATCACTGTTACAACTGACCAAGATGTCGTCCATGTTAAAATAGATCTTAAGCTGTTCCTTGCTCCATTTTTTATCCACATACTCCTTGGCATGCAGACTACTAAACTCCGGACCGCAACTACGACATTTCATATTACAGATATTGCTCCAACGGATGTCCATATACTGTAGTTTAAACTCGTCGATACTGCCATCTTCGTTGGTATCTTTGACTAGATCGATGTTCTTAGAGCCGCGAACAGTGTTATGACTTTGACGCAGACTCCATGTGCCCATCTTTTCTACATCATAGCATCTATTACAGATAGGATTTGGTCGATCGTTCAGCATGTCTAACCGAAGCTTTTTATAATCTTCAGAGTTCATCATTGACAGTAGACTTTCACTATCAGTGGTACTTACTGGCAGACTCGATTCAGCCATGCAACAGGGCAGTACTTTTTTGTTGGGCAATGCATGAAAATGTACCCAGGGTAAGATACAGAATACTTTATTTTTAAAAATTTCTTGATTAATTTCTGCGGTCATAATATAGGTAATTTTTGTAGTTCTGGAAATGTGTTGAAGAAACTTTCATTCCTCAGTTTGTCAATTGACAAAGTATGTTTAAAGAATTCTTCTTTGCTGTCTTTCCATGTATCAGACTCTTCAGCAAAATTTATAGCGTCTGTTACCAGTTTGGTCAATCCCGGATATCCGTTTCCGTTTCCATGACAGAACTTTTCAGATTTTGCACGAGCAATATCTTTGAGCTCACGTGGCAGATTCTTAGCACTATAATGTTTGGGGTGAACAGCAAGGTATAAACTGTTGTACCAATCATCACTGCGTATAAGATTTTTATCTTTCATATAGGTATAGAACTCTGGAAGTGTGAGGTAGTTGAATATACTGAACACTGTGTTAATTTGAAAACTTACATAATCTAAATCTCGTAATGTAATTAAATTGCTTTCCACCTTGCCCCAATCTGTTCCATGCCTGATCCATTCGGCACGTTCTCCGTAATGATCAACACTGCAACTGAGTTCAATCTTTTTAAAGTGTTTCCACAGGGCCAGTATATCGTGCTTCTTATATTTGATATTGCTGGCATTGGTATTGTATCTGAGCACAATATCTGTTTTGCCTCGGCGAATCATTTCTTCTAGCATAACATAGTGCTCGTCTGTGATCAATGGTTCTCCGCCTGCAAAGTAAGCCAAATCAATATGATCGATATGTTCTAACACTTCATCAAGTAGATTACCTTTGTTATCATCGGCATGCATAATGATTGGATGTGTTTTATCCCAGTGGCGGTTTTCAGCAGACCATTGACTGCTAAACTCTGCACCGCATGTTCGACATTTGAAGTTACAGATGTTGCTGAACCGTATGTCAAAGTAGCGCATCTTAAAATCATCTACGGTGCCATCTTCCTCTGTGAGAGGAATAAGGTCGTCATAGTATTTGGCAAAGTGGTCCTTGCTGTAATTTCTAAAACTATGCGGACCTGCTTCTTCATGCTTGTAACAAAACTCACAGATCTTGCTAGGTTTATCATTAAGCATGTTCAATCTAAGTTCTTTCATTTGATCTAGATTAAATGCTTCTTTCAAACTAATTTCTTTAGTGTTGCCATAGGGCGTAGAGTAGTTATTACTACAACAGGGATAGATATCTCCCCTCGGCGTTACATTAAGATGCAACCAAGGAAACATACAAAACACTTTACTTTCTTTTAGATGATATTCTTTGTCCATTTTATTCCATTAAGCTCGCTAGTTCCGGGAAAACTTTAACAAAGTCTTCTCCTCTGACTGCATCAATATCCCTAACCTCTTGCTGGAATTGATCTTTATATTGTTCCCAGGTATTGCTGGAATTAACCCAATTAACATTTGATTTTAAAATGTTAAGTTTGTGTTCGGTAAAATTGCATGCCTTCATGTAATCCATAAGTGCTGACATGTTCTGTTCACCTTGTTGTTTTAAATCTACAGGCAGAGCTAATGCAGTCAGGTGTTCGGGCGATGACATGTTGTATGCTCCAAAGGAAGGGCCAGTTGGTGTGTAGATCTTTTTATCAATTAGATATCTATAAAAATCATTTAATGTTACATAGTTGAAGATACTAACCACTGTATTCAAAGACAATCTAATGTAAGGAATATCTTTTAATTTAAATAGGTTAGATTCAACTGTGCCCCAGTCAGTGCCGTGGCGAATATATTCTGCTTTTTCACCATAATGATCAACACTGGCCCATATGTCAATCGGGCGTTTAAATTTTGACCAAAGATCAAGAATGTCTTTGTTTTTAAATTTTAAATTACTAACATTTGTATTGTATCGAAGCCATACATCTGTTTTGCCCTGCTTGATCATTTCTTCTAACATTACATAATGTTCTTCAGTGATCAAAGGCTCGCCGCCTGCAAAGTAAGCAGTCTCCATATTAGGAATCTGTTCAATTAACTCATGCATCATTTCGGCCCTATTGTTCTTAGGATAAATTTTGGCAAACGGCATGTTACGTTTGATATCTTCTTGTTCCCACTGACTACTAAAAGCCGCATTACAGGTCCTGCATTTAAAATTACATATGTTGTTAAAACGGATATCAAAATATCGCATCTTAAAATTATCAAGGTGGCCGTCTTCTTTGGTATTGGCCATTACTTCATCAAAACTTTTTGTAAAATTTCTAGCATACTCTGCACGGCTTGATTGTGCGCCTTGTTTTTCATGCTGATGGCAAGTATCGCAAGTGGGGTTATATGTTTCGTTTAGCATATCTACCCGTAGCTGTTTCATATCATCGGAGTTTACCAGTTCACCCAATGTGCTGTACAGTGAATTCCCTACAGAGTTTTTTGCAATACAGCAAGGGTATGCATTGCCAACAGGTGATGTATGGATATGCGTCCAAGGTGCAAGGCAAAAGACCTTGCTTTCATTCAATAAAAAATCTTTATCCATTTAACATCTCACATTCTGTATAAAAGTTTTCAAACTCTGGGAAGGTCTCTACAAAATTAGTATCTCTGCGATTGTCTAATTCAGTGAACCAATTGTAAAAATCTTTACGACCTTCTTCAAGTGTTTCTTCGGTATATTCTGTGTTTTCCATATAGTCAACTACCCGACGGAACTTTTCGTATTCAGTACGTCCAAACTTGTTGATGTTACCATCGTCGGTGTTGTCTTCCATAAACTGTAGTGCATCATGCATATACATCATAAATTGATCTTTGGGCAGGATGTTCATGTCGTACTGCAGGGGTTCTTTAAGGTAAGGAGTATCAAATCGAATCATCTGAGGCTGGTCAGTTTTATTGTATGGATTATATTTGGCACGCCATTCGAGTATCTTTTCCAATAGACTTCTAAAGGTAGTCACACTTAAGATATTGAATGTAATCATGAAGCTGATAGGCTGTCCTGTCTGAGTAAGGTAAGCATCTAGGTTGCGTTCCCAAATAGACAAATCTAGTCCTGTACGAATATATTCTGCACGGGGGCCCCATGTGTCGATACTGGTGAACAACTTGAATCTCTTGATACCGTTGGTTCCAGTTAGGTGATTAACCTCTGCAATCATTTTGTCAACTAGAGCAGGTTTAACTCCTAGGTTGCTGTTGATGTTAAGTTCAAGAGCAGGCATTGGCTCTTCTTTAAGACTCTTCAATAGTTTCCATGTACTGGTGTGCATTAATGGCTCGCCACCAGTGATGCGCAGAATAGTCAAGGTCTTGCGCATTTCGGGCCACCACTTCCACCATGCATCAACATAGGGGTTGTCTTCTTCGCGTTCATACAGATCAAGGTAGTCGATATCGCATCGATGATTCTGTACAGAGGTTACTGGCCCAAACTGTTTGATTTCATTATAGTAGCGACTGCTGGCTTTGGGATGGCAGTATCCGCATTTAAAATTGCACTCGTTACCGAAACTAATTTCTACATATTCTGGATTAATATTAAAGTCCCAAGGAGCCTGCTTGATCTCATTAAGTCTTTCCTCAGTATAGATGCTAGAACTTTTAATGTGTCGATCGCTAACATAGTCAGGACCCATGTTTTCAATGTTCCAGCAGTATCTACATCCGGCTGTTTGTACACCCTCTAGCATTTCTTTGCGTTCAACTTTTTTAAGGCTGGTGTTATGCAGGGCACTGGGGTTCTTTTTAATTTCTTTTAGACTGATAGAATGCGGTGCAGGATGATAACAACTATGAGTTTCGCCAGTCTGGAGATATAATGTCACATGATGCCATTTGGCCAAACAGAATGTAGGACTCAGCTCATTGATGATGGGCATTACCTTTTTAATTTTATTATAATTTGTTTCTGACATTCTTTTCCTTTTTTGGGTACAGCGTATCGAATCTTTCTTTTAGCCATTCCATATCATTAATTTTTAACAACTCGTCTGCGGATGACTCTAATACAAACTGTTCAGCTTGTATCGCCGCGGCCACGGCCATTTGCCCAAATTCTCTATCCAGCCCTGGTTTTTTCCATTTGTCAAACCGTATCCTGTGTTCAGGATTAGCAGGGAATTTGATCATATTATTTTTTAACTTTACACATTCTCTAAAAGCAGATCTCCATGTAGAAAATTCATCTGTATTGAATGCGGTAATATTACTGACCTTGCTCATTATTTTGAGTTTGGGCATGATACCTGTGGTCATGTCTAGCGTAGACCATTTCTTTACCTTTGAGAATTGCTTCTTAGCAAACAGTTTAACACCGCCGTATCCGTAAGTCAAATCATTAATAGGATTTTTTGCACTCCATACGTAGGCACAATCTCTGTCAAACAATCCTGGTTGGAAATTAAAATGCCAATCATCTGTTAGATATGCATCACCGTCAACAACGTAAAACATGTCAGTAAATGACAAGTTGGCCGCGGCTTTGTGTGCTTCAAATATACCCTTGACTCCGTCAATACGTTTGGCCCATGGTGCTTTTTCTAAAACTCGTTGCCAATTTTCTTCTGCGTTTTCTTCGTGGTAGCTGATAAAGATTACATCTAGGTAATCTGGTATTTCCGGGGTAACAATGCCCATGTCTTTTTCACCATGCGCATCAATAATGGCCTGCATTTTGGCCGCCCAAATCCTTTGACCGTTAGCATATTGAGAATCCAAATACCATACGTGAACATATTCTCTGTCGTGGTAGGGAATCTTGTAATCAATATCAATTTTTAAGTCTTTAATATCTTTGTTGAATACCAATGCACTAGATGGAGTTATATGTCCTAGGTCTTTGTATCCTTTAGGTTTTTTAACAAAATCAATCTTCATGGCCCAGATATCAAAATTAGAGCTATAATCGTTATCCAACATCCATACATTAGTATAGTCAAAGTCGTGATATTGTATGTTGTGTTCAATGCCAGAAAAATCAAAACCTTCTAGCTCAGGGTTGTATTCTATATGCATCAAAGGAGAAATATCTCCTACGATCTTAGTTTCGATAGGTTTTGCCACTGCCGAAACTTTAACAGCCCAGATATCTTTTGGAGAGTTCACACAATGTTTTTTGTCCAACATCCAAACGTGACTGTATGCTAAATCATGATATTGTATATCATACTCAATATCATACTGTAATTTAGGCAATACTTTGTTGTTTAAACTGTAGGTTAATCTAGGACTGATCTCACCTATAGTTTTGGTACCTATTAATTGATCAGTATAGGTGACCTTAAATGCCCATATTTCTTCTGATAGATTAACTGTATGTTTTTTGTCCAGCATCCAGACATGCTCAAACGCAAGATCATGATAAGGAACCGTATACTCTATTTCATAATCTAATTCGGGTAGATCCTCATTGTATTCTATTGTGTAGGCAGGACTCACAGTGTCTACAATCTTTGTTCCTTTAGGGTTGTCTACATAGGTGATCTTAAATGCCCACACATCTTCTGACAATGTATCAGTATGTTTTTTATCCAGTATCCACATGTGCTCATAGGCAAGGTCATGATAGGGTACCGTGTACTCTATTTCGTAATCCATCGGAGGTAGATCCTCATTGTATTCTATCATTGGACTAGGACTAACCGTGCCTGCGATCTTTGTTCCTTCGGGATTTTCAGATGGCAAGATTTTAAAAACCCATATGTCATCTGATAGATTGGTCGTGTGTTTTTTATCTAGAAACCAAATGTGCTCATATTTGAAATCTCGCCAAGGTATATCGTATTCTAGATTGTAGTGGGCCCTGGGGATAGTTTTATTATAAGTCACAACAAATTCTGGAGAGACTATACCTAGCCATAGTAGTTCTCCTCGAGGCCTATATTCAGATACTACCTTTACGACCCATATATCCTCAAAAGGGGCATGTTTATGGTCCAACTTCCATGCACATTCGTGGATCAAATCATAATAGGCAGGGCATAGGTCATCGATGTTTAGATTTAGATTAGGCAAATCTGGATTAAACTCAAACTTAATCTTGGGTATTAGGTATCCCATATGTTTAACCCCTAGGGGTTCAACGCCAGCCGGTCTGCACTTGACTGTCCAAACTTCATCCGAGGTTGGATTGAACCTATGATCAATATGCCATACCAACTCGTAATAACAGTCAGTAAGCTCTGGTGCATAGGTTTCAAAGGGATCATCTTCAAAAGTCATTAGTGGGTCTAAGTCTGGATTTTTAGACCAAGATATCTTCACTCCTAGTAGAGACGGAGGGATCTCGATATCAAGATATCCATACTCCGGAAGCCAGTTGTTTTTAAATTTTTTAGCTACCCACTGGTCTTTGCATTTCCACACGACGCATCGGTTGGTATTGGGTAATTTTTGGGCAAGTCTGTCTATATCAATTACGACATTGGGGTTCACAACTACAAACTCATCAGCATCTTGACCTAATTTGAACAGTTCAAGATCATACTGGATGGGGTCGCCCATCCACTTTATTAATTGTACTTCTTCTGGATTTACTCTGTAGATATCATGCATAACACTAATTATCACAGAGTAGGCCCTAGTTAATGTATTCCTGAAGCCTAATAGTTTTAAATTGCCCGTCTGGTTGAATTTTATGAATGTGAGTTGAAGGAATCGGTCTGTCGGCAAAGTTACCTTTTACCAGCCATTCAGTAATAGGAGTATAATATTTGGTAACCAGCCGTTGGTCCAGTTCAAAGTCACTGCTGGTTCCAGTTTTCTTTCCATATCCAATCTCAATAAATTCTACAGACCGGTGAACGTATCCCAGGGCTGGATCATGTTGAACATTTTTTACATCAGCGACCCATTTTAGATCTATGAGTAGATTACAGTTGTTCAACGCAATGTAATATAGGTCATGCATGAAATTTTCAAAGCTCTGGAGATCATCAATAGAGCCGGTAAACCAAACGTCAAAGTCCCAGGTTGTGTTTGTGTCAAACAGGCAAGCGCCAGCCGCCCATCCTTGTAAATTTCTTTGAGCAATTAACGGAAGGGCAATTTTAACAAACTTGGATATTTTGTTAGGATCAGGTCTACCCCAAGGAACTGAGGTAGTGACCCTGCCTCGTTGATAAAAGAATCCCATTCTTAGAAGCTAGACCCGGTGCTGAATGTGTTAGGACCGCCACTGCCACCGCCGATAGGAAACGGAGCCAATATAGTCTGCACAGCGCCTGCTTGATCAAACCCTACAAATTTAAGAGTCTGACTTCCATCGCCAACTGGTCCATTATTTAATTGTGAATACCTAGTGTTACCATACCATTGGCTAGATGAATAATAAAAGAAGGCTTCTGCTAAATTATGCAGAGTTTGGCTAATACTATCATATCCCGAGTATGTTTCTATAGAAGTCATTGCGATTTGTAAGTTTCCGTTACCTGTTTCGTCAGTGACTATAAACATAGATCTAGTCTGCCCAGTACCTGCTTGCCCAAAATAATCGCCCCACCGATATTGACCTTCTAAGGCCGCAGTGTCTTTAACACAATAGTAATAGCTGTTGAGTTCTTCTTTAGCATACTGCCACCATACTCCCCTGGCTTTGATAGGAAATCTGTAGACCTCTTGCCAATATAGGTATGCTGGACTAGATCTAATAGGAGTTAATGTGCTCCATACTTCGCCGCCGCCGGAGTCAGTTATTCGTACTCCCATCGCACCCGGGCCGCCTGCGTTGATAGCATGGATAGTAACTGCATGGGATCCACTTGAAGTTATTTCAAATGTTCCCGATATGCTGGTTCTCCATGATTCTCCGTATCCTCGCATATCTCCGACTAACACACCGTCTACTTCAAAATATCCCGAATTGTCAAAACTGCATTCATAGTTGTATGTTCCTGCGGCCGCGGTGAAAGTAAAAATTCGATCTACATAGGTATTAATTGGGGTGCCGGTAGTATTTGGCCATGCTCCATAAGTTCTTAGAAATTGTGTCCAATATCGGTCATCGACTTTATACATTACAGGACCGGATAAAAAGTTGGGGTCAGCATTAATTCCTAAGTTTTGCATGGCAGTAGACACATAAGAAGGTCCGTTACTGGCTATTGCCGTACTACCGTCTGCTCCCATACCGACTCCTATGGTTAGATATCTATTACCACCTATGATATCATAGCTCATGCCAACTACAGAATTATCGTAGGCCAGTGCGCTTACCCAAGTTCCTAAATTTTGATCTAATGCGGCAGTAAGATTTATACTAATAGGAACATCGACATATGAAATACTATTATCCGATGCGGTAACTGTGATTCTAACTGTGGTTGCATAGGTGTTGGCAGTCAGCAAACCGGGTGTAAAAATAACAATAGGACCATCTGGGGGTGTTTGGTCAACCGTATACTCGGTCTGCCCTCCTGGGAAACTAGGAACATATGAAGAATAGCTCCCATTGGCGGGTATTATATTAAGTTTTTGACGATATTCTGTTCTGTCTGTTTTAGTAATAGATATCGAAGCCGGAGTCACTGTAAAACTAAACGGTATGGCATTTATTTTTTGTTCTGTCGGAACTGTGACTATTCCAGAATCATTATCAGAGTTAATGGTAAATGAACTAGCGTAATTGCCGGGGTTGGTGCCTGTATAGGCTAGATTAAATGACCTGTTGGTTCCTGAACTAATTACTACTGGAAATCCAAGCCCGGATGTCACCACTGAGGTAGCACTAGGGTCGTCATTGAATACGATTCCTGTAACAGTAAGATCAACAGTCCCATCATTGTTTAGATTGATAGTTTGCGCCGCACTTGTTTGTTGAGCCTGATATGTATATAGAGTAGGAGTGTTTACCCTTAGTGTTTTACGTGCCACAAACACAGGTGTGTATGTATCTCCTAAGGTAGATACCGACGCAACATCGGGTCTAGGAGCATTAAATGCTCCTGTAGAATATTCATAATTAAAATAGTTAGTTACTCGGAGATTTGTGCCTACACCTACGTTAGCCAATGTTGTGGTAATTGTTAGCACCCTATTTGATGTTTTGACTACTGTGATAGTAACAGAATTGCTTCCTCCTGGTTGAAACAACGGTTGTGTTCCGCCTGTTTGAAATTTTGCTCGATCGTAAAATTTTTCCCGTATCTGGGTTTGCCAACCATCGATCAATGCAGTCCAGGTAGCATTATCACCAGTATATGATCCTGCCGGATAGGTTAGATCAAATGTGATTTGGCCACCTAGATTAAAGAAATAGTTGGCCTCTAAATCGCTAGGCCATGTTAAGGTAACTCGGTGCTGTATAGTTGCACCCCATGTTCCTGTGGCAGGAAACGTACTAGATATTGTCGGAGCCGCAGTATATTGACCAGTTGCGGCCTTATCATACCTTTTAGTATCGGCTGTGTTTATCGCAGTGACCAAACTGTTAACCCAGGTAGATGAAATTGTATTGCCAGTTGCCGGAGCAGTACCTGTAGGAGTAAACGAAGAATTAGTTTGATGTTGCCATATTAAATTAAGGTCAGCAAGTAGATTATTCCAATCCACTGCACGTATGCTTACTCCTTGCGTCACATCTGACGATGTTGGGTTTTTATACCCGTACCCTGTAGAAGTTGCTCCAAAGATATCAGTTACCGCAGTTCTTAAGTCATTATATCCGGGCTTGCGAGTATCGGGGCCAGAAGCATAAACAGTTGCGGTATTGGTGATGTTCAGTATGGTCATGGGTTATTTTACCTTTTCTGTATTTAGTCACAAACCCGCAGGCCACTTGCGGTGCTTTGTAAATAATGTTAATATAGGACTTTTATGAACAAATACAAACATTCTGGTGCGTTCGGCGACCTAATCTATAGTCTGCCCATAGTTAAACACACAGGTGGCGGAGAATTTTACCTACACCTTGATCAAATTGATTGGATTGGGCATCATTACTATGGTAGTCCGCCAAATCCATTCCATCGGGGCAGACTGACCTCCGATGATTATAACTTCATGCAGAGGTTCATGCGAGCACAGGAATATATCACAGTGTTTGATGCTTTTTCCAATGAGCGAGAAATTACACATAACCTAGACCGATTCCGGGCACCATTTGTTGGACATCCAGGAAACTATGTAGACATTTACTCTGCCTGTTTTAAGATACTGGATCGCAAAACCCAAACTCAACTGCGTAATACTGCCTGGTTGACTGTGCCCAATCCTAGACCTGTACCCGGACGATCAATAGTAATCAATCGATCAGCACGATGGACTCCACAGCAATTGAGTTTTCAATGGAACATTTGGAAGTCCCAAGGCTATGAAGCCAAATCTATTTTTGTAGGTCTTCCTGAAGAACACGAAGCTTTTAAAAAGGCCACAGGATGGGATATCCCCTATCAACCTACGCAGGACATGCTAGAGCTTGCCGAATACATTGCAGGAGCAGATCTATTCATTGGTAACCAAAGTATGGCCCTGGCGTTGGCTTTTGGGCTAGGCAAAGAAGTCTATTGTGAACACAGAGATGATTTGCCTCTAGAACGGAACGAATGTTACTTTCCAGGTCGCCCAAATACAACATATTTTTAATGGTTGACACACTGGTAAATTGACAGTACAATATACACATACTGACACTTTAGGAGTAGACAACATGTACCGTTATCAAGTTTGGGTCCGCATTAACACTTATCAAACTGCTCATACTATTGTATATGCAAGTGATGATTTCCAGGCCAAGATGCTTGCAGAAGCACAGTATGGTTCTGGCAATGTTTTAAACTACACGAGAATCGATGGCTAAAAAATTAGGTATTATACAAACTAGGGGTCTGGGCGATATTGTTATTGCCCTGCCCATCGCTGGTTATTATCACAAGCAGGGTTGGGAAATTATCTGGCCAGTCCTGCAACAATTCGTGCCCAGTTTGGAGCGCAATGTTCCTTGGGTAAAATGGGTTCCTATTCCGTTTGACCCTCCAGGGCATTTCTTTTATGATGTTCCCATGGAACGACTGCGCAATTTCAAATGTGATGAAATCGTGCCCCTGTATCAGGCATTGACCAATCAAAAGTTCCACGAAGAAAAGTACTTCCAATACACTAAGTT
>Ga0209400_1000693_pt1 | contig 29032 bp, 24 predicted proteins | sample M_130807_EF_Meta_FD_187313 | JGI IMG/M metagenome (GOLD analysis project Ga0209400, IMG submission 187313) | Freshwater microbial communities from Lake Montjoie, Canada to study carbon cycling - M_130807_EF_MetaG (SPAdes) (version 2) | ecosystem: Environmental > Aquatic > Freshwater > Lake... | reverse complement strand
GGGTTTAAAAAGCCTGGCAACGACCTACTCTTCCGTGCCTTAAGACAAAGTACCATTGGCGCTAAAGGGCTTAACTGCCGAGTTCGGAATGGGATCGGGTGTTACTCCTTTGCAATAATCACCAGGCAGCGTTTTATACATAAATAACATTAATTTGTAAATATAATTTAAAATTAAACTATTTAATTTCAATTTAACAAAAGTAGATAATTTAAAATATAATGTTATAACTAAAAAAACTTTATCGCGGGGTGGAGCAGTCTGGTAGCTCGTCAGGCTCATAACCTGAAGGTCCTTGGTTCAAATCCAAGCCCCGCAACCAATTGCATAAATTCCCCAAAATTAGAATAAAAATAAAAGAGTTATTTTTTGCCAGACTTTATGTAGCTCAAAGCGACTCCTATATTAAACCAATATAAACTCGCATTAAATGTACTAAAAAAACTTCCTGAAGGAAGAAAAGGTATAATAGCGAACAAAGTATGAAAGATAGCTCCATATAATATTCCTTGATAACCATTCACATTCAAAACCTTCAAGCTTTTAATAATATAATTTAGCAAAAAAAAATAAAAAATTAAAAAAAGAAATAAACCAACTAATCCCGTCTCAACTAAAAATTCCAAAAGAACATTATGAGGGTGTGTAGGTGAACAATATGCATGTAGTGAATTTGGATTTGGATCAATTAATTCACCACATTTAACTCTATAATTTTTAAGACCTACGCCGAAGATTTTATTATCACTCCACATATTCAACGCCGAATTATAAATCCTGCCATAACTAGATTCTGCAATATTTTGAAAAATATGCGCTCCGTCAAAAATTCTTTGTTTTATAAAATTTTTTTTATCTAGATTAATATATAATAAAAAAAAAAGTAAACTAAACGTTAATAAAATTATAACTATTTTTTTTAATTTAAAGTAAAGAAAAAAAGAAGCCAGGAAACAGCAAGAAATTATAATTAAACTTAACCTCTCTCCAGTAATTAAAACAGCTTCAAATAAAAGAAATAAAAATAATATGATTGTAAATTTTTTTTCTACAGAAACAGAATTTAGTCTCGAAAGATTATAAAAAATAATTGGACATGATAATTTTGCAATAAAAGAACCAGGAATTAATTCACTACCAAATGGGCCTGATAATCTGCCAACGTGAATATTATCATTTTTCCAATGTGCAAATGCTGGGTACAAATCACTATAACCCTCACTGCGATAACCAAAAATATCAAAACCTGATAAAAACTGTAGGTTAACATCAAGACAAACAAATAATAAAATAACATGAATTATTAATATAAAAAAATTAATATTTTTTTTTAAATTAAAAAAAAAAGCAAAAAATAAAATAAATAAAAAAAACCTTATCTGCGATATTGAAGATTGAAGAGAAGTTAAAATATTTTCTGAAAAAAGACTTATTGCAATTAAATAAAACCAAAATAAAAAAAAAGATATAACCCAATGATTTAAAATAAATTTAAAATTATTTTTTAAATGAAAGAGAAAAAAAATACTTATTATAACAAGAAAAATATTTATAATTGCTGGTCCTAATAAAATAGCTAAGGGAAATAAAATTACAAAGTAATCATAAATTTTTTTTTTTTTAAAAAGCATAAAATTAAGATTATTTAAATTTTTTTTCTAAAACTTCATATAGATGCCTTACAGAATTACTTAAATCACACTCAGCTTTCCAGCCGTAAGATCTGGCTACAGATGTATTTAAAAATTTTCTTTTAACTCCATTTAACTCTTTATTGTTATCAAATTTTATTTTTAATTCCGGATAAATAATATCTTTTATAAAATATGCGTATTGCTTTATTGTCATTTCTACGCCAGATCCTACGTTAATTAAACAGTCTTTCATTTTTCTTCCTAAAAAGAAAATGGCTGCGTTAGCAACATCATCAGCATAAATTATTTCCCTTTTTGCTTTTCCGTCTCCCCACAAAGTAATAAATTTTTTATTATTTTTTTTAGCAATTATAATTTTTTTTAAAAGAGCAGGAAAAAAATGTGAATCCTCAAAATCGTAATTATCATTTGGACCGAAGGTATTAGTTGGCATAATGCACTTATAGTTAGTTTTGTATTGAAAGTTATAATTTTCACACATCTTAATTCCTGCAATCTTAGCTATCGCATAAGGTTCATTTGTTTTTTCTAACTTGCCACTTAAAAGATAGCTTTCTTTCATGGGTTGTCTGCAATTTTTAGGATAAACGCAACTAGATCCCAAAAATAATAAATTTTTTACACCTGCTAAATATGAGCCATGAATTAAATTATTTTGAATTTCAAGATTTTCATAAATAAATTGAGCTCTATAAGTGTTATTTGCTTTAATCCCACCTACTTTTGCAGCAGCAATAATCACTGAATTAAACTTATTTTTTTTTAAAAAACTATAAGTTTTACGTTGATCTAAGAAATTAATTTTTCTACTAGATGCCGTGACAATATTTTTATAATTTTTTTTTTTTAAAAACCTTAAAATAGCTGAACCAACTAAGCCAGTATGTCCGGCTAAAAAAATTTTAGAATTTTTGTTTAACAATTTTATTCACCTCGTATTCGACCATTTCTTTCGCTATTTGAATAATATTATATTTAGGCTTCCATTTTAGAATTCTTCTTGCTTTCCTTGAATCTCCCAATAAGGAATTAACCTCTAACGGCCTAAGGTATCTTTTTTTACATTCAATTATGCAATTTCCAAATTTGTCAAAACCTTTCTCACTTAACTCTTTCCCTTTCCACTTAATTTTCATATTTAGTTCTTTTGCAACTAAATTAACAAAATATTTTACTGTATATTGTTTTTCAGTTGCAATTACAAAATCATCTGGTTTTTTTAACTGCAGCATTTTCCACATAGCCAGAACATAATCCTTTGCATGACCCCAGTCTCTTTTGGCATAAAGATTTCCAAGATATAATTTTTTTTGTTGTCTATGCTTTATCATGCATAAGGCTCTAACAATTTTTTTAGTTACAAAAGTTTCTCCTCGAACTGGACTTTCATGATTAAATAAAATGCCGTTACATGCAAAAATATTATAACTTTCTCTATAATTAACAGTTATCCAGTGTGCATATAATTTAGCAACGCCATATGGACTTTGCGGATAAAAAGAAGTTTTTTCATTTTGAGGAGAAGTTTGAACTTTGCCAAACATTTCAGAAGTACCACCTTGATAATATTTAGTTTTATTTGCTATTTTTAATATTCTAATTGCTTCTAAAATTCTTAATGCTCCAATAGCATCAACATTAGCGGTATACTCTGGAATTTCAAAAGAAACTGCTACGTGCGATTGTGCTGCTAGATTGTATATTTCGTCAGGATTAGTTTTTTTTATTATATTCAAAACAGAAAAAGAGTCTGTAATATCTCCATAATGTAAGGTAAAATTTTTTTTTTTAATAAATGGATCTTCATAAATATCATCAATTCTTGATGTGTTTAATGAAGAACTCCTTCTCTTTACTCCATGCACAATATAATTTTTTTTAAGTAGAAGCCTTGCCAAATAAGATCCGTCTTGACCAGTAATTCCAAATATTAGAGCAATTTTCATAAGAAACAATAATTATATCATTAACTTTACTAATCAATACGTAGTTCAAAATTTATAACTAAAAAACCAAATTTATTTATCTTTTTGATATTTTTTTTTCCCAAAACAATGAATTTTTCACAGATTCATTAATATAAAAATTATTTGAAAGTATTTTTTTTATTTCTTTTTTTTTAGAAAGCACAGAAATCACCTCGCTTACATCTCCTTTTCTGGGAGGGAGATATTTTTTTTTTAAAATTTTTCCTGAGATTTTTTCAAACATTTTAACTATTTGTAGGACAGAATAACCATGGCCATAGCCACAGTTAATAATGCAGGATTTTTTTTTTAATTTTTCAATTAAGCAGTTAATATGGATTCTGCTAAGGTCGTTAACATCAATATAATCTCTAATGCAAGTTCCATCTCTTGTCTTATAATTTTTTCCATAAACTTTTATTTGATAATTTTTATTTACTATACACGTCGATAAATTTTTAAATAATTGTCCAGATTGGTTAATTGGGCCCACTCTGTATTTTGCATCAGCACCAACAACATTAAAATATCTAAGAATATAGTAATTAAATTTAAATTTTTTTGATAATTTTTCTATTAAACTTTCACATAAAAGTTTAGTTAAGCCGTAATGACTCGTTGGGTTAGGAACTGCGTCATCCTTTACTTTTTTAACGCCTTCTCCAAAAATGGCACAAGTAGAAGAAAATATAAATTTTTTAATTTTATATTTCCCGCTAATTTCTAATAAATTTTTAGTATTTACAACATTATTCAAATAATACTTAGAGGGATTTTTCATTGACTCTTCAACGCTTAAAGACGCAGCAAGATGAATGACTTGATCAATACGATGCTTTAAAAAGATCTTTTCCATTTCTACTTTGTTGCCAATATCCACTTTATAAAAAATAGCTTTTTTGTTTATAAGCTTTTTGTGTCCCGTACTTAAGTTGTCAGCAACAACTACTTTATAACCCAAATCTACAAGATCAAAAACTATTTGGCTGCCAATATAGCCAGCTCCGCCTGTGACTAATATTTTTTTCATTTTTTTATATTATACTAATAAAATTTAATTTATTATAAAATAATCTTATGCCAATTTTCTAAATCTTACATAAAATATCAGTAGGTTAAAAATTAAAAAACTATATTTATATATCCATTGTAATAAATTTTACTATTAATATAATTCAAAAATTCAAAACTATGATTAAAAATAAATTTTTAAAAATCGAGAATTATTTTTTTTTGTGTTTGATATTTTATGGTTTGCTTTATATAATAATTACTCCACCTTTTTATTCTTCTGATGAAGAATATCATTTTATAAAAAGTAATAGTAAAGAAAATATATATATTTACGGCAAAACTCACTTTTCTGAAAAAGTTGCAGAATTTATACAGCCCCCTTTTGGTTGGGGTTTTAATAAAGATAATTATAATTATAAATATAATTTAGATGACTTTAAAAAATTATTAAAAATTGAATATGATAATAAGTTAATAGAAAATACTGTACCATTCACAAAAGGTTATTCTTTTTCATCATATATATTTTCTAAAACAGGCATATATTTTAGTAAATTATTTTCAAATAAAATATTTTTTTCTTTTTATTTTGGACGTTTATTTAATTTGCTATTCTCAGTTATAATTATCACTTTAATACTAAGTTCATTAAAAGGGTTGTCTAAAATAATTTTATTTTCAATTATATCTATGCCTATGAGTATCTCTTTATTATCATCAAATAATCAAGATTGCTCATTAATTACCTATGCCTGTTTTCTTTTTTATTTTTGTAAAAAAGTAAGCGAAGATACTTTTTTATCTAAAACTTATAAAATAAAATTATTTAGTAAAGAAATCTCTGTAGAAAAAATTTATATAAATTTTTTATTTTATTATATTTTTTTATTGCTGATTATTACACCTAAACCTGTATACATTTTATTATCGTTACTACCTATAATTTACTTAATTAATTTTAATAATAATAAAATATATTCTATAACCACAAATTATTTAAATAAATTTTCTTTAACTATTTTTTTTATATTTACGGTAATTGCGTTTATACTTATTGTTAACTATCCTACACCTGTTCCAATAAATTTAGAGAATTCTAGTATTGTATACCAAAAACCATTATTATTTTTAAAAATACTAATAAGTGATTATCGCAATAATTATCAAAGATACCCAAACGAAATGATAGGTATTTTAGGCCACGTGAATATAATGCTTCCTAAAATATGTTATTATTATTTTAGATTTATTTTTGTTTACTATTTAATAAATTTTTTTCTAAACAAAAATTATACAAAAAGAAATTTACTGATACTGTTAATATTAGTTTTATGCGTAATATCTATTCAATCATCTTTTTATATCTACTTTACTGGTTCCGACGAAAAAAGATATATACAAGGTATTCATGGTAGATATTTTATTGTTGTATTAATAATGGCTAATTTATTATTTCATAACAATATTTCAAATAATTTAAGTAAATTAAAAATTATAAAATTTATGAATAATTTTATTGTGTTAACGGTTCCACATATTAATGCTTTTTCTTTATACTCTCTAGTAAAGTTTTTTTATTTAGAATGAGTTTTATTTTTTTTAAATACAATGCAAAATAAAAAATTAATTTCGTTAAAAAAAAAAATTATTATAATTGGCGCTGGACCAGCTGGCTTGGCAGCAGCTTCTGAACTTAATAAAAAAAAATTAAAAAGTACAATTTTTGAAAAGTCAAATGTTGTTGGGGGTTTAGCTAGAACAGTTAAATTAGGAAATAATTTATTTGATATTGGGCCACACAGATTTTTTACAAAAAATAATGAAATTAATAAATTTTTTATCAACTATGCAGGAAAAGATTTAATAAAAGTAAAAAGATTAACAAGGATTTTATATCAAAACAAACTATTCAATTACCCTCTTTCACCGATCAATACTTTTTTTACCCTAGGAATATACAATGGTATTACGATATTCTTTAGTTACTTATTAAGTTTGTTATTCTTTAAAAAAAAAATATCATCTTTTGAAGATTGGGTCATAAAAAATTTTGGAAAAAAACTTTACTATACTTTTTTTAAAACCTATACGGAAAAAGTTTGGGGTATTTCATGTAAACAAATTGGTTCGGATTGGGCAAGTCAAAGGATTAAGGGATTAAATTTTGCCTCTATTATTTTAAGTTTTTTTTTTAAAAAGAATAAAGCAAAATCTTTAATTGATGAGTTTTATTATTTGAAATTCGGTGCAGGAAATTTATATGAGAATATAAAAAAAAAACTTTTACAGAAAAAAAATAAGATTATCTTTAATCAAAAAGTTATTAAATATAATTTTGACAACAAAACATTTAATATCAAATCCATAATTATTGAAAACAAACAGTTTAAGAAGAAAGAAATATTTGGAGATTTTTTTTTATCATCGGCCCCTATTACTGAAGTAATCAAAAGCTTTAACATTAAACTTCCTGATAATATAAAAAAAATAATCTATAGTTTAAAGTATAGAAATCACATTGGAGTAAAGTTGGTTATTAAAGGAAAAATTTTTGAGGATAACTGGATATACGTTCATAGCCCGGAAGTAAAAGTTGCAAGAATTTCAAATTACAAAAATTTTTCGAAATATATGGGGGAGAATAAAGAGTCTAATCCAGTAACTATGGAATATTTTTGTAATGAAAATGATAAGTTTTGGAATTTATCTGATGAAACTATTATCTCAATTGCAAAAAAAGAATTGGAATTTTTAGAATTAGCAAAAAAAAATCAAATTACCAATTCTTACGTAATAAGATCAGAGAAAGCATATCCAGTTATTGAAAAAGGATATCAAAAAAAAATAGATGAAATTAAAAAATGGTTATCTCGAATTAAAAATTTTATACCAATTGGAAGAACAGGAATGTTTAAATATAACAACCAAGATCATGCTATTTTAACGGGACTTATTGGCGCAAGAAAAATTTGCGATGATAATAGTTTAGATCCGTGGTTGGTTAACATAGATGCTGAGTATCATGAAGAAAAGTCGTAAATTAATTTATAAAAATGTTAATAACATTAATAAAAGATATTTTTGTTTTTTAGTTTTGGTTATTTCGATTTGCTACTCAATATTTGGTAATTTTCCAAATAATTGGGGAGATCCACTCGAATATTTAGGCCAAGCAGAAAATTTTCGATTAAATTTAACTAGATTTATTGGTTACCCTTTATTTATAAAAATTTTTTCATTAAATTTATATATAATTTTCATAATACCAATTATTCAAACGATAATATTTATTTTCTCACTTATACTTTTAGAAAGCGAAATTAATAAAAAAAATAAAAAAAGTTATTTGATTTATTTATTATTAGCTTTTCCAGACATTACATACATGCATACCTTACTATTTCCAGATAGTCTCGTTCTAAGTTTATTATGTTTTTATATATATTTTTTTATTAGAAAAAAAATTTTATCGTTAGTCTTAATATCAATACTTTTATTTCTATTAAAATCATATTTAATTTTCATAATAATATTTACTGGTATAATAATTATTGAAAATAAATTTTATTTTTTACGAAATCTTAAAATAAAATTTTTTTTCCCAATTATAATTCCTGTAGCTTTTTATTTGTTTCTTCCAAATCACCTTATGCAACCTTTTTATGCAAAAATTAAAACGGATAACTTGATAATTAACTACAAAACAACATGCGATTCTAAAAAAATTATCTTGAATGAGAAAAATATTTTTCTTGATAAACGCAATATATTAAATGGGACTATACTTAGAAATGATATAAATCCTAATCATGGTTATTCCGTAAATAATATAAATCTTAATCATGGTTGTTTTTATTCAATAGAAAAAGAAGTTTCTCGTCACATTATAAATCAAATAATAATAAATCATCATAAAGAAGTGGCAAATAAAATAATTTTTAATTTTATAAGTTCTTTTGTTGGTTTGGGAATTGAAAGTCATGTGACATCTATGATCGGCGTAAATTTAGATAGTATGCTCAAGTTTATAAAAAATGATGAGATTAATGGAGGTCTTGATTACAAGAATATATCTATTCTTTTAAAAAATAAAAATATTTCCGATAAAATTGTAAATATTAATACTCTTATAGATAAATTTTATCTGTTACACATAGTCATCTTTGATAAAATTCAAATATTTATTTCAATAATTTTATTCGTTCTAACTTTGATCCTTTACTATAAAAAAAAGAATAGTATCTTTTGCGATAATATTTTAGCTCTTAGTATAAATTTTTCTATAATGCATTCAATTTTTGCTCTTGTTATATCAGATAGATATATATTTTTTGTATCTTTATTCTATATTGTTATTATTCTTCACTTACAAAATGCTCATAACAAAGTACTCAAATAATAAAATTAATGAATTTATAAAAAAAAATAAATTTATAATATTTTTATTAACAATATTTTTTTTGTATCATTACAATGTTGCTGCTAACCTTGAGTTTTATTACGATGATTGGTTCTTTGTAAGTATTGTTAATAATAGTCATAATTTTCTGCAAAATTTTGGCATCTTTAAAGAGATTTATATCGTTAGGCCTGTTGGGATGCTGTACCTAGCTTTTCTTAGTTTATTTAAATTTAATAATATTATTTTTATATACATATTTAATTTATTTTTATGGGTCTTGAGTGGCATTATAATAATGGTAGTCTTAAATAAAAATCTATTTTTTTTTTCAAGATATTTTTTTTTATTTTTCTACTTACTGCCATCAATAAGTAACTCCTTTATATATTCTCCTATTATACAAGGACTAAGTACTTTGGCTGTTTTTTTTTGGGCTATTTCACTATATTTTGCATCAAAAAAAAATGGAATGCTATTAAGTATTTTATTTATTGTACTGTCTTTGTTAGCTTATGAATTAACTGTAGCTCTTATTCCATTAAATATATTAATTTATACAATCAATAAAAATTTATTAAATAAAAATAGAAATAAAAAAATAATTTTTTTAATTAAATTATTTCTATTATCATTAATTTTTTTAATTTCTTTTTATCTTTTACAAAATATTTTAAGCTCATCCAGCTCAGCAAAAATATTTAAATATGGATTTTCTGAAGATGATTTTTTAGACAATATAATTAAATATTTTTTTCACCCACTAATATTAGTTTTTGTGCAAATACCAAAACTTTGGATTGACGGTTTTATTTTATTTTTTTCAAATATAACTTTTATAAAATTTATAACTTTGATAGTCACTAATGTAATATTAATTTTTTATTTCTTCAAAAAAAAGCAAAATTACAAAAAAATTTCTTCTAAATATTTATTTTTATTCAATCTAACATTAATTATAATTTTCTTAGGGATTTTTTTAGTTTATCTCGTTGCGACATCAGTTCCAGATTTGAAAGGATATTATAATAGAGGTTTATTAGGATTGCATATATGGATATCTCTGTTTATGCTTCAAATTCTATATTTCAAAAATTTTACAAAAATAATTTTTTCTTTACTAGGAATCTTTATTCTCAATTTAAATCTAATTTCTTTTTACGAACAACAGGAAATTCATGTAAATAATAGTTTAATTCGAAAAGATATAATTAATAAAACAATAGAAATCTCGAAAGGAGAAAATTTAATAATTTCAAGCTTTGAAACTTATTCGAAAAATAAATATAATTTTATTCCTGTGTTTTCAGATGAAGTTTATGATTATAGCAATTCTATTAGTGCTAAAACAAATAGCTCATTAAGAGCGCATAGAATTTATAATAATACTGAGTGTAGAAAGATTTTAAATTTTGATAATAACACCTTTAGTGGCTTTGTGCCTTCTAGAAACAGAAAAATAAAAGAAGACCAAAAAATTAATTTTTTAGAATTAAATGAGAATATAAAAATAGATCAAAATATTTTATTATATGATTATCAAGAAAACAAACTTGTAACAGGAAAAATCAATGAATTGCAGAGCCTTTTAAAAAAATTGTTTAATTGCAATTAAAGTTACAAAAATTTTATTTTTTTATATAGAGTGCATCACCCCAGGAACTATGCATGTCATTATTAGTTAAAATTCTCACAAATCCGAATTTTAATAAATAATGATCTAATTCGTGAACTAAAGCACAATTTTTATATAATTCTTTACTATATTTTTTAGAAACTTCATGTGCAAATTAAAAAATCAAATACATAATAATTCACATTAAGGTTTTTATATTTCTTGATTTATTTTCTTAATAAGTTTTTATAAAAAAAAATTAAATAATATTTACTACTTAATAATACAAAATATCTTAAATAATACAAAACATTAAACTCAAGTATATTTATAAGCTTTATCTCTAAACAGGCTAATAAAAAATTTTTATAATTATTTAGATATTTTTTTCCAGATCTACGAGTATAGAAATTATTGTCAACGAATGTTTTAACTAAAGTTTTGTTAGATCCTGTAAATTTAAATTTTTGTTTAATCATTCTGACCCAAAGATAGTAATCTTCAAAAAAAGGCATTTTTTTATAGTTACCACATTTTAAAACATCTTTTTTCTTCATTAATACTGCCGGGTGATTAATGGGGTTTCTTATTTTTAAAAAATTTATATTATTCTTTTTAATTTCATCTATGTATCTTATGTAATTTTTTCCATCAATTTTCTCTAACATTGCAGAGTCAATAACGGAAATATTTTTATTTTTTAAATAAATATCGTACAATATTTTTACACGATCTTTAGACGAAAAGTCATCGGAGTCACACCTTAATATAAGATCGAACTTTGCTAGTGAAATACCCCTATTCAAAACAACACCTAAACCTTGATTGATATTAAATTTTACAATTAAAAATTTGCTAAATTTAAACGATATTCTCAAATGATTAATATAATTAAATATTCTCAAATCTACTGTACCATCAACTAAAATTATAATTTCTTTCGGCACAACTGTTTGGTTAAAAGTTATGCTATTTATAGAATTTTTAAAATCTAGGAACTTAGTTGCCTTATGAACAGGAAGCAAAGTTGTTATAGACCTTATAATCATATTCCCTGTAATTCCTTAAATTTGTCCTCAAGTAAAACATTAGAAAGATTTTTATGATAAAAGTCTCTGCCAATTGTGGAAATTTTTTTGTAAAAAAAATCATTATTTAATAACAATTTTATATTACGCTCCATTTCAAAAATATTTTTTGAGATCAAACCCCCTTTAATGTAGGAGACATTTCCTGTGTCATAAGAGATAAAGGGCACTCCTAAACTAATAGCCTCTACTATGCTTAAAGGAAAAACTTCTGTGATAGAAGTATTTAAAATTAAATAAGAATCTTCAATTTCTTTTTTTATATCAACTTCTTTACTTTCGATAAATTGGACATTATGTAGATTTTTATTTTTACAGTAATTTTTACAAGAATTAAAATATTTTTTATCATAACTTTGAAATATAAATTTAAAAGTGACGTCGCTCAAAATAAATTTATTAGCTATTTTTAAAGCTTCTTTTTGATTTTTTATGTCACCGATATAACCGAAGCATGAGACAATCTTTTTTTTCTTCGCTTGCTTTTTAATTAGACTTTCTGGCACTTCAAACCTAGAGGTATTAAAATATTTCTTTATTAAACCATACTTATTAGAAATCTTGTAAATTTTTTCATCTAAATGCCTATTGGATCTATTAGTCCAATTTAAAGAATAAAAAATATCTACTCTTTTTAAAAAAAAGTACATCACAGGTAAATAAAATAGATATATTAAAAATCTTAATAAGAATTTAAAATTAAATTTGTATGGTAAAATTGAGATACCATGACTAAATAAAATAATCTTTATATTTTTACGATATTTTATTAACAAAAAAAATTCAGAGATAACTGTTTGTAAACTTTCTAAAATAATAAGATCTGGTTTAAAAGTATCAATTATATTCTTAATCTTTCTATTAAAAATAAAATAATTTAAAATTGCATGACCAAAGTTATAAATATTTATAAAATAATCTGTCTGGCAATTTAAATTTGTAGATACTGTTCTTACCTCGTTTCCATTCATTCTCAAGATTTTCTCATGCATTTTAGAAGCTATTCCTAGTCCTGTGCAATTAGTTGGGAACCATTCCTTAGAAACTAATAAAATTTTCATTATTTAAATAAAATTTTTTTAATTATAAAAACAGACTGAAAAAAATTAAAGTGCAAAAAAATTTTATAAACATACATACACTTAACTTTTTTGATTAAAAATTTCTTTTTAAGAAACAAAAAAAATAATTTTCTCAAAAAAAAAATTGATTTTTTATCCTGATCTAAAGACCATCTATTAAAAAAATGCGTTTGAATTATAACTGTATTTTCATTAACAATTTTTATTTTTTTTTTTAAAATAAAACTTATTTTGTATAATAGAGTTAAATCATCACATGGATATCTGTTGCCAGAAAAATATTTTATATCGCAAATATCTAAATTAAACAAATAAGAAGAGTGCTGGGCGGTATTTATAAAAATTTTATCATTATTATAAAAAAAAGATTTAAAAAAAGAAGGCTTGGAATTTTGGTGATATAATGCGCATGTTTTGTCTAACAAATAAGAGTTTAGCATAACAGTAGTATGATCTTTTTTCCAAAGATCATCAGCATCCATGCGAAAAACTAATTTGTTTCTAAAAAATTTTGTTGAGTTATTCCAACTTTTGGCCGGCCCTAAATTTTTTTCATTTTTAATAAAAACTAAATCAACATTTTTAAAATTTTTAAGGTTTTCTTTGATTTTAATGAAGATATTATCCGAATTTTCCCCGTCATCAACAAATACAATCTGATCTGGTTTAGTAGTTTGTATTAAAATATTTTTACAGAAATTTTCAATATGACGATCCCCATTATAAATCGGTAAAAATATCGAGTAATTTAAATTTAAAACACTCATATTACTAAAGTGTTATCTATAAATAAATTTTCCTCAAATATGCTTCTATTTTTAAGCCAAGATTTTGGAAATATCCAATTTTGTTTTTTTGAAAGATAAGCTGCCCACCAAAAAAAAGTTGAGTTTGATGCAATCCCTCCTTGGCTATTATATATTAACTTGAAAGCATCAAATTCGTCTAACTCTAATAGATAAGTATTTTTAAGTTTTAATTCTTTTAATAGCAAATTTAACTTACCAGGATCATCTGATATGCAATATATTTTTTTGTCCTGAAAAAAAGCTGCAGATTTTTTATAGTGATGAACATCTAAAACTTGATGTGTATGGCTAGTATAAAAATCTCCACCTCTAAAATGCAAAACATAATATTCTTTTTCCAATATTGGATTATTCTGATAAAAAAAATCATCCTTAAAATCATTATCGTGCAGAGTATTTGCAAAATATAAATCTTGCCAATAACCAATTAAAACATTCGGTAATAATTGAATTTTTTTTTTAACTAAATATTTATAAAATTTTTCAGTTCTGTAATTCAATAATTTTTGAAAAAAATTTTCTCTAATATTAACTGTTTCGTAATCAAAATTTTTTAATATTTTTTTTAAAAGAAATTTTCTTGAAGTATTAGCGTTGGAATAATAATTTATATTGAAAACAATATTATAATTAAAATTTCTTTCTAAAAATCTGCCAAAAGCATATTGGTATAACTGATTTCCCAATCCACCCCAAATTCTTATTATTTTATAGTTTGATAAAATCACAAATTTAAAATATTCATTTACTCATCGATGATAACTAATCTTATTTTATTTTTTATAGCACTAACTTTTTTTATATTTTTATTACTTAAAATTCACATAAAATATGCAAATTATTTTAAGTTAGTTGATAATTCTATCAATTTTAATATCAAAAACTCTAACGTGCCTACCGCCGGTGGACTATGTTTTGTATTATCTTATTTAATTTTTTTTTTATTTTTACTATCGTTCAATGAAGGATTTGTCGATTTTCCAAACCGTTTTTTCATAATTAACACATTTATCTTTTTAGTTGTTCTTCTTTCTTTTTGGGATGATATAAAAAATATACATCCAGGAATAAGACTTCCGTTTCAATTTTTATTAATTGCTTTATCATTGCCCATGGTTGCAATCCCAGAAATAGTAATTCCCTATAAGCTTCTTTTAATAATAATAATTATTTACTGGGTTTATATATTAAATTTAATTAATTTTATTGATGGTGTAGATGGATTTCTTTCTACTTATTCTTTATTTTTTTTCATATCAACTTTAATATATAGCTCAATAGTAGTTGAAAGTTTTTTTTTGAAATTATTATCTATTTTTTTTATTATTTTAACCTCGGTATTTTTATTATTTAACAAACCCAAAGCTAAAATATTTATGGGGGACACTGGAAGTGTTTTCTTAGGTTATTTTATAGGCTTTTTATCTTTACATATAGTTATGAGTGGCAGATATGATTTGTTTATAACAATTATTTCTTATCCATTAATAGATTGTACCTTTACTTTAATGAAAAAAATTTTAAATAAAAAATATCCTTGGGAAAGATTATTTGACTACTACTTTTTAAAACCAGTGATAATTTACAATAAACCGCATTCATATGTGTTAAAACCTTTTTTAGCATATAATATTTTAAATCTTTTTTTATTTTTTTTACAAGCAATTTTTAATATATATTTTCTTTGTATTATATCAATTTTGATTACTTTTATTTTAATTTCTTACTATGCTAAAAATCTCGAAAAGATTAAATGATATAATATTTGTTCTATTTGGATTGTTTATAGTAACAAACCAATTTGCAATCTATACAACTTTTAGATTTATTTCTTATTTTTTTTTCGCTTTAATGCTTAGTCTAATTTGTATTTCATATTTTTGCGATATAAAAAAAATTTATAAAAAATTTTTAAATTTTTCAAATTTTATTTATTTATTAATATTTTTTTTTCTAATCTTTTTTTATTTTCAAAAAGAAAATAACTATGGTTTAAAAATATCTTTATATCTTATGATTATTTTATTAATTTCAAATTTAATTTACATAAAAAAAAGTTTGTCATTAATTTTTCATACAATCTTACTGATTTCCGTCTTGCTTTTAATAATAGGATTTTTTGGATGGTTTTATGGTGGAGAAGGAGGTACCTGGGGAAAGCAATATATATATTTTGGATATCGATATCTGCCAGGAACTAAAAATCAAGACTGTCAAATATTCTTGCTTGGTTACATTATTTCACTATTTTTTATTTTCTTTAGAAAAAATAATAAAATATATTTGATACTAAATTCTTTATTTTCGGTAGCTTTGTTTCTGTCTTATTCAAGAGGATATTGGTTGATATATTTAGTAGTTTTTTTATTTGCTTTACTAATGAATATATTTTTTCGATATATTGGAACAAAAAAGTTTTTTACAATATATTTACTTAATTTTATCTTTATAATCGCGATAATATTTGCTTTAAACACTCTTCTTAAATTTTCTTATCCGAGTACCCAGCTAACTTTGCAAAGTCAATTTTTTGCAAAAATAACCTCCCTATTTTCCATATTTAATATAGGAATGACCTCAATTGATATAAATTCCTTAAATAATAATATTTTATCATCACATTTAGAAGCCACCTCAATTGCCAGTTTGCAAGAAAAATATAATCAATTCAATTCATTATTTAAGATAGGAGTCTTCAAAAATCTATTTCAAGATTCCCTCCATGTTCAATATTTTGAAAGTGGAGCTTTATTTATATTAATAAATTATCCTGTGATATTTATTTTATACACAATTTATTTTCTCAAAGAATTTCTTTTCATTTTTAAAAATAAAGGTTGGCATAAAAATACATTTTTTTTTTATATAATATTTTTAACCATTTTTATATGTCAAAATATTATTTACAACTTAACTTTAGATAGTGTTACCTATCTCTATTTTTTAATAATAGTAATTTTTAAAAAACTACTTTTGGATAAGTCTATATCAAGAAGTTCTTTATAATAATGTTAAATAAATTTTTAAGAAGAATAAATAAAATATTTCTTTACTATAAACTTAATTTTTTAATTAATCAAAAATCTATAAAAAAGGAGTCGGTTGAATTTTTGGGATCTTCATATGGAGGTTGGTATTTAAAAAAAAATAAAAAATTACATAATTCAACTATAATTTCTGCTGGATTAGGCGAAGACGCTTCTTTTGATGTTGAGTTTCTCAATAAATATAACGCAAAGGTTTTGCTAGTTGATCCAACACCAAAAGCTATAATGCATTATAAGAGCATACTTCTAAACAAAGGAAAAAGTAAGATAAAACGATACAAAAAAAAAACGGGAAAACAAGATACTAACTCTTACAACCTAAGAAAAATAAACAATAATAATTTTATTTTAATAAAAAAGGCTTTATTTAAAAGCAATAACAAATTAGTTTTGTTTTATCCCCCGTTCAATCCTAATCATGTAAGTTGTTCTTTAAAAAGTAATAGAAATTTAAAAAATAGCATTTTAGTAAAAACTACAACTGTCAAAAATATTATAAAAGATTATAATATTAATAAAATTAGCTTAATTAAGCTAGATATTGAAGGTGCAGAAATAGAGGTTATAAAAAATTTTATAAGAGATAAAATATTTCCTTCACAAATACTTGTAGAATTTGATGAGCTGAGAAATTTATCAAAACAAGCAATAGAACAATTTCTCAAAATACACAGACTATTAATTAAAAATAGTTATTGTTCTATCAAAATTAATAACTTTCCCTGTTTTTTATTTACAAAAAAATAATAAAATTAAAATCACTTATGTATAAAATTTATTTTGTATATTAAAGACCAGAAATCAATAATCTATCAAGAAAGTATATGAATATTTTGAGTATAACACAAAATGACATAGAGGGAGGAGCCCATAGAGCGGCATATAGGATTCATGCTGGTCTAAATAAATTTGGGATTAATAATATAATGTTTACAAAGTATAAAAAAAGTAATGATAAGAAGGTTTTATGTAATATTACTTTTTTTAGCAAATTAAACCAAGCGTTAAGAGAAAGACTATCTCAATTCTTTAATAAACTTTTATATTTTAATCCAGACAAAATTACTGACAATCCATTTCTAAGCAGTAATTATCTGCCATCTTTTTTTTCATCAAAAATAAATAAATCTGAATATGAAATAATTAATTTACATTGGGTGGGCAATGACATGATGTCAATTGAAGATATAGGCAAAATAAATAAGCCAATAGTCTGGACATTTCACGACATGTGGCCTTTTTGTGGAGTTGAACATTATTATAACGAATACTCAAAAATTGATAATCCAAGATGGGTTACAGGTTATCAAAGAAGTGGGGTATTCGATTTAAGTCGCAATGTTTTTTTGCGAAAGAAAAAAAATTTCAAAAATTTAACTCATATAATTTGTCCAAGCAAGTGGTTGGCAGATTGTGTAAAAAAAAGTTTTTTATTTAACACTGTCCCTGTCAGTGTAATACCTAATCCAGTAGATCAAAAAATATTTAAACCTCTTGATAAAAATATTCAAAGAGAAAAGTTTAACTTAGATAAAAAAAAGAAAATTCTTTTGTTTGGCAGTTCAGCTAGTATTGATAATTATGCTAAAGGATTTGAGCTTTTTTTAAAAAGTTTATTTTTTTTAAAAGAAAAAATTACATATAAAGACATTTTAATTATAATTTTTGGGTCCGATAAAAATAAATTACTAAAAGATATGCCCTACGAATATCTTAACTTCGGCTATATTAATGATGATAAAGAATTATGTTCATTATACAACGCTGCTGACATTATGGTAGTCCCTTCAGTTACAGATAATTTGCCTCAAGTAGCAACAGAGGCGCAAATGTGCGGAATACCAATTGTAGCCTTTAAAACTGGCGGCTTGGTAGATATTGTTGACCATAAAATAAATGGATATTTAGCTGATGCAAAAAATATTGAAGACTTTGCAAATGGTATTGCTTGGATTTTGAACGAAACAGAAGATAATTTAATTAAAATAAAAAAAGAGGGTCTTAAAAAAGCAAATTTAAAATGGAAAGAAGAAGTTGTGATTAATCAATACATCTCTTTATACAAAAAAATTCTAAAAAAATAATTAATAATAATGCGTAACACTCTTGCACCAATAATTTTATTTGTATTTAATAGGTTGGAACATACGATAAATACTTTGGAAGCACTTAAAAAAAATATTTTAGCAGAAGATAGCAACTTAATCATTTATAGTGACGCCGCTAACAAAAAAAAAGATCGAAAAAAAGTTGATCAAGTAAGAAAATATATAAGTAATATAAACGGTTTTAAGAGTATTAAAATAATAAAAAGAAAAAAAAATTACGGTTTAGCTAAATCAATAAAAAATGGAATAACACAAGTTATTAATAAATACAAAAAAGCTATTGTATTAGAAGATGATATTTTAACTTCTAAATTTTTTCTTAGTTTTATGAATACTACATTAAATTTTTATAAGAATAATAAAAAAATATGGCATATTAGTGGGTGGAATTACCCTGACATTAATTCAATAAAAAATGATGTTTATGCGGACAGAATGATGAATTGTTGGGGCTGGGGCACTTGGAAAGATAGATGGGAGAAGGTAAATTTTAATGTAAATGAAATTTTAAATAAATTTAATAAAAAAAAAATTTATCAATTTAATTTGAACGGAACTGAAAATTTTTATCATCATTTACTGGCCAATCAAGAAAAGGAGATCAAAACGTGGGCAATTTTTTGGCAAGCATCTATATTCTTAAATAAAGGTTTATGTATAAGGCCAAATATATCTTATACACATAATATAGGTTTTGATAATTCTGGGGTGCACTGTTCTTATTTGATGATTAATAAGTATAAAAATTATAGATTAAATCAAAAAGAAAAAATTAAACTTATAAATTTTAAGAAAGAAAATACGGAGTCAATAAAATCTGTAATGAGCTTTTATAAAAAAAATAACGTTTTTTATATACGTTATTTAAATAAATATTATTTCCATTTTAGAAAATTAATAGAAAAAAACAAAAAACTATTTTCTTAAAACGACATATATATTCTGTAGTAATTTTTAAATTAATATAACGATTTGCATACTAATTATGTTAAATTAATCAGACAATCTTTTCTAATGAATGATTTTTTATTTGATAGACTTTTGTACAGTATGTCAAATTTGATTTCTTATGCGTAGAAATAATAATTGTTTTGCCGCTATAATAACTAATAATATTTTCAATAATCTTTTTTTCTGTTGTCGTATCCAAGGCACTTGTTGCTTCATCTAAAATTAATAACTGTCTATTTTTGAACAATGCACGAGCAATACCAATTCTTTGTCTTTGACCACCAGAAAAATCTATTCCATTTTCTCCAATAATAGTTCGATATTTATTAGGTAAAGAATTAATAAATTCATCTAAACACACAAGCTTGCAAATTTGAATTATCTTTTCTATTAGATCATTAGTAATTTCACTATTTAAACTAATATTGCGAATTATTGTATCGTTTAAAATATATATTTGTTGAGGAACAAGGGAAATATTTGTTCGCCAAGAATTTATTTTCATATTATCAAGAATAGAATGATTTATTAATATGCTTCCGCTAGTTGGTTTTATGATGCCAGAAATCAAATCTAGTAAAGTGCTTTTTCCAGAACCTGTTTCTCCTACAATACCAACAACGTCTCCTCTATTTACCTCAAAATTAATCTGCTTAAGAATAGAAAATGAAATATTATCTCTTGAAAAATCTAACGAAACACTTTTAAAATTTAAACGATCAAAAAAAATTATATTATTGTATTCAGTTTCTATATTTTCAGCACGATCTTCGTAAGCATTAATTTTATCAAAAAAATCTAGAAGTCTTGAAGTGGATTCTTTATTTGCCGCAATATTAGACCAAGCTCCAAATATATTTTGGGCTATTGGTAAAATTCTAAACAAGGCATAAATTACAACTCCTAGATATGATAATACTTCGTTTTTAGATATTTTAAGATAATCCACTGAGTAAAATGAAAAAATAACTACAAGGACAAAAACTAAAGTCTCGATAAATAATTTAGGGGCATTTGATATTAACTGACCTAACGCATTTGAGTCTCTATATTCTTTTTCTAATTTATTTGATTTTAGTAAAAAAAAACTACTTGAATTATCCAGAATTAATTCTCTTATATAGCCTAAAGATTGCTTAAGACTGTTTTCTCTTGAGGAATAATAATTAGCAATTATTACACTGATTTTATTGATTTTATTTCTTACAAATATTCCTGATATTAAATATAAAAAAGCAATAAATAAAAGAATAAACAATATATTAATTGGTATAAAAAAAACGCAAAAAATTATAATTGAAAACAATAAAAAAAAATTAGTAAAAAATAAAAAACAGTAGAATAATAGAGTCGAAAAATGTTCAACATTTCTTGTGAGCATAGTAATTATTTCAGAACTATTAAACTTTATGAATTCTGAATAATCTAAATTTAAAAAAAATTTATATAGTTTGTTTGAAAACTCTAAAGCTAAAACATTCACTACTTTAGTATTATAATATTGTAAAAGAATCTTTAAGAATGCAGATAGTAAAATTAGCACTACAAATAAAAGAACAATATATAAATTTATTTTAATAATATTTAATCCAAAATAACTAAATATCTTTAAAATAGTCAGATTATTTTGTAATATTTCCGGGGATATAATTAATGTAATAAATGGAAAAATAAAACTTAATATAAAAATTTCACATAAAAAATTTACAATGTTAAAAATAAATAATTGAAATAAAAATATTTTTTTTTTAATAAGAATTTTAACAATTAATTTTTTTTTCATATTTACGAATAATTAAACTTTTTGTAAATTTATTTTTTTTTTCAAAAAATAATCTCTTAACCAGATTTCTAATATTATAATTTTTAATCTAAAGTTGCCAAAGCTAGTAAAATTTTTGTTTAGAATCCCAAGCCTTAGAAGAACTCCATCACTTATTAAGTAACTATATTTATTAAAGATAATTTTGCTCCAATTATTAGGAACTTCGAAGCCAATTTTTTTTTTATTAATTTTTAAAAAACTAAAATGTTTTTTAAAAAATAAAATTAAATGATTTTTGGAATTTATCATATAAGCAAAAGAAAGACAAAAATTCACAAATACATAATCTAATAAAGGAAGTCTTGCCTCAATATTTTGCGACATTGCCAACCTATCAGACTGAACAATGCCATTTTGGAGTAAATAAGATTTAAATATTAGATTAATAAAATAAATTTTAAAATTCTTAATTTTTTTAAATTTTTTTACGAAATTGTTAGATGGATTTTGACTATTAACTTCTCTATAAAAATCGTGACCATAAAAGTCTTTTTTTGTTTTATGAAAAAGAAAATAATCTCTATTTAATTCATAGAATATAAATTTATTTTTTTTAAGGTTATTTATTAAAAAAATAAATCTAGGTATAAAAAAAAAGTTCTTAGCAAAATCGATCCATGCAGAAATATTAATTGATTTAGGTATTAAGCAATAATACAAATATGGTTTCAAAAAAAAACTTTTATTTAAATAGTATTTATTGACATTAAAAACTTGTTTAAGCCATGGATAACCCCAAAATATCTCATCGCCACCTTGGCCCAAAATAATAACCTTAAATCTTTTTGCTTTAGCAAACTGCATAATCTTTAAATAACCTGATCCTGAAATATCTGCTATCGGCTCATCTCTAAATAAAATTAGTTTTTTGAAATTTTTTAACATTTCATTATCCGAGAGAGAACATGAATGAAATTTTATACCTAATTTTTGTGAATTATGTTTAGCAATCGAGTTTTCAATATTGTTGTTAGAATTCTTATAATTAACATTAATAGCCTCTAGGTCACTTCTATATTTTGAACCTAGTGCGGCTATTAAATTGCTATCTAATCCTCCACTTAAAGCTATACCAATCTTAGTCTCTGATCTAGTTGTGATCTCAGCAACGGTAAAAAGTTCTTTTTCTAAAATTTTATCAAAATTTTTTTTTTTGTATTTTTTCGTTTTAAGTAAATCTGAATAAAAAATTTTTTTTTTTTTAAAATTAATTGTATTTAAAATCATAATAGATCCAGCCTCTATCTTATTAATTTCACTAAAAATTGTATTTGGCTCGTTTATAAAGCCAAAATGAAAAAAATCATTAACTGCAGTTTTGTTAATATTAAGTCTAGAATCGACTAGATTAGCCATACTCCTTAGTTCTGAACTAAATAAAAATTTATTTTTATCCTCAAAATAATATAATGGCTTTTCTCCAAATCTATCTCTTCCGCACAGTAAAATTTTTTTTTTATTATCATATAAAATAAAAGCAAACATTCCCCTTATTTCTTCAGTATTTAAAAAATCCAGCCCGTAATAAAAATATAAAGCAATCAATACCTCACAATCACTTTTTGTTTGAAATTTATATCCTTTTTTAATTAATTGTTCTTTAATTTCTAAAAAATTATAAATTTCTCCATTAGCAATTAGTGAAATTTTTTTATCTGGAGAAAAAAATGGTTGCTGACCATCCTGAATACCCTGGATACTTAACCTTTGCATTCCTAGGAATATATTATCTTTTTTATATTCACCTTTTTGGTCTGGACCTCTATGATTGAGTTCCCTCATTAATTTTCTAGAAAACAAAATGTCATGATTTTGTAGTTTTGATCTACAACATAAACCTACTAAACCGCACATAAATTATTTAAGATTTTTTTTAATTATTGATATTTACTTTTATATAAGGCGTAAACTGATTTAGGTGATTATCACACTCATTAATTGGGTAATAATAATTAGTTAATGCATATCTAGATCCTGAGATTAAAGGACATCCTCTATGAATCATAGTTGTATCAACCAAAATCAAGGAGCCAGCCCTGCCACTTAACGTAATTAGTCTGCTGTTATCTTTTTTGATTAATGTTTGCACTACACTATTATCAATTCTAGTATCAAAGATATTCATATTTAAATTCACACAATCTTTTATATAATAAAAAATTTTTTGTGAGTTTTTTATTAACTGAAATGGACCATTATTATTATCTACGTCTACTAAATATAAAATTGCTTTGTACTGAAAATCGATGCCGTCTCTATGCCATCCACCTCCGGATCCTAAATTATCATTTTTAAAAACAACTTTATTAGCCATGGTCATTAAATTTTTTAATTGTCCAGAATAATAATTTTGTCCAACCGAAAGTGGCAATTCTGCAGAAAAAAAATTGTTAATTTTGTTGCAAATATTCTGAGCTCCAAATAACCTAATATCAGAAAATTTATCATCATGATAAATATGATTGGGGTTGTTTTTGATAAAATAATCTATGCTATTTATAATTTTAGAACAATCGTTTAAATTTAAAAAATTATCTACCAAAACATAACCGTCTCTTTTTAGTTTAGAGAAATGGTCATTATATAGTTTGCTTTTATTAAAAGAAAAATTTCTATTTTTTAAAAATTTATTTAAAAAAAATTTACTATAATAAAAAAAAATATATTTAATTAACTTATAAAAATTAATCATGAAAAATTATAAATAATACTATTATCTTAATATATTACAAAACAAACTCAAATGTTCAATTTAAATATTTGGTTTTGTGAATTTAAATATTGGTAACTAACTTTTATATCGTTAGAAAATTTTGAATATTGAAAATTTTTTGAACTACAATAATAAAATTTAATTTTATGTTTTTTTAATAATATTCTCAAAGAAATAAGCGCCGTTGAAAATGGAGAAATAAATATTTTTGGATAACTTTTAAATCTTAGTAAATCTAGATTTATAGGAAATTTTTTTTTTATGATAGGAATATTATTATTTATTAAAAAAATTTTTAGTCCTTTGTCATTAATTTCTAAAGGATGTGGATAATATATAAATTTATAATTTTTAAATTTTTTTTTTATCTTTAATAGGTACTTATAATAGTCAGTACGTGAAATAATATTATCTTCAAGAACACCACCTCCTAAAAATAAAACATTCTTTTCTATTTTTTTATTTGTATAAAATTTATTCAAATATGTATAATAATTTTTTACATAATAAAATTTTTTAAAAAAGTTACTAAATATTGTAAAAAAAATAATTTTATTTAATCTTGCTGAAAAAAATAAATTTAAAAATTTAAATTTATTTGTATTAAATAAATTAAAATTTTTAAAATTGAGGTTTTCCATGCCATCATCTAAAATATATTTATAATCCGCATATAAAAAAAAATTTAAAAAAAAGGACTCACTCAAATATCTTCCAACAATAATATTATTGTACTTCCTGAAAATATTAATGAGAGTAATTAAAAAAAATAAAAAACTATTTGTATTAATTTTATATATATTTATTTTTTTATTTAACTTTTTTAAAATGTTTAAATAATTTTCTAATATTAAATATTCAGAACGCCCAAAGCCAATAAAAATAATAATTTTATCACTATTAATTTTTTTGTGATCGATTAATTCAATTAAATTAATTAATTGAAATTCAGAATTTATAAAAGCTAAATTTTTTATTTTAAAAAAAAAAAGAATACTAAAAAAATTTTCTATTTTATAATACAATGATAACACAAAATACTTTTAAAGCGATCTAAGTATACTAGTTTTTAAATCATGAACTTGCTTAAAGTTTGGAAAACTGGGTTGAAATAACTTTGAATTAAAGTAATCATTAGTTCTATTTTTAAAGGCACTCCACTTAAAATGAATTTTTTTATTCATTAATTGACAACAAAGCAGACAAAAATTTTTTACACTTAAGATATATTTAGAATTTAAATAATATGTTTTATTATAATGTTTTCTACTTCTTAGTAAATTTATAGCTCTTAATACTACTTGCATCACATCATCAATGTGTAAAATTTCAATTTTTTGCCTTCCATTAGTCATTTTAATTGAACTATTATTTTTTAATTTTTTCAAAAGATTAAATAACTTATCTCTTCTATCTTCTTTTCCAATGATATTTGGTATCTTAATATTAAGATACTTAATCTTATTTTGATATGAAAAATACTTTAAGAAATCTTCAAACTGTTTTTTAATAAAGGCATATAAAATTATTTTTTTGTAAGATGTCATTTTGGTACTAATATTAATAAAATATTTAACATTACTTTCGTTGCAAGCAGCCAATAAGTCAACCCCGAATTTATAATTTGCATTATATAATTTACAAAAATTATCAAGATTGCTCGATAAGGCGCCACCCCCTCCCCCATAAATTCTTTCATCTAAAGAATAAAAAGATGCAACATTTATTAGTAATTTTATCTTTTTCTTTTTAAAAAAATTTGATAAATTTTTTATATTTCTTCCTGAAATTATATTTCTTTTATAAAGTTTTTTTTTTATAACAAAAACCTCAAAATCTTTTCTTAAATTATTTAAAAAAAATTTGCCTATAAAACCAGTATCACCAGTGAGACATATTTTATACATAATGTTTGAATTTATTAAGTTCTACTAAATTTCTATCTCTCTTAGAAATAATTTCTTTAACTTTTTTTTTATTATTTTTTTTTATATATTTTTTCCATGGAAAATTAAATGAATTATAATGAAATCCAGTATCATATCTAAAATCGTAAACTTCGTCAGTAATGTAACCAACAATTGCATAATCACTTAAAACTAAAAATCCATGCGCAAACCCTTTTGGTATATATATAGAAGAATTATTTATATAAGACAATTTATAAGAAAAGTATTTTTGAAAATTTTTAGATTTTTTTCTCAAATCAACAACTACATCCAAAATCTCACCATAATATACAAAAACTATCTTGTTAAGAGTCTTTTTAGAAATTTGAAGATGCATTCCTCTTATAGTGTTTTTTTTTGATTTAGTAATATAGAATTCCTTCATCTTGAAATTTTTGGCTATTAGTAAATTTTTTAATGGAAAATATTTTACAAAGTGACCTCTGCTATCTTTTAAAAATTTATTTTTAAAAAGTAAAACTTTTTTCATAATGAGTATTAGCTAAGAATTAAAAATTAATTTCATGATATTTATTCTTAAGACATATTTTAAAAAGATTTTATTATCTACCAGTCTAACTTGATTCAATAAATATTTCATTTTATTTTTACTAATTTATTTTTTTCATCTATCACAGAATTAGAAATTTAAGCCTTTATATTAAAAAATTATATATTTTTTTATAAATAAAAAATTTTTCTAAAAATTAGTTTATTAAAAGTAGGTTTTATTTTTTTAGTTTTTATTTTAAAACAACTGTTATGAATAATAAGAATAATCAAGAATTTTTAATAGGAGAGCAATCTTTTTAAACATCCAACGTCTAATTGGCTCTATATATTGTTGGCACTATATTATTTTTTTTGTAATTATTATTATAACCCATGGCTTTAAGCACAGCTTTTTTAAAAAATTTATCTCTTATAATTAAATGATAATATAAATATGAAAAAAATTTTATTTTCGTTAAAAAAAAATAAAATAAATAATATAAAAATACTTTAAATTTTGCAAAGAAATCAATTTTATTCATATAAAAAATTTTTTTAATAAAACCAAAATACGATAAACTGTATTTACTATTAAAATATTTACAATAAATAAAAAATTTTGTTGCGGTCTTTAGATCTACGAATAAATTATTAATAAAATTATTAATTATCTTATTATCAATTCTAATATCTTTTAGCAGACCGCATAACTTGAATTGTTCAAATAAACTAACTAGACCTTCTTCACCTGTCATTACTTTATTGCTATTAGTTTCAATTATCAATGAATCTTCAATAGTATGAACTCTTCCATATTTATTTATACATTTAAGATGAATAATTAAATGAGGATAAACTTCAGTTATATATTTTTTATTTATTTTATTTAGAATTTCTAAAAAATTCTTTCTAGAAAAAATATAATTACTTATGTAAATAAGATGCTTAAAATAATTTATATTAAAATCGTAACCAGATTGAAATAAATCGTTTTCAAAAATTTTATTTACAGTTATAGAACTGTCTGTCATATTGTATTTATCGTAATTAAAGAATAAATAATTTACACTTTTTTTTTCATTTAAATATTGAAAAATTTTTTTAAATGTTTTCTTTTTTACAAAGTCATCATCACTTAAAATCCACAAATATTTATTTTTAGCTTTTTTACTTAAATTAATTATATTTTCTTTAAGACCAATATTACCTTTATTTTTAATATAAAAAAAATTATTATTAAATAAATTAACTTCTTGACGGGATAAGTAATTATTTTTAGTATTTGAATTGTCGCCAATTAAAATTTCAATATATTTCTTATAATTTGCAGAATATTTATTTATTAAAAACAACTGTTTCTTTAAAAACTTTTTTCTATTACATGTGGGTATGAGCACACTAATGCTATTTTTCATTATTTCTTAATTTTATATAAAAAAATAATAATATTTATAAAAAAATTTTTAACAAATAAAATTATGTTTATAATTGAACACAATAAAGTTTTGAAATTTAATAAATATAAAATACTTGAATTAAAATTTTTAAAATTAAAATTCTTTATATTTATTATCAATGAATTATGAAAAGAATATATATTTAAAATTTTTAATATTTCTTGAGTATACTTATTTTTCATTTTAGAGTCTGATATCTGATTGAAAAAATTCATATGCCAATTAAATAAGCCATTACAAGCTTCTAATAAAGAAGGTAAATTAAAATTTTTTTTTGCTATCTGCACTCTTTCATTAAGTCCAAAATCTACTGGTCTTCCTTGCCAAATAATATTATTTGAAGAAATCTTATTTTCTTTATTAATTCTTATCTCATTAACCGCTAACTGCGCAATTTCATTCGGATGAAGACGATGAATTGGCAGAAACCCAGCATTATTTAATAAGGCGATATCAGCACTATTAGCAAGATGCATACATAGGTCAATTTGAGGATAAATTTTATTATTAGTTGTTAAAAATTTTGATTTCAAATTTTTTTTATTCCTAAAAGTTAAGCCCGTCATAGAACCTGATAAATTAAATATTATTTTTTTTGCATTACTACCTTTTTTATAGAAATTAATTTTTTTACTTTGATTATTTGAAAAATAGTGATGAACAAGAGATACATTTTTGTAATTATCAAGGATTGAAATTGTTTTTTCTACGTAATCTCCGTAAATGTAATGATGGTCAGTTAAAATCATAAAATATTTGGTTTTTACCATACTAATTGCTTCTTTATAAATTTTGGGAGCGCTTATATTTTTTTTTTTTTTTAAATAATTAATAAAATTTTTTTTTTTTTTTTTTTTTTTT
>Ga0209400_1000691_pt1 | contig 29090 bp, 22 predicted proteins | sample M_130807_EF_Meta_FD_187313 | JGI IMG/M metagenome (GOLD analysis project Ga0209400, IMG submission 187313) | Freshwater microbial communities from Lake Montjoie, Canada to study carbon cycling - M_130807_EF_MetaG (SPAdes) (version 2) | ecosystem: Environmental > Aquatic > Freshwater > Lake... | reverse complement strand
AGTTGTTAAAATGTGAAAGACAGAAGGCGATCATAGATTGCCAAATTTCCCGCGAATGGCAAGGCGTTAATGCTGCATGGGCAAACGCATTTTGTGCATGTTGTCTGGGAACTTGCATGAAATTGGAAATGCCATTTTCCTCGTGGATTGGTCACCTTCCGAAATCGGAAATACCAATAATACTTTGTCTGTCTCCAAATCATCGTGTCGGACTCCACTACCAGGAGTCTCTCATACGAAAACCTTCCCGCTACGCCAGCCCGTGACAAGAGCGCTTCATTCCCGTCAATTTTTCGTATTTACGGAGACGGATCTAGTATTGTATACAAACTGCGTTGTAGTGCACACATACCTGTCAAGGCTAGTTGCTATGTATCACGACTAGCCACACATTTACTGCTAGCAAAAAATGAAAAAATCAGCACCACATCCACCTTGCAGGCGAAACGTTTCAAGAGTATCGAATGCTTCAATGAAGCCATCCATAATCCTCGCGTTCTTTTTGGCTTGTGGCCTTTCGCTGCAAGCGCAGAAGGTGCCGCAAGTTGAAGTCGACATCGAGAAGGAGCTTCCGATTCCAAGCACAGTTTTCATCCCGCCGCCACCGCCAAAGGAGGTGCCGCCGATGAAGGTGGAGGCGGTGACAACTCGTAAGCTGCCGACGCACCAGATCACTGTGATTCGTGGCGATGCTTCCACACTGCCGGATATTCCTCCGCCGCCTGAGCCGAAGCCTTTTGTGCAAGGCCCTGTTGGCGAGCCGCACTATCTGCTTTCGTTCGGCGCGACTGTTTATGACCACCGCCTCAGCCATGTGAAGTGGTATGACCCACGAACCAAGGAGAACTTCGAGGCGTGGTGCGCTTGGGATTGGGCACTTCTTTCCCCAGTGCCGAAGATCGTTCTCGGGGAGCGGGTGAGTTCGTTTCATCTCTTCTCATCGAACATCGATACTGCGGCTGCCCGCCGCTTGGGGCGAGAAGTTCGAGTGCCCGATCATCCAGAACTAAGCGAGGGAACGTTTTCTATTACGAAGGGCAATGAAGACGATGCCAAATCATTGCAGGCATTGAGTGCGATCCGCGATTATTACTTCAAGCACAAGGATCGTCTGGTGCTGATCCGCCAGGCGAGAGAGGAGTATCAAGCATCTGCCGCTGCTTGGCACGCCGCCCACCCACCTAAACCGCAGAACCACACCTTCTGGCTCCAGCCGTATCGCGGCAGTCGTTACCTTAAACAAGAAGGAGGAGATAAGTGATGCTAGTGCGCCTATCCATTATCGCCGTTATGGTTGCCGTGTCATCCCCAATTTTCGCAATCGAGCAGAATTTGGAAATGATCAAGGTGGGCGAGGACAAGTTTTTGCATTGGTATGGTCACACGGGGCGGACGTATTTCGTTCAGGTATCCGACCCGAATGATCTTCTCCGCACGTGGATTTGGTGTCCGGTTATTGAGACGGGGAATGATGAAGAAATTTGGCACCTTTGCGGTGGGACCGCGGACAAGGGCTTCTTCCGTCTCAAATACACCGATCAGCCCACGACTGACCCTGAAAACGACGATTTCGATGGCGACTCCCTCAGTAATTTGCATGAAATCAGTTATTACAACAGCGATCCGCTTGATTCCGACACCGACAACGATGGGATGCCGGATGAGTTTGAAGCCATCTATTTTTTCGATTTGAATTTCGATGAGGGCGGCTATGACTACGATGGCGACGGTCTGACGAACCTCGGGGAATTTATCGCTGGCACAGAACCTTATTACTCCGATACTGACGGCGACGGGATGAATGACGGATTTGAAGTCACTCACTCGCTCGACCCGCTAAATGCCGCTGATGCCACCGACGACGAGGATAGCGATGGACTTAACAATTTATGGGAGTTCAAGCTGGGTCTTAACCCGCACCTGACAGATTCCAATAATAATGGAGTCATCGACCCGCTTGAGGATCGGGACCAAGACGGACTTACGAACATCTCAGAATTGAGCACTCATCTTACGCTCCCCGCCCAACCGGATACTGATGACGATGGGCTCAGCGACGGATGGGAGCTTCTCTACGGCTATTCCGCTTTAGTGAACAACGAGACAGATGCAGATCTGACCAATGATCCAGATGATGATCCCGATAACGACGGGCTTGTGAACACTGACGAGGACCAGATCGGAACGAATCCAAATAACGAGGATACGGATGGAGATGGATTCTGGGATGCAGTTGAAGATCAGTCCGCGAGCAGTGCTACAATTCTCGCCAGTACTCCGGCAAATCCGGGCGGAACGCCAGGCGGACCAGCCGCGCCGCCGCCGCCAACGATTCCTGTTGAAGTAACCTTCGGCGACCACAGCAGCAGCCATTCCGAAAAGTATAAAGTGTTGCTTGAGCCCCTCGAAGGAGACGCCTATCCGGGCAAACGGTGGCGCACGAATAACAAATACGGGCAGGCACAATCCAGAACCTTCCATCTCCCAGCAGGAGCCAAATACAAAATCACGATTATTCATGTTGGCACCGACCCTGAATACTACGGCGATCCCAAACCTGATTACGATTACACCTTGATATTCACTTCCAACAGTACGGATACAGCGATCAAGGCCATCCCTGAAGACACTTCCGGGATGCTTGGAGTGCACGATGAGGGCGAAGAGTTTTTTGCCGCTGATAAGGATGCGACGCTCTATGTTGCGTGGATGACATCTGAGACAGTTGCCCAAGTTCCTGCCGATAGGAAAAGAGTGAAACTGGGAGTAGGGGAAGAAGTTTTGATGAAAGTTAGACCCGCCATGGAGGATGCAACATGGACTGCGACACTCGGCTCTTTCACTGAGGATAGTGGCTCTGAATCGTTGCTACGCTTAACCGACTCGGTAGGTGATTTAAGGGCGGAAGTGCTTTATTTGGGAAACACACTCACAAAAAACTTCACAGTCTTTGCCCCCACAGGCATCGCTAGTGCGTCGATCGCATCAACCATAGACTACCCAGTCGGACAGGCTAGTGCTGGCATGCATCTGTTTCCAGTGATCGTTGCTCCTGTCGATGTCTCATTCTACAACGTCCGAATAATGGAAGTCGGGGAGAATGCTAGCAATGTTACGGGATATTTTTTGGATCATCCGCGGCTTCACCACACCATTGTTGAAGGCGCGGATAGGTGGTTGGCACTAGATCAAGCAAATCGATGGTCTGACGAAGCTAATTTGGAAGATTGGCCCGCTCCATGGGACAAGACGGGAAGTTTTACATGGAATATCCCTGCGAAGTGGAAAGTCGTTGGCTTTGATTTTGTGACTGGTGAACATGTTATGACAGGATGGAATCAAGTATTCTCCATTCAGGTTGGCGGCACCATTACGATTCAAAAATTCGGTCGCAGCGTTACCCGCACCACTCAAAATGTGATTACAACAAACTAACAAAAAATTTACATGAAAACGAAATGCATACTAGCCATACTAATGATCAACGTGTTTAGCGTTTTTGGCGCGCCTCGTGTGATACCACCCATTGCCGAAAGTGAAGCAGGGAAAAGCAAATATGAAGAAGTGCGTCGCTTCGCGGAGGCTAAAGACATGCAGGGACTCATTCGTACTTTACCAGAGCTTGAAGTGCTGTGGAAGGACGACCCCAAGGGATATCTACATGCGATGTCAGTGAATCTCTGGACTTTAACTCGATCAAAAGATCCGAGCGCGATAAAAGCAACTCTTGCGGCGCTGCCCCTGGTGGTAGAAAAAAAATGCCCCCCTGTGACAGGGGATGCATTGTTCTATGTTTCGGCCAAAGACAGCATGCTAAGCACTTATCTCAATATCGACTCGATGCGTGCAAATGCAGAATACTACCTCATAATAGCTGATTTTTTAACCGAAATCAGATCAAAAAAAATTCAAGACTATCGCAATCAACGAGTTGAGATAACTCTGGATGAATTACTAAAACGTGCGGGAATTACCAATCGAAAATCTCCGAGGACAAAAGAACAGGTCGAAGCACTCGCAAGAATACAAGCAGAACTCAAAGAACATGATGATATGGATCGCCTCCAACTCTCTATCAGAACTTTAGAACTCAACATCACAAATTCCTTAATTGCCTGTGCCCCCAACGTCGATCTACCAACGGCAAAGAAGCTAGAATTTTTCCAAGAGCTAGCCAACCGAACCAAGATGACAAGTGAGGAACGCAAGCGACTGGAAAGCAGCCTGAAATAGGAATGTGAGGAGAGGTGCTCTTCGCAGATGAGCGCTCCTAGGGCGATGAGGCAGACAAGGGGGACGTGCATAAGTCGTAAAGGCTGAAGCAGAGATTCGTAGAGATAAATCAATGAACTCAGAACCCTTACTCACATTCAGTCAACTTCCAAGGAAGAAGGATTTAAATCTGTGGCCGTACCTGAATCTGCGGGAAACTTTTCCCTAATCGTTGGAGTGAACTGCAGATTACTCAGAATTCAGAGATGCAGGAAATGATGCGACCAGGTGATGCAGGCCTTTTGAATAAAGATATGATCGTTCCGTGCCCTAGAAAAACTGCTCAATCTTGGTTAAAAATGCTACAAGCTCATCTGTCTTGCTTTCCCTGACTTGTTAGCCGTGCGCTTGCTGGCAGGGCGGATTATCTCACGGGCCCGGTGATTTTCTTCTTTATTGCTCCGGGGTAATTGGTTGAATCAGCGCATGCCAATCGCCGCCATTATCGTCGCCTCCGGGGAATCACGGCGCATGGGATTTGACAAATTGACCGCCGACCTCAATGGCAAACCGGTGTTGTATCATGCCGTTGCCGCATTTTGCCGCTGTGCTTCGATTGACGAAATCTACGTGGTATGCCCCGACGAGCGTTTTGACTGCCTGACGGAGCTGCTACCATTGAAAAAAATCCATCAAGTCCAGGGTGGCCGGGACCGCCAGCATTCCGTTCTCAACGGCCTGAACGCGCTGAACAGCGAAACCACCCTGGTCGCGGTCCACGACGGCGCAAGGCCGATGATCGACATCGCGACGATTGAAAAATGCATCCTGGCCGCCCGGCAGTATGGAGCGGCGACCGTCGCGCGGCGGGTCACCGAGACCGTCAAACGCGCCGATGCCGAAGGTTTCGCCCGCAGCGGGGTGGATCGGGCGAATTTATGGTTCATGGAAACCCCGCAGTGCTTTCGCGTCAACGTGTTGAAACGAGGATACAAAAACGTCAATGAACGCGGGGCGATTGTGACCGATGAGGTATCGGTTGTCGAATCACTCGGCGTTTCCTCTTTTATTGTTGAATCAGGAAAACCCAACATCAAGATCACGGTGCCGTCCGATTTAAAACTCGCTTCGTTGTTGATGGCGGATTCCCTATGAATACAAGCATGCATCCCGTCTATCACTGGCAGACACTTCCCAACGGCATGCGCCTCGCCACCGCGAGTCTGGCGGCATCGGAATGCGCCACCTTGTCGATCTACATTCCCGCGGGCTCCCGCAACGACCCTCCGAAGCTGGCGGGTGTGGCGCATTTCATGGAGCACATGGCCTTCAAAGGCACGGCCAACCGCAGCGCCAAGCAACTTTCGCTGGAACTGGAGAGGTCGGGCGCCCAAGCCAACGCCTGCACGGCGGAGGACCACACCGTTTACGATGCCCGCGGCGATGCGGCATCGCTGCCGATGCTGGCGGACATTCTCAGCGACATGGTCTGGCATTCCTCCCTGCCGCCGCGGGAAATCAAGCTGGAGCGCGATGTGATCCACGAAGAAATCACGATGTATGAGGAAACGCCGAGCGACCACATCGGCGATCTCATTTCCCAGGCCTTGTGGTCGCCCGATCCCTTGGGAGAGCCGATCACGGGAACGCATCAGTCCCTGGACGCGATCACCCGGAATCACCTGTTCGAATACTGCCAACGGCATCATTTCCGCAAGGATCTGGTGATTGCCGCCGCGGGCCCCTATTCAGCGGAAGAATTCGCCGAAATCCTGCTGCCGTTGTTGCCCTTGCAGGCCCATGACGCCCCGCCGCCCCTGCCCGCTTTCGTGAGCCGGGGAAAATCCACCCCGGTGGTGCAGCACCGCGAGACGGAACAGTTGCAACTGGCCATCGCCTTCCACACCCCCGGCCGCCATCATCCGGGCCGCCACGCCCTGCGTTTGCTTTCGATTCTGCTCGGCGAGTCCACAAGCTCGCGATTGTTCCAACAACTGCGCGAGGACCGCGGGCTGTGCTATCACATTTCCTCCGACATCGCGCTGTTCGACGATACCGGATCGCTGGATATTTCCGCCGGCCTCGATCCGGAGTCGCGCGAAGAGGCGCTCAAGGCGATTCACCACGAACTCAAGCAACTCGTCACGGAAGGCCCCAGTGACGAGGAACTGGAGCGCGCGAAAAAAATCGCCGTCACCGCGAACAAAATCGCCCTTGAATCGACCGCCGCGCAAATGGCCTGGGTGGCCGAATCGCTGTTGTTCGAAGGCGCGATCATCACGCCGGCGGAGTCGCGAGCCAGACTGATGCCGGTCACCCCGGAAGACGTGCAAAAAATGGCCGTGCAGATCTTTTCTCCCGCCAACCAGGCCATCGCGGAAATCCGCTCGCTGTGAACTGGTGACCGGCACGCGGTGAAAAATTGTCAGGGAATTGGTTTGATGAAAGCCGCTGATCCGGCATGATGCGGCTGTGTTGCGATTGTTCATTCACGGCATTCTCTTTTTCGCAGGTCTTGCCGCCGCCGAGCCCCTAACGATTCGCGTTGTTGCCGCCAATCTGACATCCGACAGCCAGCAGTCCTATTCGCCGAACAACGGCAACAACAGCAACCCCGAAGGAGCGGGGGCGCGGATTCTGGCGGCGCTGAAGCCTGATATCGTGCTCATTCAGGAATTCAACACCTCCGTGCCGACCAGGCAATGGCTGAACAAGACTCTCGGCGAACAATTTTTTTACTACAAGGAAGCAGGCATGCAGATTCCCAACGGCATCATCAGTCGGTTTCCGATCGTGGAATCGGGTTCGTGGGATGATCCCGTTCTCAACAATCGCGAGTTCGCCTGGGCCCGGCTTCAGCCTCCGGAAAAACCGCCGCTCTGGGTGATCAGCGTGCATCTTCACTCCAAAGGCGAGGCCTCCCGCGCTGTTCAGGCCAAGGCGCTGGTGGCCCTGATCAGTGCCAAAGTTCCCAAAGAGGCCGTTGTCATTGTCGGCGGCGATTTCAATACCCGCAGTCCGCACGAATCCTGCCTGAAGGAATTCGGCACCTTGCTGTCCCTTCCCGCCCAGCCACCGGCGGATGGCAATGGAAACTCAACGACAAACGCTCCGCGCAACCGTCCCTACGACTGGGTGATCGCCAGTGAATCGTTCCATCGACTCGAAATCCCCGTCGCGCTCGGTGGTCAGCATTTTGACCACGGTCTGGTGTTCGACACCCGGGTCTTTCCCGACTGGGAAAAATGTCCACCCGTTCAAGCGGGCGACAGCGGGGTTCCGTTCATGCAACACATGGCCGTTGTGCGCGATTTCCGCATGCCGTGAATCACTCCGGGGCATCAAGCTTCAACCATCCATCCGCAACGATGCTGTCGATCAACACCTGCTTTTGATTGATGCTTTTTTCCGGATACTTGATGCGCAAAATGACATTTTTGATCGTCTGATCAGGGGACAATCGCAGGTCGTTGTCCAGATCGGAGGCCTTCTTGACATAGCCGTGCAAAAACAACACCCCGTCAGGCGCGACAAGCCGATACGACTGCCAGAGCCGCTCGACTTCGGGGGGGAAGTCAAAATTGTAGTAGTTTTCCGATTCCACGCTTACCCTTAATTCCACGGGAGTCGTCGGTTTCTCTTTCATCAATTCCTCGAAAGACATTTCCGACCAGCCCACCCAGCTTTCCCAATCGACGAGATAGCCGTGATCCTCTTTAAGCACCGCGATTCCGGTTTTGCTGAAATCGTTGGTGACGACACTGGCGGTGAACATTTTGCCGTCTGTGGACAAATCCACCGACTCGTCGTCGATCTGGGAAAAGCCCGGCATTTGAAAGGAGTGCTTTTGATAATACGCCAGAACGCGATCCTTGATATGGGCGGTTCGGCGCACGTGCAGCAACATCTCATCAGGAGTCCGCGCCTGTAGAAATTTCCTGACCACCGATTCGATCGCGGAAATTTCCGTCAGGTACTTGGATCGGTCGAAAACAGGATTGGCATGTGTGGTGTTCGGCAACTCGATGACGACCGGCTTTATAGGAGCAACGACTTTTTTGGGACCGAGATGGGTTGCCAATGAGGCAACCAAAAGCAGCACTGCAAAGCCCAGGGCGATGACCCCGCCGATGACCCATCGTGAGGATTCGGAGGACAAATCGTGACCACGTCTCTCGGAGTGGTCCTGCCATTCATTCGCATCCGCGTCCGATTTCCGGCGGTGTTTTTTGCGTCGTCGCATTGGCTCGCCTTTGCGGGTGATTGATTCCGTGATCGAAGGGGCTGGAGAAATCGAACTGGGAGCATCTTCCCGATTTTCATGGGAAGGCGGATTTGCAAAATGCGGGTCCGTCGAATCCCAGAGTGTGGATTCGGGCGCCGTCGACACCGACACATCCGAATCAGCGGTGACGGCGTGCATGGTCCCGAAGTTTGCCTCGTCGGCAACGACTTCACCGGGTTTTGGAAGCCGCATCATGCGGTCACACTTCGGACAGACCACGCCCGTGCCTTCGTAGTCGGAGGGAACCCGGAAAATCGCCCGGCAATCCTGGCAAATGTAGGGATTCCATCGTCGCTGCGCCGGGGTTGGGTTTACGGATCGAAGCATTTGATTTTTTGCCATGATGGAAAAGATTATTCAACTTCGATGTCCAGTTTGCCTGGAGCCGTTAACGGAAGCTGCGCACGATCATCCCCCAGATCCAAGGTGTCGAGGGCGTTTTGCATGCTTCGGAAAAAAGCACCCTCCTCCGCGCCCTCTTCTTTGGAACCACTGCCCGTGGGAATCTCCGTCTGGTACGGGTCCTTGCCTATCAACAACGGTTCCTTGGCCCGCACAGGTATCGCGTCCAGAGCGGCGATGTCCTGTCCGTCCTGATTCTTCGTGCCGGGAATGGGAATGCCGCCCGAGTGAACCGGACAAGTGGGGATGACTTCGGTGCCCGCGCGGAAAAACTCCACAACCCGGGCATCCTTGAGCTTGGGCAGTCTGGTTACAGGATCTTCTGTCGTTTCATAGCAATACTGGCTGGCCTTCTGACCGCTGACGCGGCAAACATCAACATCGATGATTTTGGCGGGTCGACGCAACTCCCCCTGCAACATTTCATCCGGCAGCGCCGACATGGTCGATTTCCAAACCGGCAGTGCAATGTCCTTGCCGAAAGCTCCCTCGTAGATTGGTTTGGCCGCGCCCTGCAAAAATCCGCACCAAACACCGCAGGCGATCCGGTTGCTGTAACCCAAAGTCCAGCAGCCGGAAAAATCATGCATCGTTCCCGTTTTCACGCCGCCTTGAAACGCGGCTTTCATGCCGGTCATCGCACCCGCCAGGTTTCCCGAACGGATGGCACCCTGAAGCATGCTGTGCACTTGATACGCCGATGCCTCATCGAGCGCTTGTTTTCGCGGCGGATTGACGGGTGCGCGCTGGATCACCGCGTGACCAGTGCCGTCTTCGATGCGTTCCACATAATATGTCTGAAGCGGTCCCGTCTGACCCGCTCGGGCAAATGTCGCGATGGCCGATACCGCCTGGCGCATCGTGACGGACTCCCAGCCCAACAGCATGCGCGGCAGTTTTTCTCCATCAGGAATGTCAAAGCCGAAACGCTTGGCGCCCTCCGCGACTTTGTCCAGTCCGACTTGCGAACCCAGGCGCACCATCGCTGAAATTTTGGACTTTTCCAATGCCCTTCTGGTGGTGATCATGCCGTCAAATGTCGGATTCGGGATTTCCGCTCCCCATTCACCGAGAATGCCTTCGCGCCCCCCGACCATGATCGTGCGGTTGTCCATCGGTTCATCCTCCACCATGCTGGCAGGCGTCAAGCCGTTTGACAGACCCGAGGCCACAACAAAAGGGAAAAAAGCCGTGCCGAGGGGCTTTTTCCCTTCCTCGATGAAATCGTACTGCGTATGGGCATAATCACGACCACCCACATACGCCAGGACTTCGCCCGTTTCATGGTCGACCATCAACAAGGCCCCCTGGAGATAGGTGGGTGCGGCACCCCCCTTTTTAAAATCCACGTATTTGGGGTTGGCATACCCCGGTCGTGACTCAATCCGCGAGAGCGTTTCGTGCATGCTCGACTGTGCGGCTTCCTGCGCCTCCTTGAGAATCGTACTGCGGATCGTAAAACCGCCTTTGGCAAAAGCATCTTCTCCGATCAGGCTTCGCGCTTCCGCAGCGATGAGTTCGTAGACATGACTGGTGCCGCGCTGAAGGGGTTTGGGATTCAATCGGACAGGCGCGGCTTGGTAACGGGACATTTCCTCGACGCTGATCATACCCTCTTCCTTCATCCGCCACAGCACGTGGTTTCGCCCCTGGCGGTTCGCTTCCAGATCATTGAGCGGACTCAATTCCAGCGGGTTGCGCAGGATGGTTACGATCGATGCGGATTCGCTCACCGACAAGTCCTTGGGTTCCTTGCCGAAATAGCCGAGCGAAGCCGAGCGCAGTCCGTAGTATCCGCTGCCCAGAAAGGTGCGGTTCACAAAAAGCCCCAGAATTTCGTCCTTGCGATAGCGGCGCTCGATGCGTTGCGCCAGGAACATCTCGACCAGCTTGCGGTGAAATCCCGACTCCCCTCGCTTTTTTGCTTCCGTCTTCAACCCATAAGCATCGCGGGCCAACTGTTGGGTGATCGTGCTCGCGCCCTGGGTCACCTCACCGCGATTGGTGATCATTTTCAAACCGGCACGAGCCACACCGATGTAATCGACGCCTTTGTGACTGTCGAAGCGGCTGTCTTCGCCGGCTTTCAGCGCGTTGATGAAATTTTCCGGAATATCCTGAAATGCCATCATGCTGCGGTTTTCAACGAAAATTCTGCCAATTTCACGACCATTCCGGTCCAGGATGATGCTGGGCACCTCGATTTCGTTGATGCGCTCGAGGTCGTAAGTGAGCGCCCGCTCGCGGAACTTGGCACTGTACGAGTTCCAAACCATCAGGCCCGCAATTCCCAACAACAGGACAAACCCGAAAAAACCAATCCAAAAGCCTTTTCGCTTGTAGAATCTTTTTTTCCGGCGCTTGTTTCTCCAACTGCTCCCGCTCTCTGACATGTGTCGAAACATTCCCTATTCGAATTCTCCCGCGAGTGCAACCCCGGGCTTGAGAAAAATCATCGCAGCAAGAGCGCCTCTGCGCTTCACCGAATACATGGAACTTGCCCTCTATCACGAGGATTTGGGCTACTACGCGCAGACTCCCGGACGCGTCGGTCGCGCGGGCGACTACTTCACCAGCGTGAGTTGCGGGCCCGTCTTCGGAATGATCCTCGCCGAAGCGATTGCTGAGTGGTGGCGCAGCGCCTCCATCGCCGGACCTTGGCGGATCATCGAACCAGGGCCGGACACCGGCGCGCTCGCCGCGGATGTGATCGAAGCGCTACTTTCCGGACACCCCGATGTCGCGGCACAGATGGAATACATTACCATCGATCCCCTGCCCCGACCGCGGACGTTTCAGCAACAGACTCTCGCACGATTCGGCAACCTGGTCCGATGTCTTGCCGATGCCAGTTCGCTCATTCCACTTCCGACCTTTGTGATCGCCAACGAGGTCATCGATGCCCTGCCCTGCCGCTTGGTGGAATATCGTGGCGGAGCGTGGTGGGAAATTCATGTTGTGGCAACCGAAGATGGCAATGAGCTGCAGGAGACCCTTGCTCCGCTGTCAGCGCAGGAAATTCCCGCCACTCTCGCAAATCATGGTTCCTATCCTGAGGGCTACCGCACGGAACTGCGCGACAACCAGAAGGACTTTCTCGGGTCGCTGACCCGGGCGATCACAAGGGGGCGGCTGTTGTTCTTTGACTATGGATTTGCCGCGCCGGAATACTATCATCGGGACCGGATCAAAGGAACATTGCGGGTCTATCAAAACCACAGCGCCTCGGAGACCCCCTTGGACAATCCGGGAGAGGCCGATATCACGGCGCATGTCGATTTCACGGCGCTGGCATTGTCCGCGCGGGAGTTGGGCTGCGCGGCATTGCGTTTTGAGTCGCAGGAATTCTATCTTACGCGACATGCCCGACATTGTCTCGAAAGCTGGGCGGCACAACCCGGTCTGCTCCGAAATTTCCAAACGCTCATCCACCCGACACAGTTGGGCGCAAGGTTTCACGCCCTGGAGTTGTCGATTGGTGAAAATCACGGAAATTGCACCACCGCCTTGCGAAGGCTTGCCATGCAGGGCGATTGAGTTCACGGTCGTCATAGATCGGAGAAAACAACAGCATGCCCTTCACCAAACACAAACCCGGCACCGACTACGTGAACGACCCGATGCGCCAGGGCTATCTCAGCGGGTTGCTGGGTGAAGGCAAGTTGCGCATCCCCCTGCCGGAGATGACCGCGCCTTTGAAAAAACTCGCATTGCCGCTCGCCGGCCCCGCTCTCGGCCCGACGGCGTACGAGTTGAAATACATCAATCATTCGGTCGTGATGCATGCCAGTCGGGGTTTGGCGATTTTCAGTGCGGCTAGCCTGAGTGGCTCCCCCCGCTACAAGGATCTCATGCGCAAAAACTACTGCAATGACCCCTGGACGCCTGACCCGCGCATTCCCGAGGACAAACAAATCCCTCAGGAGTATTATGCCGGCAACAACTTCGATCTCGGCCACCTGTCGCGTTGCGAGGATCTTGAATACGGACCCAGTCGCGAGGATGCCATCCGATCCGCGGTCGACACCTTTCATTTGACCAATTCAACACCGCAACACTCGCACTTCAACCGCTCCAACCTCGCGGGAATCTGGGGCAGGATCGAGGAACACATTCTTGAAAAGTCGGTCATAGCCGATCACTTTGCCGCCCAGGTTTTCAATGGCCCGGTTCTTGATGAAAATGACCCGATCCTCGCGGGGAGCGACGAAAAATTCGCCCACATCCGCTATCCCCTGCAATACTGGAAAGTCCTTGTTGCCATCGACAGCGGCGGCAAACTTTATGCCACGGCATTTCTGCTCAGCCAGGCTGCGGTGATCCGTCAACACGGACTGCGGTCGCCCGCCCTCGGCCCCGGACCTTTTCACTTTGAAGGCATTTCCGACATCAAGCTGATCCAGGTGCCGGTGTCCCGGATCGAACAGCTCACCCGGCTGCGATTCCATGCCGCCACGCGCAGACCGCTGAGCCGATTCGACCCGCTCTCCACTCCGGCAGCGGCACTGCCCAGGCGACGCGGCGCTGCGGATGCTCCCGGGGCGCGAATTATTCAGTCGCTTGACGACATCCTGCTCCCGCATTGACCGGTTTTCGGCAGCCTCATTCCCCTTCGCTTCATCAATTCGGAACTTGTGCCGAAATTCTGCTTGCCGATCACCGCCAAAAATTGATAGACGTAAGAAGCCATGAGCGAGTCCATCAAAAAACCTGTTAGAATATGCCACGAGAGAATCATCCCCGATGATCAGGATCCGGAAGTTCATGTGCGCCGTGCGATGACCGCGCTGAGTTTGGAAAAGCTCGGCGATCTCAATCCCGATGAGATCATGCACCACAAGCGCATGGCGCTCAGCAATTCGAAAAAATGGTCGAATGGTTCGACCCTGCGCTGCCGTTTTCTCGATGGCACGGCGAAGATGAGGAAAGCCGTGGAAAAAGCCGCGCATGTTTGGGAAAAATATGCAAACATCAAGTTCCAGTTTGTCGCCAGCGGCTATGCGGAAATCCGCATTTCGTTTTACGCCGACGATGGCTCCTGGTCCGCCGTCGGTCGCGATGCTCTGAATCGAACGTATTTTCCCGTTCACCAGCCAACGATGAATTTCGGCTGGTTGCGCGAGAACTCCTCGGCAACTGAAGTTGCCTCGGTGGTGCTTCATGAATTCGGCCACGCGCTTGGCTGCATCCACGAACACCAGTCTCCCACATTCAATCGCAAATGGAACGTGGCGAAGGTGCTGCAGTATTTTCAAGGATCGCCGAATTTCTGGGCACCTGAGGACATCCGCCACAATGTGCTGCAGAAATATTCTCCCGCCGGAGTTTCCGCCACAGTGTTCGACCCGGCATCAATCATGTTGTACATGTTTGACGCGGAATTGTTCACCGACAAGAAGGGGCCGACCAACGAAAACAACAATCTATCGGCGACCGACAAGGAAATGATCGCCCGCATGTATCCGAAAAGCTGACTGCGTGCGAGCAGTCAAAAAACACAATTGAACCCATCCAACCACCATCAACATCATGACCGCGAAGAAGAAATCCGCTGAAAAAAAACCGGGCGTTAAAAAATCGACGACGGTCAAGCGAGCGGTGGCGAAAAAACCGCAGACTCAAAAGAGCCGCGCAATTGTTGAAGACCGAGAACTCGGCGAAATCCCCTGGCTCGTGGCGCGGCAAGTCCGCTCGCGTCAGGGCATGGCGGCCGCGACGAATGTTTCGCGCTCGGCATCCAGCGAATTGCCCATCGGCGAGAGCGCGGCGCGCAAGGCGACACGCTGGCTGATGACCCACTTCGGCGACAAACTCCGGGCCGCCGGCGCGGGCACGGCTTTCGGACCCGAAATACTCTGCGCCATCGCCTGCCAGGAAACCGCCTACTTCTGGATTCCCCTGCTGGAAAAACTGGAGAAGAAAGCCGAGTATCAAAACAACCCCGGCGAACTGCGCGACCTGATCATCGCCCGCTGTGTGCTCGATGCCAGCGGCGACCACCCCGACTCCCCGCGTACGGCATTTCCCAAAAATACCGAGGCGTTTCGCAAAGCCATGGGCGATGTTTTCACCAACATGCTCATCAAGGAGGCCAACGACAGCCGGGCTTTGCGCGGATTTGGTCCGAAAGCATGGGTTTACAAAGGCTACGGAATTTTTCAATACGACCTTCAGTTCGTCAAAGAAGATCAGGCGTTTTTCCAAGAGCGGCAATGGTATGACTTCGGTGCCTGCCTGGCCCGATGCGTCGGTGAATTGAAGCGCAAGGCGGCAAGTTTCCCCAACGACAAGTGGGAGGCGGTCCGCGCCTACAATGGTGCCGGACCAAGGGCGCGGCAGTACCGCGACAACGTCAAACAATTCGCGAAATGGACGGCGGATGAAATCGCCGCCATGCCGTGCCCGGCAGTCGCTCCGCTCCGCCGCAACATCGCACCCAAGTCGCGACCACAACTCACCCAGGCCGAACTTGCGGAAAAACTTCTTCCCTACAATATTGACCGCTCCAAATACCCCTTGGTCGTCGTGGGCATGCGCGGCTATTACAAGGACACCATGGGCAAACCCGGCGTGAACGACCGCGGCATTTATGACGACGCCCTGTTCATCGACACGCCCGATGGATTTTCCACCTACAACGGCAACACCGATCCCTCACGATACAAAGCGGGCAGCGGCACGGGGACCGACAAGGGCATGGCCAAACTCAAAGCCGGAGTCTGGTATTGTTACAAAATCGACTTCCACGGCAGCAAGGTGTTCGGCCCCTACCGCGCGATCTGCCAGCGACTCGGCAAACTCACGGTGATCCGCGATGGCATCGATGGCAAGGACTACGAGGACACCGGTGCGGACTTCGGCGTCAATATCCACAAGGGCAGCTACAATGGCACGTCCAGTCTGGGCTGCCAGACCATCCATCCCGATCAGTGGCCCGCGTTCATCGAGACAGCCATGAACGCCGCGAAAAACTACTACGGCGCGAAATGGGACAAGACCGCTATCCCCTATGTTCTGATCGAAATCTGAAGTCGTCCGGTTTTTCATCGCAACAAGTCCAAGCGACGCTTGTTTCAAGTTGCATCATGAAACGATTGCTCATCATCATCCTTGCCCTGAACTCCCCGCTCTGGGGAGAAACAGCCGAGCCGAAGCCCCTTGTTTCACTGTCCGCCAGTTGTCATGTGTTGGATTCCGATACCTCGCTGCAGGGCCGTGCCGGCAAGACCAGGGAAAAAACAATCACGCTGCGGGTGGTCGTGCAGAACGTCAGCCAGAAGACGATACCGGCTTCCCAATTGACCGGTGACGCATTCGTCGCCCGGCTCGTTGGTGATTCGGAAAAACTGGTCAAACATCCGATCGATGCCGCCAATGTGCCGGAACTCAAACCGAACGAAAAAGTCACCATCGACCTCGGCAAAGCGGAGTTGCAGACCTTGGAATGGGGCAAGCGGAAATTCGAGGAAAAGCTGGAGGAATGGAAAGTCACCTGCAGGAACGGACAGGTCATCATCGGCTCCGCCGTCAGCAGCGGCAAGTTCGCCGCGCTGGAGAAAGAACACGCGAACGATCCGCCAAACAAAGCCGCGCGCGAGACAAGGCCCTTGCCGTCGATCCACAGACCATTCAAGCCCTGACGGTTCTCACCAGTCCTGGCCGATGCCGTATCGCGCGCCGATCTCGAGCAGTTCCTCACGCATCGGCCATTCGTCGGCGCGTTCGCTGACAGCATGACGTTTGCTCGCACCTTTCAACATCATGCAGCCGGTGTTGTCGCCGATCATGCGCACGGCATCGACTTCCTCTTCCGTGAGCCTCACATCGGGCAAGGGAACAAAGCCGCGGATTTTTTCCTCGATCGGCCGCTTGTCATCGCCGGTTTCCTGAAGAAATGTCGGCACCACACTGCGCACGGCGGGTTGTGATAAATTCCAAATCGCGGCGAATTGCAGCATGCTCAATCCGTATTTCTCCGCGATCGGGCGCATTCTCTCCATCTTTTCAATGCCGTGTTTCACCCAGCCCGCCGGACGATAGGTGCGGTGATCGCCTGGTTTGAACTCATGGTCTTCCTTGAATTCGTCGGTGAACACCCCGCCGTAATCCACCACCCGGGTCAGCACTTTCACGCCATGTTTTTCATAGGCCTTGAGCGCCAGCCCGACCGGCCATGGTTCGAGCGGATTGAGAATCACCATCGTCCAGTCGATCAGCCCCGCGTATTTTTCAATGTTGTGGATTGTGTCGAGAGTGAATCCGTTCGCCGGCCCGGGCGCGGTGCCGAGCATGCTTGTCATGCCCTGGTCTTTCAGGGATTTCATGCCATCCCACACCGCATCGCTGGTGTAGCCGGTCTCATCGGGGTTGTGCAGCATGACGAGATCGAAATGATCACTGCGCAAACGCTCCAGCGATTTTTCACAGGCCATGCGCAGATAACTTCCGTATTGATCCGCACCGCGCAGTTCCGGATCAGTGAAGCGCGGATAGCCGGAGTTGCCTTTGCGCTGTCCCTCGTAAAAATCGTGACCGATCATGCCGACAAGGCAATAGGTCGAACGATCAATCCCCTCCAACGCCTGGCCCAGCAAGTCATCGGCACGACCGTTGCCGTACACGTCGGCGGTGACAAAAGTCCGAAACCCCGAGTCGTAGGCGAGACGCAGGGAATCCACAAATCGATCTTCGCCGAGCATTTCGCCATAATGCATGAAACGTCCGCCGCTCCATGTTCCGTAAGCTTCTTGAGTGAGGTCCATATTTTTAGTTTTTGGTTTACGGAAGAAGTTCTAGCGCATTTTGGAAAAAGATCAAAACAAAGCAATATCCGCAGGGGAAAAGCGGAGATTTGCCTCCCGGGGAGGCCTGCGAATCTGGGGTCATTTCACCGTTGGCAAGCACTCAGCCGTTGTGACCATATAACGGAAGATCGAACGCCCCTTCCCCCCTCCACCCGCAAAAGGATTATCGACAGCCCTCAAATCGCCATATGCATCTGCCAGAACTCGATCTACACCCGCCAGAAGACCATCTACATCCGCCAGAAGTCCATCTACATCCGCCGGAAGTTCATCTACGTCCGCCGGAAGTTCATCTACATCAGCCAGAAGTCCGTCTACGTCCATAAAATGCGCGCTGCAAGCGAAATATTGTCACTTACACTCATAAAAAGCTCTCTACGCGTGATAAAAGATTATCTACACCCATAAAAAGCCCGCTGCACACGCCAAAACACCATCTACACCCATAAAAAACCCGCTGCCCGGAAAGACCGATCAATGACTATGGGGACTTATCTGGGGCGCGCTTCGGTGCTCTTGATCAAGCGCCACAAGCGCGTCGGCAACATTGGGTTTGCGGAGCTTTTAGGTATGGGGCATGATTGACCCGTCAGTCGTCTAATCAAGCAAGGGAAAACAGATGAAATAAAGCGAAAGAAATGCAAAGAATTGGAGAAAATGTTACCACGCGCTGACTGACCCCAGAGATGATCATCAACCATTTCCAAACCCGTGCGACTACCCCCTTTTCCTGCTCGAGGGATTTGAGGTCTTGTTTCTTGCTGAGGTGTCCGGCGTTCTATTTCAGGATTGACGGTTATTCAGCGTTCTAGTAACCATTAAGTCATGAACAATCTGAACGTGCCGCAACCAATGAATGCCGTTTGTCCGCATTGCAAAATTGGATTACAAGTGCCGATTACTAGTGCCGGTGAGATAGTGAAATGCCCAGGCTGCTTGGGTGATTTTGTCACACCTTGGCCCGGAATGGGAATTGCAATGTATTGGCTACACCGCGCAGCTATGTTTATTCTGTTGTACTTGGTTGGCGCTCCAGTCTACGTCATTTGGCTGTTTTTTGTTTGCAATCCATGGTTTTGGTGGGTCACGTATCAGCGCGTTATCAACATCGGTTTGAAGTGGCAGAATGTTTTTTTTGCCCTCATTCCTGGCACTGTTTTTTTCTTTGGTGTCGTGCCTCCCGGTAGCGGTAAAAAAACAGCAAAAAAAACACCTAAGGGAAAAATAGGAAAAGCAGTCTGATTTTACACGCCCGGCACACCATAGCGGTTCGAAGAAAAAGAACCGACAACCAAGTATTCCAGCCCGGGTGCGTTCAAGGCATCTAACAAAATCGCCACCGACTCCTCCACCTGCTACATGGAATCAGGTGGTGGCAGGTTTCCAGCTTCCGCAGGTGTGCGAGACGCTAGAGCAGTAAGCGTTGGATTTCAGGTTCTGTCGCCTTCGGTTGCTCGTCGCGCAGACCTTCCTTCATGCGTTCACAGATTCCCGCGAACAATCTCGGGCCAGCGCGCACCCCTCCTCCTCGGACATGCTCTGCGCTAGCGGGAGTTTCGCCAAATCGGCAAAGCGGGCTTCACTGACAATCCATTTATCCATGGTGGCAAGAGCACATGAATCCCGGACGATTTGCATTCATTTTGATCAGAATTTATGAGTTTTATACCATTACCTTCTCGACCAACTTGAACCCAAGTTTCCCTGTTTCCCCCACCCCGGCGAAGCGCGGGTTTCTGGAGCCAAAAAGGAAAAGGCCCTGATCCTATCTCGGATCAAGGCCTTTATTGGCTCCGATTCTAGGATTCGAACCTAGGACCTAATGGTTAACAGCCATCCGCTCTACCGCTGAGCTAAATCGGATTGTAATGCCCTGCTTTACAGCCGCAAGGCGATGGCCAAGTTGCAAAATTGTTTGCTGTTACGCAAGGACAATTTGCAAGAAATGTTGGTCGGGGCGGCCAGATTCGAACTGACGACTTCCTGCTCCCAAAGCAGGCGCTCTACCAGGCTGAGCTACGCCCCGTCAAGGGGCGGCGACTCTGTTGCAAAGGACCAAAGATGGCAAGATAATTTTTGCCATTGCCGAAAATTATCCATTTCGCCCGGCGCGACAACGACCTTTACAGCCCCTTGTCGGTTACCGCCCCCTCGGAGGCGCTGGTGACCAGTTTGGCGTATTTGGCGAGAACGCCCCTGCGATAACGCGGCTCCGGCTGCACCCAGGCGGCACGTCGGGAAGCAAGCTCTTCATCGGAAAGTTTCACATCGATCCGGCTGCTGGTGGCATCGATGACGATTTCATCGCCGTCCTGCAACAGCGCGATGTTTCCGCCGACAAAAGCTTCGGGCGTGATGTGCCCGACCACAAAACCGTGACTGCCACCGGAGAAGCGGCCATCGGTGATCAGGGCGACATCCTTGCCGAGCCCGATGCCCATGACCGCGCTCGTTGGGCCGAGCATTTCCCGCATTCCCGGACCGCCTTTCGGCCCTTCCATGCGAATGACGATGACATCCCCTTTTTGAATTTGCCGTGCCAGGATGGCTTTCATGGCGGTGTCCTCCGATTCGAAAACGCGGGCTTTGCCAGTGAATACTTCGCCCTCTTTGCCGGAGATTTTGGCCACCGCGCCGTCTTGGGCAAGGTTGCCGCGGAGAATCCGCAAGTGGCTGTCTTTTTTGATCGGGTTGTCGAACGGACGAATGATCTGCTGGTCCGCCGGGTAGGGTTGGGAGAATTTCTCAAGGTTCTCACGCATCGTTCGACCGGTCACAGTCAGGCAGTCGCCGTGCAGCAATCCGGCATCGAGCAACATTTTCATCAACGGCAGCGCCCCGCCGATGCGCACGAAGTCGGCCATGACGTACTTGCCGCTGGGTTTCAGATCGGCCAGAACCGGTACCCTTGCACCGATGCGGGCGAAGTCGTCGAGGGTGATTTCCACACCCGCGGAATGCGCCATGGCCGGGATGTGCAGGCAGGCATTGGTGGAGCCGCCCAACGCGATCAACACCGTGATGGCGTTTTCAAATGCCTGCTTGGTCATGATGTCGCGCGGTTTGATGCCTTGTCGAATCATGTTGAGCACGGCGGCACCGGCGTCGAAACAATCGCGCATCTTGTCATCGCCGATCGCGGTCTGCGAGGAACTGTTCGGCAGACTCATGCCCAGCGCCTCGATCGCGCAAGCCATGGTATTCGCGGTGTACATGCCACCGCAGGACCCGGGTCCTGGAATGGCGCACTTTTCCACCGTTTCCAACTCATCATCGTTGTACTCGCCGCCGGCGTGTTTGCCCACGGCTTCAAAAACCGAGACGATATCAAGGTCCTTGTGCTCTCCTTTGATCGTCGCGCAGCCCGGCAGGATCGTGCCGCCATAGCAAAACACCGCCGGACGGTTCATGCGGGCCATCGCCATCACGCAGCCCGGCATGTTTTTATCGCAGCCACCGATCGCGACAAAACCATCCATGCCTTCGCAACCGACCACGGTTTCAATCGAATCGGCGATCACCTCGCGGGAAACCAGGCTGTACTTCATGCCCTCGGTGCCCATGGAAATGCCGTCGGATATCGTGATGGTATTGAACACCAGTGATTTTCCTCCGGCGGCATCGACTCCATTCGCGCTTTCGCGGGCCAGTTTGTCGATGTGAACATTGCAGGGCGTCACCTCGCTCCACGTCGAGGCCACACCGATTTGCGGCTTGGCAAAATCGTCTTTGGCAAAACCGACCGCATAGAGCATCGCACGGCTCGGCGCGCGATCGGGACCATCTAACATAGGACTGGAATATTTGCGAAAATCGACTGGCTCACTCATGGGCCGGCGATTTTCTTCAAGTCGGCAGAAAGGTCAAGAAACTCCGCTGAACAGGGGCGAAAATTATTCCTGAGGGATGTCAGCACGAATCGCCTCATCTACGGTCTGCAACTTGAACACGTTGTTGCGGAAATTCGATTCCGACATTCCCGTCGTCAATCGCAGTGACGGTGCGGTGTTTTTTTCAAAAGCATTGTCGTGAAACGCCACGTTTTTTGCAGCCGCGACCAGCACCGCCCCACCCATCATGTTGGAGTTGATCTGATTGCCCGTCACCAATCCGCCACCCGCCTGTCTCAGAAACACCCCATACTCGCGGTTGCCGCGCACTTGATTGTTTTGAATGGTCACGTCAGCCGCGGTGTCGATGAGGATTCCGTTCAGACAGTTTTCATCGCACACGTTTTTCTCCAAAATGGCGGAAGCCTGCTTCCAGATGTCGATGCCATGCTGGAAATTGCCGCTGGCCACGGAATCCACAAGGCGCACTTTGGTTCCGTCGTCAGTCGCATGAAGACCATCCCAGCCATTTTCCATGAACCGGCATTTTGCCGCTTTCACATCACCTCCCGCAATGATGGCAAGACCGTGCCCTGCCGCGCGACTGAACGAACATTGGGTGAACTCGACCGCTGCGCCGCGGACCAGCACGGTGGAAAAGCGCTCGGGGTCGAGAATCAATGACGAATGCTTGAATTGAATGCCGGTCACCTTTGCACCCGTCGAGCCCGTGTTGAAAGTCATGGCCGGGCCGCGGTCCGCCGGACAGGAGACCACAACATGTTCACCCGCCGCTTCGAGAGTGACCGCCGCATCAATGCTGACCGGACCGGGGTATTCACCGTCGTCCAGGACGATCCGATCCTGTGATTTTGCCTGTGCCAATGCCAGTTCCAGGCTTTCGAAATCCACAGGCACCCGCAGGGTTCTGGAATATGACGCCACCTTTTCATAGAGTGCGGCAATACCGGGATGATTCGGAGCAAGAGTCTTTGCCTCGCGGATCATGTCCAGCAAATCGTTGTTGAAATTTCCTTTGTCGAGTTTTCGCGCGCTTTCGAAAAGTTCGGCGGCCTTCGTCGCGTTGATGAGTTCACTTACTCTTCCCTCGTCCGCCATTTTTTTGACTCGCAAGGCTTCTTCATTCGTGGCTTCGATGCCGAGCAATTGATCGGCCGACTTGATGGCTTCGTCCCATTGGTTTGCACGGAGGGAGTCCTGCGCCCGCTTCAGCAAGGCTTCGCGTTGGCTGGCCGATTTCAGCAGCTGCAGTTTGTTGGAAAGTTCGAGCATCTCCCCATCGTCGGGACGTTTTTCCAGAACCTTGGCTATGGCATCAGCCGACTCGTCCCACCGGCCCGCTTCAAAGGCCGATATCGCAACACCGGTCCAGTAGCCCAGGAATTGCCCCTGTTCTTCGATCATGCCACTTTCGATGCTTCGTTTCCCCATCACCACGATGGGACTGTCCGGCGCGATCCTTTCAATCTGCTCGTAAAGTCGCAGGGCTTCCTCCCAACGTCGCTTTGCCACGTCATCGGCCGCCTGAGCTTCCCATGAAGCCAACGCCAGTTGTCGGGCATCTTGGTGATGATGCCGCCACTCGCGCCAACAGAAATACAATGCCGTTAGAAACAGAACCACAAGCAAGAGCATGCCCGCAACCCGGTCGCCGCGCCGCACAGGCTCTGCATCGAGCGTGGCCGGCCCGGCATTGCTGGTTTCACTTGCGGAATCCAAAGCCGCGTCCTGAGGGACGGCAAGATTTCCGCGTTCGTGAGCACGATGTGTTTCCTCAAGTTCCCTGAAAAACGCCAAGGCCTTGTCGAACTCCATCAAGCCCTCCTGATAGCGGGCCTCCATCGACTCGGTGGGTGCCATTCGCACCAGCTCGGCCATGCCCTTGCGCGCCTCCAGAAACGCGGGCATCAAGGCCTTCCAGTCCTCGTCCGGGTTGAGTCCCAATACTTTTCTTGCCTGCTCGGAATCCATGCGCAAGGATTGGTAGCAGGAATTGTCACAGAACCAAACGCCAAATCAGAAAAATCCTTGAATTGCCATCGACCATGACCCACCTGATCGTTCATCACCATCTGCGCCCGGGCGGCGTCACCGGAGTTGTCCTTGAGGAAGCACGCTACCTGAGGGAGCAGGGTCTGTCGCACGCGGTGCTCAGTTCGGAGTCCGGGACGAGCGACGATGCTTGGATCTCGGTTCCGCTGCTCGACTACCCTTGCGATCCATCTGTCACGGGAGCACAACTGCTCGACATCATCGCGATGCGGATCGCACGTCTGCCGCAACCGGTTGTCTGGCACATTCACAATCCGACACTCGGATGCCATCCCGCCTGGACGGAATGTGTGGCATTGTTGGCGGAAAAAAACGAGCGACTGATCCTGCATCTCCACGACTTTGCCGAAGATGAAAGACCGGAAAACTACCGCGCTTTGATCAACCCTTCCCGACTCTATCCGCGCTCGGCGAGGATTCACTACTGTGTGCTATCGCAGCGGGACCGCAACATGCTGATGCAGGCCGGGCTGGCTCCGGACGAAGTGTCGATCCTGCCCAATCCCCTGCGTGCGACAACCCTTCCGCCCTCAACACGAACCTCCCCGCTGGTTCTCTATCCGTGCCGGCCGATTGATCGGAAAAACCTCGGCGAGTTGTGCCTGTGGGCCGCCATCGCGGGAGATCGCGCGCAATTCGCCACAACCCTTTTGCCGGCGAAAACCCGCAACGCAGGGAACCACGAGCACTGGAGGAATTGCATCAATCAATTCGATCTGCCCGTTCGACTAGGGATCAGGGCGACCGACAACAAACTCACGCTCGACGACTGCGTCACCGAGTGCACGCACATCATCAGTACATCGATCAAGGAGGGATTCGGCATGACATTTCTCGAATCGATTGCCTGGAATCGTCCGCTTTTTGGCCGGGTCATCCCCCACATTCAAATCGATCTCGAATCATACGGAATCATGCATCCACATTTGTACGAGCGCGTTTTTCCTGTGGATCAACCAGATGTCGACTTCGCCAAACTGACCGTGGAACAGCAAATACAAGTCATCGCCCGGGCCCACGAAAACCCGGAGTCGATCCTGATTGAACAACGGGGTCGTCAACTCCCTGCGGCCGATTGGTTGTCGAACGTTTTGCGTCAACGCCAGTGCACGATATCCCCTGACCTGCTGGCGGCATTTTCCCCAGAGTCCCACGGCAAAATGATTCACGACATCGCAACCAGGCTGCTCGACCGTGAATCCGGCCCGGTCGATTACCTGGACTCGCGGATTGTTGCGCAATGCTTTGCCTCATATTCCTTGCCCCCTGTTTGATCGAACGATACCCTTCCGCCGTGCCCCAAGCCCGCGTATTGATCGACGGCCCGTCCGAACTGGTCTTTGATTATTCTTTTGCCGACGATATTCCCGTCGTGGCCGGCTGCCGGGTGCGCGTTCCCCTGCGCAATCGAAATGCGACAGGCACGGTGCTCTCGGTGGCCGCATCGACCGATCTCGGTTTCTCTTTGCGACCGCTCACTTCGCTGATCGACCCCCAGCCGCTTCTAACAAAAGAGCTGTTGGAACTGGCATCCTGGATCGCGCAATACTACGGCTCCAGCATGGAATCGGTCATCCGCTCCCTGCTGCCGGAGGCGGTGCGCTCCGAAACGAACTCTGCCAAATCGCAAAAACTGGCATGCCTGATACGGATTCCTTCCGCAGAGGACATTCTCACGATCGGCAAGAAAGCGCCCCGACAACAAACCATCCTGATCTCGCTGCAATCCGCTCCAGAACAGAAAATGATGATCGCGGAATTCGGCTCGGGCGCACATGCCTCTGTGAAGGCTCTGGAAAAAGCCGGCTGGCTCGGAGTTGTCGATGAGGAAATCCGCCGCGAACCGGATGCGGACATGCAGGAGGAAATCATCGAGTCCTTTCCACTCAAGCTCAACGATGAGCAACATGCGGCTCTCGATGCCGTATGCAAAATCATCGACCATCCCGAAAAACCACTGCTGTTGCTCGGCGTCACCGGATCGGGAAAAACCGAGGTGTATCTGCAGGCGGCCCGCTACGCGTTGTCGCAACAAAAAACCGTGCTTGTGCTGGTCCCGGAAATCTCCCTGACTCCGCAAACTGTTCGACGTTTCAAAGCCCGCTTCGCCAAGCTCATCGACCAGGTCGCGGTGTTGCACTCGCATTTGTCCCAGGGCGAACGTTTTGATGAATGGCATCGCATCCGCACCGGCAAGGCCAGCATTGTTATCGGCGCCCGTTCGGCGGTCTTCGCCCCCCTGCCCCATCTCGGCCTGATCCTGGTGGACGAAGAGCACGACAACTCCTACAAGCAGGACACCGCACCCCGCTATCATGGTCGCGATGTCGCGGTGCTGCGGGCCCACATCGAGAAATGCGCGATTGTTCTCGGTTCCGCCACACCCTCGTTGGAATCGTTTCACAATACCCAGCAAGGGAAATATCAACTGTGCAGGCTCAACAATCGTGCGGACTCGCATTCGATGCCACTGGTCCGGGTGCTCGACATGCGGTTGGAAAAACAGAAGCAGAAAAACGCCCACGCGATTTTTTCCGACAAACTCCGCCAGGCCCTTGAATTGCGGATCGAGCGCAACGAGCAGTCGATTCTCTTTCTCAACCGCCGCGGTTTCGCCCGCTCGCTGCAATGCCCCGCCTGCGGACACACCTGCCAGTGCCCGCATTGCGCGGTCGCACTCACGTATCACCGCACCGAGGAACGACTGATGTGCCACATCTGCGGTTATCAATCGATCGTCCCGCGCAAGTGCCCGGAATGCAAGGACCCCGCGATCTCGCTGCATGGCTACGGCACGCAAAAGGTCGAGGATGTGCTCGCGATGATCCTGCCCAAGGCGAAATTCGCCCGCATCGATGCCGATGCCATGCGCAAAAAAAACACCCTGCGCGATACCTTGAATGCGTTCAAGGCGAAGAAGCTCGATATCCTGATCGGCACCCAGATGATCGCCAAGGGCCTGCACTTTCCCAACGTGACCCTGGTGGGCATTCTCAATGCCGACATCGGCCTGCACGTGCCGGATTTCCGGGCGGCGGAACGCACGTTTCAATTGATCACCCAAGTTGCGGGTCGGGCCGGACGCGGTGAACTCGAAGGCGAGGTGATCGTGCAAACCTGCACTCCGCACGCACCGGCGATTCAATACGCCCGACGTCACGATTTCGATGGCTTCAGCGAACAGGAACTCGAGTTCCGCCGGGAGTTTCACTTCCCTCCTTTCGGTCGCTGCGCCGTCCTCACCGTGCGTTCCACTCATGAACGTCGCGCAGAGTTCACCCTGCAAACCCTGCACCGCCGACTGTCGGAAAACCCACCGCCGGGCCTGCAAATCGGCGAGGCATTGCCCAGTCCGCTCACCCGGTCGCACGGGCAATTCCGCTTCCAAATCACCCTGCGCTGCCCGCAGGCGCGTCCTCTAACGAAACACGTGCAGGCCGTTCTGCAAAAAACAAGCCTGCCCGAGGATGTGATCGCCACCTTCGACATGGACGCGATCAATTTTTCCTGAGCATGATCGATTCCCCCCGACTGCACCCAACTACACTGAGCGTCATCATAATTGGGAAGACAGGCTTCCAGCCTGTCCCGGCAAACAGGCTTCCAGCCTGTTTCTTCGCCTGCCACCTCAGGAAGACAGGCTTCCAGCCTGTCTCGGCAAACAGGCTTCCAGCCTGTTTCTTCACTACCCATCCGTTTTGAGTGCCAAACAACAGCACCCCACATCATGACCACGGCGAGTATAGCTGCATCGAATAGTCTTGGCAAAACGCTCGCGCAGGATAGGTATGGCAGTGCATTCACAACTGTTTGAAATGACATGAATCATCCCACCGCCGCCGCCTCTCCCGGCTTATCGCCCGCCAGCAGCAGCCCGAGCGGCGCCCGCCGAGCCCTCACCCTGCTGCTCTTGCTCAACATGCTGTGTTATGCCGACCGCTACATCATTGCCTCGATCACCCCGGCGCTGAAGCGCGAGTTCCTGCCCGGCGATCCCAATGCAAACGGCATTTCCGGTCTGCTGACCACCGCGTTCATCCTCAGTTACATGGTGGTTGCACCGATCTGCGGCTGGCTGGCCGACCGCTACTCGCGCTGGCTGATCATCGGACTCAGCGTTTTTGTCTGGACCCTGGCCTGTGGCGCGACGGGACTGGCGATGAGTTTCACCGCGCTGATTTGCACACGGATTTTCCTGGGCGTTGGCGAAGCCGGGTACGGCCCTGCGGCACCGACGATCCTGAGCGATCTCTATCCGATAGAAAAACGCGGCCAGGTGCTCGCGTGGTTTTTCATGGCGATTCCGGTCGGCAGCGCGCTCGGTTATGCCTTCGGCGGAATGATGATCGAGCACTGGCGTTGGGCGTTTTTCCTCGTGGTGCCGCCGGGACTGCTGCTGGCATTCCTGAGCATGCGCATGACCGATCCGCGCAAGGCGAATTTCGGCACGACGGCAAAACCACAGGCGGCCGATTATCTAGGCTTGCTGCGCATCCCCTCGCTGATGGCCAATTTCCTTGCGCAAGCAGCGATGACTTTTGCCATCGGCGGGCTTTCGGTCTGGGCTCCGACCTACCTATCCGAGCAACGCGGAATTCCCGAAGCACAGGCTGGCGTGGCATTCGGTGCGATATTGGCGGTCGGCGGACTGGTCTCGACACTCTTCGGCGGCTGGCTGGGAGACAAGCTGCAAAAAAGGTATAAAAGTTCGTATTTCCTCGTCTCCGGAACCGGAATGCTGCTCGGGTTCCCTGCGACCCTCGCGATGCTCTGGGTGCCATTCCCCTATGCATGGGGATGCATCTTCCTGGCGGTTTTCTTTTTGTTCATGAACATCGGCCCCTCCAACACCGCACTGGCGAATGTCACCCCACCGGCCATGCGGGCCTCGGCTTTTGCCGCGAATATCTTCGTCATCCACGCCCTCGGCGATGTGCCTGCGCCACCGCTGATGGGCTGGATCACTGATCGCTCCGGCGGCAACTGGAACACCAGTTTCATTCTTGTCTCGTTAGTGATGCTGTTGGCCGGCGCCATCTGGTTGATGAGCACCCGATCGCTGGTAAAAGACACCGAAGCGGTGCGACTGCTCGAAGCGAATGACTGTTAGGATTTCCAGGACACCAGTCCGCCAGGCAAAGGGGCGAAGTAGATCAGCAAACGATCCGCAACCGGTGCCGGCCACCACCCGCTCCCGTCTCCGTCAACCAGTCCCGCAAGCCAACACCAGTAAAAGGTCCAGAACCAGCTCGGTCAAAATGCCCAAGCGGCCTGACCAGGAAAATCACGCCCAAAAATAAGCCGTAAAAAAAATCGAAAATAACTATTGATTCGATCTGATACTACTGAACCCGGATATGCTGAAGGTGGCCCAAGACCGACCAGAAGAGTTTTTGGGCGAAGTCCGCGTTGCGTTCCTTGTTGGCGTGGGAGAGGCCGTTTTTGGAAGGTGGAGTTACACCAAACCTGGCCAGCACGCTTGAT
>Ga0209400_1000690_pt1 | contig 29141 bp, 19 predicted proteins | sample M_130807_EF_Meta_FD_187313 | JGI IMG/M metagenome (GOLD analysis project Ga0209400, IMG submission 187313) | Freshwater microbial communities from Lake Montjoie, Canada to study carbon cycling - M_130807_EF_MetaG (SPAdes) (version 2) | ecosystem: Environmental > Aquatic > Freshwater > Lake... | reverse complement strand
CTCCGGCGATATCCTGTTCACGGCCTCGGGTGCTCCAGGAGTCGACTCGATCGACGATTTCGGTGCGGCAACCATGATCCTTTTCCTTGGAGCGTCCGCCGACGGTAGTGCACCTGGCGGAACACCGGGTTCAATAGCATTTGACTCGGTGCAGCTCTCGACAATCGTCCCTGTGCCCGAGCCGACATCACTCGGCCTGCTTGTGCTGGGTGGCCTGACACTCAGCTGCAAAAGGAGAAGGTCATTTCGAAACTGAAGGACTTCCTTCTGGTAAATGAGGGTTCGACTTGTTTCGAAGCCCATCTACCCATGCAGATTCGCCGCGAATCGCTGCTTTCTATCCGCCTACCTTTTGAGGGTAGGCGTTATGGGATGCTTTCGTCTATCGAATCCATGAATTATACCTGTACATTATGCCGAATCTGCTTCTGCCATGCAGATCACCCGACCTGTCCTGCTGCAATACTGATTGCCGTAAAACCCCGTTTCAACTGCGTCGCCAATTCCCAGCTCTGAAAACCCCCATGATTCCGCCACCGCCGCCCGGCTGGAGCGATTCGCCAAGCGTTGGGGGGTATCCAAGTCCGGGGCTCTGCGTCGTTCTCTCGCAGAAGCGGAAAAAAACAATCCTCCCACTTCCAGTGAGGCCCCCGATTTTTCGGCGATGACACCGCTGCAGATACTCGATTGGCTGGCAGGGAATCCGCAGGTGCCTGGTGGATGGGGTGACGATTGCCGTCGCGAACTTGCCGAAATGCGCGAACAAGATGCACAAATCGAGGAACAACGCGCGCGTGAACGTGGAAAAGTTGCAGAACCCACCCCACCACATACCGCATGATCCATTTGGAGACCAATCTCCTGATCGGAGCGGAGGACGAGACCGATGCCCACCACCTAACAGCCCGTCTGGCTCTTGCCCGTCGCGATTTCTTCGGCTGTTCCGCAGTGGTTTGGATGGGACTTCATTCCCGACCCGCGCCCACCCCGCTGCTGCGCCATGCCATGGAGAGTCTTCTCACCGGCGGCATCCTCTCTTTCGATGTAAAGACCGCGGAACTTGCTGGCGAGCTGTTTTATTCCACCGGCTCGACACCATCATTGCCGCCACGGCCATCGTCGCCGGCGCAGAACTCGCCACCACCAATCCCGCCGATTTCCAAGTCTTTGTCCCTCATGGGTTGAAGTTGCATCGATTCTAACGAATTTCCATTCACTGGAAAATCATACCTCGCGATGAGCCATTATCCAAAATCCACAAACCCCAATCGCAGCGACGACTTCATTGCGGACCTTGCTGTTTGCAAAGGTTGGTGTACCGCACGACAACTCATTTTCTTGCTGTCAACTGCTGCGATCCGGTGTAGATGGGTTTCGCCATGAAATCGATTTTCCTTTCCTGCATTTTTGCCGTGCTGCCTGGGTTCGTCGGGAACACGACCGCGCAGCAACCTCATGATCTGCCCGATGGTCTTTATACGGAAATCACCACCGAGGCCGGTCGGGTGGTGTGCGAGCTGTTTTACAAAAAAGTGCCGATGACCGTGATCAATCACATTTGTCTGGCGGAAGGATTGTTGGGGCCGAAGGAAAAACGCGGCAAGTCATTTTACGACGGCTTGACGTGGTGTCGCGTCGTGCCCGGCCTGGTTGTGCAGGGCGGCGATCCGTTGGGGACGGGGGAAGGTGACGCCGGTTATTTGTTTCCCGATGAAATCGTGCCCGGTCTGCGGCACGATGCGATGGGCACCTTGCAGATGGGCAACGACGGACCGGACACCAACGGCTCGCAGTTCTGCCTGATGCTGAGCGCCCAGCAACGGTTGAACTATCAGCACAACGTTTTCGGTCGGGTGGTGCGCGGCATTGAGGTGCTGCCGAACATCAAACAGGGCGACACCATGAAGGTGCGCATTTTGCGAATCGGTGCGGCAGCGAAGGCCTTCGTGGCCGACGAGGAAACGTTCAACAAGCTCGTGGCGAAATCCAGCCGCTATCCCGGCCCGAAGGAACCGGGTGCCGATGCGCCGTTTGACGATCCGGATAAAATCCTCCCGAGTGAATGGGATCGCGCGAAAAATTTCAACTACAAGTTGGTGAATTTCGAACGTTTCACCGGGATCAAACTGGCGGCAAGGGTTTTTGCCAAAGCTCCCGATGCGGCACAGGGTGACAAACTCGATGGCTGGTTGCGGCAGGAATCCGCTCGTCTGGCCGTGGACAAAAAGGGAGCGCTGGCGGTGTATTTTGCGGATGCCGACAAATGGTTTGTCCGCATCGGTGAAGGGTCGGTCGAACACTTTCTACGCACCACGCCGATGGGGGAGGTTTGCCCTGCGGCGGCTTCTGTCGATGAAGCACTGGCGGTTCTTTTCAAGGCAGCGGATGAGTGGTCGGCGAAAACGACCGCCATCCTGCAGGCGCGCTTGACAGCGGACGACCCGATGACCGAGGGCCGCAGGATCAAACTCAAGGTCGATGCCGTGCTTGATGGACTGATCTTCAAACTCGAGGGGCAGTGAAACGCGCAGGCTTTCAATTCCGTTCCGCCACGGGCAGCTTGGCGTAAACAATCGTCGAGCCATACAGGCTGTGGGCGCAGGCGAGGATTTGTCCGTCGGCGCGGATCACTTCGGAAAAGCCATAACCGCGCCATTTCCGCTCCTTGTCGGCGCTCCAGTTCGCCACCAGGATGTTCAAGTGGTGATCCGAGGCTTTTTCCGGCATCTCGTGCCAGAACCAGTCGGCGGGATGATAACCCCAGTCCCACGCGGTGCTGAACAACAGCGTCCAGATTTTCTCCCTGTCGTAGTCCTTCAAAATACGATGAATATCGTAGCAGATCGCCAGGCCGACCCGGCCGTATTCGGTGTCGTAGCTTTGCAGGCCGCGGTCGCCCTTGGTGGCCCAGGAATCCTCGGCGGGCGGGTAGGGGTTGAGCTTGCGGTAATGGGCGACGATTTTTCCCGTCGGCGAAACCAGGCACACGGTGTTGAAGTAGCGGGTTTCTTCCCCGACGACGCTTTTTTCAATGAGCGGCACGGTCACATAGACCTGCAGTTCCCGGGCGAGGGTGCAAAAATGATCGCTGCTGGGTCCGGAAATCATCTCCGCGACCGTGGCCGGATCGCGCCCCTCGTACTGCGGTTCGAGCGGTCGACCGGCGACGTGCCAGTTGATACTGTGATCCTCCGACATGTAGCCGTGGAGCGCGGCTTCCGGCAGCACGATGATTTTCGCGCCGTGGCCGGCGGCTTCGCGGACCAGCAGGGTCAACGCGTCGCGATTCGTGGTTGGCTGTGCGAACACCGGGGCGTATTGGATGCAGGCCACCGTGACTTCTTGAACAGCGACGGCGCGGGCAGGGGATCTGCTGCAAACGATGCCGAAAAATCCCACCGCGCAAAAAAGGACGAGGGAAACAATGCCCAGGGTGGCGGGAGGACATGGCAATTTCGGACAACAGCGGTTCATGGACTCAGGTGATAGCAATTCACCGCTCCCTTTGCAACGTTGGTTTCACGTTTTACATGAGCGGCGCTCATCAAGAAAGCCATGTCGCGCGGAGCTGATGCGGGCGGCGCATTAGAAAACAGGTGAAGATGTTACAAAACTGCCACAAATCATGAGTTGGCAGTCAGGCGGACACGGTATGAAGTGTCGGCGATTTTGTGATCGAAATGGTCAAAGCTCCCTCCTACATCGAACACATTCCCACCATCATGAAACACTTGAGAAAACTTTTTATGACATTGTTAGCCAGCGCGGCTGCAATCGGACAGGTCCAAGCCGCCGTTTTACCCGGCGACATCGCCTTTGTCGGCATGAATTGCGCCAATCCGGATCAATTTGCCGTTCTTGCCAAGAATGCTATTGCAGGGGGAGACATTTTTTATGTTACCGACGGTGGTTACACCGGAACGATGACGGGCGTGGTGAACACAACATTTCGAGGCTCGGAAGGTTTCCTCAAATATACCGCACCGGTGGGAGGGATTGCCGCTGGCAGCGTTCTGTTAATCAACGCAGGTGATGGCGTAGCTGCAAATGCTACTGTTTCGCGCAATGGTGGCGGTGCAGCTGGCACAGTGAACGTGCTCACGAATGGTAGCAACGATACGAATTTCTCCTTCTCCACCTCTGGAGACCAACTTACCGCATACACTTTGAGCAGTGGAACTTATCTGACCGGCAACCCGGTGTTGGTCGCTTTCATCGACCTTGCCACCAATCCTTACGGCGCTGGAAGCGCGCAGCTGTCGAGCATCCCCAGCATTTCCGGTGGTCAGGTTCTGGATTTGGCCAACCTTGACAATGCGATCTTCACCAATGCGGCTAACGCCTACTCTCAGACCATCGCCGCTCTGAGCACTGCGACCAACTTCTCGGCTCGTGACACCACCGTCTACGATCTCACCACTCTCTCTTCCGCTCCTGCGCTTCCCACCGTCAACCTTTCGGTGAGCGCCAGCACCGGCACCGAGGCGGGTGCCACCGTCATCACCGTGACCGCCACGGCGAGTGCTGCCGTCACCGGCGACCAAACCGTTTCCCTCGCCGTTACCGGCACCGGTATCACCGCCGGGGACTATACCCTGTCCAACACGACGATCACGATCCTGAGCGGGGCGACTACCGGATCGGTTACTTTTACTGTTGTTGACGATGTTGCTGTCGAGGGCACCGAGACTGCCACGCTGACGATTTCAGGCCCGTCCGCTGGGATCACGCTGGGAGCAACCACAACGCAGAACATTGCGATCACCGACAATGACGCGCCGCTTGCAGCACCGACGATCACGGTGCAGCCCACGCCGAGCCAAAGCGTCGCCTACAACGCGACCGCCACCCTTACTGTTACGGCCACTGGCAATCCGACACCGACCTATCAGTGGTATCAGGGTATTAGCGGTGACACTTCGACTCCTGTTGGCACAGCAAGCTCCAGCTTCACGACACCCGCATTGACCACCAACACCAGCTACTGGGTTCGTGCGACCAACAGCCAGGGTTCGGCGGACAGCAATACGGCCGCAATCACGGTAACCTTGTCCAATGTTTCCTCGCTCTCCGCGCTATCACTCAGCAGCGGAACACTCTCACCTGTTTTTGCCAGCGGCACTTTTGCTTACACGGCAGCCGTCTCAAACGCCACCTCGAGCATCACGGTCACTCCCACCAAGACCAATACCTACGCCACGATTCAGGCCCGAGTGAACGCGGGACCCTTCACCAGCGTTACTTCAGGCAGTCCGAGTTCCGCGCTCGCTCTCGGTCAGGGGGCCAACACCGTCGACGTTCTGGTGACCGCGCAAGATGGCGCAGCCACCAGCACCTACACAGTGACGGTGACACGCAGTGCGCCAAGTTTGCTGTTAGCCGGTGATATCGCATTTGTCGGTTTTAATGCTGATGGCAATGATAATCTGGCATTTGTCGCGCTTACGGATATCCCAGCGGGTCAGGAGATTATTTTCGAAGATAACGAGTGGAACGGTACTGGCTGGGTAGACACAGCCGAAAATGCATATATCTGGACGGCGACATCGACGGTAGCGGCGGGGACGGTTGTGAGGCTTGATAGCGTTGGTATCGCCAATCCAGGTGTCCCGACTGCTTCCACAGGCACGATTGCCTTCGCTCCAACGGGAACCCATGGATCGAACCGCGGGATTGGAAGCAGTGGCGAGACAATTTATGCTTATCAGGGAACACGTGCCACCCCAACGTTTATTACAGCGGTGACCAATGGCGGTTTCTCGGTGGCAAACGGCCAGCTGAGCAGCACCGGCCTCGTGGCAGGAGTGAGCGCTTTGGATCTGAGCGCCCGCGATGCCGATGGCGACATATACGCCTGGATCGGAACCCGCTCCGGCTATTCCGATTGGACGGCAGTGCGCGCAGCGATCAATGCGTCGCCGACCATAGCCAACTGGGATTTCCAGGACGCCTCCGGTGATCAGTCAGCCGACGGAACTTCTCCTGACGTTCCGTTTTCCTCCACCGCTTTCACGCTCTCGAGTGGGGCTGCCAGCGTTAATCTTTCCGTCAGCGCCAGCACCGGCACCGAGGCGGCATCCACCGTCATCACCGTCACCGCCACGGCCAGTGCCGCCGTCAGCGGCGACCAAACTGTTTCCCTTGCTGTCACCGGCACCGGCATCACCGCCGGGGATTACACCCTGACGAATGCCGTGATCACGATCCTCGACGGACAGACTACGGGGACCGTGACTTTCACCGTCGTTGACGATGCCGCAGTGGAAGCAACCGAGACCGCCACGCTGACAATTTCAAGCCCGTCTTCAGGGATGACTCTTGGTGCTACGACCACTCAGAACGTTGCCATCACCGACAACGATCCGAATCTGGTCAACCTGTCCGTCAATGCCAACGCGGGCAGCGAGACGGAGGCGACCGTGATTACCGTTACCGCCACAACCAGCGCGGCCGTCATGGGAGATCAAACAGTCAATCTCGCTGTCACCGGCACCGGCATTACTGCCGGGGATTATACCTTGTCGAATGCCGTGATCACGATCCTCAGCGGGCAGACCACGGGAACAGTGACTTTCACCGTCGTTGACGATGCCGCAGTGGAAGCAACCGAGACCGCCACGCTGACAATTTCAAGCCCGTCTTCGGGGATGACTCTTGGTGCTACGACCACTCAGAACGTTGCCATCACCGACAACGATCCGAACCTGGTCAACCTGTCCGTCAGTGCCAACGCGGGCAGCGAGGCAGCGGCGACCGCAATTACGGTTACCGCGACGGCCAGCGCAGCCGTCATGGGAGATCAAACAGTGAATCTCGCTGTCACCGGCACCGGCATCACTGCCGGGGATTACACCTTGTCCAACGCAACAATCACGATCCTCAGCGGGCAGACCACGGGAACAGTCACCTTCACCGTCGTTGACGATGCCGCAGTGGAAGCAACCGAGACCGCCACGCTGACGATCTCCAGCCCTTCCCCGGGAATCAGCCTTGGCTCCACTCTAACGCAGGATATTGTCATCACCGACAACGACCTTTCCCTGACTCCGATCGAAACATGGCGTCAGTTGTATTTCAACACCACCGAGAACAGCGGCCTCACGGCGGATGAGGCCGACTACGATGGCGACGGCGTTCTCAACTTGATGGAATATGCGCTCGGCAGCAATCCGACCCTCACCACCGCCAACGAAGCGCAGGCCGCCCTGCCCGTGGGAACGTTGAATGACAGCGGAGATCCTTTGTTGAGCGATCGCTATTCGCTGAGTTTCACCATCAACTCGCCCGCGCCCACAGACCTGACCTACACGGTCGAAGCCGGTGACGATCTGGAAAACTGGACGCCGGTTGCGCAAAGCACGGGCGACAGCACATGGACCTGGTTGGCAGGCGGCACCTCGCACATTGTTGTTGGCACTCCCGTGGCAGGCCGGGTGACAATCAAGGTCGGCGACATGGAGCCGCTGACCGGTCATCCAAAACGCATGATCCGCCTGAAGGTCAACAAGTAACACTCCAAACGAATTTCCGTCGCTGTCTTCTGTTGTCACGCGCGGTCATGCCCCCCCCGGCATGGCCGCGTTTTTTTGTCCGGTGCATTGCCCCAGCGGCAAAAAAATGGCAGTTGGACGCATCGCTGAAAATTTGTGACGATATTGCCACTTGTCATGTGTTGGCAGATTGCGTGCGTCAGCATTGTTTGGAGAACGTGTTTTTGCTTCTACAAGTGTCGCAAGCTGCATATCCTGCAATATCATTCGATCATGAAATACATTGAAAAAATCGTCCTGTCCTCGCTCGCCAGCGTTTCCCTGTTGAACATCACCGCACAAGCAGCACCCCCACCGCCCGGTCCTACGTCGGTGAATTTGTCCAGCTACGTTCGCGTGGGCCGCTATGATTTGCCGGAGCCGACGCGCACCACGGCACCCGCCAACAGCCTGCTCTGCCAGGAAGCCTCCAACGTGACCTACAATTGGGACACGGATACGCTCTTCATCACCGGCGACGGCGGAACCTCGGTCGTGCAGGTTTCGAAAACCGGACAACTCATCAATTCGATGACGTTGGCTCTGGGCAGCAGTCCCCAGGGTACCGAGTTCTATGACACGGAGGGTCTCACTTACATCGGCAACGGCCAGTTCGTACTGGTCGAGGAGCGATATCGCCAGGCAAATTTGTTCACCTATGTGGCGGGCACCACACTGCAACGGAGCAACGTGCAAACCGTCAAGCTTGGCACAACCGTCGGCAATGTTGGCCTGGAAGGCCTTTGTTATGACCCATCGACCAGTGGTTTCATTTTCGTCAAGGAGAAGAGTCCGCTTTCGATTTTTCAGACCACGATCAATTTCCCCGCCGGAACCGCCAGCAACGGTTCGCCTTCCGCCACCAGCTCGACCGATTTGTTCAATCCGGCACTGGCCAACCTTGCGGATTTTTCGGATGTCTTCGCCTTGTCGAACCTGCCGTCGCTCAACGGGCAGCCCGATGCCAGCCACCTGCTGATTATCAGTCAGGAATCGGGGCAGATCAAAAAGGTCGACCGCTCGGGCACCGTGTTCAGCACGCTGACGATCGTAGCCGATCCCGGCAGTCCCTTGACCGTGCCCGACATGACCATGGAAGGCGTGACGATGGACCGTGCGGGCAATCTTTACGTCTCCAATGAAGGTGGAGGAGGCGACGCCAATCACCCCCAGCTTTGGGTTTACGCGCCGTCCACCGCGCCGAATGCGGCACCGACGGCTGTGGCTCTGACCAATACCGTCAATTCGATCCCCGAAAATACCAGCACGGCGGCGGCGGTGAAAGTCGCCGATATTTCCGTTACCGATGACGGTCTGGGAAATAACAATCTGGCACTGATTGGAACCGATGCCAGCTTTTTTGAAATTGTCGGCACGGCACTCTATCTGAAAGCAGGGACCCCGCTGAATGTGCTCACCAAGTCGAGCTTCAGCGCGGCGGTGACTGTGGACGACGTGACCTTGGGAAGCACGCCGGATGCCACAAGCAGCATCTATACGCTTAACATCACCGCCGCGACCGGAGGCACAGCCAATCTCATCATCTCGGAGGTTGCTCCATGGTCGAGTGGCAACAGTCCGGCAGCACTCGCCGTGGATTGGTTTGAAGTGACAAATATCGGCACCGCCGTTGCCAACATTTCCGGTTGGAAAATGGATGATAGTGCGCCGACACTCGCGACTGCCGTGGCCCTCAGTGGCATTACTAGCATCGCGCCAGGAGAGTCGGTGATCTTTCTGGAAACAAACGCTCTGCCGGCAAAGAAAGCCGCTTTTTTGTCTCTCTGGTTCGGTGCGAATCCGCCGCCCAACCTGCAGGTGGGCAATTACACAGGAGGAGGTGTTGGCCTGGGCACCGGGGGTGACGGAGTTAACCTCTACGACACTACCCCCACTCCTGGCGCAATCCGGGCAAGTGTGTCATTTGGTGCCAACGCTACCGCGCCGTATCGCACTTTTGACAATGCTGCGGGACTGAACGGTACGTCCATTTCTACATTGAGCGCCATAGGCATCAATGGTGCCTTCGCGGCTGTCGGTGATGTCTCTGAAACCGGCTCACCCGGGACCATCGGCGCGCCGCCGACTCCTGTTGTGACCATCACAGCCACCGATGCCAGCGCGGCGGAGACCGCAAGCAATCCGGGCACATTCCGCATCTCGCGCACGGGCGGCACGGTTGGTGCGATGACGGTCAACTACACCATTGCCAGCGGAGCGGGCCGGGCAGTCGGCGCGGATTTCACACCCGCTTTGGGTGGCGTGGCCACCATCGCCTTCGGCCAATCGTTTGTGGATCTCACGGTAACCCCCGTGGATGACAATCTGGTTGAAGGAACGGAAACGCTCACACTGACGCTCGGCGACACCGGCAGTTACGATGTCGGTTCCCCGGCATCCGCCACGGTCTCCATCGCCGACAATGACTTTTCACCATCCCTGCAAGCGGGAATCCTCGTGACAAGAGGTGGTTTCGTCTTCGACCGGCGCACGGGTTTCTTTTCGCAGGTGGACAAGTTGACCAACAACTCCGCAAGCCCGATCGCCGGGCCGATCTATCTGGTGCTCGACAGCCTGAGCGCGAATGCGACGTTGTCGGGACCTACAGGGTTCACCACAGCGGTTCCTCCGCTCGGCAGTCCTTATGTGCAGGTCGTCGGACCCGCCGCCTCACTCGCTCCGGGAGCATCGGTCTCGACGCCTCTCAATTTCATCAATCCAACCCGCGCCGCGATCACCTACGTCACCCGCGTGCTTTCCGGCGGCACCGCCGGTGCTGTGGCGGCTGAACCCGGCACCACCGGGCCGCCTTTGACCGTTTTCGGACGCAGCAGCGTGAGACCCGTGGACGCATGGCGTCAACAGCATTTCAACACTGTCGAGAATGCGGGCCTCACCGCTGACGATGCCGACTTCGACGGCGATGGTGTTCTCAACTTGATGGAATACGCGCTCGGCAGCAATCCCACTCTCACCAGTGGCAACCACGGACAAGCGGCTCTGCCGACGGGTGTGCTTGGCGACTCCAGCAGTGCCCTGTTGAGCGACCGTTTTGTTCTGAGCTTCACCATCGACTCGCCCGCTCCAAGCGATTTGACCTACACGGTCGAAGCGAGTGCGGACCTGGAAAACTGGACGCCGGTGGCGGAAAGCACGGGCGACAGCACATGGAACTGGTTGGCAGGTGGCACCTCGCACATCGTCGTCGGCACGCCATCCGCAGGCCGGGTGACGATCAAGGTGGGCGACATGGTTCCGCAGGCTGGCAATCCAAAACGGGTGATGCGCCTGAAAGTCAGCAAGTAAAACAGCGACGGGCTCTTCTTTGTTCACAAGCGGTCATGCCTTTCGGCGTGGCCGCTTTTTGCAGTCGGCTTCTCCGCGAGATTGACAATGGAACTCATTTCCGCCGAGCGGAGGCCTGGTTTTCGCAGCGACAGGCTTTGCCGCGATCACTTATCCGGTGGTTTCGGAGCAGGTCGGGCTTCGCCGAGGGCGATGGCGACATCCTGATTCAATACGCGCAGATCATTGCGGAGCAGTGCAATCGACTCCCTCGCCAGTTTGTCGTGGTAGCCCTCGACATATCCATAACCGAAGCCGCGTTCGTGGATTTTCTTGCTGGCTCTGGCGAGAGTGCGCGCCGTGTTGGAAAGGTTCATTGCCGTATTGTAGATGGTTCTGGCTTTGGAGGAGACAAGTTTTTCCATGGGATCCAAAATCTTTCGGCTTTCCTCATGCGCGGCCTGGATTTGTGCCGTGTTCAGGTCGGCGAGCGACCACTTTTCGTAGGTCGCGGTGATCGGTTGCAGTGGCAACATGGCGCGCCGGATTTCGTGGGCGACAATCTTGTCATTGAGCACCCTTGGCCGCTGGCCTTTGGCCTGCATCAACAGGCATTGCACGGAGGCATACTGCGGCAATGCCGTCGCAAGAGCCTCGAGCCTTTTGCTGACATATGGATTGGTGACAAACGGCCCGAGCGTGTTGGTGGCTTTCTGGCGGATGCCCGCGAAATTCGCCAGGGCCTCGGCCACGGCGGGCTCCGGTGATTTTTTGCTGAAGCGGATCAGCTCGTCGAGATTCTCCGCGAGCAGGATGTCGTGCTTCATGAAAAACGATAGATTGTCGAGCGCCAGCAGGCTGGGAAGCAGTTCCGCGGCAGCCTTTGGCAGAACGATCCTCGACGGCGGTGCGCTGTCGAGCAATGCGATCAGTTCCCAGCTGTTGGGTGGCAATATCAGCTTGTCGTCCTTGTCGACAATGCCCATCACGATGCCGACGGGCTCTTCGCCGCTCAGGGAGGCGGAGGCCAGCACGGCGGCGGCGGCGGAGATGTTGGCGTTGTTGCGGGTGGTCGAATACACTTCCACGCCCTCGATGCCCAGGCCGATGACACCGTTTTTCGGCAATCCTTTGTAGCGGAGGTTGAGGAATGGCGCGGTGTTTTGGTTGATGCCCAGCAGGATTGGCCTGGCACGCTCCTCATTGACATTCTCAAGATGGTAGTGGAATGGTTCCCACTCCTCACCGGTCGATGCCTTCATCGTCACGGTGGCGACCTTCAGACTGTAGGCCTTTTTTTCTTCATGATAAAGCCACAAAGGGCTTTGCACGCTGGCACTTTGCAAGGCGAAGTCAATTTCCGCGCTGGGCGTGATAACCGGTTTGGTTTCCTCCGCCGGTACTGTGTCCAGGTGGGGTTTTGCACCTTCAGGCCCCGTCGTGCTGGCTTTGGCGAACTCGGAGGCAGGAGCGACCCAGCCGTTCCATTGTCCCGTCTCCGATTGGAAAGCGGCGGCCTCATGGCGCTCGGGATTGAATTTTGCCAGCACATCACCCAGGCAGTTCGCGAGAGTCTGACCGTCGCGACCCGCTTCTTTACTGGATAGCCATGCCTGGGTCTGCCAGGCGTCGTTCATTGCGTCGTCCAGCTCGGGTTTGGATGCCGCCGCCGGTTGTTTCTCAAAGGTGAAGGCATCGCCGAGCAATTCCACAGTGCGGTTCATCGGATCCAGCGCGCGGGCCATCGCGAGCAATTGCGCGGCGACCCGTGGATGATTCTTGTCATCCGGTTTCAAACTGCTGCACAAGGTGGTGAGTTGGCGGGAGAGCTGCGACATCGTCTCCAGGTCGATCGGCACCTGATCGCGGCGGAAAGGCACCTGTTCCGTCGGCGGAATGAACCGCGCCATCGCCCAGGGGCTGGTGAGGAAAAGCAGGGTCATCATCCGCAGGATCGCGCCGGTGTGCATGGGTTTCATGGTCATGGTTGATGGACTGCCAATGTCTTGGAAACAAGCCAACGGGACAAAGGTTGCAAATTATCGCCCGGTTGTCAAATTCTCCCTTGCGGATCTTGAAAATCCCGCGGGCACGGAAGCATGGCTGAAAATTCCATGGCGAGGCGGGCGCGATGCTGTCATAGTGCCGACGCGCTCATGAAACGACTCGACCGGAAACTGCAAAACATCCTCGGTGGATCGACTGCCAGCGCGGATTTCATCATTGCCGATGCCAAGGATGCCGATATGGCATTCGGCATCACCGCTCCCGGTCCGCAGCCCGGCACCTGCCGCCATGGATACAATGAATCGGAAGGTTGCTGGAAAACCCTGCCCCAATACCGCGAACAAATCCGCGCGGTGATCGCGCAGGACATTGTCGACATCGTGCTGCTCTCCGCCTCGAACCTGGAACAGATCGGCATGGTGGAGAAACTTTTCCACGACTCCGCGATCACTCCCGCCGCGCGGGCGAACGACACCACGGATGTTTGGGCGGTGCGCGGTGGCAAGTACCCGACCGAATATCCGTCGCGCTCGTTTCGCTCGGCCACGCTCGACCACATCATGTATGGTTCCCTGGCCGGCAATCACGGCCAGCCCTTCACCGGCGCGGACCTGGGGCTTTATTCGATCACCTTCACCAACAACATCGACTGGGATTACAAGGCCTTGCAGGACTATCACGATTTCCGCATCGAGGCCGAGCGCAAACGTTTCCGCTATTTTCTCGAAGTGTTCAATCCGAACGTCAACCCCGGCATCCCGGATAAAAAGGTCGCTTCGTTTCTGAACGACCACGTGATTCGCACTCTGGCCGGTGTCACGAAGTCGGGACGACCCCTGTTTCTCAAGATCCCCTACAACGGCCCCGGACCGCTCGAAGAACTGGTCGCCTACGACCCGCAACTGGTGGTCGGCATTCTCGGCGGCAGCGCCGGCACCACGCTCGATGCGTTTCAGTTGATCCACGATGCCCGGAAATACGGCGCCCGCGTGGCGTTGTTCGGACGCAAGATCAATCTGTCGGAAAGCCCGCTGGCTTTCATCGAGTTCCTGCGCCGGGTGGTCGATGGGGAAATCTCCCCGCCCGATGCCGTAAAGGCCTATCACGGCGTGCTGCAGCAATGCGGCATTCGCCCGCTCCGCCCGCTGCAGCAGGACCTGCAACTGACCACACAAAAAACGAGCTATCGGTGAAGACATTCGACGACCAGGAGCCACGACCGCATTCTCTAACGAAATTGGCGGAGCGAATCGCGCGCCACGACCTCCGCGAGTGCCGGGTCGTGACCGGCTTCGATGGCTTTGTCGATGAAATGATCACCCTGGTCGGCGAACGGAGGTCGCTCGATGACTTCAGCGCGGTGCCCGACATCGCGACTTTTGCGTCGATGCTCGCCGCGTCCGCCGGGCACAGCAGCCTGCGCGAGATTGTCGTCAACGACGTGCATCCCGGCGGCTGCGCGGTGAATGTCGCCGACGGTCTCGCCAGCCTGGGAGTGCGGGTCGATTGCTTTGCAACAGCCGGCGATCCCGTGCATCCGGCCTTTGCGTCGATCGCGGGAAAATGCCATGGTTTTCACAGTTGGGGTTCCGAACCCGGACGCACGCTGGCCTTTGAATTCAACGACGGCAAGCTGATGTTCAGCGCGGGTTCGCAGCTCGCGGCGTTCACTGTCGAGGCGGTGCGGGCGCGACTGGCGGATGGTGTTTTTTTTCAAGCCTGCGAGTCCGCTCAGGTCATTGCCCTCACCGACTGGACGATGTATCCGCACATGACCGCCGTTTGGAAGATGCTGCAAACGGAGGTGTTTTCCCGGCTCGATCATCGACCGCATTTTTTCATCGATCTCGTCGATCCGTCGAGCCGCTCGCCGCAGGACATTCTCGCCATGGCCGCGATGTTGCGCGATTTCGAGACGAACGGATCGCTGACTTTGGGGCTCAACGGCAACGAGGCGAACATACTTTGTCGCTTGCATGGTCTAACAGAATTCGATGCCGCTGCCTCGATGTCGGATATCGCAGGTCAGGCATCGACCTTGCGGGAGACCTTGCGAATTTCCCGCGTGGTGGTTCATCGCGCCCGTTTTGCCGTGAGTGCGACTCGTGGAGAAACATGCGTGCAGGCAGTGCCCTATTGCGAAAAGCCCCGCAAAAACACCGGCGCGGGGGATCGTTTCAACGCCGGCTATTGTCTTGGTCTCGCCCTCGGCGCGGATGCGGCGGAATCACTCGCTCTTGCCTGCGGTGTCGCCGGTTTTTTCGTCCGCTGCGGACACAGCGCCGACAAACCGCAGTTGCTCGATTTCCTGCAATCCTGGAACGAGGACACGGTTGACTGACAGAGTTGCGCGTTGCCAAGCCCGGATGATGCATTACCGTTGCCGCCGATGATCACACGCGAGGAAGTGATGTTTTTCGACACGGACTGCGGCGGAGTTGTGCACAACCTCGCCTACCTGCGGATGATTGAAACCTGCCGCACCCGGCTCGCGGCGCAGCTGGGCATGGACCTGCCGACGATGTCGGAAACACGGCTGTATCCGGTGGTGGTGCGCACCGAGGTCGATTATCGGGCACCCGCGAAACTCGGCGACTGGTTGCGCATTGAAGGCAAACTGGCCGAGGTCGAGGGCGCGAAGTTCTGGTGTTCGTTCGTGATGATCCGCGAGTCCGACGGCCAGATTCTCGTGCGCGCTCGTCAGGCGCTGGCGCTGGTGCAAATGCCCGAAGGCAAACCCCGGCGACTGCCGGAGTCCCTGAAGACGCATTTGTTGAAGGAAGGATGATTGAGTGCCGGGTTGGCCCCGATTGCGGTGTTGCGCCTGGACAACGGCTGGTATGAATCGACCCGCTTCTGTTTGGAAACGCTGTATGCAAGCGTAGCCGAGGGCGGGCTGGTCATTATCGACGATTACCATACGTTCATCGGATGCAAAACGGCCGTCGATGAGTTTCGGCAAAAACACGGAATCGCCAGTCCGATGATCACGACCGAATCCTGTTCGGAGGCGTACTGGCGCAAAGCGAACTAGAACAGGCCCGATCGCCGGTGCAGTTCGAGCTTTCCTAAAAAAGCATGGACAGCCATGCATATCCGGGTATTTTACCCCCAGTGAATCGCAAAATGAGTGTTGCCCTGGGATCCATGCTTTTGATCGGGCTGTTTCCCGTCGTTGCCGCCGAACCCATTGTCGCCGGGGTGGCATCCAGCAAACTGGATCCCGAACTGAAGGGACAGGTTTTGATCGAGGAATTGAATTGCGCAGCCTGTCACAATGCCGATCCCTCGTTGGCGGGGCGCTCGAAAAAAGCGCCGCGACTTTCCGATGTCGGTTCGCGCGTGAATCCGGCATATCTTGAAGCCTTCATCGGCGATCCGCACACGGTCAAACCCGGCACCACCATGCCGGATCTGCTTTCGCAGCTTGGCGGCGAGGAAAAAAAACAGGTCGCGACATCGATCACCCACTTTTTGCTATCGCTGAAGAAGAACGATTTTTCCCTGCAAGCACCCGATTCGGTGGCGGCGGAAAAGGGCAAGGCGTTGTTCCATTCGCGCGGCTGCGTTCAATGCCATTCGCCACGCGACGACAAGGGCGTGGAGTTGTCGTTCGTGAATTCGGTCCCGCTCGGGGCTTTGGAAAAGAAATACAGCGTCGCGAGCCTGAGCGAGTTCCTGCGCCAGCCGCACGCGAGCCGGCCGTCCGGACGTATGCCCGACATGCGCCTGCAAGGCCAGGATGTCGAACGCATCGCCCATTATCTTTTGCAGAATACCCGCGTGCCGGGGCCGCTCGCTTACAAATTGTACCGCGGTCAGGTCTGGGAAGGCCTGGGCAGTGCGGAGGTGAAAGCCGAGCGGGCCGGACTGGTGAAGGACTTCGATTTGCAGAGCCTCGGCGGCGTCCAGCACCATACGGCCATCGAATACGACGGCTGGTTGAACATTGAACGCAAGGGAAGTTATACGTTTTATCTAACAATGAACGGCGGATCGCTGATCGTGGATGGGAAACCTCTCATCCAGGAGGATCCCAGTGATCGACGCGGAGTCAAGGACCTGAAGGGCACGGTGGAACTCGACAGCGGCTGGCGTCGCATCCAGCTCGCTTATTTCCACACCGGGCACGAACCGAAATTCTCCTGCGAAATGGAAGGCCCGGAATTCAACCGACAGGCGATTCCTTCATCGATGCTTTCGGTTTCCAACGAAAAAATTCCCGCCTTTGTCGCACCCGATGTCGATGCCAGTCTCGCCGCGAAGGGACGGGAGAATTTTGAAAAAATCGGTTGTGCGAACTGCCATGACGATCTCAAGGTTCCTGCCCGGCCCGCACTTGCGTTCGCCAAATTGGACAGCAGCCGCGGATGCCTCAGTGCCACGGCCGGGGCCTGGCCGAAGTATGACTTGAATGTCGAACAGCGCGGCTGGATTGCCAAGGCCATGCCGAATGCGGAGAAACCGCAGCTCACCGACAAGCAAAGGATCGACAAAACCCTGGTCACTTTCAACTGCCTCGCCTGTCACGAACGCGATGGTCTCGGCGGGATCGCGCCGGAACGCAAAGAGTTTTTCACCGGAACACAACCGGGACTGGGGGACCAGGGCCGCATTCCGCCGCCGCTGTCCCATGTCGGCGCGAAGCTGAAACCCGAATGGATCGCTGAAGTTCTCTTGCACGGCAAACGCCAGCGCGAGTATGTCGATGCCAGCATGCCGCAGTTCGGTGAGGCGAACGTCGGACATCTCGTCGAGCTGTTTGGCAAGGTCGATCAACTGGAAGCGGCGGTCATGCCGAAAGTCGCCAGCATCAAGGAATCCAAAAGTGCCGGATACGAGATGATCGGCTCCACGGGATTCAGCTGCATCGCCTGTCATGAATTCAACGGCCAGAAATCGGGCGAATTGAGCGCGCTCGACATCAGCCACGTGACCGAACGCATCCAGAAGAACTGGTTCTATCTCTACATGAAGCAGCCTTCGCGGTTTCATCCGACCGTGATCATGCCGAGCTATTGGCCGGGCGGGCAGTCGATTCGACCAACCATTCTCGGCGGCAACACCGACCAGCAGATCGAGGCGTTGTGGACCTATCTGGAGGACGGTCCGCGCGCGAAAAAACCGTTAGGCTTGTCGCGGCAGTCGAATGAACTGAACGTCAGTGACGTGACCGAAATCTGCCGGGGTCGCAGCTCGGTCGGCTATCGCGGGATCGCGGTGGGATATCCCGAACGCATCAACCTGGCATTCGATTCCGGAGAAATGTCGCTGCGCCAGCTCTGGAAGGGTGATTTCGCCAATGCGGACATGGGATCGTTTCATCCGCGCGGCACGGACTTGATTTCCTTTCCGCAAGGCATTCCGTTTCACCGTCTGAAATCGCTCGACGACAACTGGCCGTACAAAGGAAAAAACGATCAGGCATTTCCCCAGGACCAAGGCTATCAGTTCCGCGGGTATCATCTCGATGCGGCGCGCATGCCGACATTTTTCTATCACTACGGCGACACCGCGGTGGAGGATTATTTCGAGGACGTGCATGACAAGGACGGCAAGCCGTATTTCAAGAGGACGCTTCGCTTCGATGCCGGTTCAGATCAAAAACCGTTTTATTTCCGCGCCGCCGCGGGCAAGAAGATCGAGAAGTCATCCGAGCGCGTTTTCGGCATCGATCAACTGCAATTGCGCATCACCAGCGAGCACACTGCCATCGTGCGCGACGGCAATCCGGCCGAGTTGTTGATTCCGCTGACCCTGCCGAAAGGCCGCTCCACTCTCACCCTCGAATTCCAATGGTAAATTCACGTCATCTCATCGCCCTGTTGGCCACGGTCAACACCACGCAGCTTCGAGCCGATGAAGATCTCGGCGCGATGTGGGGCACGGCCCAGGAGGAAGCGAAATATTATCCGATCGTCAACATCCCGATTCCTCCCGGAGTTCCGATGCGCCCCGGTGGATTGGAAGTGCTGCCCGACGGACGACTGGCGGTCGGCACGCGGCGCGGCGATATTTATTTTGTCAAGGGCGCGTTCGATTCCCCGCCGAAGCCGGAGTTTCAGTTGTTTGCCAGCGGGCAGGATGAAATTTTTTCGCTTTCGTGGAAGGATGGCGCGATGACATCCACCAGTTGGGGGGAGGTTACGCGCATCACTGACATCGATGGCGATGGTGTGGCCGACAATTATGACGCGCTGACCAGCAACTGGGGATACGCCGAGGGTCACGAATTCGCCTTTGCCTCCAAGCCCGACCCCTCGGGCAACATCTGGGTGGCATTGGGCCTGAGCGGATCGTATGAATCGCACAATCTCTTCCGCGGTTGGGCGGTGAAAGTGACACCGGATGGGAAAATGATTCCGATCTGCAGCGGTCTGCGCAGTCCCGGTGGCGTGGGCGCGAACGCGGAAGGCGCGATGTTTGTCATCGAGAGCCAGGGCCCCTGGAACGGCTGTTGTTCGTTGAAGTTTCTCAAGGAAGGCGGCTTTCTCGGACATCCCGCGAGTTACAACTGGTATCCCTACGTCCCCGGAATGAAAGCTCCGGCGAACGAGCCGAACAGCGACTCGCGCATGGCGGTGGAAAAGAGGCGGGTTCCGGAACTGGTGCCACCCGCCGTGCGATTTCCCTATATCAAAATGGGCCGCTCGATTTCCGGGTTCCGCCTGAATAAAACGGGCGGCAAGTTCGGCCCTTTCGACAACCAGTTTTTTCTCGGCGACTACACGTTGAGCATCATCCTGCGGGCGACGACGGAACAAATCAACGGTGTCTGGCAGGGCGCCTGTTATCCCTTCCGCGAGGGACTTTCGTCGGGGATCATGAATGTGGAATTTTCCCCCACCGGCCAGTTGATGGCGGGGGGATTCACCACCAACACCCAGTGGCCGGTGCGCGGAACCGAGCCGTTTGCCCTGCAGCGCATCGACTGGACGGGCATCGTGCCTTTCGAGATCAAGGAAATCAATATCAAGAAGGACGGCTTCCTGATCAATTTCACCAAGCCTGTTGACCCCGTGGTCGCCGCCGATGCCGCGGCATACGAGATCAGCACCTACACGCACATTTACGATGCCGGCTACGGCAGCCCCGAGGTGGACCAGACCACACCGCGCGTGCTGAAAGCGGTTCCAGCGGCCGATGGGCTTTCGGTGATGCTCCAGTTGGACAAAATCACCGAGGACCACATCCACGACTTCGACCTTGCGAAAATCACGTCCGCGGACGGCAAACACCTCGTCCACAACAAGGCCTATTACACAGTCAACGAAATCCCGAAAAAGTAATCCACCATTCCCAACCGTCATGACATCATTGCTGCATCGTTTGTTCTCCTGCTTCGCCCTTTTTCTAACAAGTGCTGCCATCCACGCCGAGGACAGCCCGCAGTGGTTGACCTATCCCGGCGGCGAGGGCCCCGGCAAGGGCAAGAAGATCGTGCTGATCGCCGCCGACCAGGAGTATCGCAGCGAGCAGTCGATGCCGATGATGGCGAAGATCCTCAGCAAACATCACGGCTTCGACTGTACGGTGCTGTTCGCGGTGAATGAAAAAGGCGAGGTCGATCCGACCATGCCTGTCTATCCCGAGAAGGGAAAGGAGTTCAAGGAACACCACATCCCGGGGCTCGAAAATCTGGCCTCGGCCGACCTGGTGATTTTCTTCGCCCGGCTGCTGACCTTGCCGATGTCCGAACGGGAGATGATTGTGAAATACATCGATTCCGGAAAACCGATCCTCGCGCTGCGCACCGCCAATCACGGCTTTCACGGCGCTCTGCCCTATAAAATCAACGGCAAGCAGGTGGACTGGGGCAACGAGGTTCTCGGCGGAGCATTCATGGGTCACCACGGCAACTGGCATCAGGATTCGACCCGCGGCAACATCGTTCCGGAACTGAAGGATCATCCGATTCTCATCGGCGTGAGCGACATCTGGGGGAACTCCGATGTGTATCGTACTTACAAGGAGGGCACCAGCCTTCCCGCCGGCTGCACCGCATTGGTCTGGGGCCAGCCGCTGATGGGCCGCAAGCCTGACGATGCTCCGAACCCCAAACTCGAACCCCTGCCGGTCGCCTGGTTCAAGAACTGGCAGACCAGCGAAGGTAAAACCGCGCGCGTGTTTCAATCGACCATGGGCAGCGGCACCGATCTCGAAAGCGCGGGCCTGCGTCGCCTGATCATCAATGCCGCCTACTGGTGCATGGAAATGGAATCCGCCATCACAGCCGAGCGCAGTGTTGAGATCGTCGGCACCTACAAACCCCTCGAAAGTGGTTTCGATTACAAGGAACTCGGGGTCGAACCGAAGCCTGTGTCAGCCTACAAATAAATCAGGCTAAGCAGAACGATGACGGCGTCACCGCGACCGGTGACGTGCTTTTCCGGGGATCAGTATCCGCGTCGCCGCCGATAGTAGTTCTCACCGGCTTTCTATTTACCAATCAAGGCCTCCCGATGATCGGGAGGCTTTTTTTATGCGTGGTGGTCGGCTATTACATGGCACCCGTGACTATGAATGGGGTCATGAATGGGCTCAGACGTATCGGAGCGAATCAGGAGTAACTTTCAACTCTTGCTACTGTTGTTCTTTCCCATTATAATTCAGCAATCTTATCTCGATCTTTCGATTTTCTGTGCAGCAAGGGTCTTTCGGTGAATCTGTTTCAGATCGTTACAACTGTCGTTGGCTGGTTGACAAGGGGAACTTTGCCCCATCCTTAGAGACAGCTGGTTTGGTCAAGCTGACACAACTTGCCGGGTTATGGGGCGAGAAGCGAAAGTATCCCCTGCAGTGCAATCCGATTTTTTACGTTGGTAAATCTTGGAAAGAAATCTACGGTTGCGGGCGTATTACGGGCCATCCAATGAACGAAGCTATTCTCGAAAACAAATGTCGTAAGCCCATTCTATTGACCGTGCTGGGCCTGGTTGTCTGTGTGGGGATGCTGGCGATGCCGTCACTCGCGGGACTGCCGCGCGGCGAGGCGATGCCCGATCTGGTGCGTTTCATCGGTCGATTTCATCCGGTGATCCTGCATTTGCCGATTGGCATTCTTTCGCTGGTGGTTTTCATCGAACTGGGTTCGGTTTTCTGCCGTGACGGCAGGTCATCGACGCGCACGGCGCTGTTTTTCGGGGCGGCGACATCGGTTCTCGCCGTGATGGCCGGGTTTCTGCTGTTTCAAGGGGACAGTGACTGGGCGGATTCGCCCGGAGCAACACGCCACATGTGGGGCGGCATCGCCTTTTCCAGTCTGGCGATCATGACTTTTCTCGTCAAGGCCTGGACGGATTCCGGCGCGTCCGCCGCGTGGTTTTATCGGTTTTTGCTGCTGGCCTGCGCCGGTGTGATGATTTATGCCAGTCACGACGGTGCCTCGCTCACCCACGGACCGGATTACCTGACCAAATACGCGCCTCCCTCGCTAAAGCCGTACCTTGGAGGCAGCGCCGCCGCCGCCGTGGTGGAAAAACCCGCAGCGGAACGCTTGGTGTATGCCGATGTGGTCGCGCCAATTATGGAGGAAAAATGCTGGAAGTGCCACAACGAGAAAAAGGTCAAGGGCAAGTTCCGCATGGACACGTATGAATTGCTCGTCAAAGGCGGCAAGGAAGACAAGGGCATCGAGCCCGGCAATGCGGACAAGAGCAACATCATCATTCGCACTGGTTTGCCGATCGACGACGACGAGCGCATGCCTCCCGATGAAAAACCCGGCCTGACAGCGGACGAAATCCTGACCATCAAGTGGTGGATCAACGCCGGTGCCTCGCCGACCCAGAAACTTGCCGAAGCCAATGCGCCCGCTGAAGTGCTGGCGGCCATCGCCAAGCGCGTGCCCGCAGCTCCGAAGGAAAATCCCGCCGTTGCCGAGGCCGCCGCGCAAGCGGAAACCGACAAGCGCGCCGCTTTGCAAAAGACCGTCGACGAAGTGCAGAAGGCTTTCCCCGGAGCGGTGCAGTTCGAGTCGCAGGCCACCAGCGGACTCACGTTCACTGCCGTCAGCATGCGCGGAAAATTCAGCGATGACGAAATGGCGAAACTCGGTCCGGTGATCACCGGGCTGGTCTCCGTCGACCTCTCCGCTTCCTTGATCACCGACAAGTCGCTCGCTTTGTTGGCGCCCGCCAAAGACCTGCGCATATTGCGCCTGTCGGAAACCAAGATCAGTGATGCCGGCCTGGACAACGTGGCGAAAATGGCATCGCTCGAATCGCTCAACCTCTACGGCACCGAAATCAGCGACGCGGGACTGCAAAAACTTGTCGGTTTGTCGAAGCTGAAGCGCCTCTACGTATGGCGCAGCAAAATCACGCCGGCGGGCATTGAGGAGTTCAAGAAAAAACTGCCTGACTGCGTGATCGAGGCGGGAATCTGAGCCGTGAGCCGTTCCCACCCCGATGCGGTTTGCGCTGCGTGAATTGCGATGCCGGATAGGTTCTTGTGTGACAGTCCCGTAACCTCGGTACGGGACTATTTGACTTGAGCATTGCCGCGTGTCCTCCTAGCCTGTCGCCGCGCGCCAAGGCCGCTCTATTCATTTCTGATTCCATGTCGGCCCAAGAAAATTCCCGGATCAACGCGCAGGCATTCCAACGCAAGGGAATTTCCTTTGACCGCCTGATCCGTTATTTTTTCGCCTCCAATGCCGGCCTGACCATTCTGATCCTGTTGTTGATCATTGCATTCCTGCTCAAGGAGGGACTCGGTTTCTTCCCGGGGTACCGTCGCGATTTGGAAATCTATCGCATCACCGGGATGGAATACGTGGACATATCCCGGAAAAACCTGACCGCGCACGAACAACTGGGCTCGCTTCTCAATCGCGCGTATTTTGCCGAGATCAACGGACTGGCCGACCGCGAGTTGCAGCGCAGTGTGGAATCCGCCGCGCTGGTGACCGATATTGATGACTTCACCGCCAGTGCTCGCGACGTGTATTTCTCTACCGCAAAGCAGGACAAACCGTCGGCCGGGCTTGTTGAATCCGTCAAACAACGCTATCTCGCGCTGCTGCCGCTGGCAGTCGTGGACCTGCCGCCCACACCCCATCTGAGCGAAGCGGAGCGGGCGGCGATCATCAATGCGATGGTGACACGTCCGATCGACAACGAGGACACTCCGGAATTCGTCAACACCCTTGCTGCGGAATACGCGGCGGCGCAACAGAAATTCGCCGCGCCGCTGGCGGAGATGCGCGCCTTGATCGATGAATTCGAAGCGGCCGGTACCGGGCTCGGCGGACGTGTTGGCGAGATGACACAGCTTGTCAAGGTTCCCAAGGACGCGCTGACCAAAGCGGACATCATTGAACGAGACCGCAAGACCCTGCTCGCGGCGGCGGCATCGGCTAAGACCGAAGCCGAGCGTCAGCGTCTCAAAACCGAAGCGGAAGCCGCGATCGCCGAGGTTCCCGACATCGCCCCCAGCATGGAGAAGCTGATGAAAAGCAAAGGCATCTGCGTGGAGATGCACCGCAGCTTGCAGGAAAAAGTCGCGGCATTTATCGACAAGCCGTGGTATCCCTACACCCAGCCCCAGGCCGTCAAACTCACCAAAGCGGCACGCGCGGCGTTGCCGGTGCATCTTGCGGCATTAGCCGCGGCCCCGGCGGCGATCGAATCGTGGGACCCGGCAAAACCGGTCGGGCTGGGCGCCGCGGTGATCTCTTTTCTAACAGGAAAAGACTGGATCACCGGCGGAGAGTGGCAGGACTTTTATGGCATCCTGCCGCTGCTGACCGGATCGTTGATGATCGCCGTAGTGGCCTTGTTCATCGCCATTCCGATGGGCATCGGCGCCGCGATTTACACCAATCAATTCGCCTCGGAGCGCGAGCAGAAAATCATCAAACCGGTGATCGAATTCATCCAGGCGATTCCCTCGGTGGTGATGGGATTCATCGGAATTTTTGTGGTGGGTAACGCACTGCGCGAATTGTCGACGAACGCCGCGCTGAGTTGGTTTCCGGGATTTCCGATGGACGAACGACTCAACATTTTCACCGCCGGCTGTCTGCTTGCCCTGATGAGCATTCCGACGATTTTTTCGCTGGCGGAAGATGCGATCAACAACGTGCCCGGGGCCTATGCGGAAGCGTCCGAGGCTCTCGGTGCCTCGAAGTTGCAGACCACCTTCCGGGTCATCGTGCCTGCCGCATTTTCCGGAATCCTTGCCGCGATCCTGCTGGGATTCGGCCGGGTCATTGGTGAAACCATGGTGGTCCTGCTGGTCGCCGGCAACCGCATCAAGATCCCCGACTTCTCATCGGGCATCGGCGCGTTTTTCCAACCCGCCCACACCATGACCGGCATCATCGCCCAGGAACTCGGCGAAGTGCCCATGGGCAGCGTGCACTACCGCGCGCTCTTCGTCGTCGGCATCCTGCTCTTTGCCATCGTGCTGGGCATCAACGCCACTGCCCATCATTTCACCCGCAAAATGAAACACTGAGCGCATGATCACCGAGGAAAAATTGATCCGCAAGGGCACCCGCAAAGGCGGGCATCTGGACTGGTTCGTTCGAGCGGTTCTCGCCGGGCTGACCTACCTGATCCTTCTTGTTGCGATGCTGCTTTTCGGAAAGATCGTCAAGGACGGCGGACCCACGCTGATCACCGACAAGGCGCCGTATGTGAACCTTTCGTTTCTGTTCGACAAAAACCAGTCGCTGCATGTGTTCGACGATACCCAGGGCGTGCGCCGCAAAATGCCGGCCTCGGAATACGGCGATTACCTGAAACAACACGGCGAGGACGCGGTCTTCAACCACAAGAGTTTTTCCTATTCCGGCGGAGGCATCGTCGGTCCGATCGTCGGCACTCTGATGCTGACTCTCGGTGCGATCCTCATCGCGCTGTTCTTCGGGGTCTGTGCGGCGATTTATCTATCGGAATATGCCAGGCAGAGTCCGTTCATTCAGGCGGTGCGACTGGCGATTCTGAACCTCGCGGGCGTGCCCTCGATTGTTTTCGGCCTGTTCGGCTTTTCGGTTTTCGTGCTCGCCGTGCCGATCATCACCAGCACGCCGGCGAGCCGTTCGTTGCTGGTTCTGCCGCTCTACATCGGAGATTTTGTCATCAGCTTCCAGGGCTGGAACTCATCGCTGATGGCGGGCTGCGCGACGCTGGCCTGCATGATCCTGCCGGTGATCATCACCGCCTCGGAGGAATCGCTGAAAGCCGTGCCGCAGGGGTTTCGCGACGCCTCGCTGGCATTGGGGGCGACGCGCTGGCAAACGATCCGCCGCAGCGTTCTCCCTTACTCGCTGCCGGGCATTCTCACTTCATCGCTGCTGGCGATCACCCGCGTGGCCGGTGAAACCGCGCCGATCATGTTCACCGCCGCTGTCGCCGCAAAGGACGACTTGCCATGGGAGGGCATCAAAAATCCCTTCGAAATCCTGTCGTCGCAGGTGCAGGCGCTGCCCTATCACATTTACACCCTGGCCGCCCGCATTCCGGATTCGGAATACACCCGATCCGCGCAATACGGCTCGGTTTTTGTCTTTCTCATGCTGGTGGCGCTGATGTCGGTCAGCTCGATGGTGCTGCGGGCAAAGATGCGCGCCAAATTGAAATGGTAAATGCTCGAACTTTCCGATGAACACCGCCATTCAGATCGAAAACCTCTGCTTTGCCTACGGCGAAAAACCGGCGCTGTCGGACATCAACATGGACATCCCCGCCTATCAGGTCACCGCGCTGATCGGCCCCTCGGGCTGCGGAAAATCAACCTTGCTGCGCTGCATCAACCGGATCAACGACCGCATCAAGGGTGCGAAAATCACCGGGGGATCATTGAAAATCCACGGCATTGATGTGATGCGTGACGACATCGATCTGCTCGAACTGCGCCGCGTGGTGGGCATGGTGTTTCAGAAGTACAATCCCTTCGCGATGTCGATCTTCGAAAATGTCGCCTACAGTTCGCGCATCGCAGGGATCAAGAACAAAAAGGCACTCGCGGAAATTGTTGAAAAATCCCTGCGCGATGCCGCCCTGTGGGACGACGTCAAGGATCGGCTCAAACAAAGCGCCTTCGGGCTCTCGGGCGGACAGCAGCAGCGATTGTGCATCGCCCGGGCCATCGCCAACCAGCCGGAAATCCTGCTGATGGACGAACCCTGTGCCGCGCTCGATCCGCTGGCAACGCTGAAGATCGAGGAACTGATCCACCAGTTGAAATCGCGCTACACCATCGTGATCGTCACCCACAACATGGCGCAGGCCAGCCGTTGCTCGGACAAAACGGCGTTCATGTATTTGGGCAAACTGGTCGAATTCGACGACACCCGCAAGATCTTCGAAAACCCCGGCGAGCCGCAAACCGAAGCCTACATCACCGGATCGTTCGGCTGAGGATGCGGCGCAATCCACCCTTGCGCGTCCCGGATAAGTCGACTACAAGTTGCTTAACTTTTCCGAAACATGGCATCCTACACTGAAGACGACATCAAAAGCCTCGACTGGCGCGAACACATCCGCATGCGGCCCGGCATGTACATCGGCAAGCTGGCCGACGGCTCGTCGCCCGATGACGGCATCTACATCCTGCTCAAGGAAGCCGTCGACAACTCGATCGACGAGCACATCATGGGCTACGGCAAGGAGATCCGCATCGACATCGACGACGAAGGGCGCGTCGAGGTTCGCGACTTCGGCCGCGGCATTCCGCTGGGCAAACTTTATGACTGCGCGGCGCAAATCAACACCGGAGCGAAGTATGACAGCGAAGCGTTCAAGAAAACCGTCGGGCTGAACGGCGTGGGCATCAAGGCCGTCAACGCGCTGTCGGCATTCTTTGAAATCCAGGCCTGGCGTGAGGGCGAGACCAAGGCGATCGAGTTTTCGAAGGGCATCGTCACTCAGGACATGAAAAACCCGCGCAAGGAAAACGAGGCGAACGGCACCCGGCTGTGTTTTGAGATCGACCGCACGATTTTTCCCGCCAAGACGAAATTCCGCGAGGCCACGGTGGAAAAAATGTGCCGCTATTATTCCTATCTGAATCCCGGCCTGACGCTGGTGTTCAACGGAAAAAAATTTCGCGCCAAGGACGGCCTGCTCGACCTGTTGCGCGAGGAAATGGAAAAAGCGCCGCTGTATCCGCCGATTCATCTGGTCGGCAAGGACATCGAAATCGCCTTCACGCACAGCGAAGAAAGCTCCGAGGAATACTACACCTTCGTCAACGGCCAGAACACCTCGCAAGGAGGCACGCACCTCGTTGCCTTCCGCGAGGCGCTGGTCAATGTCGTCCGCGGATTTTATAAAAAACAATGGGAGCCCGCCGATATCCGTGCCGGGATCGAAGCCGCCATCTGCGTGCGCATCGAAGAACCGGTGTTCGAATCCCAGACCAAAACCAAACTGGGATCCGCCACCACCAAACCGGACAACGGCGAATCGCTGCGCACCTTCATCGGCAATTTCCTCAAGGAGCATCTCGATAACTACCTGCACAAAAATCCGCAGACGGCGGAGAGCATTCAAAAGCGCATCCTTGCCGCCGAGCGCGAACGCAAGGACATGAAGGGCATCCAGAAGCTGGCCCGCGAGCGCTCGCGGCAGGCCAAGGTGCACAACAAGAAGCTGCGCGACTGCCGGATTCATTTGGATTCCAAACACAAACGCCGCGAGGAATCGACCATCTTCCTGACCGAGGGCGACTCCGCCTCGGGATCGATCACAAAATCGCGCGACGTCGAAACCCAGGCGGTCTTTTCGCTGCGCGGCAAACCCTTGAACACCTTCGGCCTCGCCCGCAAGATCGTTTATGAAAACGAGGAATTCGCCCTGCTCCAGGCGGCGCTCAGCATCGAAGAGGGGATCGAGGAACTCCGCTACAACAAGGTCGTGATCGCCACCGATGCCGATGTCGACGGCATGCACATCCGGCTCCTGCTGCTGACATTTTTCCTGCAGTTTTTCCCCGAGCTGATCCGCGACGGGCATCTTTACATCCTGCAAACCCCGCTTTTCCGGGTCCGCAACAAAAAGGAAACCATCTACTGCTACAGCGATGAGGAACGGCAGAAGGCGATGAACAAGCTGGGCAAAAATCCCGAGATCACCCGCTTCAAGGGGCTGGGGGAGATTTCGCCGGACGAATTCAAATTCATGATCGGTGCCGACATCCGCCTTGACCCGGTCAACTACATCGAAGGCAAGGGCGTCAAGGAACTGCTCACGTTTTACATGGGCAAGAACACCCCTGACCGGCAGGAATACATCATCGAAAACCTCCGCGAGGACGTCGACCGGCAAATCGCCGTGCCAGCTTGATGCCATGGCCCGCAGCACCATCGCC
>Ga0209400_1000689_pt1 | contig 29164 bp, 17 predicted proteins | sample M_130807_EF_Meta_FD_187313 | JGI IMG/M metagenome (GOLD analysis project Ga0209400, IMG submission 187313) | Freshwater microbial communities from Lake Montjoie, Canada to study carbon cycling - M_130807_EF_MetaG (SPAdes) (version 2) | ecosystem: Environmental > Aquatic > Freshwater > Lake... | reverse complement strand
AGAATCAACGTACTTCCTCGCTCTAAGCCCGAGACCCACCCCCGTCCCGTCCTCGTCCCCATATCCCATATCACCTCCCACACCATGTCGGAAGTTGTGTACACCGCTACCCCCACCACCCCCACCCACCGTATCAAATACCACACCCAGGGCCAGGTCGTGTTGAAGCTCTGGGTCGACCCCACGGTCGAAGGCCTACGCCAACTCTACGAAGACCATGTCCATAAACACAATACTGCCATCCGGGACAACCTGTTTGCCAACGCGGGCTTTGATGTCTTCGTCCCCACGACGACGACCCTCCCCCCCGGGCCGGCCGAGACTCAGATGCTCAAGTTGAAGATCAAATGTGAGATGTATAGTGTGGTCTCGCCGTATACCGACGTGGAGGCGGCGGACGAAATCCGGCAGGCGTCGGCGTACTTCCTCCTCCCCCGGTCCTCCATGTCCAAGACCCCGCTGATGCAGTCGAACCACCTCGGTCTCATTGATGCCGGCTACCGGGGGGAAATCATGGCCCCTGTCCGTAACTTGTCGATGGCCTCCGAAGTGGTGACGGCGGGTACCCGGCTCTTCCAGTTGTGCCATCCCTACGGTACCCCGATTCATGTGACCCTGGTCGAAGAGGTATCGGAACTGTCGACCACGGACCGTGGTGAAGGAGGTTTTGGTTCCACGGGGGTCCAGGGAGCCCTCGTGACCGAGCCCGAGCTTCCGGTGGCAGATATCGTGTAACACCATCCACCCAAACCCTAACCCATCATCCCTCCAACAAATCTTGAGCCATAAACATCATTTTTTCATCGTCCGTCAGTTTTCGAAAAAAGACATGGTCGTCGTACCGTAATTTCTGGACCCATCCCCGGGGGAAGATATGGACTTTGACCACCACGGTATCGTCCTCGATGAGGATATCACCCACACTCCCTCCCGAGACCAATTTACGGGGCCGGGTCGTCGTCTCGTTACCCCCCGGTTCCCGGCGTAACCACCGTACATAGTGCCCCGGTTTCAGCTCATGGAGGGCGTCGATGACCCGGTAGTCGGCGAGCCGCTGGAAATAGTCCGATACCACTTCGGGGGTCAACTGGGCTGCCCGGAGGGCCGCCACGACCCCTTCGGCCATCTCCTCTAAGGTCTCGAGCTCGAGCTCCAGGTCGTCGTCCGCCCCGGTCTCCTCCGCCCCGGCCCGTAACAAGCTATCGATATCCAAGGTTCCCCGGAGGGTGGGGTCGCGCCGGGCCTCGGCCAAAATCGCCTGAAAATCGCACATCTCTCAAATCATATACAAAGATGTGTGTATATGAGTTTAGCTATAGGACCATCACCCACCCCACCCCACAGACCCATGTTGGTCCGAGATAAGTACCGTATTGTCCAAGAACTCGGTCGGGGACAATTCGGCCGGGTCTACCAAGCCCTAACCCTTCCTCGGGGCCCTCAAGTCGCCGTGAAATTTGATGTCTCCACCACCCGGGTATTGAAACACGAGGTCACGATACTCAACTATTTACATCTCCGGGGGTGCCAAGGCCGGGTCCCCAAGATCATTTGGTACGGGTTGGCGGCCTGGGCCGAGGGGGCAGCCCCTCATCCCTGTGTCGTCCTCCCGTATTACGACCGGTCCCTTCGGCAGGTCCTGGAAACGGCGGGTCTGGACCCCGTCCAACGCACCGCCTGGATGGAAGATATGTTGGCCACGATGGGGGAAGTACACGACCGACTCGTGATACACCGGGATATCAAACCCGATAATTTCATGATCCGAGGGGGGCGTATCTACTTGATTGATTTCGGACTGGCGACGTTTTATGTCGATGGGAACACGGGGCAACATCTACCTCCCCATGACCCTCCCAAGACCGAGATGCTGGGGTCTCCCGTCTATACCTCCATCCATATTCACCAGGGGTGCCGGGCGGCCCGCCGGGACGACATGATCCAGTTGGGGTATGTGTTCCTGGCCATGTACTGGGAGGGTCGGCTCCCGTGGCAAGGTATCGTGACCCCCCCGACCTCCTATACTCTCCAGGATATTCGGCACCCCCTCAACCAAGAACGCTACCGACACAAGGTTCGGGTCACCGAGAACCCGCGGTTCCCCCCCGAACTGAGGGACTATTTTACCCGGGTGTACCGGCTGGGGTACCTGGAGGAGCCATCCTATATCCTATAAATGGACATAAAGAGACCTGGGTATATTGGGTATACTGGTTCCGTATTACCACTATATTCCATTTTCTTCCCCCCGACCCACCTCTCCCATCTACACCATGACGACGGACGATAACGTTGACCCGGTTGTTCCGACCCCCGTCGAGGAGGAGGTCCCCCCCTCGACGACCGAGGTCGACCCGAACTCTCCCGACACGGACCGTCCCGTCTTGACGGACTATACCATCATTGTGGAGACCCTCACGGGTACCGTGAAATGGTTCAATAACAAGGCGGGGTTTGGCTTCATCACGGTGTGTGAGCCGGGTGATTACAAGGACAAGGATATTTTCGTGCACTATTCGTCCATCCGGGTTTCGAACTCGCAATACAAATACCTGGTTCAAGGGGAGTATGTGGATTTTACCCTGGTCAAGGCGAACAGTGATACCCACGAGTTCCAGGCGATGAATGTGAGTGGGGTCAAGGGGGGTCCCATCATGTGTGAGATTCGGCGGTCGTTGACGACGCCACCTCCGGATACCCGGGCGTCGTATGGTCGGGGTGACGATTACCCGAGCCGGCGGGGGCCGGCCTACCGTTCGGAGGGTCCCCAGCGTCCTCAGCGGGAGACCCGTCCCCCTCTGGACAGTAACAACCGTCGCCCGAGACGGCAGCCGGCCCCGTCGGCCACCCCCCGGGAGACGGTGGATGGTCCCACGACCTCCATCACAGGGGAGGACATGCTGGGCTTTACCAAGGTGGTGAAGAAGCGGTCCCGGGCTCGTCCTCCGGCTCATGCCCATGCCTAGGTGTGAACCGACCGGTCGAGCCTTTAGACGGCCCTACCACCCATCTCGTCCGACCCCATCCGATGTAAATATATCCTACCATACTATACCATCATGCATAGTATTGTGACCTCGGTGTTTGCGGCGATTTTGTTTTTCCTCTTGGCCCCGGGGGTGCTCCTGCGCCTGCCCGCCAACGGTAGTAAGATGACGGTGGCGGCGGTCCACGCCCTGGTGTTCGGGGTGATCTTCTATGTGACCCACCGCTCCGTGTACGCCTACTTCAACCCGGGCCGCCGGTATGAGGGAATGGACATGAAGAAGAAGGAAGGATTGGCCACCTCCAAGCCCCCTGCCCCTACCAAGAAGATGTAAACCAGGGTCCGACTCCCACCCTCTTCAAGTCAGTAATGCCATGATTTCGCGGGGGTAGTGCATGTCTTCCAAGATACGCACCGCCCCTTCGACCTTGGAAATACCCGTACCGATCCGATACGTGTATTTGATCTTCCCCCCTTCCTCCACTTCCACCTGCATTTGGTAATTACGGACCCGGACCCGGTCCACCCCCCGCCGACGGAATTTACGGCACACACTCGTGTAATGCGTCGTCAAGATGAAATCCACCCCCGGCCGGCCCGCCAAGTATTTCAAAAAGGCGTACGCCGCCTTCCCCGCCTCCTTCGGGTTGGTCCCCGAGTACAGTTCATCGAAAATACAGAAATGGCGAGCCTCCGGGCCGGCCACCTCCATGATATCCAAGATGTCCTTACACCGGCGAGCTTCCGCCTGGAACAGGCTATCCCGTTCCGACGTGTCGGGGATGTTCAGGTAAGAGTGGATATGAGTATAAGGTTTAGCCATCCGTCCTCGGGTGTAGAATCCCATACCCACCTGTTGGGTGAATAGGATGTTCAGGGCCGTGGTCTTCAGGTAGGTCGTCTTCCCCGACGCGTTGGGTCCGGTCAAGATCATATTGTCCCCCAAGACGAGGTCGTTCTTGATAATGGCCGTCCCCTCCCCGGCTCCCAAGAGTGCCGGATAATACTGGTCTTGGAACACCACCCCCGGGGCCGGGTTCCCCGAAGGGTCCGGTTCGCCGGCCCCCCAAGACACCGCCGCCATATGACCCGCCGCCCAGTGCCGATACACCCCGCGTAAGTTATCGATATACCCATGAAATCCCGTCGAGTACTGAAGAGCGTCTTGGAACTCCCGGTTCCGCCAGAGTTCGTAGTAGGCTCGGAGCATCGTCCCGAGTTGCCCCCCCTTACTCAGACTGATACTAAAGGGGGTGATGGGGGCCAGCCATCCCAAGAGGTCTTCCAAGACGGCCCGACGTCGTTCGACCTCTTGACAAAAGGCCATATAAGAGGGTCGCCCCCCGTGCATTTGTACAAACGTCGCCATCGCCTCCAGGGTATCACCCACATACGCCCGTAGTTCCAAGAGATGCCGATTCAGTTGACGGGTATGCTCGTGGAACCGCACACATACCATGATGTTTTGGTAGATTTGCATGAGGTAGAGCCCGAACATCAGACCCACATAAATGAGTTTCTCGATACTCATGGACTGAATCCCGGCGATGGCTTTCCCGATGAAGTGGTTTTTCGCAATTTCTTGGAGAACCTGAATATAAACCTCCATCGTGATGGGGATACCCTGGAGTTTCAGAATGATAAAGGGGAACACCAAGAAGAGTATCGGGACCAAGAGTGATATCACGGGTGACAAGATGTTCCCCACCGAGAGCACCTGGAGAAACAGTGGGGACTCGTTGAGATGTTTCAACATATCCCACTCCATGTACTGGTATTTTTCCAAGAAATCGGGGTCATGGAGGCTCTCCCATAGTTCGGTATAGCGGGTACATACCCCGGGGTCGACCCCGACCCCACCTCCGGCCCCACCCCCCACCCGGTCTTGGAACTGGCCCATTCCCATGATGACGTCTTGGGTATCGGTCAAATACTCCATGTCCGTACTAAATTGCCGGCTCCACGCCCGTAGGTTGTCCCGAGCCCACGGATGCGAGGGCTGAAACAGATGGTCATAGATGGGTACCGACCCCACGTGGGTCGTCTCCACCATTTCCAAATCGGTCACCAAGTGGGGGGCCAGAGGATGGATATGGGTGGGGTCCCCGTACGTGATAGGTAATTGAAACAAAGACTCACCCGACGGAGTGACCACGGGACGGTCCGGAGAAACCCCTCCTAACCCCATATAGGTCAATAGAGTGACCAACATCGTATAGGATGCCCCGATATCCACCCACCCCCGGTTCCTACGCGGCCTTCATCCAAGAACCCCCTAGAGAGTGAGAGTAAAATCACCCGATACTATATATGTCCGTGTAAGACTGTACCATCTCATACCATTCTTATCATGCCCCCCTCCCGTGATATATTCCTTTTGAAAATCGTCTTGGTCCTCTTGGTCGTCTTGGTGGTCTTGGTATTTTTAGCAAACTATCGGTCACCATGGTTCCGTCCCCCCGTCGTGGAAAAATACACCAATCAAGGGTCCCCCTGGGCCCAAGACAGTTGGCTCTTGGGAGGGAGTGCTCCGACCCCGACCCCTACTGTCGGGGCCACACTCCCGGTGACATCATCCTTGTCGTCCGTACCGGCAGGTACCCCGGTCCCTACTACCCCCCAACTTCTTCTGCCTTATGACGGTTCCATGGTGAATCAGAACGCCGCCCAATCTCCCTATATGAATGTACAATACGAAACCGCGATGAACTATCCGGGAGCGTACCCGTCGGCGATTCTACCTGCCACCCCCCCGGTCCTGTCCTCCACCGCCTTGGTCGTAGGAAGCCCGTCCAATTTTACCCCGGCTTACGATAATACCATCAATTTTAGTCGAGCTACCGGGTACACGATGACCACCCCGGTCAAAGACTCCACCGACCGTCTGGGGGGATTTTGTGCATTCAACCGTAAAAACCCCGAGGTCTTGGAGTACCAGTGTAATCAACTCAATGCCGATACCTGTGCTTCCACCTCGTGTTGTGTATTGTTGGGTGGGTCCAAATGTGTGTCCGGAGGTGAATCCGGGGCGACCATGAAGGCCAACTATACCGACCCGTTGGTGTTGAACAGTGACCACTATTATTATCAGGGGAAGTGTTACGGGAATTGTGTGAACCCTCAGGGGGCGATTCAACCGCTCTTGGTGGGGGCCGGGGTGGGGGCACTACCGACCCCGACCCCGAACGGGGTGACGGTGGTGACCCCGGTAGCGGTGACGACCACCCCGAGTCCGACGACCCCGACTCCGACGACCCTCATGGCCACGCAACCCCCGAGCCCGACGACCCTCACGGCCACCCCCGTCACGGTCACACCGAGCCTGCCCCCGAGCCCGACGACCCAAGTCCCGACGACGACCCTCACGGCCACCCCTGTCACAGTCACACCGAGCCCACCCCCGAGCCCTACCATCACGGCCACCCCTACCCCTCCCATTACCTACACCTCGCGATAATGGTATAGAAATTTCACATGATATCTATATCATACCTATAAAGAAGGGTCACGTCTCGGTAACACTCCGGTGGTACGGAAACCCCCTTTTTTAAATTTATACCGTCTCCCATACCGTCTCATCCATGAAACGTGAGACCTCTCGTTCCTCTTTATCTACGAGGAGTAAAGCCCCCACCGTCGTATATACCATGGTGGATATTCGCCAATTTCTCACTACTCTCCAAGTTCCCCTCGAATGTCTCGCCGAAGAATTCAATATTTATCTGTCCGACGTGGTAAAGAAACGTATTAGTGACTTGGACCAGATTGTTATTGAAATTCCTCCTCAACCAGCCCCCCATCATTCAATAACAACCCCGATACCGTCCTCCTCCACGCATTCTGGGTTACCTTACCGCCATATGGACCGTTCCGAGCGTCCAGAACGTTCGGACCGCCCCACCCGTCATCCTCCGAATCACCATACCAGTCATTCCGGAGGAGGAGGTGGCCGTCGACCTCCATCGAGCTCTCACCATCACCATCCCCATTCCCATCCCCACCATCATACCCATCACCCCCCCGACCACCGCCGCCGTCCGGGCTACGAGCATGGTGGTGGTGGTGGGGGTCGGTACCCCTCTTCTTCCGTGCCCCGACCCTCCTCCTCCTCTTCCTCCTCTTCTTCGTCCCGAGCCACCGAGGCCGATATCGCGGGTGACTGGAATATCGGGAAATCGTTCAAACCGACCAAGATGATGACCAAGGAAGGTATCGAAAAAGACATGAACGAGATTCGTATATCACTCAATAAAATCTCCAATAAAAATTACGATACTCACCGTGATACCATCCTCTCCTTGGTGGATAATTTCATCGAAGATGCCATGGCCAAAGAAATGGCGGCCGAAGAGGCTGGTCTCGGTGAGACCGGACCCGAGACCGATGCCCTCGGTAACATACGAAAAATCGCCCAGTTCATTTTTGATATTGCCAGCTCCAACAAGTTCTATGGGGAAATCTACGCGGACCTGTACAAGGAATTGGTCAGTAAGTTCGTGGTGTTCCGTACGATTCTGAACGAGATGGTGTTCACCTATAAAGACAGTATCGATACCCTCCGGTATGTCGATTCCAATGCGGATTATGATGCGTACTGTGAATACAACAAGATTAATGAAAAACGCCGGGCCTCTGCCTCCTTCTTGGTCCTCCTCACCACCCGTACCGTCTTGGACCCCTCCATTTTAGTCGAACTCATTCTTCATTTTCAGTCGGTGTTTACCATGTACATCTCCGAAGAAAACCGTACGAATGAGGTCGACGAAATTACCGAGCTCCTCTTTATTCTTATTACCATGGGTAAGGACCTCTTGAGTCAACACCCCGAATGGGAGGCCATCATCCTCCCTGGAGTGGTCACGGCCAGTAAACTCAAGGCCAAGGAACAAAAGAGCTTGTCGTCCCGAGCGGTGTTCAAATACATGGACCTTCATAAAAAAGTCACGACGACCTGAGCCCTGAACCCCCCACCCCCACACCCCACACCTAGATTCTCTCCAGATATTGTATAGTAGAGTAGAATACCATACCCATCATGAACCCGTGGTTGTCTTTTGTGAAATCGTTTTACGCGGGCGAGCGCCAGCGTGACCCCACCAAATGCCGTGACAGTGGGACGTTGAAGCGGGTGGCGAAAATCTACAAGTGTAAAAAAGATTTAGCCAACCGGGTCACCCGTAAGGTCAACCGGTTCCGGGGTAAGAATCCCATGATGAAGCGTTCGTCGCGTCGGTCCAAGCCGTAAAGAGGCCGGCGAGCCGGCCGACCCCGCCCCCTCACGGTAGCATATGTTGATGCACAATACGTAGATATCGGGTCATACACTCGTTCACATACACCATATCGTTTCCTGTGTCGGAAGCCCCCCATAGAGGGGGTTGACGGTAGTAGACATCCGCCTCGATACACTGGTCCATCGACATCTGGGTACGACGTAATACCACCACCTTGTTCAAAATCAAGAGCTCCAGTTCTCGGCAGGCCCGTTCCTCGAAGACCCCCGCCATGGGTACCTCACGGAGACGTACATGAAAGTGGTAAAGGGTGGGTCCGAGCACTTTCGTGTACCCATTATAGATACGAGCCCCGAGGATGAACTCGGTACTCGATAGAATTTTCAGTACCTTACCGTATTGAACATTCGGTACAAAGGCCTGGGTATCGGTCATCGTGATCCCCTCCAAGGAACGGAGGTCCTCCTCCACTAGGATGGACTGGATATCGGGGGACGGGGGACACTCGGCGACTTCCTCGTAACTGATACTACTGGTATGGGAATGGACATCGGTGGACCGGGGCCGGGGGACAGGGGGGCCCGGGGAGATATTGGGCGGTGTGGGGGGTGGGGTGATTCCCCGGAGGAGAGGGGACGGACTGGAATGACTGGAAAAGCCGCCGAAGCAACTCTCGAAATAGCTGGTGCGTCGGGGTTGGGGGGACCGTAATTCGGTGGTCATGGGTATGGTGTGGGGACTGATATACCCAGAGATTTCAATTTTTGGGGTCGAATGAAGGGGTGCCTCACAGAATCGACAATAGACAATATATTGGGACCTTTCGGGGTCCAGATCGACCCAATCCTCGATATATTCATGGTCACATTCTGCATGGTCACATTCCACCGTACCGAGGGGGGAATCCATGGCTAACTCCCATACTATACCACCATCCATCTATATGAGTTGTGGGGGCACCTCGGTCCCCGTCCCCATCTGAAGTGACTGGATGGCCTGGTTCAATGCCACCAGGATCTCGTTCACCCGGTCCTGCGGAAAATAGTTGGCCGCCAATTTTTGCCACTGACGTAGATACATGAGTTCATGGGCAAGTTTGGGGTCAGGGGCACCCGACCCCACCCGTGCTGCCAGCTGAGCCTGGGTATCTTGGTAGCACTTGCTCAGTACCGTATATTTGACCTCGAGTTCGTACCATTTCGCATAGAGTTCGTAGAGTTGTTCGGTGGGTACCTGCCGGAGGGCCGATACATACATGGTATGGGAACCCACTGTCAAAGGTAACGACCACCCGTCTTGGAGGTTCTTCATGGTCCGAGGAGTGTCCGTCGCCGTCGGGTCAAACTGGAAACAATGGATCATCGCCTCATCCTCCCGGTCCGGGCTCGGCTGAAACCCCCGTACCCGCCCTCGGAGCCCGGTTTTCACCAAGAAGACCTCGATATCGGAATCCCCCCGGAGGCTCGCCCGCCAATCCGGCGGTATCGGACCCAGTCGGAGAGCCATCCACCGTGGTACCTGTACCGACGGGGGTGGAGGTGCCCCCGCGACTACCTCGTCCCGCTCGGGATACAAATGGTGTAGCTCGGACATGATATACCCGTATAGAAACAAAATCTTTGTATAGGTTAACGTGCTCGAACAACCCGATACCTCCATGTGGTGAATCCCCCGTCCCGCTCTCAACCACCCCACCTCCATGACGACTCCCACCCTCTCCCTACAACACCCAGATACCATTTCTCTCCCAACTCTCTCTCTCACCTTCCCCGACCCCGATTCCTTGGCCCCCATCTATAAATCATGGATGTATGAGACCCCCGTCGACGACTTCCACTACCACCTCTGGCGGCGGTCCTGGCTGAGATGGTACCGTCACCTGTTGAACCCTTACCAACAATCTGTGATGATGGCCCTCTTCACCCAGTGGGGAATCTACCGCCCGAATGAATACACCCTCTGGTACCAACGCCGGTATTTTCCCTCGGACTTTATCGTGGATTCTGCCCGTAAACGGGTGGGGATATTTATCATGGTGAGGTGGTGTAAACGCCCCGGTCGGAACCTCTGGGTCTTTCGGGGGTACGCCCTCAAACATTACGAGGCCATTGGCCGGGTGTGGCGTGAGTACCGGGAGACCCAAGATTTATACGAAATATTTATGAAACCTCCCTCCGGCACCCCTTTTCCCACCATCACCCCCATGTACCACTGGCTCACCGTGGAAGCCGAGAAACCCCTCCGAATTTTTATATTTGATGACCCCGGGGACGATACCCGGGTCGACGAGGGTGACCATCCGGACAACGATATCACCCCGGTCTCGCATGACTGACCGTCGTCCCCACCCTCCCCCCTCCCCCCGTCCATATCCTCTCCAGATAGAGTATATGGACTGGACCATGGCCACCCCCGACCCCACCACCGTGGTGGCCACCATCGAACGTGTATTTCATGAACCCCGTATGACCGTCACCCATGACCCCGTGACAGATGTCTATATCGTCACCATGAACGATATTCACTGTGTCGAGCTGGCAATGGAACACCCCTCCCGACGTATCATCATCAAGAGTATTTTCAAATGTGCGTCACCCGGGGACACCGTCGGTAGTGGAAAACACCTCGTCAACACTCTTGCCCATTTAGCTCAGGAGATGGGGTACGAACTCGTCATCGAGACCGATGTCAGTCGAATTGTTCTCCCGTCTGAGATCCTCCCCAAGAGTGCCATTTCACTACGATACCTCTACCTGTTATCCACGGGCCACTCCTGGTACAACAGTATGGGATTCTACGAGGCCAAGTACCTGGAACACAAGGCGTGTGCCGACCGATATATTCAGACGACCCCCATTAAGATTGTCATTCGACCGGATATCCGGGCGCGGGTCCTGGCCCACCGGGCCGACCTGAACCTGTCGATCCTCACCCAGGGCACCGTGCAAGAGGTATTCACCGCCATGTCCGCGGATATCACCAAGATTCTCCGTAAGTGGGAGACCATCCTCCGGGCGGGGGGTGACGTGGACCATGGTAAACGACTGATGGAATCCTGCGGGCTGTTGTCGTCGACCAAGTTCTCCGATTTGGTGTATCGGACCACCCCTCCCACCGGGGAGACAGACCTCGCCTCCCCCGAGCCCCCCACCAAACGGCCCCGCACCCAAGGCGGCACCACCCGAGCCCACCATAAAAAAAAGGGTCGCCATTCGACCCGTCGGGTAAGGTTCACGCTATAATCACGAGGCCCACACACGATATCTTTAATCTCTCCCCAGCCGCTCCGCGCCACCCTCTCGGCTCCCAGGTCCGGTCCCCGAGGTCTCACCCGAGAGGTGGGCGCCGAGCCCTACTCTCATTGGGCTCTCTCCCCAGCCGCTCCGCGCCACCCTCTCGGCTCCGTGGTCCCCCCCCCACATTCTATACATACATCGCCAACAGACTCTGGTTGTTATGGGTATCGTCTCCCCGCACCAACTTATCCACCACGGCCTTGGTCACCGTGAACGGGAACGTCACCATCAGCTCCACGTTCTTCCCCAGGATTTTCTGCGACTCGGCCGCATCCTCCACCCGCATCAGTCGGAACAGATTCAGTTTGGTATAGATGATCTCCAGGCACCGCTTCAAATTACGCACCCCCTGCTCGCCCTGGGTAAACCGCGAGGTCGTCACAATATACTGGATGGTCTCGTCCGGAATCACGATATCCTCCTCCTGGAAATTCACCTGCTCGCGAATCTTGGGTAACAGGTACTTCTTCGCAATCACCACCTTCTCGGCGGTATCGTACCCCTTCGTATGAATCTTGTACAGGCGGTCCTTCAGAATCGGGTTCACCAGGGCCTCGTCGTTATAACTGAAGATAAACAGGCACTTACTCAGGTCAAAGTCAATCTCCGAAAAGTACTTGTCATGGAACTGGCTGTTTTGGGTGGTATCGGTCAAATGGGTCAGAATCCCCGTGATTTCCTGCCCCCGCGGTGTGTCACTCAACTTGTCCAACTCGTCAAAGAAGATGACCGGATTCATACACTTACTGTCAATCAGGATTTGCACAATCTTTCCCCAGCTACTACCCTCGTATGTGTACGAGTGGCCCTCGAGGAAACTGGAATCCCCGGCACCCCCCAACGTGATGAACGCAAACTCACGGCCCAGGATTTTACTGATACCGTCCCGAATAATGGAGGTATTATGGGTCACCGTGAAATCCCCCAGTACGAACCGGCGGTTCCCGTCAATCTCAAACCCGTAGTAGTCGTCGGGCCCGTAGGGGGAGACCTGGATGAGCTCGCACAGGTCCAACGGGTTCGCGTCTCCCTTCACGGGGAGGTACGGGTGGACCTGGGACGGAATCTCCCCGAGGCGGGTAGACCCACCCCAGATTTCGAGGATGGTCTCCGTCACCGCGGCGGAAGCACGGGTCAAACACCCGTATCCCAGGGACCGAATGAGGTATTTCAGGTCCGTGAGGAACCCCTCCTCCCCCACCTTCAGGGTGAAGGTCTGGCGCCGGGTATCGGTATCGTAGTGGCAATAGGCTCCGTAGTCCAGAACCCCCGCCAGCACGGCCAGCCGCACCGTCCGCTCATTCCTAAGGTACTCGGTCGGAATGGCCCGGGGACTCCGACCCAGGTCGACCCCCACTTGGTACGGGTCCCGGTCCACCGGCACCGCCGGAAACTCGGCCCCCGCCATCCGCCACCCCTGGAGCCCATGGCGTTCCTCCACCGGGATAGCGAGATATTCCTGTACCGGGATATCGACCACCGTACCGTCCGCCACCCGTATCAACGACAGGATATGCTCCGAATTCACCCGGTACGCCTCCCCCGTCGTATGTCCAATCACATCGTACATGGTGTCCTGACCCCGGCCCAAGCCCAATACATTCCTTGGGGTGCCGTCGTCCCCCATCAGGACATCCCCCACCACCACCTCCTGGACCATCTTGATGGAACCGTCATACATGAGTATGGGAGTATTGAAGGCGAGGCACTTCCCCGTCCCGGGGGGACCCTGAATCGCAATAGCCGACCCCATCGCACTCGGGTTCGTAATCCACTGCCCAATGACCTGCATCACCTGCATCTTGGCATCCTGGAGACCATACACACAATCGTCGAGCTGGTGCATGGCGTTCTTCATGAACGTGTCACATACCTCCATACCGTCGTCGATATTGACCGACAGGCTCTTGTAGGTATTGAAAGGAATACGCATGAAGGTGTCCACCCAGGTCTTCATCTTATGATACTCGGTGTCGCCGGGCTCCATGGCCTGCATGGCATTCAGCTTGTTCATCACCGTGGCCTTGTATTTGGGGGGGAGCTTGGTCTGGAGGAGACGGAGGCGGTAGGGTTTATCGATATGGATATGCTCGTTGATGGACTGCATCTCCTGCATGATGGCGAGCTGCTCCTTATGGGACAGTTTCTTCTTGAAATAATCGATTTCGGACACGGTGTTTTTCTGCTCGGTCTTGATGAGCTTGTAGTAGTCTTTCGTGTTCTTGGTACGGGCCTTTTTGACGAGCTTGCCGATGGAGGCTCGGCAGTCGGCCATGGCGTTGATGAGGATCTTACTCTTGGGGTTACGTTTGAGCTTCTCCGCAAGGTGCTTCTTGAGATCGATGAGCTCCTTGTATTCGTCCTCCACGGACAAGGTCTGGGTCGCTTCGGGGTCCTCCTCCTCGTCGGAGGCCTCTTCGCCCCGCCGGTTGGACTTGTGGGACCGAGTCTGGGCCTTGTTCTTACGTGATGAGACCATGGGCTCCGAGCCTTTGGGCACCACGGACGATGGGTTGGCGGGATCCGGTTTAGGAAGGTACTCAATCTGTTGGTAATCTTCTTTCATAAAGGTCTTTTCGTCGTCACTGTTACAATCATCGTTATCACACTCGAGCATCTGTTGAATCTCGGCCGCCTCGGCCACCTGGGGGTTGTCGTAATACAACATATCGTCCTCGTTCCCCCCTCCCAATATAATCATGATGTTTTGGTCCTCGTCCCCTTCCTCAGCTTCCTCATATTCCTCCTCAGTCTCGGTGTCCTCCTCGATGACCCGGGCCTTTTTACCGGTCGCCTTCTTACCCGGCTTGGCCTTGGAGGAGGACCCCGACGATTTCTTGGGTTTCGAGAGACGTTTGCTCTTACGGCGGGGGAGGTCCTCTTCTTCGGACTCCTCTTCCTCGACCACCTCCTGCCGCTTCTTGGAGGAGGAGGACTTCGAAGGTTGAGTATAGGACATCAGATACTCACGAAACTTTTTGGTGAGATCCCGGGTGGTCTCGACCACGGGGTCGTCCTCGTCCTCTTCATCCTCGTCGTCTTCTTCGTCGTCTTCATCTTCATCATCGTCCTCGGTCTCCCACTCTTCTTCGTCGTCTTCCTCGGGCACATAGTCCGAGTCAGAATTGTCATCAGAATCCTCGTCGTCCTCACCACGGCGAGCCCTCCGCTGCGGCTGCTGTGACTTCTTGGAGCCCGGGGTCGCTGCCGCCGTCTTGGACTTCTTGGTCTCCTGGGGGTCCTTACCCCCCTTCTTGGTATGGGTCATGGTCTTGGTATCTTTCGGCATCTTATACGGATATGGGATTGGGAATTGGGGGATGGGTGGGTGTTACTAGTTCGGATATCGTGAGTTGGCTTTACATGGTTTCCAAATCAATTTTCCGAAGACCCTCACGGGCCTCTGGGAAATAGAGGGAGGGCGTAATTTTCCGGTGGCCCGTCAGGGTGTTCGGAAAATTGATTCAGATGAAAAGGATATAATAATCTGCCATATACTATATATACTATCGACATTCGACACCTGCCCACCCCATTGAACATCGGTCCCGTGTTAAACCCCCATCCCTGTCATGTCCCATAGTCAACGCTCAAAGATGCTGAAGGAGAAGACCCCCTCCAAGATCATTGGTATACAATTTAGTATGTTATCACCCGAGGAAATCCGTAAGAACTCGGTGGTTGAGATTACCTCCCGTGATACGTATATCAACAATAAACCGGTGATTGGGGGTCTCTTCGACCCTCGGATGGGGGTCTTGGAACCGGGTACCATCTGTCCGACCGACGGGATGATTTATATCGACACCCCGGGGTATTTTGGACATATCGAACTGGCCCGGCCCGTCTTCTTCATCCAGCATCTGAAGGAAATCATGAAAATCTGCCGCTGTGTCTGTTTCAAATGTAGCAAACTCCTTATCAACAAGAACCAACATACCCATATCCTATGTCAGCCCGCCGAAGCCCGCTGGGATTACGTGTCGGCGCTGGCCACCAAGGTGAAGCGGTGTGGCCAAGACACGGAGGACGGGTGTGGGTACAAGCAGCCGGACAAGATCAAGCTGGAGGGGATGTCCAACGTCTTTGCCATCTGGGATAAGATGGGCGACCTCAAACTCACCCCGGAGATTATCCTCAAGATTTTCAAGCGTATTTCCGACGACGATGTCCACTTCATGGGGTTCAGTCCTCTGTGGTCCCGCCCCGAATGGATGATATGCCAGGTGCTTCCCGTCCCACCCCCTGCGGTCCGCCCCTCGGTCAAACACGATGCCCAGCAACGGTCCGAGGATGACTTGACCCATATCTACAGTAACATCATCAAGTATAATAATAACCTGAAGGAGCGGCTGAATTCCACGGAGACCAATACCTATGCCATCGAGGTGCTGACGACGATATTACAACATTCGATTGCCATGATTGTGAACAACAAGATCAAAGGCGTGGACCCAATGGCCCAACGGTCGGGGCGGCCCTACCAGTGTATCATGGGCCGTATCAACAGTAAGAACGGACGTATCCGCGGGAACTTGATGGGGAAACGTGTGGACTTCAGTGCCCGGTCGGTCATCACGGGCGACCCCAACCTGTCGATGCAGCAAATCGGGGTGCCGATGAAGATTGCGAAGAATCTGACGAAACCGGTGGTGGTCAACGACCGTAACCGGGACTTCCTGATGAAACTGGTGATGAACGGGCCGGATGTCCACCCGGGAGCCAAGATTTTGGAACGGAAGAACGGGGGGGATAACATCTCCTTACGCTACGTGGACCGGGCGTCGATTCGCCTGGAAAACGGGGACATTGTGCACCGTCATATGATGGATGGGGATATGGTCCTGTTTAACCGACAGCCATCTCTCCATCGGGCATCCATGATGGGACATATTGTCAAAGTCATGCGGGTGGGCGACTCGTTTCGTATGAACGTTGCCTGCACCCGTCCTTACAATGCCGACTTCGATGGAGATAGATTTTGTCTCCAACATGCGGGTGCCTGCCAAGTTGTAGACAACACTTGGTAGGGAAAACACTGTAATGTCTACTTATCTCACACTATAGCATGGAGTGTGGGGTAAATATAACCGTATAGTCTTTGTGAATTCTCTTCAACCATATAAAAACATAACGCCAATTAAACTAGTACTTAGTGGAATGGAACACCGCATTGCCTTGAAAAACACCATACTCGACGATGATTCGTTGAGATATTGTGAAATATACAAGATTACCAACTGTATCAATGAGAAAGTCTACATCGGTCAAGCAGTCTCACATATCTTAAACACGAAAAGGTACCGTCCTTACGGAATGGAAGGACGTTTTCGTTCCCATGTAAGTGAGGCCTTTTCGGAGAAGAAATGTCAATGTCATTATTTAAACAACGCCATCCGTAAGTACGGAAAAGACAATTTCACGGTGGAATTACTTCATACATGTGAATTGTTTGAGGCGGACGACCTGGAATCGAGTGAAATACTTAGACATAATTCATTATTTCCCGACGGATATAATTTGAATACTGGTGGTAAGTCCGCGAGACATACCGAAGAAAGTAGACGAAGAGTATCTGACGGTGTAATGAATTATTTCAGAGACTCAAAATTCGCTCGGTTCCAAGACGTAGATATAGATGATGACGATGACATTTCAAGATATGTGAGACCACTTAGCCGATCCGGGATACAGTACGGTTGGTATGTCTTGATTAAACGCAAAAAGGCAGATTTTGGTGGTGTTCATATTCCATTATGTGAAAGTAAAAAAATGGCGTTAGAGTTTGCTTTAAAGGTTAAAGAGAATTCACGGAGGCGACGTGACCAAATTGCTGGAAACCCCCCAAATGATGCGATACCATTCCTGGATGGAAACATCCAGGAAGAACACGGGTAATGACCGTCCCCAAAGGTAATAACTCGCATCACAGGGCAATCAGCAGCCAAGCCCCTAAGCTCGTTATGGTAGAGTATGGGGAAGGTTCAGAGACTAGACGGTTACGGGTCTCAAATGACGGTCTAACCAACCCGATGAGGCAGAAGGTATAGTCCAATCCTACTCGAAAGAGTAGATTTTGGTGGGCTCGCGATTAATTTCGCTCGATACATGCAGCCAAAATATCGCAGGAAATGAACATGCATATGCCACAAAGTGTACTCACAGAAACAGAAATACGCCTCTTAGCCGCTACCCCCTACCAGATTATCAACCCGGGTTCCAACAAGCCGATTATCGGTATTTTCCAAGACTCCCTCCTCGGTTCCTTCCGCTTCACCCGTAAGGGAATTCAGTTCAGCCCCCGTGACGCCATGAACCTGCTCATGTCCTACCCCCATGTCAACGTCAACGAACTGCGCCAACTCGGGAAAACCGTCACCAACTTCGATATCCTCTCCCAGATCACTCCCCCCATCTCGCTCAAGTACAAGACCGGCCTCTTCGACGAAGACAAGGACGACGCCAACGACCCGGAGAACAACCACATGCTCGAGATTTACAACGGTAAGTACCTACGGGGTCAGACGGAAAAGTCCGTCTACGATTCCGCCTCCAAGGGTATTCTCCACCGGATCTACAACGACTACGGCCCCATGGCCTGTGCGGACTACAACGACGCTCTCCAGGCCGTCGTCACCGAGTACATGAAATCGAGCTCCTTCAGTGTCGGTATCAGTGACCTCATTGCTGACCGGGCCACCAACGAGAAAATCGTCGAGGCCATCCGTCTCCAGAAGATGGAGGTCCAAACGATTATCGACAAGGTCCACCTCGGTATCTTCGAAAACACCACGGCCAACTCCAACAACAAGCACTTTGAGCTCATGATCAGTAATATCTTGAACAAGGCCACGGAGGAATCGGGTAAGATTGGTAAGAAATCGCTCAGCCAGGACAACCGTTTCCTCATGATTGTCAACTCGGGGTCCAAGGGTAACCTGGTCAATATTTCCCAGATGATATCGTGCCTGGGCCAGCAGGCGGTGGACGGCAAGCGGATTGCCTACGGGTTCGACGACCGTACCCTCCCCCATTTCAAGAAGTACGACGACTCGCCCAATGCCCGCGGGTTCGTGGAAAATTCCTATATCACGGGGTTGACCGCCCCGGAGCTCTTCTTCCATGCGATGGCCGGACGTACGGGCTTGATTGATACGGCGGTCAAGTCGGTGACCCGGGAAACCACCATTGTAGTCATTCAGGACGGAAAGCCCCTGTACACCCAGATTGGTGACTGGATCGACGGACAGTTGGATGCCCCCGAAAACACCGCCCAGGTCCAATACACACCTGAGGACCGTAACCTGGAACTCCTCCCCATCGAGGAAGGTCGGGTGTATATTCCTACCACGGATGCGGACGGTCATGTCAGTTGGGGGGATGTTACGGCGGTGACGCGTCACGACCCGGGTATGCGTCTCTATCAGGTCGTCACCCAAAGTGGTCGTAAGGTAACGGTCGCCGAGAGTCAGAGCCTCCTCGTGTGGGACCCCGTCCAACAGCAGTTCCTCCCGAAACCTTCCCCTGAGATTCATGTGGGAGACAAGGTCCCCGTCACCTTACACCTATGCCCTCCCCCGGTGGTCGAGCCCCTCCATATCGCCACGTGTCTCCATACCATGGAGACGGAGGGGTTCGTCCCCCCGAAGGCGTTTATGGCCACCCACCACGATATCTCGGCAATTCTCACCCATTACTACCGTCACCACGGTAAGGTATTGGACTCGACCCCGGGGTTCACAGTGGGTCCCTCCCCTTACCGGCTCATGGAGGGTATCGCCATGCTCTGCTCACGTCTCAGTGTGTTTGGACGGATATGGCAAGACCCGAACCCGGTGGTGGATACCAATACCGATACCTGGTATTTCACGGTGGATGACCATGCCCATATGATGCGTCTGGCTCTCCAGATCACCCTCACGGTCGAACTGGAAACCTACCTCAAGGAACACCCCGGGACCCACTTCCTCGAGACGGTGCAAGACATGGTATTGGACCCCATCACATCTATCAACATCATCGGCACCGAGGCTCATCCCAAGCTCTACGACCTGACCATCCCGTCTACTCTGAACTTTGGCCTCGCCAACGGTCTCCAGGTACGCGATACGGCCTCCACCGGGTATATCCAGCGCCGGTTGGTCAAGGGCCTCGAGGATCTCATGGTGAACTACGACATGACCGTCCGGAACAACAAGGGTAAGATCATCCAGTTCGCCTACGGTGACGACCATTTCGACTCCACCAAGATCGAAAACCAAATCCTCCCCGTGGCCAACCTCTCCGTCGAGGATATCTATATGCACTACGACATCCCCGGGATGGTCGAAGCCGAAAACACCCTCCGCCTCGCCATCTTCACCAAGGAGGCCATTTCCCGGATGAACAAGCAAAAAGAAAAGTGCCGGGACAAGTGCTACGAATACGCCACCCGCCTTATCCGTGACCGCGACCTCATCGTGGACAAGGTGTTCAACCGTCAGAGTGAGGTATCGGTGCGTATCCCCGTGGGTTTCCAATACATCATTCAGAACATCCAGGGCCAGCTCGACCTCCGGGGTAATTCCGCGGTGGACATCACTCCCTACGAGGCATTTGAACTCATCGAGGAGTATTTCGAGAAGATCAACTCCATCCCCTTTGCCAAGACCAATTCCCTCTTCCGGGTCATCTACTTCTACTATTTGACCCCCCGCGACTTGCTCATCAAGCGGCGGTTTCACCGTAAGGCCCTGATTCTCCTCCTGGAGACGGTGCTATTACGATTCAAGGAGGCCCTGGTCCATCCGGGGGAAATGGTGGGTGTCTTGGCTGCTCAGGAAGTGGGTGAGCCATGCACACAGCTCACCTTGAACAGTGTGATATGGGAGGAGAAGATTACCATCCGAAACCGGGATGGGCAGATCCGGGTGCTGCCGATTGGTGAGTTCACCGAGGAACAGGTAGCCCGGTCCAAGAAGATTCAGTACATGGCCGACAAGGACACCACCTATGCGGAGTTGGATCCCGAGGAGGAGTATTACGAAGTCCCGGGGGCCAACGAGGCGGGAGACACGGTGTGGCGACGTATCGAGGCGGTCACCCAACACCCAGTGGTCAACGAGGATGGGACCAATACCATGCTTCGGGTGACGACCCAGGGAGGACGGGTGGTGACGGCGACGAAGGCCAAGTCGTTCCTGCACTTGATTGATGGAAAGATTCTCCCGGTGGAAGGTAAGGACCTGAAGGTGGGGGATTACTTACCGGTCTCGGTGAAACCCTTGGAATTCAAGGAGTCGCATACCTTGGATTTACGGGAGGTGTTGCCTCCGACGGAGTTCATCTATGGGACAGAATTTACCAAGGCGGTGGGAGTAATGGGGGAGTATAGGTGGTGGACGAAACATCAGGGTAAGACGTTCACCTTGCCTTATACCTCGAGTGACGGAGTAACGTGCCGTCTCTTACGGCTCAAGAGTGGTACTTCTTCGCTGAGTTACGAACCTGGGCTGGTCTATACAAAATCCAACAGCTATTGCAACTACCGTATCCCAGAGATGATGGACCTGGATTACGACTTTGGGTACACGATGGGAGCCTACTGTGCCGAGGGATGCACGACCCGGTTCCAAATCTCCATCGCCAACAACGACCCTGCCTTCTTTGCTCCCATCATCCGCTTGTGTGAACGGTACAACCTCACCTACAAGATGTACACCCATAACAATAAAATTCAGGAGGGGTGGACCTCGTCGGACATGCGTATCTACAGTACCCTTCTTACCCATATCCTCACCCGGCTGGGAGGCAAACTCAGTCACCTGAAGTACGTGTCGCCGAAAATTGTCTTCTCCAACCGGGACTGTATGTTGGGGTTTTTGGACGCCTACATTGGAGGGGACGGTTGTATCCATAAGGATAAGAACCAAGAGGGTACATCCATCAGTGTTACATCCACCTCCAAGCCGATGCTCATCGATGTCATGGTGATGTTACGGAACCTAGGAGTCAAGGCCAGTATTGGAAAACCTCGTCAAATCACCCATAACAACCGGGGGACGGCCCCGGAGAAGATCCAACCCATCTATAACATGTATATCGGGGTCGAGGCCAGTCGGAAACTAGCACCGATGCTCAATATCCTCATCGAGCATAAACAGGTGGCTCTCCGACAAATCATGGAGAAAAAACCCTACTTCCGCGAAGAACCTTTTCCGAACCTTGTCAATGGGATCGTCTCGATGGAACCTCGTAGGGGCCGAATGCCTGACCTGATCTTCGTGCCAATTCTTTCCATCGAAGAAGTACCCAATACAACCCCTTACGCGTATGACCTAACTGTGGAGGACACGCGAAACTTTGACTCGTATAATGGTGTCAACTGTGCCGACACGTTCCACTCGAGTGGAGTCGCTAGTAAATCCAACGTCACGCGTGGTGTCCCGAGAATCGAGGAAATCCTCCGGCTGACCAAGAATCCCAAAAATCCTTCGATGACCGTTTATCTCAAACCCATTGACGATACGGATCAGGACAAGGCCATCCAATACGCCACCCGAATGACTCATACCCGTCTTATCGATGTTGTCCAGTCGGTCCAGGTCTGTTTCGACCCCAATCCCAACAACACCCAGATTCCCGAGGACCAACTCCTCCTGGAACAATTCTTCGAGTTCGAGAACATGGTGGAGGATTGTCTCGAGGCCGGTGCCAGCCCCGACACCCCGAGGTCCAAGTGGATCATCCGCATGGAGATGGACCAGGAGGCCCTCATCGACAAGAACATCACCATGGACGATATCCACTTTGCCATCGCCAACAGTGAGTATGGGAAGGACGTCCAGTGTATCTTCTCGGACCATAACATGGATAAACTCATCTTCCGTATCCGGACCAACAGCTCCGTCTTCGATAAGAGTACCAAGAAGACCCGCGGGCTCGCCAACCCCCTCGACCAGTCCGACGAAATCTATATCCTCAAGAATTTCCAGGACACGCTACTGCACCATATCGTCCTCCGGGGGGTCAACGGGGTGCAAAACATCCTCCCCCGTAAGATTCAGAACAGTATGGTCAAGGAGAACGACAAGTACGTCAAGAAGGAGACCTGGGTGCTCGATACCACCGGGTCGAACCTCCTGGAGACCCTGGCCCTCCCCTATATCGATAACCGGCGTACCATCAGTACGGATATCAAGGAGGTGGCTCATGTCCTGGGTATCGAGGCGGCCCGGCAGTGTATACATAACGAAATGGTGGAGGTGCTCGGCTTCAGTGGGGCGAGTGTCAATTACCACCATCTGAGTGTCCTATGTGACCGTATGACCTGTAACAAGGGGATGGTCTCCATCTACCGTTCCGGCCTCCTCAACGACAATGTGGGTCCGATTGCCAAGGCGACGTTCGAGGTACATACCGAAGTCTTCCTCAGTGCCACCCGACATGCCGAGATGGACCATATGCGTGGTGTATCGGCCAACATCATGTGTGGTCAGTACGGGGCGTATGGTACCAACAGCTGCCAGGTCCTCCTCGATATGAAGGCGTTTGAACATATCAAATCGGCCCCCTACAAGCGGCGTAATGTCAAGGAGGAGATTGAACGGGGGATGGCCCAGGCGACCGAGGCCCCGGCCGACTGTACCCAGATTGAAATCCAGAACAATATTGTGAATATTCGCCATACCAACGACCAGACCACCAACTGTTACGACGACGGGTACAACCTCGGGTTCTAAGTCCGTTACCGAACCCTATATCCATAACCCATATCCATACCTCATTACCATAACCCATGTCCATAAAGTGTGTATAGTATCCGTATCCTATACACATTTTTTACCGACCCGACACCCCACCCGTCCATCAATGGGTCAGGGCCCGAATCTTTTCCCGAAGGTACCGTTCCACCGAAATCACCTGATTCGACCGCCGGCGTATCGCATCTTCAAACTCGTTGGCCATCTCCCCCAGTTGCTGGTAGGTAAACGCGGTTTCAATCAGTGAGTAGGTGGGTTCCGCCAAGTTCGCCGGGCTCCGAATGAAATAGAGCTGCCGGTAAATCGACGATACATCCTCCACCATGTCCGACTCCGTCCCGGTCCGTCGCCGGTCCTCCATCGACCGTACCACCTGGGTATTCAGATAGAGCCAATGGTCCTCGTTCACCATCTTCACCTTACGGGCTGAGAATAACACCACCGGGAGGTCGAGATGGTTGGCGAGTACCCAGAGGTCCAGGTCACTGACAAAATACTCCTCCGTCATGATGGCCGTCTCGAGGTCCGTCCGCTCCAACAGCTTCTTCTTGTTTTGCTCCCCGAGAAACCATAACAGTTTATCCTTCAACCGGGGGTCGTCGATGTACGGTCGGTATGCGGCCCAGAGCATGGTTTTAATCTCCCCGACCGTGGGTGCCCCTTTCCCCGCCATCTTCAACAGGTTCGTGATTACCGCAAACGTACACGAGGCGGGCGAGCCCTGAAAGAAGATTTCCCGGGTGTGCTTGGGAAACGCCCGCCGCCAAATACTCCGGTCATTCCCCTCCACATAGTTGTCTTTCAAGCTCTTTTTCAAGATACAGCTCGATACCACGAAATCCCGCTGGATGTCCTCCGGGACTTGGCGGATCATGGCCCGCTGGTCCTCCAAGGTCAGGGTGGGGGCCATCACCCGGCCCGTGGTCGCCGTGGTGGCCGGCTCCGCCGTATCATAATTGGTCTGGTGAATATATTCCGAGGTATTGAACGGTATCATGTCGCGAAAATACTCGTCGTTCAAAAACGATTCCAAGACCAAAATTTCTCGGGGGGACAGGTGGTAATCCGAGGTCCCCGAGGCGATGTTCAAAAACACCCGGGTCTGGAACATGAACCACTGGATACGTGGGTAACGTAAGAGTTCGTCGGCCAACCGAAGATGATAGATATTACGGTTACTCTGGTCCAGATTTTCCGACCGCGACTCCGAACCCGACAGGAGATGGTAACGGGGCACCGCCAGCCGGCCTTCGTGGCACCCGAGACCACCACCCCCCTCCCCACCTTCACCCTCCGGTCCACATTCGGCCACCTTCCCCACCAAGTCGTCCAGTTCCTCGGAAGTGTATTCGACGAATTCCACCCGGGGTTGAGTCAATCCCTGTAACAGAACCGAAATCGCCATCAAGGGAGGACTATAGTGGTCACCGGGTTGTCCCTCCCGTACCCCCGTCTCATACTCTTGGATATGGGCCAAGAGGGCCCGTTTCGCGTCCCGGTGGTGATAGTCATTGAGAAGCCGACGTACGGTGGACCGAAACACCTGGTAAAACTGGGTTTCCAAGAGGATATTACGGACCATGGTACGCCGTACGGGGTCTTCGTGGGGGGTCAGGGATAATACCTGGTCCACCGTCACTTCGTTCGCCCGCTCCACGGTGGGTAAGGCCCCCTGTTCCACCGTCAACCCTTTACCCACCTCAATGGGCCGAATGGGAGGATACGTCGGCACGAATTGGGCCGTCTCGGTCTGAACCCCACTCACCCATCCTCCCGAAGGGTCCACTACCTGATACTTCGGTCGGCACGGAATCTCATGATTTGTATCGGACCCCACCTGGTTCAACCGGGCCACAGTGGGTAAATACGGTTTCCAGAGTGTCCCCTTCCCCCCCGAGCTATCCATATACACAATGGGTAAATCCGTCCCCAAGAAGATTCCCGACGGCCGGCAAGGAACCATCACCCCCATACGCTCCTCCCCGTCATACGATACATACAGTCCGACGACCTGAGCCTGGGTATTCCAGACCTGGTTATGAACCGTATAGTTGTACTTGTGTAAAATGGCCCGGGTCTGGGATGCCGACAACCCGGCCACCATGGTCTCCTGAGGGTCCCGTATCGGTTGGCAATACGTACGTTGGGTCACTTCCACCACTTCCAAGATTCGACGCACGGATGAATAGGGCCGGGTCTGTTCCAAGAAAAACCCCTTGGTCACCGTGAGATGTTTACCATCCACATCGAGGTATTGGTAGATGGGTTCATAGTATTGGTCACGTTTCAAGACGAAAAAGGTTTCTTTACGGGGGTCAAACCTCGCCACTTCCCCCGGGGGGCATACGATATCGATGGTACCCTCCTCCGGACTGAATTCCAAGATGACCAAATTACACCCTCCGGGTACAAGTTCGGGGAAATCACCCGCCAAGAGCTCCCATAGATAGACATGGTCGATGGGAGTATGGGGGTCCGACAAGAAGGCCGTGAAATTACGCCAGGCTCGGATGGCCTTACGGTAAAACGCCACCTGGACGGGGTGATTCGGGTCGATGGACCGGTACACCTCCGTGTCCGTCTCCACGAGCGCCGAGCCCTTCTCTTTGTCTGGGTCGTCGGGGTCCTCCACCGTACCAAAGACCGAGAGGAAGGCCCCGTTATGGCACTGGAGGAACCGGTCGAGGGTGACACTTTCGGTGAGAAGGGTCCGAATCTCCGCCACGGTGAGAGGTGCGGGGAGTTGGTGCTTGTACGCGTAGATTTCCGCAAAGAGGCCGAGGAAGGATTGGCGACGGGGGTGCTCGATCCCATACAACAACATGCAGGGATGGTTGGGGAGAATCTTGGTACTGTTGGCCGTGGTCACCACCATCTTGGTATAGTCCATGTTGAAAAAGTACTGGACCGACCGGGGGAGCAGGCCCCACCGACCTTGGGTGACGGGAGGGGTGAGAGTGTACTTGAGGATATTACGTTCTTCACGGAAGACCCGTCCGGTGGGGGAGGCGAGGGTGAGGGCCATGGAGGCCGAGGTGGCGGAGGCCCCGGGGGCGGTGGGGCCGGCTGGCTCTTGCTGGCATTTCTGTATACGTTCGATATGGAGCTTCTTAGAGGTGACATCACTCTTGAAACAGCAGGGGAGACAGAACCCGTCGGGGTGGGGATGCTTGGTCGAATCCTCGAAACTGGGATGGGTGTATTTGGACACTTCCACATGGTCCTTACAGACCCCGGCTTGGTACTGTTCCTCGGTGAGGATTTGGTTCGTGACACTACACCAGTACTTGGGGCAGGCGTACCAGTATTTCTTGGTGGGGGTGGTGGCGTAGTGGATGGTGGGAACCGTGGGATGGGTCTCGGTCACCGTCTCATACTCTTCTTGGTTCAGGACGATGGGTTGGTGGTCACGCTGGCAAATCCGGCCGTACGACTTATCGGTGGACCCTTTTTTCGAGGTGAAGAAGAGTTTGGGGTCGGCATCCTTCAACCGGTCCAGTTTGGTCTTATACCTCTTCTTGAGTTTGGCCCCCCCAAAGAGAAAGGCGTCTTCTTCGTCGGATGACTCTTCCTCCGATTCTTCGTCCGACCCGGATTCTTCCTCGGCCAGGGTGCGGGGTGCCTCCCCCTCGGCCTCGACCGGTTCATCCTCGTCTTGGTCTTCCGTCTCCACCCCGATAATTTCCTCTTGGTAAGCCGCATAGTCCAGATCCTCCGCGGCGGCCAGAGCCAAGTCGGGTTCCTCCATTCCCGGCCCCGGGGCCGGGGCCTCCTCCTCAAACCGAATCTTGTCACACAAGGGGGGGACCGGTACCATTCCCAACCCCAACACCACCTGGAGTATCGAGTGTACATAGAGTTCCAATACTTCCATATAGGCAAACCGGGGGATATCCCCCGGGGTCACCCCCATCCCCGGGGGGAGCGGACGCCGAGCTCGCTGTTTTTGGATACGCATCTTGGGTCCCACGGTGTATTCCTCGATACCATGAACATTGACCCCCCGGACTTCCCCCCCACCACTCCCACAGTCCCGGCAAAACTTGAAGATATCCACCACGATTTGCTGGTGGTCAAAATGGAACTGTATCGGGAAAAAGAGCTCACGGTTGGAGCTCCGGGCCAGGAACCGGGCCTCCTCCTCGTCTTGGTATTTCTCCACCCGGCGGCGAGCCTGCTCAAACGACATCCGATAGTTCACGATGAGGGCCTCCACCATCTGTTTCTCCGGTTTCCCTCGACGCCGGAATTCCCGGATGAGCTGACCCTGGCCCTCGAGGTCCGAGAACATACGTTTGTATCGGAGCACAATCTCCTCGGTATCGTCATCACCTTCGGGTCCCCCGAGCCCCCCCAGTCCCCCCAAGCCCCCCACATCATCATATACATCAAATACATCACGTATACAGGGGAGTTCTCGGAGGATGGAAAAGGCGGGAGAGGCTACCCGGGATGGTACCACCCACCGCTCATGAAAGTGCTTGATACCTACCTGGGGAGAGGTGACCCCCTCAAACAGAGGGAGGGTATAACCACTCTTACCTAAAAAGGTATTGAGGTCCCGGAGGAGAGGGTTGACCTTGGCCCGTACTATCCCGTCCAAGTCGGTCACCGACGCCACCCGTTGTTCCCCGTGGATATAGACCTCCCCCAGGCTATTGATTTTGACATAGAGTTCATAGTCGGTACCGAGCCCTTCGATGGTCCCTCCCATCTCTTCGAGGCCGAGGCCGGCTCCGCCGGCCGCCGTCACCCGGGGTAATAGGAAGACGATGGTCTGTCTCTTGGAGAACTTGGCGAAATCGGTAATCTCCTTCTTGGACAAGACCGGGATACGCCGACCGTTACGGGAGGTCCGTACCGAGTAGAGACGAAGGATGTTTTCTTGGTTCTTACCCGGATTATACATGATGGCGGGGGTCGCCACCGTTGCCGAGAGGTTTTTAAAGATAATCTCGAGGGGGAGCCGGACCCGATTCATCATGACCAGGGTGAACGAGACGATGTATTTCTCCAGACGGGGGATATCGACCGGGTGCTGTGCGATCCGATACAAATATTCGACGGCAGGGTCTTTGACACCAAGTTGTTGTAGCAGTTTCTTGGTATGGGCATCGGTACCGAGTTGACGTGGAAAATAATATTTAGAACATTCGTGGGTGGCCATCCGAGGCTGGAGGCAGACATACAATTCGTCTTGGTAGAGGGGAGCATACCGGAGGAGAAGGTGGTGGTCCGCGGGAACCAAGAGGCTGGTCGAGACGACCCCCCCTTCTTGGAGGCGGTCCAGAATAGTAGTATGGCAGTGGTGGGGGTTGATGGGGAAGGTGAAGTCTTGGTCGGTCTTACCCCGGAAATTAAATTGGACCCCGAGAGGAAAATATTGGAGGACACCATGAATCGGACTACGGTGGATATGCTCTTGGACGGTTTCGAGGAAGGGGTCGAGAGGTGAACCATTGGTGGGAGCTTTCATTGCGATGGAGTGGTTATCGAGGTAGGTTTGGACCCGAAGGGCCGTGAGTTCCCGAGTATCGTTGAGGGTGATTTCTTGGTACATACGCTCGACGGTGAGTTCTTGGGTGGTAATGAACCGGCGGGCAAAGAGGTACATCGATTCGGGGGCGACGAGGGCTCCTCCCGACGGGTCACCATCGATACCATCGATGGCTTTAGAAATCTTCAACTTGATGGTTTGTATGGAATCGTCGCGATAGATGACTGGGTGATTGGTATCCGGGGTTTGACTAAACAGAAGGGTTTTTGTGACGGTATTATCAGCTGTATTCATGAGATGGACCTTGATATGGGTACCGGTGGCCCCCGAGGCCGCCGAGGCCGAGGGGGACAACGACGGGGGGGAGGGGTATACCGGGGGGGAGGATGAGGGTGGTAGTGGGGGTGGGG
>Ga0209400_1000687_pt1 | contig 29205 bp, 52 predicted proteins | sample M_130807_EF_Meta_FD_187313 | JGI IMG/M metagenome (GOLD analysis project Ga0209400, IMG submission 187313) | Freshwater microbial communities from Lake Montjoie, Canada to study carbon cycling - M_130807_EF_MetaG (SPAdes) (version 2) | ecosystem: Environmental > Aquatic > Freshwater > Lake... | reverse complement strand
TGAAGCAATGAGAAATCAACCACAAGACGGGCAAGGAAAAGTATTTACTGCATTTGTAATCCCACAACAATGCCCAACAATGGTGAAATATGAAAACATACAAAAATAAAACTATCAAGGTTCATGATAAAACATTTTGCGACTGTTGCGGCAAACAGTGTACAGACGATTTTTATAACGAGAATGAATACGCCACACTAGAGGCAAGCTGGGGCTATAATAGTGGTAGAGACGGTGAGAGATTCGATATACATCTTTGTGAGAATTGTTTTGGAGATGTATTAGGGTTTTTGAAAGACAAAAGATTTTCATACTTTGGTGCTGAACCAAATGAAGAATGGGGCATAGCAAAAGATGACCCATTCAAAGGATCTAAATACATGTGAGGTTTATTATGCATGAAGAATTACCAGATAGTAAAATACCTTGGTTTGACAACGAGTATGAAGGAGTGTATAGTGATGATCCAGAACATGGATATCCATATGACGTTGGAACAAAAGTACAGGAATAGATATGTTCAAGAATAAAAAAGACCCTATGTTTGACATGGACAATTATATTAATCAACTACAAAAAACTATAGAGTTTCAACAATATACTATTAACTCTCTAAAAACAGAGATTAGAACTCAGAGGAAAGAAATAGGGGCTTTACGAGAAGAACGAAGACGTTTCCTGCAAGATGATAATCCACCCAACTTTGATTACGATTTATTCAAATGATAGAAGAGTACGAAAATTGGGAAGATAGTATACGACACACATTTATAGAAATGGCAAATTACATGGATAAGAATGCTAATCCACTTGATTCTATTATTGATTACGCTTGGTCATCCGGTGCTGATTTATTTTTTGTGAACAACGCCAAAGATGAGTTAAAGAAACTTCGTGAAGAAGTCGATAATCTTCGTAATCAACTTGACAAGCCCGTTGCATGGGCTAGAATCAACAAACGTGGCGACTTGTATGATCCTAGACTTTGTTTAAATCCATACATCAATACGCAAGAGGTAGTTCCACTTTACGCATATAGAAAAGGACATCATAATGAAACTTGAAGTATATAACATTGGAAGTAAAGTTAAGTTGACTGAAGACGTTGAGGGTAGTATAATTGGAATTGCCATCAATGGCGATAGCAACATAACATATGAATGTGGCTGGTGGAACGGACGATCTTATGACACGCGATGGTTTCATGCTAATGAGATTGAAGTTATTACAGCTAAGAAGACCAAGATAGGATTTGTTTGATAGCGGCCCCATAGTTAAATGGATATAACGTTGGATTTCTAATCCTACATTGTAGGTTCGATTCCTACTGGGGCTATTAAGTTTAAGATGTACTTCCTAATACGTCAAGATTGAGCAACAATATGAAGATACATGAATACGAATACGATTTAGTAAGAACATGTTTTGCTTGTCCAGAGCAATATGATGTTTATGATAAGAACAATAATAAAGTTGGATATCTAAGACTCAGACATGGAAAATTCAGAGCAGAATATCCAGAATGTGGTGGAGAAACCGTATATGAATCATTACCAGATGGGGATGGTATGTTTACAGATTACGAAAGAATGTACGAACTAACTAAAGCTTTAGAGTCTATTCACGCTAAATTAGTGATAGACAATAAAATACTTTAATCAACAAGGATTACAATGGATAAAAAACTTATACTGTGTTTGTCGCTATTTTGTTTGGGAACTTTTCTCACTTGCTATTATAGTGGTGTTGCTACATTTGTAGGAATATTCGCTTTGCTTTGGGCAAACAATATCTCTTTTTCTGACCAGCTAAAGAAAGGTAAATAATTATGTTTCACATTAAAACTGTAGATGATCTTAGGCATCTTGGATATAAGGTTAGGGTTAGGCATTACAGGAAATTTGATAATTTAAACAACATACTACCAAGGGGTGGTGAAACCACCGTAAGCATCACTGATGAGCATGGACACACCGTAGAAGGATTATCTAGATGCTCTAGCGACGATGGCTTTAATAAGAAAATAGGCGTTGCTATTGCTATTGGTAGGGCTTTGAAAAACGAAGAAAGTTATGTAAATAGGTAGTGTTTTTTGTTTGTTGAAGACCTATAATATATTGGGCGGGCGTTACGCAAGCCCACATTGAAAGTCACTGAGGACAGTCGCCACTTTCTTTTTACAAGGGGCGAATGTAATCATAGGCGAAGTTTTACTTTACCCTATGGAGGTGATTTATGAGTTGCTTTTTTGTTAATCGTATTGACGCATCTAATCGTGAAGACATACAACACAAGTATGTACAAGCGATTATAGCTCATATGGATTTTATGGAAATTAGAGAGGCTCTGCGTGAATATCTAATTAGAGAAAAAAGTAGATATACACACAAACATCTCTATAGAGAAATTAAGAATCAAAATCCAGAAATCCTGAGAGAAATGTTTCAAGACGATTACGTAGACACTCTTACATATTAAGGATCAAGGTGATATCATGAAAAACTTAAAAGTTACAATCGATAACAAAGCCTATTTATCTAGGAGATATGTAGACTATATTGTGTCACATATGGATGAAATAGATATACTTGATAGCCTAAAAGACTACCTGTATAGAGAAAAATTTAACTACCCAAACTCTACACTTGAAATTGAGATTGGAAGGCACTGTCCAGAGCTTTTACAAGATCATACAACTGAAGAGTTGGTTGGTAAAGGGGGAGAATATGGCAAAGCAATTTAAAAGAATCATATCTTTTGAAGTCGAGGGTGAGCTTTATGATGAACATGTCAAACCTGAAGACATTATTAAAAGCTACACTTGGAGATTCAAAGGTTATCACGACGGTCATGGTGAAGATAAATGCTTTTTAGAAGCATCTCATGGTCATACCCGTGGAATTATTACTAAATTGACTTTCAAAGCAATTACTCAAAAACCCCCAATATTACAAGCTGAATTATTTGAACAATCTATTAGTTAGGAGTTTATTATGTCGCCGTTTAAAATAAGTATTCTCGTTGCAGCATTTCTCAGTTTTGCCCTGAGTACGGGGCTGTGGTTTAGTGGAGTAGACAATGCCAAAGATTGCGGATTATTTGTAGGATTGTGGGTTCCTAGTTTCTTATCTCTTGGAAATCTATTGTTGAAAAATAGCAAAGGAGATTAACATGGAAATGTACATATTTTTTGCTGGAGTCATTATGATGTTAATTGTTAGTTCTGGTTTAGCTATTAGCATTTTATTTCTAGGAGATTTGAATCCAGACTCAAGAAATAATCAGAAGGTAAATTATACCTTATCAGAGCTTAAGAACAATGACAATCTTAAAAAACTCATGCAAGAACTAAAGCAGTTTAAAACAAAAAGCGTTGTTGGTAGATCTTAGTAACACTTTTAGAGGAGAATTAAAATGACAACTATACCTTTAATTTATTGGGTTGGTGGTGTTGTGGCAACAATTGCCTTACTTACATTATTCTATTTTTACTCTTGCTCATGTAACAATCTCAAGATCTAAAAACTAGATTAATTACCCCCACGCTGTGCCATTAGGTTGGTTATACTAGCCTAGTGGCATTAGTGTATATATCTAGGGACAGATATATTTTAGCCAAACAGGGGGTTTTATGAAATATTCTAGCATAGCAAGCGTATTATTACTATCATGCTTGATTTCAATATCATCAGTTTTAGCATTCGATATTGCAAAACCCAAGAAAACATTGCTTATTTTTTCAGCAGTTTGGTGCCAACCATGCAAGGTGGCACATAAAGATATGACAGAAGATAAAAATCTATCTGAGATAATCAAGAACTACGAAATCATAGATTTGGACTACGACGTTGACAAAGACGTTGTAGGGGGCTATAATATCAAAGTCGTGCCATCGTTTGTCATCATGCACCAAGGCAAAGAGCTTGGACGCAAGACAGGATACGATGGATCATTATCACTGTATAATTTTCTCAAATAGAACAACGGGGGCGTAAAGGTTTCGACAGGTAAAATAAATATAAACTGCATTAACTGGTTGATCGACCGGCCAGTATAAAAGTCGATTAAACTTGTTAATTGGCGAAGTAACTCTCGCTCTCGCTGCCTAATTAGTTAGGTAATGAGTGGGGCGGCATGAGCCTTATTACCAAATCATGCTGACTCCGATATTCGGATACGGTAGCCTCACCAGACATAAATGGGGATGATGATTGTACTCAATCTGACACAGATAATTCTGTTAGTTTTGTTAGATGTGCGATAACAACTAACTAATAATGTAGACGTTTATATTGATGTTTATTCTGGACGCGAGTTCGACTCTCGCCGCCTCCACTTGCTCAAAAAAATTTAAAGGTTGCAAAACGGAATTGACGATACTACAATGTAGTCAGTCTATCCGTAAGGAAGTGTGATAGTTTTTAACTAAGGAGAAGTTTTATGAAGACTTTATTTACTTGTGTTGCTTTGTGTCTTTGTGTTTCAACTGCTAATGCTGGCGAGTGCGTAAATGGTAGCTGCAATCTTCGCAGCCGTACCGTTACCGTGGCCCGTGAGCTTATTAGCGTTCCAGTTCAGCTAACACGACGCACAGTAGAAGCTACACGAAACGTTGGTCGCCGCACAGTGGCTCGCGTTCGTAGCGTTGTTCGTTAATTAAAACCACAATACGAGAAAAGCAAATCCCCGATGCCTCTCAGCGATGCACACTTTCGGGGATCTTTTCTTGTAAATAATTTCAAGGAGGAAATTTATGAAAACTTGTATTTTGACCGCTATGTTTGCTATTATATGTATGAATGCTCATGCTGATGGTAATAAGTATTATTCTAAACCAAAGACTTATAGCTATACAAACCTATTGAGTAATTCCACAGCACAGGGTGTTGCTGAAATTCAAGCAAATAGAGGTAGTATGGGTCACTGTGGTGGAAATAATGGCTATGAAGGGGTTGGATTTAGTAGTTCAAGTTCCGATGCCGCAATTAGGAATTGCTGCTATTGGGGTCAAAGAACTCCAATTGAGATTGGTGTTGCCCGTGGACGAAACGGCTGGTATGCTTGTGTTAGATATCGATAACAACAAAAAACCCCCAAATTGCTTTGGGGGTAAAATTGTGTAGATTTTACTATTATTTGTGCTAATTAGTCTGGGTTAAATTCATTTTCGTCTACAACTGAAGTTGGAGTAGCTACAACGTTAAAACCAACAGTAAAAACTTTTCTAACTGTATTGCCAGTAGCAGCACCAACAGAAGAAGTGATAGAAAAGTTATTAGCTTTTGTCCTCACGTTAACGCCGCTAGCATATGCTGGTAAATTTGCATAATCGTTATCAACAACAGATAAGAGTGAAAATAATATTTCTTTAATGTCGTTTAGATTGTTTGGATTACCAGAGCATGATGGTAATTGTGACACTGGAAAAACAGCATAATTACCTTCGTCCGTGCCATAGCCGGGAAAAAGATTTGTAGGATTGGAATAATAAGCCATAATAGTAAACTCCAATTAGTTAATTTAGTTTTCGAAAACAGATACACTCAACTTTATATACACAATAAGTCATAATTATGAAAAAATACGAAAATCTTGGATTATACGTAAACGAGGCTTTTATATCTGATCAAACTCATGATTTTTTGGTAGAAAACATAGAAAAAGCACTAAAAACACATATTTCTGAAGGATATATGGATAGAAACAAGGTTTTGAGATATGGTGATAAAAAAATGTGTGAAAATAACCATATTAGCAATGAAATACCTCCATTTATAGACACGGTTTGTGATAAACTTGTTAATGACAACATCCTAAACTACAAACCGGACACAATAAATATCAATGAGTACCTAAAGGGAGACTTTATAGCACCACACATAGACAGAGTTGCCAGTGGTCCAATAGTGACTATATTGAGTCTTAATTCTGAAGCTACAATGGTTTTCAGCAATAGCAAAGAGAATTTTGAATTAATTTTGCTTCCTAAAATGCTCATTCAAATGAAATCAACAATACGCTGGCACTGGCGACATTCCATATTGCCAGTAGAAAACACAAGATATTCAGTAGTTTTTAGAAATAAAAATGAGTAGAACTAGTAAAGAAACCATCAAGTTCAGGCATGAACAAGTAGATAAATACAAACTATCTGTCGGATGTTGCGTATGTGGGTATAATAAACACCCATCTGCATTATGTTTTGATCATTTGCCAGAGCATAACAAATCAGAATTAACAAAGAATGGATGTTCAAAAAGGACTTGTGCTGGTGGCATGTATCGGTTATACTACAAGTCTGTGGAAGCAAAAGATTTAGTAGACGAGATTAAAAAATGCAGGGTAATGTGTTCTAATTGCCACATGGAAATAACTCACGCAAAAAATAATAGAACAATAGACAATATTGAAAACACGATATCAATAGAGCAACTAGAAACATCTTTAATGGAGTTTGAAAATGAGCAAATTATACGTTGATCCACCTTCTGGTTGGCAATACAACTTTCCAAAGATTTGGGATAGTGAAAAATATCCAGACATGAGAAAGTGGCTTGTTGATAATGGATACTCACAATCTATGATAGACAAGATGGGAGAAAGATTTTATTGCAGATTTTGGCACCCTGACGATGAAGAAGTCGCACAATATGAAAAAAATGAAAGCACAAACGCTGTAGACGAAGTATAATACATAGTGGACTAATACTTTTTAAAGAGTTTTCAATGACAACGCATGTTTTTTATTACGTTATATTGGTTTTTGTACTAATACTAACTAATGCATTAATGTGGAATAAAGTCGCCAAAGAACTCAGACGCATGAATATGCGAACAATTCATCCGTCTAATTTAAAAGCAATACTTGTTCGTTCTAAGAAAGGGGATACTAAAATGCTAGTATATAATGTGACAGCCGGTTCAGTGGTTGATAGTGATGTTATTGAGCGAAGACTTGCGGTTAGTGTGAATGGTGAAGTTGTAGGTACGAGTACACATCCAAGTGATACAACTTCGTTTGGTGAACTTGCATTTTCTGATAACGACAATGTGGTTCTCACTCTTGTTGACGTTGATGATGCTGGTAATGTCAGTTCTCCAGCTACATTTGAATTCGTAGCTGCTGACACAATTGCTCCAGCAAAGCCGGGAGAATTTGGTGTAACTCTTGTTCGTGAAGAATAATTGACACTTTATATTTAACTTATGACCCACTTGGGGGATGACTAAACATCATCCCTCATTTTATGTACTCTTATATCAAATTAGACAAAAACATAGATTGCAACTATATTTGCAAGATTACTCAGGAATTAATATCTAAATATTCCCAGTCAAACCAGCTAAATAGTGACTCTATACTAATCATAGAGATTAAAAATATTACCGACTACGAAGAAAATTCAATGCTAAATATAGGGTATACTGAGAGCGAAAAGGAGTAAAGTGTATATATTATACGGTCATCCCAATCATAAAAAGGGGCAGTATAATGAACACTTTTTCTAAAATCCTTCTCATTTTCTTCATATTGACTTTAAATAGCTCGTTTGCTGGTACAATAGACCCTAATACCCCAGATGAAAAATACATAGAATATGGCAAAAAACACAAATGCGTAGTAGAATTATGCGGAATAGACAGAGCTAGTGGCAAAAAATTCTTTGCATCTGCGGTAATAATAAAGCCAAAAATAATATTGACGGCAGCACATATTCTAGCTGAAGCTGTAGACGAAAAATCGTTCATAATACTTGGTAAAGAGCAAATAAATATAGTTGCAGTAATTTATCCATCAGAATATAATAAAGAAACTTTTGCCGTTAAAGATATATCTGTGGGAATATTAGCATCTAATGCAAACATAGATTTCTATCCAGAATTATATGACGGCGACGATGAGGTGGGAAAATTGTGTAGTATTGCTGGAATGGGTATTACTGGCAACCATAGAGATGGTGCTAACATTCACGATGGTCAAAAAAGAGCGGGATCAAATATAGTAGACGAAACTTTTAAAGAATTACTAATATGCTCTTTAAACAAAGGAAAGAAAACGGGTTTAGAATTTTTAATAGCAAACGGTGACAGCGGTGGTGGACTATTCATAGATAAAAAACTGGCCGGTATAAATTCTTGCGTAATGGCTGATGACAAATCATTAAACTCAAACTACAATGATTGGTCTGGACACACTAGGGTAAGTATTCATAAGCCTTGGATTGATAAAGTTTCAAAAATTCTAGAAGAGCCACAAGAACAACGTTGACAAAGTGTGTTGAGTGGGCTACAATAGGTAGATATCAACCACAAACTTTGACTTAGACATTGAATATGCAAAACACAGCAAAAGCACTTTATCTAGACTACAAAAAGAAAATCCAAACACTCATTAGTGAGGTTGGACATATACACGTTCTTCAATATCTACTTGAAGAACTAGACCAGATTGAAATTAATACTCACGCTGACTTTTGGGTATTGAGAGCATCTGAAGGCATAGAACATGCATATCACGCTTATCTTAATAAGGACAATATTGACGAAAATAATATAGAAACGGAGTTGGAAGATGAGATTGGAACAAGCGCAGCAAATTAAAGTTGGTCAAAAGCTGCATAATGCATTACTTGACGAGGTTGTTGTAACATCTATTTATAGCCCATCTGATGATGGAAACGTTATTGTGTTTGGCACTATAAACACTAGGCTACATAAAGAAGGCTATTCATTTGAAGATCTATATTATGATCTTGAAGAAATATGCGATGAAGAGCGAAGTTTTATTAGTTGGGCTAAAGAAAATCGTGAGTTTGTTTTAGAAAATGAAGATTCTTTTAAGTTAATGAAGAAGGCATACATGTCTGGTTTTGGAAATGGTTTTGCTTATCGACAGAAACTTTCATACGAAGAACAAATGCAAAAATGACAATATCTGAAATTAAAAAATGGGCTAAAATAAAAGGCTATGAAGTCATTAAAGACAAAGAGGATGGTCTTTATTATTGGGCTAAGTTAGACGCTGGACCAGAGGCTAGCGGGGTGGCAAAAAGTGTTAGCAAAGTAGCTGCCGCAATATTCAACCATCTTACTGATAACAAGTGGGTCGATCATCAAACAAAATTTAAAGAGATAGAATCCCAAATAGAATTCAACAAAATATCATACTATGGCTACTAAAAACCTATACATTGATAGAGAGTGGGAAACCAAGTGTATAGATAAAATCTGTGAAGAAATTCGTAATCACAGTCTTATCAACTTAGCTGGTAAAACAGGAATATTACAGTTAAGCTACGAGTATTCTGGACTAATGGCTCAATTGATGGCTCATAAACTATCCGATAAAGACGAGCCGTTAGACATAGAGCCAGTTAATATTCCATACAAAGATGAATTTGAAGCAGTTCTTCATCCAGATAAATTAGACCAATATGATACATTAATTATTGTAGATAGTGGATGTCTTAGTGGGAATAACTTTAGGAAAATAGAGAAGAAGCTTTTAGATTATGGATACCCAAGATTACAGTTATACTTTACTTGTGTAGCTTGCGATCTCAATAGTGTATTTCGTCCAGATTTTTGTCCAATATATTTTGATGGTAATGCAACTATGGCACATTTCTGGTGGGAAACTAAAACAGATAAATTCAGGAGAGACTAATGAGTCTAGTTAAATTAATTTCTATTACTCCAGATGCAGAAAAACTGATGGCATATTGTGCTAGAGTAAGTAACCCAAGCAATCAAGACAGTGAAAATTATGAAAAGCTATTAAAATATTGTATAGATCATGGTCATTGGTCTATATTTGAAATGGGTTTTTTAACAGTGGAAATAAATACCAATAGAGGTATAGCGGCACAGATTCTTCGTCATAGAAGTTTTACATTCCAAGAATTTAGCCAAAGATATGCTGATGCAACATTATTGGCTGAAGATATTCCACTATTTAAACTAAGAAGGCAAGATAGCAAGAATAGACAAAACAGTATCGATGATATATCTAATGATATGAAATTCAAATGGCACTGGCAAATAAGAGAACATTTTAATAAAGCAAAGGCCATTTACGATGGAATGATTGCAGATGGCATAGCTAAAGAATGTGCAAGGTTTGTATTGCCACTCGCTACTCCAACAAGGCTATATATGAGCGGTAGCGTAAGGTCTTGGATTCATTATCTAAACCTAAGATCATCAGAGGGTACTCAAAAAGAACATAGAGATATAGCCAACAGCATCAAAATCATATTCGCAGATCAATTACCCGTTGTTTCTAAATCTTTGGGGTGGACAAATGATCAAGCTTGAGATGCGTGAGAGCGACATTATCAGAGCAATTAAAAATACAGAATATTCACCACTACAATATCTAGCATCTAGATTTTTCAAACAAGATATGAGAGATATAGATATTGGTCATGACTGTATTGTTATATGGGAATATGAAGCAGATGATTATATCTCTTATAGGTATTGTAAAGAAGACATAGAAAATGTCAAGAACTTTATAGATGCTTGGGAAGATTTTAAGGACAACAAAACAGAAGACTTTTTAGAAAACACATTAACATTTTGCGTGGAGGAATTGAAATGATATGCGATCTTATTTCTATATATGGGCTATACTCAACTCTAATTCTCATGGGTCATTCTCCAGAGGGTGCAAAAAAAATTCAAGAGAGCCTATTGACAGTGCCGATGAATGAGGTATAATCACGCTGTAGTCAGTCACCTAGCACTTATTTGGAGAACAAGCAATTATGAAACTGCATTCTGGTACGCACACTGTTGAGAAGTCTGGCAATTTTGAAGAGTCTAAGTTTAGCATTGAAGCATCTGCTAAAGCGTTCTTTATCCTTTCTGACGGTCTTTATTCTAACAAGATTCTCGCGGTTGTTCGTGAGTTGTCTACTAATGCTTACGACTCGCACGTTGAGGCTGGCAAGGTTAGCGTTCCGTTCGATGTTCATCTGCCCACGCAGCTTGATCCCACGTTTTCAATTCGTGACTACGGCACCAGTATGGATCACGACAATTGTATGCAGCTTTATACTACGTATTTCCGTAGTACGCGAAACAATAGCAATGAGGCAGTTGGTTGCCTTGGTCTTGGTAGCAAAGCTCCGTTTGCATACGCTGATAGCTTCACTGTAGAGGCTTATCTGAACGGTCAGAAGCGTTTGTATACTGGTTATAAGAACGAAGATGGTAGCCCCACATTCTCTTTGCTTGACGAAGTGGAAACTTCTGAGCCTAATGGTATCAAGGTTTCTATTAATGTCGCCTCTCATGATGTTGGTAGGTTTGTTGGCGAGGCAAAGAAAGTCTATGAGTTCTTCAAGGTAAGGCCCAACTTTATTGGAGAAAAAATCCAATATACAAGTCCAGCAAAAGTCCTTGAGGGCGATAGCTGGCACTTTGATGATAATGCAGACAGTAACTTGATCATCATGGGTCAAATTGCATATCCACTTGATCATTATCAGATTATGAATGCTGATTCAGACAACACTGAATCGAGGTTCGTGCAATATTCTGATGGTCTGAGAATCTTTGTAAACATTGGCGATGTTGATATTACTCCTAGTCGAGAGTCATTGTCTTATAGTAATGAGACAAAGATCAATATTCGCAGCAAGGTCAAGAACATCGCTAGTGAAATTGCCACCAAGATTGAGGCAGAGATTAAGAGCCAGCCCACCTTGTTTAAGGCTCGTAAGAAATATGTACAGATTAGCGATCAGTGTTCTTCTATCAAGTCTGCCATTGAATCACTCCAGAAATCTATCATGTGGAATGATATGAAGCTTTTCGATAGCATTGCTGGTGAAAGCATTGAAATCAAGAACAAGATTACTTGCACTACATTTTCTAAGAATCACTACCGTAAGAAGATTGATACTGAATACAATGCGGAAAGAATGCACTTTGGAAACCATATTAAGTTTGTGGTGGACGATCTTCCGCGAGGGGGAATTAGTCGCCTCAAGCAGTATATGCGAGAAGAAACATACGGTAGCATGTCTTGCTATGTATACAAGCTTGCAAGCCATGAAACTGTTGATAGTTGCCTGTTGTATGTTATGATGGGTGAAGGTACGAAGGAAGATGTTATTCTTACATCAAATCTTCCCAAGGTAGAATACAACCGTCAATCTAGTGGTGGATCATCTTATGCTGGCCCAGCAATTCAAGCACAGGTTTTCAACGAGGAAACTGGTAGGTTTGAGCAGTGCAGCATGAGTGTAAAGTATGAAAATGCACATTATTTCATCGAAGCTAAAGATGAAGTAAAGATTGGGTATTCAGATGTCGATACTAGTTCTCTGGAACAGGTTTTGTCTTGGGTTCATCAGAACTATAACGACATTGTTGGTGATGCCACATTCTATATGGTTAAGCCATCAGTAGCTAAGAACCGAAATCTTAATGGGCGTAGCAATTGGGTCGATGGATGCAAGTTGCTTAGTGAAGTATTTGCAGATGCAGTTGAAAAGCACCGCGATGATATCATTAGTGTTTATAGTCGATGCTCACTGTCAAACCATCGTAATGATCGTTGGTTGGACGTTATCAAGATGACAAAGACTAACAATAGGGTAAAGCAGATCGCTGAAGAGTATAATGAGTATACCAGTAAGATTGATAGCATCGCTGGTGATATGCAAATCATTCAAAACATGGCACAAAAACTTCACAATGTTACCCCTGTTAACTTCAGTAACGTCAACACGTTCAAAGAAAAGTTTGCCAACGAGTTTGACAACGAGATGAAGAAGTATACAATGCTTAAGGTTGCATCAAGCATTTGGAGTGATAGCGACAGGAAGATTGTGGCAGATTATATCGACATGATCGAAGAAAATTCTACTAAAATCTGACCGATATCCATAACATAGAAAAGAAACAAAAAACTATGAATAAACCAACCATTAAAACAGGCTGCAAAATATCAAAACAAGCCCAAAAACGTATAGATATTCTTTGTGAGCTTGGTTTTGATATAACAGTTATGCCTAAAAATGACTATAATGCATTTGGATCAGCATACGAAAACAGTTACAACTATCTAGGCGAAGGTTTGACATTTGGCGATTGCGGTTTAGAATATCGACACATAATTCCAGATAATATCTCTGATCGTCAAATGGTAGATATGATCAAAATGAAATTACACGTACATGAACATGAAGGAGAATAAAATGAAGTATATTATTGCAAATGATGGTAACGTTACTGCTGTTGTGAGTGGTCAAGCTTATAGCTTTGGAAAAGCTCACCCACATTACAACAAGCTGATTAATCATCTCAAGAATAACAATGTAGAACATTTTGAAGCTTGTTATGATATCGTGTCTCACCTTAACGCCTATTGCGAGGGCTATGTTAACTGTACTGACGGTGTTCTGAATTGGGACGGTATTAAGATGCCCAACATGTTCACCAGCACAATTATGGATATGGTTAAGCAGGGTTTCCCGTTTGAGCCAATGCTTAACTTCCTTGACAATATGAGCCAGAATCCTTCTGATCATGCTATCGTTGAATTGTTCGACTTCATGGAGAATAAGCATATGCCTATTACTATGGATGGACATTTCTTGGCATACAAGGCTGTTGGTCCAGATTTTAAGGATATTTATTCTCGCACGTTTGACAATTCAGTTGGTAGCGTATGCTCAGTGCCTCGCAACCAAGTAGATAGCAATCGTGATAATGGGTGCGGTAGGGGTCTGCACGTTGGTGCAATTGATTATGCTAAGTCTTATGGTGGTATTGATGTTGATGCGGGCGATGACAACGGTGGTAATCAGCTTATGATTTGCAAGGTTAATCCACGCGACGTTGTAAGCGTTCCCACAGATAGTAAGTTTCAAAAGCTTCGCACATGCCGATACGAAGTGGTTGCAAAGTTTGATAGCGTTTTTGATAAGATCATTCATATGACAGAGCAGGACAAGGCTTATATGGCAACCAAGAAGCGTAACCGCGAGTGGGTTGTTGAAGTTACAGCAAAGTTGGACAAGATTAATTCTGTTCTGAATAAGAAGCTGATGAGTGTGTAATTGAATGCTTGAGAGTATAATGGGGATGGGGAAACCCACCCCATTTACTCTTAATCGGTAGATTTCCCGAGCGGTCAAAGGGGTTTGACTGTAAATCAAATGCTATTAGCTTCGTAGGTTCGAATCCTACATCTACCATTGGATTAAATATCATGAAAACATGCAGAGTATGCCAACAAGAAAAAGATGAATCAGAATTTAGACTAACCAGATTATTCAAAGGAAGAGACGAGGGTGCATATTATCGCACAGAGTGTAATAAGTGCGAGGATAATGCTAGTAGACAAAGAAATGTTGCTAGACGTAATGCTCCTAATATGCCAGACAAGTGCGACTGCTGTGGTAAATCGGATACCAATAGCACAGTAGCAGAAAATAATAGATGCAGCAAAACAAAACTATTAGTAGATCACGATCATGTTAGCGGAGAATTTAGGGGTTGGATTTGTAGAAACTGTAATCAAGGAATAGGTAAGCTTGGCGATAATGTAGATGGTCTAGTTAAAGCAATAAACTATTTAATGAAATATCATAAGAGATAAAAATGAAAATCAGTAATGAAACAAAATTAGATTTTGATGATGTCCTACTCGTTCCACAAAGATCGCAAGCAGCATCGCGGGTCAATGTTTTGATCGATAGAAAGTTTACATTCTATCATTCTGATCAACACTGGAATGGCACACCGATAATGGTTGCAAATATGGACACAACAGGAACATTTGCTATGGCCCAATCTTTGCAAAAGCTAAAAGCAATTACTTGTTTGCATAAGCATTACGATGCCAAAGAATATATTGATCGATTAGATCAGATTCCTTTAGATGTTAATTATTGCTGGCATAGCATGGGTATTAACGACAATGAAATCAATAAGTTAAACCAAATCTGGCATGAAACAGGAATAATGCCAAATATTTGTATAGACGTTGCAAATGGTTATACTGATAACTTTGTAGATTTCTGTGCAAAGATAAGAGATAAAGTTGGCACTTATCCAATTATTATGGCTGGCAATGTTTGCACACCAGAAATGGTGCAGGAGTTAATTCTTCATGGTGGAGTTGATATTGTTAAGGTTGGCATTGGTCCCGGATCAGCATGTACTACAAGATTAAAAACTGGTGTTGGTTATCCACAATTGTCTGCTATAGCTGAATGCTCTCATGCCGCTCATGGATTAAAGAGCGAAGACAAACGCCTAGGATTGATTTGTGCAGATGGTGGATGTAGAATACCGGCAGATGTTGTAAAGGCTTTTGCGGCCAATGCAGACTTTGTGATGCTTGGTGGAATGTTTGCCGGGGCAGATGAGTGTGAAGGAGAGTGGGAATATGAATACCGCTGTGCAATTACTAATAACGATGGTACAACTAGGTCGGAATGGTGGCAACCTTTTGATCCCGGCTACAAGACAGAGAAAAGAAAAAAGGCACTAACATTCTATGGAATGAGTTCACACAAAGCTCAAAATAAATATGGTGGAATTAAAGATTATAGAGCAAGCGAAGGTCGCGTTGTTAGAGTACAATATAAAGGACATGCTGAAGATGTTATGAAGGATATTCTTGGTGGAATACGAAGTGCTTGTGCCTATATCGGTGCAGATTCTTTGAAAGATTTACCAAAGTGTGCAGAGTTTATTCGTGTAAACAGAACCCATTTTGATAAAAGTGTATAATGACAGCTATAGTTAGCATAGCAATTTCAACGACTCTATACATGATTAATTCCATATCGTGTTTTGTAGGAAAAGATTATTCCCACGCATTAATGTGGGCTGGATACGCTTTTGCAAATATAGGATTATTGTGGTATGAATTCAACAAATTGGGATCATAGGTTTTTAGATTTAGCTAAACTTGTTGGCAGTTGGTCAAAAGATCCATCAACTCAAGTTGGGGCTGTAATAGTAGATGATAAAAATAGAATAGTTTCAATTGGCTTTAATGGTTTTCCACAAAATATTAAAGACGATGTTAGGTTATCTATTAGGCAAATGAAGTATAATATAGTGGTTCACGCAGAGTGTAACGCGATTATGTTTGCTAATAAAACTCTAGAAAATTGCACAATATACACACACCCATTTCAACCATGCTCAAAGTGTACTGGAATGATCATTCAGTCTGGAATCAAAAGAGTAGTCACGCTTCCGCTATCTAAAGAACATTCAAGATGGTCAGAAGACTTTGATATAGCTAAAAATCTATTATTGGAATCAAACACTGAGTTAACCTATATAACACAACATGGATGAGAATAAAGAAAATATTCGTATGCTTGTTGAGGAAGCTATTAAATATCACAAGATTGATTTCTTAGTTACATTAATAGCAAAGTTTCAATCAGAATATATAGATATAGCAAAGCTGGCTACTGAAGATCAGTACCAAATAAGCTGGACACACAAACAGGTTTTAGATTTTATCACTTACGAAATGTAGGCATTGCAAGTTTTTCTAACGCGGGCTATAATAAAAAGGAGACTATATGAAAGTTTTGGAAATGGCAGAAGCTCACCTTAACACGGTAGCTAAAGCAATTGTTGATTTGCAAAACCAAAAGAACGCTATTGATCAAGAGATCCATAAGCTGAATGAATATCTACAGTTAGGTCGAGAAGAAGTTACTAAAGCTAGAGCTAATGTAGAAAAGTCGGTCGAGTAAAAGAAATCATTTTTAGGAGATTAAGCCATGAATTTTAGTGAATTTTACAATCGTTTGTACAACATTGCCTTGGCGTACCATTGGGATGTTGATAATAATAATAGGCTGGTTGCCACGATTCAAAGTGGTCCAGCTAGAGGTTTTACTTTGAATCCAATCACAGCACTTGCTCACAAGTCTGGATTGGGCTTCTTTAGAAACACTAGAGAAGATACAGAGTTTGCTGCAAGCCTTCTTGGGCTTTCAAGGAAGGCAGCACGAAATATTTATAGTGCCACTCTTGGTACATATAATCATGGAAACACGCAGGTTGTTCGTGGTAGAATTCGTAACGCACTGGAGGTATGATAGCATGAATATTAATACTTGGCTAGGATGTGGAAGATTAACAAAGGATGCAGAATTTAGCGTAACGCAGAAGGGTACTTCTATGGCTAAGTTTCGCATGGCCGTTAATGATCGACGCAATGATGATACTCTATATCTCAACGTTCTTTGTTTCGGCAAGATGGCTGAAGCTCTAAAGGATCATTTGAGCAAGGGTAGACTAGTTGGTGTACAAGGTAAGATCAAGATTGATGATTACCAAGATAAGGAAGGCAATCAAAGGAATTCTGTCTGCGTAATGGCTGACGAAATTTCTCTTGGGCCATCTGGTGGCACTACACAGGACATTAAAGAAACAGTTGCCTGAATCTGACCAGTTATCTATCAATTGAAGTGGCCCGATAAGCAATTTTGGCGTATCGGGCCATTTCTTTTGAAGTCTGCACCTTGACCTAACCGATAACAATGGTATAATGATAGCGAAGGAGAAAAACTATGAATCCACAACCGTCAGAAACCGTAGGTGCAGTTTGGGCAATGATTTTTGTATTTGGTATTGCATTCTTTGCACTCAAAGCTTTTCTTGAAGGAACGAAGCATACAATGCCTAGCGATTTATTTACGCTTGGTTATGTTGAAACTAATGCGCTACCCGCACCAATACACAACACCACCAATAACTATAAATCGACAAGCAAAGTTACTAACGTTAACAAAGTAACAAAAAATAATACAATCACAAAATTGCAGTTAGATTGTATTGATACCCTTGTAGCAATTGGATACAAAAAGATGGCTGCTAGAAAAATGGTGTTAGATTACTTTAAGAATAATACCGCAAACAGCGTACAAGAGTTTATATCGGACATACTAAAGCAATGAATATCATAGATCAATCTTTAGATATATCACTTTCATTGCTACCAAAAGCCAAACAAGCTAGAAGTACAAAAAATAAATTCTTTCATTTTGCCTTTGGATTCAGAAAGAACAAACTTTTAGCTATAGGACAAAACAACCCAGAAAAAACTCATACTCAAGCACTGCTTTTGTCAAAAAGATTCAATCTTGATACAGACTATCCATATTTTCACGCAGAGACAGATTTGATATCTAGACTTTGGGGTAAGTATTATATAGATGGAAGTATGAAAATGGTTATAGTCAGGCTTAATAAACGAGGTCAGTTGCGTTGTAGTAAACCGTGCGAAAAGTGTGATCAAATTATTAGATCTTTAGGTATTAACAAGGTTTGGTGGAGCATAGACAATGGATTCAATCAATAATCTTAAGGGGATGCGTACCTATCTTATCGGAGCTATGGATAGGGTAAAAGACGGTGGAGTGCAGTGGAGACAAAGAATAACTCCATACCTTAAGCAAATGAAAATAAAAGTTCTTGACCCGTGCGATCAACCGATTCATTCAACTAAAGAGGAAGAAGAATCTAGACAGTGGATAGATCATTACAAAGAAACCGGCCAGTATAACAAGATAAGAACAGTGTATGGTTCAATACGTAATGCAGACCTAAGATGCGTAGACGTTTCAGATTTTTTAATAGCCCATATTGATCTCAGCGTTCACGCTTGTGGAACATACGAAGAAATAGTTACTGCCAATAGACAAAAAAAACCAATACTAATATGGTGCGAACAGGGTAAAAGTAAAGCTCCTAATTGGTTGTTTTTTATGTTAGATCACGAACAAATTTTTGGATCAATGGAAGAGATTATAGAACATTTGCAGTATATTAATACTGTTGAGGATAAGACAAAACTAAAGAGATGGTTCTTTTTTAAGGAATTATGATGCATTTTGACAATATAACACTGGTAACTATAATGGGACTACCAGAACACGCATATCAAACCTCACTAGCTTTAAAAAGATGTTTAAGTCAAGCTAGCTTTAAAGATGTAAAGATTATTTCGTGTACAGAAATACCAAATTGCAATATTCCAATCATTAAAATCCCTAGTACAACTAGAGAATCTTATAGTGAATTTTCAGTTCACGGCTTAAAAGACCATATTGATACAGAATTTTGTTTAACCTTTCAGCAAGACGGGTTTATTATTGATACTCAATTTTGGACAGATGAGTTTTTAAATTACGACTATATTGGTGCGCCTTGGTTAATATCAGAGTTTGACTTGCAAAATATTAAACAGAATAAGCCTTTCAACTTAGTTGGTAATGGCGGTTTTTCATTAAGAAGTAAGAAATATTTGCAAGATGCGTCCACTATTAAGTATAATCCTAGAGTAAAATTTCAAGCTCATATAAATGCTGGAGAGTTAGCGACTCCAGAAGATTGGTTTATTTGTTCATATAATTACGCTAAAACTTTAGAAATGGGAATTAAGTACCCAAGCGTAAAGCTTGCTTATAGATTTTCCATTGAGCATCCATCTGTAAGTAAACCTTTTGATAGAAATAAACTAGAAACTTATCAATCTTTTGGCTTTCACGGATCTTTTAATGTCGCAGCCATGAAAACGCTAGAAAAGGAATTAAAATGAACATAGTTGCTCCAATCAATCAATTAGGATATGGCGTTGCGTCTCTAAATATTGTAAAACACATAGCAGCTAAAAGAAAAACATCTTTATGGTGTTTGGGACAGCCACAAGTAACAAACCAAGAAGATGCCAATATTATATCTCAGTGCCTTAAAAATGCAAGTTTTCTGGACTTTAATGCTCCTTGTATTAAGATATGGCACCAACATGATATGTCTCAGTTCGCAGGAAAAGGACGTAGGATTGGATTTCCAATCTTTGAATTAGATGAATTTAGTGAGCTAGAAAAACATCATCTTAATTCCTTAGATAGTTTATTTGTATGTTCACATTGGGCTAAAAATGTAGCTATTAACAACTTGAAACTATCTCCAGATAATATTCATGTTATACCACTTGGTGTTGATAATGAAATTTTTACACCACAAAGCAATCAAGAATCTAGTAAAACTATCTTTTTTAACTGTGGCAAATGGGAAATTAGGAAAGGCCATGACGTTATACCAGATATATTCTCTAGTGCTTTTAATGAAGATGACGATGTAGAATTATGGATGATGTGCCAAAATCCATTTTTAAAGCCAGAAGAAGAAACAGCTTGGAGAAATCTATATCTAAAAACCAAGCTTGGTAGTAAAATTAGGTTTATAGACAGAGTTAATACCCAAAAAGAAGTGTATAATATAATGTGCCAAACCGATTGCGGGCTATTTCCAGCAAGAGCAGAGGGGTGGAATCTGGAGTTATTGGAAATGATGGCTTGCGGAAAACACACAATAGCCACAAATTGTGCTGCTCATACAGAGTTTTGTAATGATACAAATTGTCGCCTAATAGATATTGATAGTTACGAAACAGCATACGACGGGCAGTGGTTTCATGGTACTCACGGGAGATGGGCAAAGCTTGGAAAAGATCAAATAGACCAAGCCATAGAGCATTGTAGAGCCATCCATACGCTTAAACAGGGCGGTTTAGATCAAAACAAAGCTGGAGTCAATACAGCTAAAACATTTACTTGGGACAACTCAACAAACCACATATTATCACATGTTTGACTTTCTATTCAAAAAAAATACACCAGAACCAAAAATAACTGAAGAACCACAAGAACAAAAAATTGATAATGTTCTTGCATCTATTACATATCATATTTTAGATGATGAGCATGGCACACCAATGATAGATATTGGTTTAAATGACTATGATTCAAAATCTATCCAAGCACTATGCAAAATACTTGATATACTAAGTCAAGATGCCAGCTATCTAGAAACCATAGAAATGGTAAAAAATGGCTTTATTAGAGAAGGCCAAGAAGAAGCACTAATAAAAATTTTCACACACATTAGCGAACAGGCTGGAAAAAAAATAATACGCAGTAGTAAGGAGAGTATGAAGGACGAACCTTGTATTAAGCCTTCCGATATGCTAAGATAGCAAAGGAGTCTGCTGTGAAGAAAAAACTGAAGATTGGCTGGCAAAAGTACGAAGATCTTATAGAGCAACAGATATCATCCCCACTAATAGGCACATTAATGGAAAACATTATGAGCCAAATGATGGATGCTATTCCAACAGATGAAAGTAAAAATGAAGATGAAGACGAAGATGCAGTTCTTCAAGTTCCAATGCCAGCACCCATGATGATACCCATGTCTCAACAGTTAATAGAGGATATCTCAATGTTATCCAATTATGACTGCTGGATTGGTCATACTAATTTTGACATCACTAATAGAATCAAAGAAACCCTTAATTCAATTGATGGTGTTGAAATACTAAAAATCTGTAGCAGATATAGGTTTTTTATAGGTATTGGTCAAATGTTTAATTTTGCAGAAGTAAGGAAAAGTATTGAAAACGAACTAATTAGTAAAAAGGAAACCCAAAATGATAGAGGAAAAGATTGATGTTAAGATTGAAAAGGCTCTACAGAACAAAGACATAACTAATATTATGCACAAGGCGGCTAAGAGGTTTAGAAACCAATTAGACAAAGACACAATATATACTTGCCAAATCAATGCTTTGTGGAAGGCTTTTCTCAATTTTAAGCCAGAAAAGAATACTAAATTCACAACCTATTTGTTCAATGGGGTGTTTATTGAGTGCCTAAAAGAGATCAAATTTAAGAATAAGTCAAACAGGTGCAAGCACAAGCTACATGATAATATTGCTGAAAATAATGAGCGATATTTGATGGTAGATATTCTTGATGAAATCACCAACGAAGAAGATAGACAGTTGCTCTTAGATAAAATCAGCAATATGACTATTCAGGAAATGGCAAATAAAAGGAATATTAGTAGAGAAACCGTAAGGAAGAAGCTAAAAAAGTTGATCAAAAACTTCCAGCGAAAATTCCTTTAAAGTGTATAATTTATTAGGACTAGGACTTTTTACAGGATTCGGACTAACCATTTCAAATTAATTACGGAGAATATACAATGGCAAGTACAACTGTAAAAGGTACTGGTAAGAAAAACAACGGTGGAACAATAGTCAATGCTGGCAATGTAGGCTCCAACAGTCCCGTTACAAGCGTAATCGGTTTAAATGAACTTCACGCCAATGCAGACTATGGTTCTAAAGTCGTAGCTAACGACGGTACTGGTGGCTCCACAAGCGATCCTTGGGGCGTTACTAAAGCTCTTTCAAGTGGCACTTTGGCCTATTTTCCAAACGCTGCTGCTGGCGAAAGAAACTTTATTGTGAAGTGCGCTGGCGACAGTGCAGCTAAGATTAACAATATAGCAACAGATATGCTCAACGTTCCCGGCGCTGAGTATGATGGTGTTAATCGTTCTTCTATTCATAAGCTAGTTAAGACTCGTAGACTTGGCTCTTACGCCGATACTTCGATTAATATTATGGCAAGACCATCAACCCAAGTTGTTCCCGGCAGAACAAAGGGTACTGGTGCTGGTAGTGCAAGCAATTTCGTTCAGATTGACGGCTCAACAGCCGCATCAGACGATGCCGCAACAACAACTAGATCAGTTCCCGGCGAGCTTACTTATATGTTTGGAGCAATTAAGCCACTTAATGTTGCTTACAAGGCTAAAGATAGCTACGAAGCTTAATTTTGTTAATTAGCACTTATTTGGGATAGACGCTCTATTCGGGGCGTCTATCTTCAAATATCACAAGGAGTCAAGAATGCTAGATCACTTGCTAAAAGTAGATCCAGAATTGCTAACGTTTCTTGTCAGTATTTTAGGTGCTGTTGGAACATTTCTAAGCTTATTGTGGGTCAAGCTAGTCAAGCCAGTTATTAAAGTGGTACATACGCACGAACAAGTCGTGCATTCTATGGATGTTATTCGTAAAGAATTAACAACTAATGGTGGCAATAGCATAAAAGATGCCATTATTGATTTACGAACCACATGTCATAGGATGGAAACACGCCAAAAGGTAATAGAACAACGAACAAAAGCATCTTTACATTATAGTCAAGCCGCCCTATTTGAAACAGACAACGAGGGGCGTTTAGTATGGAGTAATGTTAACTTTTGTGAGTTTATGAAAGATATATCCTCAAATTTAGAGGGTTATGATTGGTTGAATTGTATAGACGAAGAAGACAGAGAAGACCTTTTACAAGAATTCAAATCTTGCCTACATCTTAATCGCAAATTCGTCAGAATAACAAAAATGCAAAATGGTATGGTGATAAGGATGACAGGATATCCATATAGGATAAATGAAGAAAAGCAAGATGGGTTTTTAGTTAGCGTTTCAGAACAAAAAGAGGTATAACTATGTCAGCCAATTATTCGTTAGATAAGAAAGATGTTATTAATTTAACAAAGAATGCAGTTTTAGTTGGTTTAGCCGCTATTCTTACCTACGTTGGTGAAAATTTAGCTTCACTAGATTTAGGTGCTAATGGTGTGTTGTTAGTTCCTGTCGTAACCATTGTTATCGACAGTGTAGTTAAGTGGGCAAAAGGCAACGTAAAACAGGAAGTAATGTAATGTTTAAAACACCAAATGAGCTATTAAAAGCTTATAAAGATGGATTTAATGGCTCTTGGTGCGATCCAGAGGATGTGGCAAAACTCTTAGGGGAATTGCCACATCCATTATTTGGAGCCGCAGCATATGGGCTATTTGGTACTGGCGAGGGCAAAGTTGCTCTTCCATTCAAAAATTTGTTAAAATTTGATCCAACTTTTGGACCATCAGAAAGACAGGTTCAGGGGGATTGTGTTTCCCATGCAACACGCAATAGCGTAGACGTTACACGTAGTTGCGAAATAGTCGGTGGTCAGCGAGAAGACTTTGTTGCCCGTGGAGCAACGGAAGCAATTTATGGCTCTCGCGGACATGGTGGTGAAGGTATGAGTTGCTCTGGTGCCGCTAGGTTTGTGCATCAAACTGGAGGTATTTTACTACGTAAGCAGTACAATAAGTACGATTTATCAGAATATAGTGCGGTTGGTGGGTCTTGGGGTAGAGGTGGAGTTCCAGATGATTTAGTAAAAGAGGCTGTAAAACACCAAGTTAAAACTATCAGCTTAATTAATACTGTGGCTCAAGCTAGAGATGCTTTAGCTAATGGTTATGCTATTAGTGTGTGTAGTAATGCTGGATTTAGTTCTCGTAGAGACAAATATGGCATTGCAAAAAGGAGCGGATCTTGGGGTCATGCGATGGCTTGGGTGGGAATGGACGATTCTCACGAAGTACATAATGAAACACTATTTTTGGTCCAAAATTCTTGGGGAGTCTGGAATGGCGGTGAAAAACGTCTTGACCAACCAGATGGGAGTTTTTGGATTAGACAAAGCGATGCTGAAGATATGCTCTCGCAAAATGGTTCATGGGTATTTAGTGATGTAGATGGATTTCCACCACGAAAGGTTGATTGGACCATTGACGAGGTATTTTAAGTGGCGTCACATTATCAGAGTATGTTATTAAGAAGAGGCGAGCTAGCAGAACTAGACGCCTCTAACCCTATTCTGGCTTCTGGTGAGCCAGCATTTGCTGTAGATACAAACACATTAAAAATTGGCAATGGTTCAGACGCATGGCAAGATTTAGATAAATTTCTCACAAGCAGAGATGTTAAAAAATCTATAGCCAACGTAACAATCCCAAGCGTTGCTATAAATCAATCTGTTAAATTAATTGTTGATTTTGATGGTGTTAATCTAAATGATAAGTATGCCGTTTTCGTTTCTCCAGACCAAGAATTACCTGACGGTTTAGTTATTGCTTATGCGTTTGTTAGTGGGACAAATGAAGTATCTATTCAAATAAGAAATACTTCTATAGACCATGTTGATGGTGGACCCGATGATAATTCTGGAGATGCCCAAGTATCCTCTGTGCTTAATGATGTAAAACTATACATTATTGCTCACCTAATAGAGTCAACCACTACAACTACAACCACTACAACAACTCTTCCACCAGTATCAAATTCAGTCTTTGGTTTTGGCTATAATGAGTTTGGTCAATTGGGAACTAATGATACACAAGGTCGCAATGAACCATATCAAATTGCTGGCAACCATACTTGGAAAACATTATCTGCTGGATATTACCATAGTCTAGGTGTTGATATTAATGATGAATTATATTCTTTTGGATATAACTACTATGGTCAATTAGGTCTTGGTAATTCTGGTGCAAGCACAAATAGAAAAATACCAACTAAAGTATCGAACAATTATATAGAAAATCATGTATACAGTTCTGGAGCAAAGTGGACAAAAGTTTCTGCTGGCGCATATCATTCTTTAGCGATAGATTCTGGCAACAAACTCTTTGCTTTTGGTTCTAATGCTTATGGCAGCTTGGGTCTTGGTGATTTAGGTTTTAGAATTCACCCAATTATGGTTGGTAGTAATTTTAACTATCTGCCACTAGCTAGCGGAACTCCAGAAGAAATTTCAATTATAGAAGGTATGTATACTTTCTCTGGAATTAAACAAGATTATACTGGACCAATAAAATACTTATTACCAAGCGGCGAATACATTATCAGTGGCGTAACAGTAGACTATCCGATAGCCATTTTGAATGCCGGTAAAACAAATTTAATATCTTATTCTGGTGAGAGTTTTGCTGGATCATCAATCCTAGCTGGCACAACAGCCGATGGTATGTATAACTTTTACTATGGAAATGTATATGTCAAAGTGAGTGGAAACTATGATAAAGTAAGTTTACACACTATATCTGATGGATATATGGGTGGTGAGAATTTGTTCTATTACTCAGATCCAGATACTGGCTGGCAAGATGTATCTGCTGGTAATTATCATTCGCTAGCTATTAAGAATGGAAAACTGTACTCTTTTGGGCATAATACATTTGGTCAGCTAGGAAATAACAGTAATCAACAGAGTTTGTTGCCAGTACGAATTGGAAGTAAATCAGATTGGGTCAAAGTTAGTGCTGGAAATTACCATTCATTAGCTATTGATAGTTCTGGTTCTTTATGGTCATTTGGCGCTAATAATTATGGACAACTTGGACTTGGTGATAATAAAAATCGCAACAATCCAACAAAAGTTAGTGGAGTATGGCAAGCTTTCGAAGATTTTACTTTCAACAATTTATCAAATGCCAGCCTTGTAGGATTTGATGATGAAAAATTTGTTTTCAACTATTCAGACAACAAACAATACAATTACGAGGATAGATATTTGCTATCTAATGGGTCATATGTTATTAGTGGAGTACCGAGCGGGTTAGCAATAGCAGTTTTAAATGACGGAAAACAAAACTTTATTAGTTATTCTGGCGTAAATTATCGTGGATCTAAAACAATAACTGGCACAACAAACAATGGAACATACAATTTTTATTGGGGTGACGTTACAGTAAATGTCAGTGGAGATTTTGAAAAAGTAAGTACATATACTTACAATAGTGGATACATGGGTGGAGAAGATATATTCTACTACAATAGAACATTAAACTCTTGGAATGATATATCTGCCGGTGTAGATTATTCAGTAGCTCTTGATTCAAGCAATCAATTGTGGGCATTTGGCAAAAACGATCACGGCCAATTAGGACTAAATGACGATGTTCCACGTAGATTACCAGCAAAATTACCATTATCAAACTGGCGAAGCGTAGACGCTGGAGCTAATCATGTTCTAGTTGTAAATTCTAATAAAGAATTGTGGGGGTTTGGAAGTAATAACTATGGGCAGCTAGGGCTTGGTGATTTGTCTGATAGATATGAACCAACAAAAGTAAATAGTGAAATACGTTGGGCTACACCGATTGCTGGTGGTAATCATTCTTTAGTTACGGTTTTCTCATACTACCCATCATCTCCAACAAATATTGTAGTTAAGAATGGCTCACAAGCTTCAGCGGCTGGATCAAGAGAAATAGAAGTATCTTGGACTCTTGACACATCTGAAGAAGAAGGCATTCTAAACTATATCATAGAATACTCTACTAACGGTGGCTCAACTTGGAATACAGTAACAAAACCTATATCTATTAATAAATCATACGTTGTTAAAGATCTAGTTAATACTACTACTAATTATATCTTCAAGGTGGCTGCTGTTAATTACTTTGGTCGGGGTGCATTTAGTGCTAATAGTAGCTCAATTTCGCCATCAGAAGTAATTGATAGCGATTTCTGTGATGTTGTGTTTATGTCGCACCTTGATGGAAATAATAACTCCACAACATTTACTGATTTATCAAAATATGATTGGACTCCAACCATAGAAGGATCTGTCAAAGTATCTACTAATGAAAGCAGATTTGGTGGAGCTAGTGCAGTATTTGATGGTGTTGCCGGATTAACATTTGGCAGCGGTGTTGAATTTAACATGGGCGGCAATTTAACCGTAGAATGCTTCTTTAGGCCAACATCATATGCTTTCACCAATCCACAAGCTTTATTGCATGGCGACAAATTCTTATCACTAGATAATGAAGAAAATGGATGGGGCATATATTCAGATCAAGGAGTTATTAGTGTTCAGCACAAGGTTGGTGCTAGCTCTGTAGAAATATTAAGATCTAATATTACGCTACCATTAAATACTTGGAGTCACGTTGCTTGGGTCAGAAATGGCCTTACAAACTCCTTATATATTAATGGAACAAAACGTGCGCCAGATTCTATATCTTCAAGTCCAGCCCCAACTTATCATGACACCAAGCTAGACATTGGTACAAGAATTAGTACGGGCAGTCTAGATCATAGAAATATTTATGGATATATAGACGAGGTTAGAGTAAGCAAGGTGGCTAGATACACCACCTCCACAAATGATAACGTACCAACCAGATCATTTGGTGTAAATACTTGTACGTAACACCTAAATAAGAGGAACTTTAAATGCCTGCAAATCCAAAATATCCAAAAATACAATTTAGACGAGCTACAGAAGCTGAATTTATGTCAGCAGGAACAGTTTTAGCATCTGGTGAACCCGGATGGGCTACAGATTCTAAAGTACTAAAAGTTGGAAATGGTACATCAACTTGGGCATCATTGAGTGGCGTTGGGAGTGCTGGTGGAACCACAGCAAATATGGTACTAAGTACAACAACTGGCATAGCTGGGGCTTCTGGTATTACAAATATTGTACAGATTAGCCAAACTAATTTTAATGCCCTTGGTTCATACAGTCCAAACACCGCATATCTCATTGTAGGTTAATATGCCAATCAAATTTGGAAATGTTGGCATTAGTGGCATAGTTTGCACTAATGCTAGCTCAACTCTGGCTGACGTTTCTGGCGTTGCTATTACAAATAGCTCTGGGCAGCTTGTCGGTATAATAAGCTTACCAAGAAACTTTACAAAGCTAAAGTCAGAAGGTTCTAGAATTGTTGGTTTTAATATTGCTGGTATTAGAGATGATTTACTGGTACCATTTACCAAAAGCACATCTGGCGAAGATCTAACATTTAATAGATCAGATATTATTGATTTTGTCTCTTACGAACCAGACGGATTGGTTATTGAGAGCAACGAATATTCAATAGATTTAGATTCTAATGAGCCAGTTAACTTCAAGTTTTACTATCCGTTTAATCAAGCAAAGTTCACTCCAGATAAAACATTAATCGCTTCTAATATTTCTTCGTTGTTATATTTCTTACAACAACAAGATGCAGATGCATCCTCTACAATACAAAATGCTTTCAACTTCAACATAAATGACTTTATTAGCCCAAGCGGCGACGATATCTCTATAGCATCTGGATCAGTAACTCAGGCTATAGAAGCTAGTAAAAGAATTTCCGTCCTTGTTCAAGCTACAACCTCTTCAGTTCAGGGCGTTAGCGAGCTAGACTGTTTTCAAGCTTTGGCAACCAATGTGGCATCAGAAACAACGGCTAGGTCTGGTGTTCAAACATTCTTTGAAGAAAAATCATCTGGTATTATTCTTGCAACTATAGCTAGTGCATCTGGCTTGGCTAGTATAGAAGAATTACCACAAGAAGTTATTACTCAAACTATTAATCTTGCAGACAACATTAACTACATCTCTAACAAAGATATTGAAAACTATGATAGAGGAAATGAAATTTCTTCGCTAGTTTTATTGCAAAATTTATTACAACAAGGTATTGATCTCAAACAAACAAATACAACGGTAG
>Ga0209400_1000684_pt1 | contig 29284 bp, 35 predicted proteins | sample M_130807_EF_Meta_FD_187313 | JGI IMG/M metagenome (GOLD analysis project Ga0209400, IMG submission 187313) | Freshwater microbial communities from Lake Montjoie, Canada to study carbon cycling - M_130807_EF_MetaG (SPAdes) (version 2) | ecosystem: Environmental > Aquatic > Freshwater > Lake... | reverse complement strand
AAATAAACTAGAAACCAACCCATCTAATGACCTATCTAAACCCTTCTCACCAAACGCAAACATTGTTGTGCGTGTATTAGTAACCAAATTTACTTTATGCACAACCACCGTGACTGCATCTAAATCCTTTTGCAGTGTCTCAGCCACTGGGATCATTGCATCACGCTCTTTGAGCTGTGGTAGCTTCTCGCTAGACATAATGGCGTTAAGAATGACTTGCCTGCTATCAAATGCAAAATACCCAAGACCAAATAGCGTGACCAGTATCACGACCTCTAGCAACTTAAATGGCGAATCTACCCATTTAATTAAGTCGATGGCCTTGTCTACCATATTTGATTGAGTTTTAACCTCAGACCTGACCACTGGCTTACGTGGTGGGCGCTTAGTCTTAGGTTTAGCAATAGTCATCTAATCACCAATTTAAGCAACAATAAAATGATGGCAGCAGCAGAGCCAATGTAAATGTGCTCGATGCGCTTGAGCCTGGCATTCACGCCGCGCATTTCTTTCTCAATACTCTCGTATCGAACAGCGCAAACATCAATATGCCCATCAACCTTAGCCTCGACCTGCGCTATTGTTGCCATTAGTCTGTGCCGCCTGCTTTATCAGTCTGCTCTACTTCTTTAACCTGTGGCGCAGCTTGTGACTGTATTTTAGCAATCAAAGCCTGAACCTGAACAAATGGCATTTGCCCTAATGCACCAAGAACACCATTAACCTCTGCCAAATCTAATTCTAATTTAATCATAAATTCCTCAAATTAAGAAAGGTAAAATAACAGTAACGCCACCTGCTGTGGTAGCCACAAAGTCCATAAACTCAACCCCATGCGGTGGTGGCAGACCTTGTTTTGCCGCTTTGTAATTAGCCAACCAGTCGGTAAACTCTTTTAATGCGGCAACTGCGGCGCACACGCCTAAAGATAACCAGACAATGTGTGTTAAGCACATTATACCGCTACAAATTAAAGAGCCATAGAAGTAGTGGCCTAGTTTATCTGGTGGGATTGTTGGCAGATTAGGTAGGTTCATTTGGATTCCAATGCTGTTATTTTTAAATTAAGTTCTTTAATTGCATTAATTAAATACCAAGTTAAATTAGTGGTATCAACTGACAAAATACCAGTAGATTCTTCTTTAACACAATCAGGCAATATTTGCTGTAATTCTTGAGCTATTGCGCCCAATTGAATACCTTTAATATTAATTGCTTGAGTCTCTGAAAAATCTGTAATTTCTTCTGGCAAACGATACTCAAAATTACGCACTTGAATTTGAGATATTGCATTTAATCCAATTGTGTTATCAACAATGTTCTTTTTAAGTCTTTGGTCAGACGTAATAGACCATGCGGCAGAGTTATTGCCTTGATAAACACCACCACTGTTTGGGTTGATAAACCCTGTGCTTGAGCCTTTACCTGTTGTGCCATTAGTACCTAAAATAATTTCACTAGTATCTGAAGTAGCCGCCGCAGTTGAAGATGGGCCAATAAATACGCAATTATTGCCAAATCCTGCATTACCTGCGTAACCGCCAATCATTACAGCATTGCTTCCTGTAGCACTTTGACCCGCAGAATTACCAATAACAACATTGTTCGTTCCAGCACTAGCATTATTAGAAGCATTTGTGCCAATTGCAATAGATGAACTAGCACCAGTTGCTAATTGTAATGCTGATGGCCCTATACCAATAATATCGTTTTGAGTGGTATTTGCGTAAACTGCATTTGAGCCGATTGCGATAGATGTGCCGCTAGTGGTTGAATATGCAGCTCTATAACCAACTGCAACAACTGTTCCATTTTGTGTTGTATAACCTGCTTGATAACCAATGGCAACATTGCTTGCACCGCTTGTAATGCCTTGCAATGCGCTTACACCAAACGCCGTATTTGTAGACACAGCACCCGCACCACGCCCGACTGTTAGACCGTATACCGTTAAGTCAGTGCCAGAGTAAAGTAGGTTGGCGGAGTCAGTCAGCAATCCAGACGCGCCAGCAAAAGTCACGCGCCCACTTGTTAGTCCTGCGTTTGTAATAGATGTTGATGCGTTTATAGTAGTAAACGAACCCGCTAATGGTGTAGAAGTTCCTATAATTACGTTGTTAATTTGATTGCCACCACCTGCTACTGTGCCACTTAATGTAAACGCACCAATAGTATTGGCAGTTAATGTTGTTCCATTAAATGTAAGATTGGCTGAGTCAACTAAAAGACCTGCTGTAGAAGCGTATGGAACACGCCCAGATGTCAACGCAGAATTAGTTAATGTGCTAACAGTCGCAGCTCGACCATAGCTTAACGCATCGCCTGTAGTAGTTGCTGCGGCAATGCCGGTAACCTTAAACCCGCCCATAGGAATATTAGCAGTCGGTGTCGTTTGCCCGTCTTTAGTGAGCGCAGTAGTAAGACCAGTTGCAAGATCAGCAGTCAATGCGTTAAATGCAGTCGAGCTGATTACTGTGCCAGTGACTACTGGTTGACCTGCTGTGTTAATGTTGAATACGCCGCTTCCATTGTATGACATAATAGATTCCTTTATTTACGATACTGTTGCATGATGCTGTTAGTAGGTGCGCCAACATTAGGTATTGATAGCAATTTTGCGACTTTTTCGCGCAATGCTGCTTGCGCTTGATCTCTTGCTGGTGTTCCTATATCTCTACCAGATAATGCTTTTCTAATCAATTCCTCATTAGCAGATGTTGTAATTTCAGCTTGAATTGGTTTAGTCATTAAATTAATACCAGGCACTTTATTACCTAAACTCAATAAATCAGCCAATAATTGTGGCGCAGTATTAGACCTGCTTGGCGCAGCAAATGGTGGTTCTGCTGTCATTGCCAATACGCCACGTTTTAACGTGTTTATTTGAGTCAATTCATCTGCATTAAACAATTCACTTAATCTATCTTTACCAATTGAGTCTAGTGCTTTTTTAAATTGTATACCGTTAAACTCTTTATCGCCATTGGATGTGGCTTTATTGTATGCCCATTTAAATGTTTCAGATTTTAAATTACTCCAAGCGTCAGCGCCTTCCGGAGATTTATCTAATGATGTTTTTAATGCTTTAATATCTCTAACATCGCCATTTAAAACATATTTATTAAAAAATTTATCAGGTGCAACATCGGCAATAGCAGCAGACACGCCTAACCCTGTTTCTTGTGCATCAAATCGTGCTTTTGCTGCTTTTCTTGCATTCAATAAAGCCTTAGTTGCGCCTTCTTCTGGAATATCTAATATTGATTCAGTTAATGCTTTTTTAATTAAACTCAATGAAAGACCGCCAGCAGTGCCAGGTCCAGTTGCCCCTATATTTACATTATTTATTAATTTATTAAAATTTTCAGCTTCTTGTAAAGTAAATAATTTAGTTTGTTTTCCGCCCAAAAGACCAAAATCATTTAATCTTTTTATAACAGCCGGTGGAATTTGAGTAATTTCATGTTCTTCAAGAATTTTGCCAGCAGCTTCAGCTAATTTAGTGGGTGGCACTGTTATATTAATTGCATTGTGAGATTTATATACATCATATAAATTATTCACAATTTCTTTATATTCTTGATCTTGTTTTTGTATTGATTGTATAACAGCTTCAGATGCCTGATATGGTGTTTCTGTTCTCTTAGCTGGTGGTAATCCAGTAATTTGAGAAATTAATTTATCTGCAAAATTCTTTGCAGCAGTATCTTGTTGTATATATCTTTCAGTCAATGGAGTAGAGCCGCCTCTTTGTGCGTCTCTTGAGCTAACCTCATATTTTTGCAGATTTCTTTCAGTTGTCCATTGAGCTGGATTACGAGTAACTTGTGCGCTAGTAGCTGATCCTTCACCTGCAATTGACTCAATATCTGCTTTTCTCATTAATGCAGCAGGATCAAGTTTGCCGGTAACAACTAGCTGAGTTTTAGCATCATCCAATAGAGATTTTTGCATCGAGCTGCTAAGATTATTAAAATCAAAACCACGATCTTGCAACATCAATTTAACATCTGTTTTAATATTAATATCTGGCGTTAAATCTACTTTAAATTGCCTTAAAGCATCCGCTAAAGTATTTTTAGTGCCTTGCATTAAATGCGTAGCACCTGCGGCAGCATACGGTATAGCGGCATTTACTACACCACCACCGGCAGCGCCAGTGGCTGCTCTTATCAAACTAGATTCGTTTGTGTTCTCAGGATTAAAATTAGCATAACCACTAAGACCACCGGCAGCAGCACCAGACATAGCTCTTGACACTAAACCTACAGCTCTTGTCTGCGGCACTAATGAAGCAGGAGTTGCTATATTTCCAAGCAATCTAGCGTAATCAAAACCTGGTCCTTCAGGTTCTTTACCTACGTCTGCCAATGTCTTTTGTGATGCAGGAATGGTAGGCACAGCAGCTTGCCTAGCTTTTTCATAATTAGCTATTTCCTGATTAACTTGATCTGTATACGCTTTTGCTTCTTCGGGATTTTTAATGTTTAAATACTTTTGTTTAACGCCTTGATAAAAATCCATCATACCGCGACCAACACCAGCACCAAACGATGGCGGTTCTACTTTAGGAATATCTGTTGGCATAATTCTCATGCCGCCTGCTTGCGGCGCAGCAGCCGCTTGAGGCGCATTTCTTGACTCACCCGCAATAAGTGCTTGTAACTCAGGAATGCTTAACTTTTCATAGTCAATATTTGTTTCAGCCATTATTTAGCCCCTGATAACAATTTGTTGGCCAATGCCTGCATTGCAGCCAATTTTCCTGGTGGGAATATTGGATTATTTTTGCTGTATTCTCTAATTAGTTTTTGAAATCCTGCATCTAATTGACCATTTTTATCAATATAATCGCCTGCCATTTCAGATATTAATCTATCTCTAGCAACCTTTTCTTTTGATATTTGAATCATCAACATGCGGCCTTCTTTACTTTGCGCTAATTGAGGAACCATACTTTGCAATAGCTTTGTTTCACCTAATGCCATAGCACCAGGCATTAAATTAGTGCCGCCTTCATTTTTAGCTTGCAATGCCAATTGCGTAGTGATTCCTTTAATAGCTTCTTCAGCAGGTAGCCCTTTAGTTGCAAATCCCAAAGAATCTCCAATACTTTTTAATCCGCTAATATTTTCAGCCAAAGCGCCAGATGCAACATTAGGATTAACCGCTAATTGTTCAACTAATGTTAAATTAGATAAAGTTGAATTAGCTCTTGCAAATTGATCTTGCAATGTTTTTTCTTGTTCTGCAAAGTTTCTTGATCTAAGTATATTACCTTCTTCTGTAGCTTTAGATGGCGCACCAAATCCAGATACCATGCTCTTTGTGGTAATTGGTTGACCTGTAGTGCTTTGTGTCGGTGGCACTGTTATTGAAAATGGTTGATTAGGATTTTTCATTTGCAATGCTTGAGCTAATTGTATAGCTTTTGCATCAGTAGGCGCAGTTTGTGTATTAACAGCATCAGGCATTACGCGCTGTTGCGGAATTGTTTGCTGTGCTGGCGGTGGCTGAATTTGTGGTTGCACAGATGGTTGATTAGGATTTCTCCCAGTTAATAATTGAGTAGCTTGGTTTTGTGTCATCTGACGAGTAGTGCCGTCAGGCATTTTAAGCTCTACTATTTTATTGCCTTCTTTAATATCATATTCACCTTGAGTTAATTGATTTTGAGCATTAACAGCACCAGGTATATTGCTAATAGTATTTGTATCCTTATTATATACTTGCCCAGTGCCTACATTTGGGTAAAATTCTGGCGGTTGATCGCCTCTTAATAAAGTTGATCCGCCACGAACTTGTATTGGTTTATTTGCTTCAGTATGTCCAGATTGAATTAATTTTTGCACTTCATTTTCATCAGCAAACATTAATGCTAATTTCCATGCCATTGGAGACACGCCTGGCGGCGGATTAGTTGCACTAACTTTTGATGTAGGTGCAGGCATTGGTTGGCCGCCAGCAGTAGGCATATTGCTTTGTGATTGAACTGCTGCATTTGGCATAGCAGGTGCAGCAGTTGGCGCATTTTCTGGGATAAGCGCATTTGCTAATCTTCTAGCTTTAATATCTTGTTGCAATGAAGCTAAACCCAATGCTCTAGTTGCCGGATGTTTTAAATATTCTTGAGCTGCTGCATAATCATCACCTTTAACAGCAGGTATTGTTTTGTCTGTTGTAAATGGCATTTTTTGTTCGGTCATTAATTCTGGCGCAATAGGGCCAGTGCTAACGGTAGTTTCTGGCTTACCTATAGCAAGATCAGATGCCTTTGAAAGAGTGCTCATTAAATCAGTATTGTATTTTTCACCCAATGCTTTCTGTTCTTCCAAAGCAGCAGCCTGGCCTCTACCGCCCATATACGCTTGCAACATCTTAGCCAATCCTTGATATGGACTAATACGTGCCTCGATGCCGTTATAGCTGAATTTCTCAATAGGCTGTAATGCTTGAGCTTGCATAATCTCAGCCATTTTCTGACGGCGAGCAATATCAGCAGCTTGAGCTGCATACGGGTCTTGCACATTAAAATTATATTCTGCCATAATAATTCCTTACGATTCAGGCACAAATGGTGTATATTGCTGCCCCATTTCAACTACTGGTGCGCCTGTCTTTTTCTTTTTAGACATTGCGCTAAAATCAGGCATTTGAAAACTGCCAGAACTAGGCATTTGCAAATTTTGCTCTGGCAATATAGTTTGCTGTTGCAGCATTGCCGCTAATTGTTGCCGCCTAGCAGCTTGTTGTGGTGTCTCTGGCATTGAATTATAAAATTCGTTCATAGCAATTTCCCATAATTAACCATCTTGTAACCGCTTGGATGTTCTAATACTGCGTCTGGCATTACTTTTTCAACTTCATCTGCCATTACACCGCGCTGTCTTTCACCAAATATATCGTATTCATATACGCCTATGCCCAATGGATGATCGCCAACTCTGACAATATTAGATTTTAATCTACGATCTGACATTCCTATTAAAGCGCCAAAACCACCGGCAGCCCCAGCAGCACCTAAACCTGCACCGGCAAGACCAAATAACCCAGATGTGGCAGCATTAGCAGCAGATTGTTGTATTCCATAATTCTGCATAGCATTCTGACCTGCCGCTTGAGCGCCTGCAAATATAGGTGCAGGTGCAATACTTTGCCCTTGATACCCTTGAAATTGCGGCATTTGAATTTGCGAGCCAGACATTAATGCAGTAATTTCATTTAATGGTTGATTACGTAGCGCCAATTGTTGAGCAAGCGCTTGCTGCTGTGCAGTATTGCCAAACTGTGCACCGCCCAATGCTTGATTATATTGCTGCAATTGTGCCGCATTTTGCGCTTGTTGTTGCGCCAATGCTGCCTGCTGATTTTGCGATATAGCTTGATTGCCTAATTGTGTGAATGTTACGCCTTGACCAAATAATTGTTGCTGGCGAGCCATATCAGCTTGCTGCTGTGCAAGTGCAGCCTGTTGATTCTGCAATACTGTTTGATTCTGCAAACCTGCAACACCCATTAATTGATTGTATTGCTGTTGCGCTGCTTGATTTTGTGCTTGCTGTGCGCTTAATCCTTGCCCAAAATTCTGTGCAACTGCGGCATTTCTTGTTGCATTTGCAGTTTGACCTTGACCAAAATTCTGCCCAATTGCGGCATTCTGCAATTGCTGCTGAGTAACACCTTGTCCAAAATTCTGTCCAATAGCTTGATTTTGCAGTTGTTGAGCATTCATGCCTTGCCCAAAGTTTTGTTGAATTGCTTGATTACCAAGTTGTTGTGCAGTAACGCCCTGTCCAAAGTTTTGACCAATAGCTTGATTAGCCATCTGTTGAGCAGTTTGTCCTTGTCCAAAATTCTGTGCAACTGCGGCATTCCTTGCTGCATTTGCAGTTTGACCTTGACCAAAATTTTGCCCAATTGCGGCATTTTGCAATTGTTGCTGAGTTACGCCTTGTCCAAAATTCTGACTAATTGCTTGATTTCCTAATTGTTGAGCATTCATGCCTTGCCCAAAATTCTGAGCAATTGCTTGATTGCCTAATTGCTGAGAAGTTACACCCTGCCCAAAGTTTTGACCAACTGCCGCATTTTGTAATTGCTGTGCATTCATTCCTTGACCAAAATTTTGGGATATTGCTTGATTTCCTAATTGCTGTGCAGTAACACCTTGACCAAAGTTTTGTCCTATTGCTTGGTTAGCCATTTGCTGAGAAGATTGTGCTTGTCCATAATTCTGACCGATAGCTTGATTTGCTAATTGTTGTGTACTTAATCCTTGACCAAAGTTTTGTGCAATTGCTTGATTACCTAACTGTTGAGCAGTAACACCTTGTCCAAAGTTTTGCCCTAATGCTTGGTTTTGAAGTTGTTGTGCAGTAACGCCCTGTCCAAAATTCTGACTAATTGCTTGATTTCCTAATTGTTGAGCGCTCATCCCTTGACCAAAATTCTGGGCAATCGCTTGATTTGCTAATTGCTGTTGAGATTGTCCTTGACCAAAATTCTGTGCGATAGCCTGATTGCCAAGTTGTTGTGCAGTAACGCCTTGCCCAAAGTTTTGACCGATAGCTTGATTAGCCATTTGCTGGGCAGCTTGTCCTTGCCCAAAGTTTTGTTGAATTGCTTGATTGCCAGCTTGTTGATTTTGCAAATTGGCATTGAATTGAGCCAATTGCGTAGCATTATTAACTTGATTTCTTTGAAATTGCTGACCAAATGCTTGATTTTGAGCAGCATTTTGAGCTTGTTGTGCTGTAATCCCTTGCCCAAAGTTTTGTGCCACAGCAGCATTACGCATTTGTTGAGCAGATTGCCCTTGACCAAAGTTTTGAGCCACAGCCTGATTGCCAAACTGACCAGATGATAATGCTTGACCATAACCTTGAGCATTAGCACTCATATCTAAATTAAGACCTTGCAGTGCAGCTTGAGCAAAAAGATCATTACCACGCTGGTTTTCTTCGAGCATAGCAGTTTGATACGCTTGAGTGCCTGGCACTAAACCTTGATTAGCTAATCTCTGCCGCGTAGCTTCTTGTGAGCGCTCAATCTGTGGCGCTAGACGCGACAATATAGCTTGCTGACCGGTCGTTCCTGCATTTACTGGCATAGCTGCAATATTGGCAGTATTAAGCGCACCTTGCGCTAAACCGTATTGCCCTGCTCGCGGGCCGCCACCGGCTTGACCGTATTGATTAGATTGTGGGCCGTAATTAATATCACCTGCATTTGGATTAAATCCTTGCAGATTTGCCGCTTGTACACCACCTTGAGCTGTGCCGTATTGACCCGCTTGTGGGCCACCGCCTGCTTGACCATAGGCATCAGGATTTATATTACTTGCTAAACCGTATAAACCAGCTTGCGGACCAGAACCTGCTTGTCCATATGTATTAGCATTAATACCTCCAGCTTGTCCATACGCATTTGCATTTATGCCGCCTGCTTGACCATACGCGCCCGCATTAATTCCACCAGCTTGACCGTAAGCATTTTCATTGATACTGCCAGCTTGCCCATAAGCATTAGGATTTACACTGCTAGCTTGTCCGTAAGCACCCGCATTAATTCCACCAGCTTGCCCATAAGTATCTGCATTAATCCCACCGGCTTGACCATAAGCATTAGGACTAACCCCACCAGCTTGGCCATAGGCATTAGCATTAACGCCACCTGCTAAACCATACATTCCTGCTTGTGGGCCGCCACCGGCATATCCATATTGACTGCCCTGTGGACCGCCTCTAGCCATGCCATATTGACCTGCCTGTGGACCACCGGCTGCTTGCCCATAATCGCCTGCATTGATTCCCCCAGCTTGGCCATAAGAATTAGCATTAACACTACCTGCTAAACCATATAAACCTGCTTGTGGACCGCCACCGGCCTGACCATATTGCCCTGCCTGTGGGCCGCCTCTAGCCATGCCATATTGCCCTGCCTGTGGACCATAATTCACGCCTTGAGCATTTACGCCAGCATTAGCTTGACCATAACTGCTTAGATTAGGAGTCTCTGACAATTGCCCTGCTTGCGGACCACCGCCTGCTTGACCGTATTGGCTTAAATCCGGTGTTTGTGCAACTTGGCCATAATTACCTAATGAAGTTTGAATTTGAGGCAGCCCATTACCGGCATATTGAATACCTAACCCATTACCAATAGGGTTATTTTGAGCCATAATTCTATTATAAGCAGCCTCTTGCTGATCTTTTGGAATTGGCGTATTTGTTTCGCTATCATAAGTCCACGGATCAACAGACGAATTCATAATTCCACCACTTGCAACAGAATCAGCCTGACGTTGAGCTAACATTTGTTGATAAGATGGATATGCTTGAGTTGCAGATGCAGCTTGAAAGCCTTGAAAGCCTTGACTGCCAAATGGATCAAATGGTTTACTTAATACATTTCTTGCAGTGCCAATCCCTTGCTCGCCTAAGCCTGCCAATGCTAATTGCACACGCTGCTGCGCGTCTAACGTAGCCTGCGCTGCTGGTGTAAGTGTTTGCCTAATGGTAGGCGTATCTGCGTCAGAAACTGTTGTAAATTGATCGCGTGTAGGTGCAATGCCAGTGCCAGCAGTTGCATTGTATTCATCCATAGCCCTTTGATAACCCGCAACATCTGGTCTTTGCCCAATTACCATATCTTCAAAATTGGTAATATCTGACATAAAATCGCTTTGATTTGGCGCTTTACCTACTCTGCCTTGATTAGCTTGAAAATCAGCAAGCGCTTTATCATAGCCAGTTTGGTCAAATGTTGGTGTGCCATACGTTACTGTTTGGCTGCCTAACGGACCGTATATGTTTGGATTGCTTAACTTAGCCGATGCCCGCGCAGCATCTACGTTAGCAGCGCCTTGCGCTTTTGCTGCACCAACATAATCAGGTGGTGGCGGTGCGGATACTGATTTTCCCATGATATTTACCCTCTAGAAACCTACAATTTTTACGCAATAATGTGTAGAAAATGATGTCACCTGTGGGGCTTGCATCGCGCAATCTACATTCTTCACTAAAACCCATATTCTCAACTAATTTAATACTTTTTGCATTATCGCTAACTACCGGCACAACAATCTTATCTACACCACATTGATTAAACGGATAATCAAATATTATTGCTAGATATTGCGCCGTCATTCTGCCAGTTATTGCGATATGACAAAAAATACTTTTTTTATTCAAATTCTCATAAATCACGCCTGCTACTATCTCACCATCTTTTACTAATCCTAGCGCCTGAGATTGAGCTTCATGGTAGCCGCCACTATTCTGCTGCGCTACCCAATGCCCGATCTCAGCGCTACATACTATATTCCAGCCCATCCGACTTGAAATACTACGTCAGTCGATGCCCATTCTATTTGTATACCCTGACTCTGTGATATTAAATTGATCCCACCACAATAGCCAATGCCAGTAATCCCTTGCCAATTATTTGTAATGGATAGCGCTGTTCCCCAGTTGGCTGTATCCCATTTGCTAGTTGCACCATCCCACAACCCAACAGAACTTGGCGAAAATGATAACGATGACGTAGCAGGCTGCACATCAAAGTCAACACTCATGCCAACAAATACAGCCGGTGTGCCATTAGTAAATAAATTAGGCCGAGCGCGAGTAAAATACTTTTTAACGCCGCGTGAACCATAATAATTAAATGCCTGCAAAGCATTAGTCTGAATATTATTGGTGTCATCAATATAAGTAGCATTCCATGCCCGACCAACATAGCCATTACCACCAAAAAACGGATCATCTCCAAATGTTTCCCAACAATTGGCATTCCAGCCTGAAAAATTACACCAAGACTTAGTAATGTTGTTCATCACGTATTGTTGTTGCTGCCCTTCGGCAACCGGCACATTAATCCATAATGCGTTATTTTTTGCTGAGTAAAGAATCTCCCATCCAAACGAGTCGCCGTATTGCGTAGTGGCTGCGGTAATAGCGCCTTGTATCTTGTTACTTAAAGCAACACGCGGATCAAGCCTAGAGCTTTGTAGCGATCCTGCCAATGGCATTAAACCATCATAAGTAATTAGCAACAGATCGCCCGCGTATTTTAGCATACAGCGCTTGCCAATTGGTGAGCCTAGCTTCCAAACGCCAATTAGCGCCCAAGTTGAAGCACTAGAAGGATCAGTGCCTGACCAGACAATAACCTCGCCATTTGACGTAACAAATACCAGATTATCGTCAACGCCATAACCTGCATCAAGAGTCCACGTATCCAAATCAACCAAATAACCGCCATATTTAGCAATTGCCGACATATCAATATAATTGGCTGCACCACCAACCGCACCGGTCGGCAAATACCATGCTTTTAGCGTATTCTTTTCAATAAACCACACGCGATTTTTAAACAGCGAAATATTATCTAATGATGTGGTTGTCACGCCAGTAATCGGTATGGCAGATGAGCCGTCAATTGCCGCCCAAGTTGTGCCATTAAATAGTAATGGTTTATCCACGCCATTGACAATGTATAGGTAACTTCCTGCGGCAGTGGTGACGTTAATATGTTCCCATTTGTTATTAGTCAACCCTGTGACCAATGCAGCGCCTACAGCGCCAGTGCTTGTTACATCATAGATGTTGCCGCCTACAAATGCGTATAGTTTATCAGTTGTACCGGTAGAGTAATTAATAACCGTTTGCACTTGACCGGTCATGCCGGTAGCCCACTTAGTATATCCACCACGTAATACAACATTAGATGCAGTCGGGAAGAAATTAGTCAACGTAACCGCATCCATTGGGTCCATGTTACTAATTGAGTCTCGCGCATTCCAACCGCCAACTGGTGCAGGCACAGACTGCACATTGGCTGCATTGCCTTGCACCAGTTGATTAATTTGGACCATATCCCGAATCCGGTATGTTGTCGTAGCCGATTAAAACAGTGCCAGGTCGTGGTGCAAAGCTCAGATTGGCGCTAGACATATCGAGCGCCATCGCAGCCTCTAACTCATACAAATAATCACGATATAACGCAGTTGTGTCAAAGCCTTTAGCTTGGAAGTATTTTAGCTTAGTTGCTAAAACCATCAAGCGATCTGGATAAATAGTTGTATCTGTATCAACAGTAAAACTGTTTTTAACTGTGCCATCTGCGGCATTTGCCCAGCCTTTGCTGCGATACTCAAAACCTAGATATTCTGGTCCACTGTTACCTGGCCATATCTGGAAATAACCACTAAACAAACGCCAGCGAATGCGCGGACCGGTCGAGATATAACCAGATAACAACCATTCCCATTGCTGTGCATCCTCAGGTCCCAAAAGTTCCCAATGTTTCGATTTATCCCAAAAAGTACGAGGTATTAAAGCCTCGTAATCGCTTGGCAAGCTGTATTTCATTTTTTGGAAATACACGGTAGCATTAGCGCCACCGTCTGCTGCAAAGTTTTGATTTAACGTGACTTGAGTAGACGAATCAACAGACTCAATAAACGTATTTTGGTTAATACCAGTGCCAGTTGCTTGATAGGTCGTATCTAACCCTGCTGTGCTTGGGATGCCCGTAATGACACGCGAGGCAGTTGTCCAATTGCCAGTGGTCGTTAGATATTCAGTGTAAAAAGCATGTTGCTTTGTTAGTGCTTGCCACGGATGCCGCCGCAAGAACTCATAGCCTGCGGCATTCATTAGCGCCAATATTTGAATTACGTCTTGATTTGTATTTCCTGCAACTGAGGCAGGAGTCGAAACCCCTAGCTCATTTGTAACCTGCTGCACTAACTCAAGCATCGTGCTCGACATATTTACACCTCTTTACGGGGCCGCCCTGGTTTGCGCTGATTTTCTAAAATCATTGCCATTTGCGCTTCTAATTCCTGCAATTTCTTTTTAGTTTCCGATAATTCTGTAGTATTTTCAGACTGATTTCTGCTTGTTATATAAGCTCGCGCACGTTCACGCAATCCCATTGCACCCATGCCTACGCGCTGCAATTGACTATCAGACGCGGTAGCAACCTGCTCTACGCTCTGAAATTTCAATATGTGCAATTCAGCCATTTGAGCGCTGCTAAACTCCTCTGGCTGGTCAATATGCCATTGGTTCAACGGTGTGCCTATAACTGGTCCATCTGACTGCGACATTTGATAATGCAACCATTGCCTAGCAAAACGCTCTTTGTGATGATCTCTTACAAGCTGCTCAACCACGTTTGTAGAATCACCAGGCATCATAATCCGAATGAACGGCATATTTTTGTATGGTTCTTTGTCATATAAATAAAACTCAACAAACAAAGCTGCATCTGCATTATTAACATCGCTGTCTAGCATAATTTTCTCCTGTGGGGATTGGATTACAATACAAATCACTCCCACCGTGTAGGGTGAGAGCGATCAGTTTAAATCATTAGGCTGTTAAAACAGAAGCCCAGGTCGTGGCAGATGTAGCAAACAAAATCACAGTTTTAGCGGTAGCTACAGAAAGTGTGCTTGCGCCTGCATTGATGGTTGAACCTGATTTTGGGTAAACAGTAATTGTCTGGCCAGAATCATTACGCAGACCAATCATTGCGCCTACTTCGGTAGGTGGCAGAATAACGCCAGTCGATGCAGAGCTGGTGGTAAGTGTATTCCAGACTGCGGATAATTGTAGTGCGTCAGCAATTGTGCTGCCAGTAGCAACCAAGCCAGTAGCGCCATCGCCACAAATGCTAGTTGTTGATAAACCTGAATTGCCAGATGCTTGAACTCTTGATGGAATTGCCATTTTTACTTCTCCTTTTTAACGTAGAAAATTGCATTTTCTGTGTTATGACTTGAGAATATTACTTCATAATCACAAAACTTGCTTGCCCACCATTCATATGGAAATACTGAAACATGCAAATGCTGACCAATTAATTGCCCCATATGATCTGGCAATAAACTAATCTGAAAGAATGCGCGATCAACACACTGCATAATATTTTTAATAACTGCATCAACATCGTCTGTCGGTATATGTTCCATTACATCTGTGCAATAACCAACATCTGCTTTTAAATCAATAGGCTGCGTTAAATCTGCAACAGTTAATTTAAATTTAATATCTTTATCCAAGCAATTATCAGAGAAATCAACCATCTGAATATTGCATTGAGTTAATTCGTGTATGCGCTTACTACCTCGACCAGTGCCGCAACCAAAATCAATTACTTTATCATCGCAGTCTATTTTAGCTAATTCTACAAAATAATCAGCAATTAATTCACCTGGTGACATATTACGATATGCAGGTATATCCCACATTTTTTGATATTTTTCTTGCTCTGGCATTAAATCTGGGCGCTCGCGCATTTTCCGCACAACTTCCATAATTAATCCAGTAGCGTCAACTGTAATTATGCAACCCAAATCAATTAAGTTATTGCATACAGTAGGAAATAACTCAGCTTGCCTGGCCATTGTAAGCGAGCTGGTAAACACTTTTCCATCAACAGTAACTTTAACTAATACATCACTGTCATTCATTAACTGCTTATACGCATGCCCCATTGTGTGCCTATGCGAACAATCATAGCCAAATAGGTGCAGCTTGCGATAGCCCATTGTGTATGCAAGACACATGCTTGATAGCCCAACAGTCGTTCCACCGCCGATTAAAGCGTATTCTTGGTCATGATTTGGCAGGTGATCTTCCATATCATCCATAGCTGGATGCCATGTAGTTATATTATCTTCATCATTAAATAACGATGGGTGACACTGGCTTGAGAATAAATATTCTTTAGCATCACCAACTAAGTCAACATTGCCTGGTCGCGCGTCAAGTATAATTTGATAGTCAGGCACAATGCCATGACGATTTAAAAACTTAGCCGCGCCATTAAGTGCAAATATCTTTTGCCCTAATTCGCGCCGCTTTTCAATAATTGGTAGATAATCAACAATAGATGGACCGCCGCCAACAATCACTGCGTGACCGTCATGCGCTGGCAATTCTTTAATCCATTTCTGACAACTACGAGAATTTAAACGAATATTGCCAAATAATTCCGTGTCATCAGTATTGCAGATAATCTCTATATCCATAAAAAGAGGCGAGAGATTTCTCTCCCGCCATCTCCTTTCACTGATTAGGTGATACGACCTTGCAGATGTGGGCGATTAATTACGACATTGACCGTAGTGGTCGCAGAAGCAACAGTCGCAGCATTAGCAGTGCGAGCGCCAAGAATCTCTTTGCCCGAACCTGTTGCGCCAACTTTACCAGTAGATTTCACACCAAATGCAACAGTAGGTGCAAAATTGCTACTTGTAGATTTGTTCACAACCGCAGTACCTTCAATCTGATACCAACCAAACAAACCAGCAGTGTTAGCAGACATCGCAATAGCAACTGGGCGAGCCTGAGCGCTAGTAGTAGCGCACAATGTGGTTTGATAGGTCGTGCCATCGTAGGTTACTAACGAGCCAACTGTAGTGCTTGCAACACCAACGAGCAGAATAAACTCACCTGCACCGTAGGTAGGATCAAAAGCACGTTCAATTTGCCCTAAAACAGCAGGTGGGGTGGGAATAGCTGAAGTGCCATTTGCCATCGTTACGCCAGAATCAGTTTGATTGATCTGTAGTAAACCTGCTTTGTTGTCATCAAAAGTATAAGCCATTTTAAATTTCTCCTTAGGCTATCAAAACGCCGCTAAATTGCGGACCAGATGAGCAAAGATTACCAGCCCAGCCAATTAGCTTAACAATAGCGTCTTGGTTGATTGCTTGACGTTCGCCACCAATAGGCACAAAGTTGCGATCAACGTGCGGTCTGAAGAATATATATTTAGTATTCAAGAACCACATGTGATTAGCAGTAGCGGCAGAACCAATACCACCGTCTAGCACAACGTCTGAAGCCATACCTGCGCCGTAGTATTTCAACGATGCAAAGCCTGCGCCTGCCATGCTTGAGCCAGAATCAGAGATACGCTGAATTGACTGCAATGATTGCAAGTAGAGACGGTAGTAGTTATTGTCAGCAACGATCAAATCGGGCTTGTCCGTTCCACGAATCAATTGAACTGCGATTGAGTCCATGTATTGCTGGATGTTGGATGCAGTAGTAGCAGCACCACCATTGGTTACGCCTGAGTATGCAACCGAGCGCCAGAATGACCAGGTAGCGCGATTGATACCGCCGTATGTGCCGGTAGAAGGACTATCAGGCACAGCAGCAGCCAAACCGGTGATATTTTTTCCGCTATTGCCAGTGCCGTCTAAATAGATATCGCTACCTAAACGGTTAGCTAACTGAGCTTCAGCAACATTCATACGACCATCTAGCAAGTCAATGATTGCTTCTTTGCCGCTATTCTGGATCATTTCTAAGCCAGAGATCGACACAGCAGCAGCATATTGCGTGATGCTAAATTGAGCAGAGCTGATTGGGCTGTTTTGGCTAACATTCAATACTTCATAACCAGAATATGAATTCGTGTTATTGGTAGTGGTGTCGTTATACATAATCTCTTGGAGGATTACGTTACCGCCTGAGAAAGTCTTTACATTGCCACGCTCTTTGAGTCGGCGCAGTAAAGCATTATTATTTGTTACGTTATCAGCTAATTCACCAGAACGGCTTTGTATGTTAGTCGCAATGATGTCGCTGATAGAGCTATTGGCAAATGCCATAATTAATACTCCTTATCAGTTTGAGATCAAAAACGTGAACCGATGGCATCAAATTGCTCTGCCAACAATGCACGTCTGTCTTGCGCTTTGGTAGCCGTGACCACTCCGGGTGTAGAGCTTCTAACGCTAACCGCAGCCGCCCTGGCTGATTTCGCAGCTTTGTCAGCTCTTGATCTTTTCTCAGAATCAACTTCGGCTTGTCGGCTTTGTTGAACCGTATCGAATAAATTAGAGTCAAGGCGTATTGCTTTTTCGTACGCATCTTCCAGTGTTTGCGCTACACCGCTTTGTAGCAGTTGCACCATCACCGGTCGAGCTTCCTCAAAATACTCAGCCTTTTGAGCAAACTGGTTGATTTCGCCCAATAAAGACTGATTTTGCACTTGTTCTTGCTGTTCCTTCCATGTCATCACCTCGCCACGAACCTTATTTAATTCGTTTTGAAGTGCATAAATAGTCGGATCAACCGGCATTTGTTGTTGCAAATGTTCGATTTGTCCTAAATTTACACCATATTGTTGTGCAAGTCTACTAAATAATTGCATCTTTTGTTGTGGTGTGCTATAGCGCAGCGCATGATCTGCTTCAAGTAGCGCTTTTACCGCATCTTTTGGCTGTATTCCAAGCCCGCGTATTGTGCTTTCAAATGGCGTAATCACTTCCTGCATTTGATCGGCAAATTGTGCTTTGCTAATTAACGGTTCAACGCCTGCTCGCATCTGTTCTTCGCGCTGCCAGGCATACTCACGCAATTTAGGATCGGCAGTTTTCCAAACTTCGTGATAATCCTTTTTCCACGATGCTGGTGGGCGCGACCATACTGGTTCTTCGGCAGCGTCTTGAGTTTTCTGCTGCTCTTGAGCTTGTCTAGGCACAAATTTGCCATCTGGCGCTCTAAGTCGTTCTTCCTGCTCTGGCCTTACATCTGGTGGATTCTCTGCGATCTCATCAAATTGTTGAGACAACATTTCACGTCTAGCATCGGGTGATTCAGCTAATGGTGCAATTTCATTTAATGATTCAGACATTTGTATTTCTCCCTGTGGGGGTTATTTACGATTAAAACGAAGATCATCACGCAGCTTTGTGAGGATTTTATTAGCTTGGCTGTGCGTCATTCCCGCGAGTTGTTCTCGCAACACTTCCCGTCTGCTGTCTTTAACTTGAGTCGGTCGAGTTTCCATCTTCTCGTTCCCAATCTCAATGCAATTGTGCGCCCTTAAATGCGCTCGATGATGCGATCTGCTAGTAATCATGCTGCCGTCTGCCATGCTTTGATATGGTTGAATATCTGGCATTACGTAATGCAGCTCAGTGGTGGGCGTGTGACCATCTAACTCGATAGCTTCGCCATCTCTGTATATCCAAGATTTTCTCATAATAGGGCCAATATTTCCTCGTCATCCAAGTCAATGTAATTACTCCAAATCGCCTCAACCCTGTCAAGATCGGCAAATAGAGCGTCATAATCAATCTGCTTTACCGGCATTTCCTGCTGATCTACAACCAACTGCGTAAACGGTTCTGCTATTTCCTCGGCAAACTCTGGTCTGCCTTCCACTACTATTTCGTAGGCATTTAATATTGCTTCGCGCCGCTTTGCTGCCCGCGCTTGTTCCTCTGCAAATTTCTTACCTAAAAAGTCACCATCGTGCGTATCGTCAATTACAATGATTTGCGTCTGTGCAGTTAAATTACCTACCTGCCCTGTTGCCTGCACACCAGTAAGCGCAATGGTAATATTGGCTGTAGCTGTGCCAACTGCGCCAGTGGCTTGATTGCCAGTGACGGGTAAACCATCCCAGAGCGCAGCATCCCAAGTGCCGGTATCCCAATCGCCTTGTGCCATTAAGCAATTCTTACCAGTGCGTTAGTCGCATCGTTTGTCGGCATTGTCAGCGTGAAATTGCCTGCCGTAACAGTCTGAGCGCCAAATGTATGTACTGAGATTGCCTTATTGCTTTGAGTTGAGTTATAGACTAACGCGCAGTCAAATGACGTAGACAGCGTGACATTAGTCCAACTAAAGCTCGCGCTCGGTGTCCAGTATGCAGTTGTGCCGCTACTAGTCGGCGCTGTGGCATTAGTTACTGTCACACCACCTGCTGTGTAATTAGTGCCGCTAACCTCGTCTGTAACGGCATAGGCTGTTGTGCCTGCACCCTGACTAGCACTAGCAAGATATAACGCCGCCTTGAGCGTATCGGCTGCTGTAGATGCCCTTACAACGCTTGTGCCAAACGCATGAATGCCGCTCAATATCTCAGTCTTAAAACTCGTACACATCGCTTGGCTGTTAGCCATTGAAGCCCCCTATTTCAGTTGTTGCCACTACTGCTTTCTTTAACGTCACATGCACCGACCGATGCACCATTTCGCCACAAGTCCAATATTCCACCCATGTGGTGCGCTCGTTCTCATCCTCAAATTCACCTTCGCGTTTTTCTAGCAGCGCCTCATCCATCTCGCCTTTAGTTGTATTAATCATGCCGCCACCTCAACGCCCATAACTTTTCCGTCAGGACCGCGAATAACGCGTTTAGGCGCTGCAACCAACTGCACAGCTCTCTCTAATTTGTCCATTGCATTTTGGTGCATGTTTATTGAATTATCGTGCATTGTGGCCATCATGTTGCTGTGATTAGACATATGGTTATTCAATTCAGCGCTAAATCTTTCAGATGCCGCTTGTTGAGCTTCAAGCAATGGTACATCAACACCAGGATTTGCACCAATTCGAGCCACCATAACTTTGGTTGCCGCGTCAAGTTCTGCTTTCCATTTGTCCATTTCTTCGCGTGATCTAATTTCCATTTCTTTTAATTGCTGCTCGTGTTGTTGTTTCTGAGCCTCAATCTGCGCTGCATTCTGAGCCTTCATTTGCTCAAGCTGCGCCTCTGCCTGTATCTTGATCTGCGTAGTCTGGGTATCAGCTTGCATACGCATCTGTGCGATCTGACCATCTGCCTGCATACGCGCTTGCTCACTAGCTTGTTGTGCCTTAATTTTCTCAGCCTCTGGATTTGGCTTAGGCTGCGGATTAGCTTGCGCTTTCTTCAATTGGTCAAGCGCTGCATCTAGTGCGCCCTCGATTGGCTTGGATTGCTTAAATGCCGAGATGCCAAATTTCATTATTTCCACCAACATCGGTGTCATCTCTGGGCTTGACTGTGCAACCGGTAGCGCCTCACGCATAAAGCCACCAAATGCCTGGATAAACTCCATCCGATCGCGCTTAGTCTGCGCCTCATCAATTTGCACCAATGAGTCAGCAGCAACCTCAATCCTAAAATTACGCAGCGGCTTGTCTTTAATAAGCTGCAACGCTTGCGGTATCATTTGCTGATCCGCAGGCTGCATCTGCTGTGCCGCAGCATAGCTTAGTATTGTCTGTGGCTGGAATTTAGAACAGATAACTTGCGCCTTCAACCGAATAAGCTCACTGGCAAATAGCGCCACATCCTCTTGCATCGAGCGAAGTCGCAGACCTGCATACTGGCCTTTAATTTGTTGTGCAGTTGCAGTCTCACTTGCTAACGATGCGCCTCGGATAATGTCACTAATCCCAGTGATTTCGTAGATTTGCTGTTTGATCTCAGTGCGAGCGCGATAGCACTGCATCAACGCCTCGGCAAGCTGGTCGATTGGCAAGATATCAATGCTGCCTTTTAATCCGCCCTTTTCACTGAATGCCATCCATTTATCAACTGGAATCAACGTATTGTTGTCGCCCTCAGTCAATAAGCGCTGCAATGCAGGCTGGCTTGCGTCATACACACCGCGAACCCGCAGTGCTTTGACTAAACCATCAATCCGATCACTAAGAATATCCAGCTCATTGGCTTGATCTTGATATAGAACAAAGTCCGGTACTGGAATTAGTGTATCGGATGTGGTCGTGCTGTATAACGGCTTACCGCATGGGAAGAATCCCTCTACACCTAACGGATCATCACGCTCATCAATAATGCTTGCATGATTCTTACTAAACCAGTAAACCTTGCCTGATTCTTTATCCCACAGCTCGCATATTTTAGCTCTGGTGCGCTCTTTGGTATTTTGGCCATACGTAGTTTGTGTATCTGGATTTGAGTCTAGCGGTAATGTCTTGGCCATTTCCTCGCCAAAACGCTCAACTAGAGCCTCTTTCGTCATGTATACCCAACGCCACACGCACGTTACTTCTTCCCAGGTTCTGGCAACAGAATGCCCAAAATCTTTCCAGTGCACATAATCAGTTGGCGCACATTCATACTCGATCTGTTCTTGCGTTTCAACCTCGCCCGCAGTCGCACCCAACGCAGTCTGTGGCTTACCATTTTGATCTAACTCGTCAATGTCCTCAGTGACCTGCAAGCCATCCTCTGGCACATTTTGCTCAGTAACATGTGGTTCATACCGCACCCACGCAGTGCCACGACCGCCCAAGAAACGATCCTCGACCGCATGACGCATAGTGCTGCGAAAGTCTGGGTAATGCTCAATCTCAAAATCTAGCGACCGCTCAATCAATTGCCCAGCCACACGGCCTACTGGATCATTATCCCCAAACCGGCGTGATACGTCAGCCTTGGGCAGCTTGGCGTAAACAGCAGGTATAAGCGTCTGCACGTTTGACCACAGAATATTAAATTTAGCCGTCTCGTTTGTGTGCGAGCTGCGATTGTCATCACGATAACGCTTGACGATCTTTTGCGCTCTAGCTTCCCACTTTTTAAACTCATTGTCGTAAGCACCGACAACATTGAGCCATTTCTGCACACCAATGCTAGTCTGTTCCATGTTATTGCCTAATAATTAATTGGTTAATCGGCATTACTTATTTTTCGCTGAGATTGCATGGGCTTTGGCGCGAGCATCTTCTTTGCTAGATGCGCCCCATGCTTTAAGCGCTAACGCTAGACGTGTTGGCTTGCCGCTCTTCTCCATCGGACCAGGCATATTACCCATTCGCGCAAGAAACGATGATCTACGAGGATTATCTCCTGACTTGACTGGTGGCTTTAATTCGCCGCCCGTCTCAGCCTTATAGCTCGCCCTGCCCTTAGCATTCAAGCCACCAGCCGGATTCTTGCCCTCTTTTCTAGTCCACGCTGCGCTCATTATGCTGAGAATATCCCGACAGCCATCACTTCAACGCCTGCGCCGGTGGTAATCTTCCAAGCGCCATTAGCCGATACCGCATTTAACTCAATGTTGTATACGCCAACACCGCCGCCTACGCTATTAGGCAGCACTGTATGCGTCAGAATGCCTGCGCCTGTGCCGTCAACAACCTGAACCAAAGATGTTGATGCGGTAGTCACTGTGCAAATCAGGCGATGCAGGTAATCACCAACTGCGCCAGTGCCTCCCAATACTTGTGCGGATGATGATGCTGCAACATGCTCATAGAAATAACGATAGGGATTGTTTACGCCGCTCATAATCTTGCACTCCTAGTTGTTTTGTGGGATGCCCACATATCATTTAAAGTAACTTCGTTTTGCGAACCAACCATTAGAGGTTTGATTACATTAGGCGCTTTCACTGTAGGTTCTAAGCGCCACGCCACCGCTAACATTCTGAAAGCGTCTGCTGGATGACTGCACCAATCGTGCCTCGGTCGATCCCTAAATGCCTTTTTATCTTCGTCATACTCACGTTGATACTGCCTAAGCGCCTCGATGCCATCTTCGCATTTGACCGCATCAAACCAACAACGAGGCAACACTTGCCGCACAGCCTGGATGCCGTCTTGCACACCAAGATCAGGCACAATCGCCATGTTATTGATGCCCAAGTATTCAGCCAACTGCTCGATTACTGACTTACCGGCTGCCGCTAGTGTTTTAGCCCGCGCATCGTGCGGTAAATAGTGTTTGCCATACTTATATGGCTTAGACTTAATGACCGCAGCCAGATCGCTGATATTTGCGCCTGACACGCCGTAATATTCAAGAATGTGCAGCTCGCCTCGAATGACCTGATACCACCAGACTGCGGTATCGTCTCTGAAACCCAAGTCCCAGGCTGTATGCACCGGTATGTTTTTATCATACTCAATTGGCGTTATCCTGCCCTGCTCTGTAGCCTCGCGCATCTCTGTGCCATAAAATGCGCCCAAGATCGCAGCCTCAAATGAGCATTCCATCTCTTGCAAATATTGATCCTCGCTCAACTGTGCGCGAGCTGCCGCAAGCTCTGACTCAGGCAGCAGACCGCTAGTGCTTGCCGGTAAGCGCAGTAAGAACCATTCGTCTGGTGACTTGGATGCAGTCTGATATATCTGCCAAAACTGATTCTTGCCCTTCGGTGTGCCGCCAAACACGCACCACCCCTGCTTGTCACTCAATGCAGGCCGCAGAATGTTTCCCCATATACTGGGCTTAAAGTCGCCGTATTCATCCAAATAAAGGCCATCAAAACCCAAGCCACGCATTGCGTCTGCATTGTCTGCGCCGAATAGCTTAATGCGCGAGCCATTAGTTAGCTCGATTTGCAATTCAGACTCATTGCTGACTTTGATTAACGGTTCTGCGTAGCGCTTAAGATAATCCCACACGACTGCTTTAGCCTGGCTGCGATAAGGCGCAACGTAGCCAAATAACGGCATAGCTGACTTGCAGAGCGCTGCTGCCCTCACGATGTCATTAATAGCTGCTACGGTCTTACCTGCTCGCCTATGCGCGACAAGACACGCCCATCTGTGTGGTCGCTTATGAAATGCTTTAAACGCGCCACGAGGCACGTAAGGTAGCGTAACTACTCGTCTGACCATCGGATCACCAGCTCAACCGGACCTTCATCTGGACCGGTAACCTCAGCTCGTGCGAGCTTGGGTATGTGATACTCAATTGCTCTAAGATACAGATCGGCTGCCTTACACGGGTCTTTCTCTGCTGTTTGAGCCAACCAAGTCTCAAAGTTTCCAATGTTATTCTGCGCGATTAGCGCAATAGCATTCCGCACGTCTTGGGTAGTCTGGTTAGGTTTACCCTTACGTGAGCCACCACCTGTTTTGAGACCTTTAGCCATAATATCGCTCTTTATCGCTCTTTGCGATTGACGCGAGCGAGAACCTCGCCCATTTTCTTAGCCTTATCAGCCGCAACATAATCTTGCGCTACTGACACCGGAATACCTGCATCTTTGGCAAATTTAGGATTATGCGCTGCTGCTTGCATAAACCGCTCTTGCTTTTTAGATGTGCTCGGCATGATTACTTAAACGTCTTTAATTTATACAATGTGGAATCAATCAATTCTGCAATCTCATCCACAATATTCTGTAACTGAGTCTCGTCAGGCAACACCTTGCGGATCGTATCCACAAAGTCTTTAATCTTCGCAATATATGCAACTGGATCACGAGCCAGATGAAAGTCACTCGGATACTTGTCTATAATTTGATAGCAACCCTGATAAGCCTCAGCCCATTTATCAGCCAGCTCAATGATGCGATCATAATATTCATTCAACGCCACATGCCGCGCATACGATGTCGTTTGCAGGTGCATAAAATGTGTATTTGTGCTTGAATGCAGCAATACCGCCACAAACGTAGCAGCATTATCTTTTTGCGATGCCATAAAATCCCCTAAAATTGGGTTAAATTTAATGTTAATCTCAATAAATTATCAAGTCAAGTCAAATTTTAATCAAATATATCAGGAATTAACACATTGTCTGGCCATTTATTAGAAGAAACTAAATTTTCCACAGTCCTTCGATGTGCATCAGTCCAGATTCTACGTTTTTCAGCCCGCGTTAGCTTTCCAAAATCTACTTGGTAATGACACGCCAAGCATAAAGCAGCAATCAGATTATCATTTGCTTTCTTGCCCATGCCGCGACCACCGCCCCAATTAGCATGACTAGCCTGGCTTTCACCATATCCGCAGTTTTGGCATTCTAATGTGCAAACCGCCATTAATAGTTTTTTGCTGCGAATATAGTTGTGCTTTGGGAAGCTACTCATGCGCTCGATCTACTTTTTTATTTAGATAGACTCTAGCCTTCCAAATTTCAATATCTAGCCGAGCCGCTTCAATTTCCCATTTAGTTGTGATTTCCTCAGCCGCCGCCGCAGCCAATCCTTTCAGCAAACTTACATACTCAGGGTCAGCGTAGGCTTCTCGTTCCTGAGCATTCGCAGCTTCCACGCCCATTGCCAGCGCATCTTTCATTAATAACGCTTTTTTGCTTTTCCTAAATTCTTCCAAGTAAATCCTCTGTCCGTGAGCCTCACCATGCTTTTTGGCTTTTTCTCGGATTGTCTCTGCTGCATCTTCTGGGTTCATTGTATTGCCCCTATTAGCCTTAAAGCAGCGTCAGGATGCTCTACAACGGCTAGAGTGCCGCCGCGCCACTGCTCGTGCCAGTTTATCTGATCGTCAGTCAGCAATCGCTTGGATGGCACTTTTTGACCATCCTTAACTTCCATGAGATAAGTCTGCCCACGAAATCCAACCAGCAGATCAGGAACGCCAACTCCTACAGCCGCCAGACTTTGCACTGTAGCACCTGCTGCCCGTAGTGCAATGACCACTTGAGTTTGATTTGCATCAATCTTTGCTGCTTTTCGCATTTTCTTTCCTCATGTTTTTACGCAATTGATTTGCTGCCTGTATCCCACGTATCCTCGTTATATTGGCAATAATGCCTTCCCACCAGATACTTGCCTTTTCTTTGCCAAGCTGTTTTTTTTTGTTGTATTTAGCAAGCCACTCTCTCGCCTCGCATTCTTGTCGGTATTGCTCAGTCACTTAAAATTTTCCATGCTGTTGAAGCCACGAGTGATACTTGCCCATTTCCAATTGCTTTAAGTCTGTCCATCCTAGCGGCCACCCCATCAGCCACTCGACCCACGTTGGGTTCAGTTTTCCACCAGTCGCTGCCCCCACCATCAGCGCCAAACCAGGCGAGTCTCGTTTGTTCAATGCTTTTGTCATTGATTCTTTTGTTCCCGTGTCCTTGTAATCTCTTGTTACTGGGGTTGGCCATTTTTCCATTCTTTTCGGTGTCAAACTGCCCCCTATCATTGCTTCTGCTTCTTGCAATGTTGTTGTTCCGTTTTCCACCATTTGCCTCATTTGCAAAATCATTCCCTCTGATCTTGCTTGTGATGCCGTTGGCGTTGGCCACCTGATCTTCTCCGCATCCCTGACCGCCTGATTGATTGAGTATTGGGCTTGATGTCCCGATTTCCTCTTGGGTGTCCAAATGTCCTGAGTTCCCCTCATCCCACAATTCGCATCGGGTGTTGGCCAATTCTCTTGTTTCTTTTTCAATGCTTTTCGTCCATTGCTGCCCCCATCTAAGCCAGTTGTCATCGGTGTGTGAAATGTTGTCACGTTGTCTGGCGAGAATCCAGATTCGATCACGTTTGTGAGGTGCGCCAACGTCTGCCGCTGATAACACTCCCCATTTCGCATCAAACCCCATCGTGGCCAAGTCTCCAAGAACTGTTCCGAGTCCCCTAGAAGTGAGCATTGGGCTGTTTTCCACAAAGACGTATTTTGGTCGAACTTCGTGAACCACCCGCGCCATTTCTCGCCACATTCCACTGCGCTCGCCTTCAATTCCTGCGCCTCCCCCTGCTGCACTGATGTCTTGGCAGGGAAACCCGCCAGATACAACGTCAACAATTCCTCGCCACGGTTTTCCGTCAAAGGTTTGTATGTCATCCCATATCGGGAAAGTCGGGAGAATCCCGTCATTTTGTCTGGCGCACAATACGCTTGCTGGGTATTGTTCCCATTCAACTGCACAGACTGTTTGCCATCCAAGCAAATGTCCTCCGAGTATTCCTCCACCAGCGCCTGCGAAAAGAGCCAACTCATTCATCTCACCATTTTCCTATTATTATTTAATTTAACAAGTAAATCATCCAGCACCTTACGGTTCTCTGCCGACATTTTGTTGGTTTGTGGCTTGGGCAAACTTAATCTTTTTTCCCTTGCCGGTAGCATTTGGTATGCTTGTAATGGGCTTGGAAACTCATTGCAGTTGGCAGAACAGATCGTAAACATGCGCTGAATCCGGTCTTTATCCAATTCCTCATCCCAAGCTACTGGGTAAGATTCAAATGCGTTATACCAAATCTTGGCTATTGGAATAATCATTTCTGCCGCCGGTGTGTTTTTAAGACGCAATACAGACAATCCTCGAATTCCCTCCAAAATTTCAATTTTCAAGAATTTCATTTTCAGTCCCTTCGTTTTTTAAACGGTCAATTTCCTGTTGAACCAACATTACGCCTAACATAGCTTTTGATTGTGGCTGGTTAAATTGTTTCTCAGATTCAGTTCTAACCCATTCAGCCTTAAATCCACGCCAACCCCTAGCAGCGCATTCAGCCAATGCCATTTCTAAAGTCCAACCTGCTTTATTGGCTTCTTTCTGAATTGAGTTAATAACAGTCTCAGTAATGACCGCCCTGCTTTTTTTTCTTTGCTGAACAAATGAATCCCAAATATCTTGTGACACGCCTTCAGGCGTAGTAGTTATATTTGGTTTATGGTTTATGGTTATTGGTTTATGGTTCTTGGTTAGCATATCGTTCGCATCTGAATCGCTATCCGTTTGCAATGCGTTCGCATCTTTTAAGTCTTTGTTTTTATTCCATCTTTTACTTGCAGACTCTTTTGCCTTGTCAGATTTGTTTTTGAACGAATTTATTTCTTCATCGCAACGCTTGTGATAAAACTTGCCATCACGCTTAACAAAGAAATCCTCTAATATTCGCTTATACGCTTCTTGTTCATCCGCAGTGCGAACGCATACCAATCGCATCGCATGTGCATCCAATGGCTTTTCGGAAATATAATAAAGGTCTAACAATTGACGATAAATGCCATGTTCAAGCAGGGTTAAATGCCCTGTATCCCTCCGATAATCGCCAATATGATGTTGATAATAATACATACAAATCCCTATTGGTGACCAATCCCAGTCTGATAATTACCGGGTGGCGCACCTTGTCGGTGAAGAACGGCATCTGGAACTGGTCACCAATAGGGACTGTCTTTGATGCCACCATTTGCGCTTATCAGGGCGCACGACAATCTTGCACGAACAATTACAATAAATCAACAACTATTTAAACCACATTGGGCGCAACACTTTCAGTTGCCACAATCTCATAGCAGGTATTTCTCTCCACTGTGCAATAGCCGCATAGCTAATACCTAGCAATTCAGCCAGTTTTTTAGTTGATCCTGCTAGTTTAATTGCTTCAAATTTGCTCATTTAACTATTTTAGCTAGCTTATATTAACTGTCAATGTAATAAATAAATGCTATATAAATCAAACAGTTAAAATTAATTTAAAAAATATTAAAAATAATGCTTGACTCAACAATATAAGCTAGCTTATTATTCTTTCACGCCGTAATTACACGGTCTTTTTAGGAGAATCAAAATGTTATATCACAGCGCACAAGATAGCCGTAATGACTCAAGCCATGAAGATGGAATAGAAATCAAAGACTGGGCAATCAAACAAGCCCTTGAAGAAGTTGTTGATTCAATCCTTGATTACGGTCAATACCCATATCCGTCAAAAAACGGCAACGGTCGCAACATCCAACCAGAATTTGACTTGCTTGAATACTTGACAGAGCAAGACCCAGAATACGCTGTTTACGTCTTTCACAGTTCAATA
>Ga0209400_1000683_pt1 | contig 29285 bp, 25 predicted proteins | sample M_130807_EF_Meta_FD_187313 | JGI IMG/M metagenome (GOLD analysis project Ga0209400, IMG submission 187313) | Freshwater microbial communities from Lake Montjoie, Canada to study carbon cycling - M_130807_EF_MetaG (SPAdes) (version 2) | ecosystem: Environmental > Aquatic > Freshwater > Lake... | reverse complement strand
GCTTTGAGTACAATTTCATACGTCCAGATTCAACCAGCACTTTGAACTTGTTGCAGGCCACAATCTTGCTCTTGTTGGTTGTGGTAAATCCCTTGCGGATTCTGCGTCCGTTTGAACTTTGTACTGAGTTGTCGCTGAGGAAATAACCTGGAATATTTTCTTCGCCATATTCTGCAATAGAGATCAGTGCGGCTTCGCCTAGGGTATTGTTTTCCACTGAGTAGTATATCTTCTTTTCGTCCCGGACCACTGAGTGTATTTCTTTGATCACGTCTGCTAGGATTTTGATCTGTGTGGGCACATCAGTTTTGTTGTGGCGCCACTCGGCCACTTGCTCTGTAGTTTCTGCTTCAAATACTTGTATGGCTGAAGGATCACCACCCGTGCCTAGGCTTGGGTCAAGGGCCACAATATACATTTTGTCTCGATCAACAGGCTTGTACCAACGCACCTGTCCCGTTTTGTGGGTAGGCTCTTGGCCTTCTAGTTCCAGCAGTTTAATAGGCGAGATCAATGTTTCGTCATTGATAACAAAGTCACAGTCCATCTCTCGACGGAAACGTTCGTCTCCTAATTGGCTGCGCTGTTCTGCGGCCCATGCATCATCACGGTCTGGATGTTCGCGCCAGAATGCTCTAAATGCTTTGAAGCCGTTGATGCCCAAGCCATCTGGACGTGGATTACCAAACTCATCTTCAATCTTGTTAGCACCCTTCCAGATATAGGCAAACTGATCTTCGTCTGAGTTTGGTGTGCTTGTGATAATTGCTTTACCACCAGTTGATAGTGTAGGTGTAATACTAGTCCAAAACTCTTTGGCAATTGTGGGTCTCACAAAGGCAAACTCGTCTAGATACAGCAAGGTAATACTCATACCACGACCGGTATTTTCAGTTGTGGTTTGACTTACAATACGCGAACCGTTGTCAAATTCTAAACTACCTTTGTTGTAACTTGTGGCGCCTGCACGTATGTGATTGGGACATAGTTCATAAGCATAGCGAATACGTTGCATGATCTCTTGTGCGCCCAGGTATTTGTGTGCGGCAATAAGAATAGTTGCGTCAGGAACAAACATAGCATACCACAACAAGTACCCGGCTGCCGAAGTTGACTTGCCGGTTTGTCGCGGCATTAGTGAGATTGAAAAACGATTGGTATGATAATTGTTGATCAGGCGTTTTTGATATTCAAAAGGATGATACAACATCTTGCCCCGAACAGGATGTTGAATATGAAAGAAGTTGTCCATGAAGTACATGGCGCCGGTTACAGGATCAGCGCACCGGGCAAAGTCCTCAAGTTCCGATTCGGTAAATGTTTCTTTGCGGTGTGGTGCTTTGACCAACACTGTGTCTAAGGTATTTTTTGCGCCTATCATATGATCAACTCCGGCCACAGGCGTGCAAACTCACCTGCTTTGTCTGGATGAAATACCGTTTCGTTGTCTTGAATGTGTTTATGAAACTTTTGTTGTATCACAGGATTATCTTTTGTTTGTTTATATTTTTCCAATGCTTGGTCAAAGAATTGACGTTCAACATCAGTAGCGATACCCATAGCATAAAAACGAAGAATTTCTTCACTGGCCAATCCGGCCACTTTGAGACCATGCAAGAATGGATCAAGATAGTCAGGCTGAAACAAGTTTTGCCATAGTACTGTGGTACCAGTATCTTGAGCAAACTGCCTAAATTCACAAAGATGTGTAGCACTATAAATGTTATACACTGCGTGTATGCCTCCCCAATGTCCGTTGTCGCGCATGAGATATTTAACTGTTTGTAGATTGTGTTGTAACAACTGCCAACTGGCACCATGGCGCACATATTCTAATCTATCACCAGTATTATCAAAACTCATACTCCAGCCCACGTTACGACGTTGCGCAAGTTTTTGGAATATCCGGTTCTTTTCTAAATCCACATTCATGTTTGTGATCAAGGTCACAATAGCAGACTCAGGGATAACTTCTAACAAACGTTCATTCTCGGGCAATAACAAAGGTTCGCCGCCTACCATGGCCACTTCGTGTATGTGTTCACGATGCTGGTCCAGGAAGTCACACACCTGTTGATAGTAGGGTCTTGTACCAGATCGAAATGGCACGCTTTTGATGCTGGCCCACTTGCTGGAACACGCAGGTCCACAATAATTACAACTCAAATTACAAGTTGTGTTCCAACGTACATCAAAAATCACAGGATAGTGATAGCGATCACCGGCTGTGGCATAATCAAAATCGGGGTTGACGTTGTTGTGCCAAGTACGTTCTGAATCTGCACCAAATCTTTCTGATTGTACGCAATTACTACAATACTCATGTGCTTGACCTTGTGCTAGGCTCTTACGTATCTCTCGCATGGCGTCAGTGTTTAATATCTCATCTATAGTATTTGTGTTGAGATTGCCCAGCATGTTGGGGTTGCCAGCACAACATGTTTTGACATTGCCTTGGGGATTGATATGCAAGCCACGCCAGGGTGCCGCACAGTAAAAATTGCTCATGTAGTATTTACATGCCCAATTTTAACATGCTACATTTACACTGGACTATAAGGATTACGATATCTGTCGTAACCATCATCAGGCGGCAACACTGGATATGGGTTATTCTGCATTTCGACCACACCGGGCACGTTTGGCATTTGTGAGTGCACCAAAATCCACTGGCCATTCTTGTCCTGGTTGTAGTTCTCGAGCACCTGCTGGGTAAGCAAATTTAACACCGGCTGTGATTTCAATTTGGCTAACTGGCAGTCGGAACTTGGTCAAGTCATTGCCTAAATTAACATAGGGTTTGGTATGTGGGAATGCCCAACCAGCAATCTGTTTGGTTTGGTTGTTGATTACAATTTTGTAAAAGCCGTGTGGCACAACGACGCCGTTGCCAATTGACTCATCACCGGCACCGTAGAACGCACCCACATAGATTGTGTAGGGTTGATTGAGTTGTACTGCCCAACCACGCACACTTGTTTCCAACAGTTTCCAAATACCACGATTCAAACTGCCGTGTTGTGGATACATATTGGTCATTAAGAATGATTCATATTCTACTTGTGCTGACCATGACAAGTCACCATCGGGAGCGGCATGACCTTTGTCGTAGCCTGTGCCAGCATAGTCATCTGGACGGGCACCTGTGCCGCCTAATGATTGGTCAGCAACAAACGCATTGGTACGTGGAAAGCATCCTAGTGCGTTTTGTGGAAGTAATGTGTAGGCTACGTAAGCAGGAATCTTTACAGGAGCATCATATGCCACTAGATATGCTTCACGGCAAATTGCTTGTACTGGACGCTTGACTATGGCAAACCCATAAGGTGAGTGTACTTGACATGCCTGAACAGGATTAGGAGCACGTTGATCCCAGGCGTGTGCCAGTCCTGCTGTGACCAGCAAGACTACGGTTAATATTTTTTTCATTGGGTAGCCTTTTGAAATATGCTACTATTTAGTTAGTAACCCTTGAACGGCTTGACTATGCTTTGTGTGTTTACCAAGGCCGGTTCTAAACTGTTTGGGGTACTGATTTGTATTTTTTCAGCGGACAACCCGGACATTTTTAGTGCCTGATCAATAATTGGTTCAACTGAAGCATTGAATCCAGCAACCACAGCGTCTTCGCCAAATGCGGCTTGTGCTGACCACTCAGGCATGTTAGGTATGGGATCGTTAGTGCCGGCATCGCTACGGGCTCGGGCCATGGCCACACCCAAGCGATATATTTTGTACGGATCACTAGATGGTACACCGGGCAACACAAACACATGGTTCATGGGATCTGCTTGCTCTGGCGGCAAAGTTGCTTGTTCAGTGATAAATTCTCGGGCTCTCATTTGAAACCTTTGTGACCAATTATAGGACTGATTTTGTGTGTATCGTCTGGTTCTAGACTTTTTTCTTTGCTGTTGGGATGAAGTATGTCGTCCCACTCTGCCCCATATGCTTTATAAGCATGTTTGAGCATGTCGCTTTCTACTTTGGTGTAAGGATGTGCTGTATTATTTCTTCCAGCCCAACTTTCTTCAGGAACGTCAGGCATGGTTTTTCCATCTGCTGCCGCAACTATTTGCATTATACGATTTAACGTATAAGTTCTATCACTAGTGCCGGCCAATCTATGAGCCGATGGCATTACTGCTTCGTGATCCTTGTGAGGTTTAACTCCAGTATGGACCACAGGATCTTCAGTTAAAAACTCGTGTGCTCGCACCGTTAGCTCGAGGTTGAGCCGTACACGCCAGACTGTGCTGATGTGGCAGTACCTATTGCTGTGGCACTAAACACAGTACCAGTGATGCTCAGATAATTACCTGCGCCAACATAGTATTGTTGTACAGTATTTCCCGGAACCACAACAGAATTTGCGTACAGGTTGCCAGTTGGCATACTAGTGTTTACAGGAACACCATTGGCCTGTATGTATTGTGTCTGTGTTTGGATAACTTGAAAATTCACTGTGGCAAGAGTTGTGGCAATTTCCACCTTGTCAGTGGTCCAAAGAACGTTTGATCCAGTATTAACAACTTGAACGGCAGCCATTATTTCGAGTCCTTGGGTGGTTCACTCACAACTGGTTGAAACAAGTTGCGTGATTGATCCAACACACCCGGAATGTATACCGGTTGTTGTTTGTAACCGCCAGTGGCTGGACTGTGTGGGTTGATAACAGGGGGTGTTGTCAATGCTGTGGTAAAAGGTTGTGTGCTCATATTATGCTTTCATAAAACGTTGTAGTTCAGCCATTAAACTTTCAGCAACTTTTTTGTCACCGGCTGCTTTTTTGTCATCAACTGCTTTTTCGATAGTTTCTTTTTTGTCGCCGTCGTTGTCAACGTCAGGGAAGTCTGGCTTGGCGGCTTCTTTGATGCCGGCCATCTCACGCAAGCGATGCAAATCATCTGCACCCATGCGTTCTTCTTGTCCTGCAATTACAGGAATAGTTGTTTGGCCAGTTGATTTAGGACCATTTAATCCACCTGAATATTCAAAACTGTCTTGTGCTGTTTCGGTGTTGGTTGGAAAGTCAGGTTCATTTTGACTCACAACATCATCACCGTAGGCTTCGTCAACTGTTTCGCAGCCGCAGTCTTCTTGACCACATGCATCGCATACTTCGCCTTCTGCGTGATCATGATCTCCCATGGCTTGACGAATCTGTTGAGCCAATTGTTCTGCACCGTCAGCATCCATTGTGCCATTTACTTCGATAGCACCTGGATGATCCATATCAGCACCACCTTCAATGTGTGGGTAATCATGTCCGCCTAGGCCGGCGTTTTTCAACAACTCGCCTAGTTTGAGTGCATCATCATCTGTAGCAGTAACAGTCACGCTCTTGCTTGGTCCGCCTGTGGCGTCGGTGTTCATGTTCATGCTGACGTTCATACTTTCGCGAATCATGGTTTCAAGTTCACGATTCATGGAATCATAAATGCCTTGTCCAAAACCAAAGCCACTTGATGCTGTGGGAGTGTCAGTTCCGCCTGCCTCTTTGACTTTTTTAGGTTTGTCTTTTTTCTCATCATACTCAATGTCTTTGGCTACCTTCTTGCCGGCTTTTTCTGCCCGGGCATCTTCACTGCCACGCTTCTTGCCGTGAATGCCATCTTTCTTTTTCTCATCATACTCAATGTCCTTGGCCACCTTGCGGCCTGCACGTTCAGCACGGTTGTCACGAGTGGAAGTTTTTTCTTCGCCCATGGCCATTTCATCGTCCTCTTGATTCTGCATGTAGTCGTCCACAGCAGTCATCATGCCTTCGATCTTGGCCAACTTGGCTTGTACCCATTCTGGTAAGTTGTCGTTATCGCCCAGAATCTTTTCCAGGGCCTGTGCATGACGCACAATAGTCTTGATATCGTCTTTGGCCATTTCGCCTTCTTGGTCGTACTCACCGCGATCAGTGATGTCAAAATCATCTTCGTTGGTTTTCTTTTTGCTGTATGCAGTACGATCAGCCTTGCGTGATTTTGCGGTGACACGTTCTTGACGTGGGCCACTTGCACTCTTTGGACGACCACGTCCGCGCTTTTCACCTGCGGCTGGTTCATCACTGTCAGCGCCTACACTATAACCTGTGTTGGGATCAACTCTGCGTGTGACTCTGCGACCACCTGGAATCTCTTCAGTGTCATGCTTGTCGCCGTGTGTGACATCGCCTACTCGGCGAGCACCCATACGGCTCTTGACGTCTTTTTCCATTTCGTCCCAGCCCTCGTCCATGTCTTTTTTCACAGATTTGGTTCTAACCACAGCCGAGTGAAAGTTTTTCTTGTCAGCAGATATCTTGTTGTTGTATTTTTGAGCAAAGGACGTGGCACTGTCTTTGTCAGGGAATGTTTTCAGCAAATCATAATCAGCACCACCTGCTCTATCACCTTTTGTCTTGTGATACACATAGAACTGACCAACACCTTCGTCGGCCACTTGCTTGTTGCCACCTCGGCGCAACATAGCAAAGTCGTTGGCATCTAGTTTGCCGTTCTTGTTCATGTCAATTTTCTTTTGCTTGGAACTGAGTGCACCTTTGATGGCTTCAGCAGCCACATCGCCCAGCATCTCGTCAACTTCTTTCTTGGCGCCGGCAATCTTGTCAGCGAAAGTAATTTTGTCTGCAGGTGGAGCAAGTTTAGCAAATGACTTTTGTTTGGCAGTCATTGGAGCACCGCCTTCTTCGGCCATGCCCTTTTTTCTAGTTACAGGATTACTTGCATCACCGTAGCCACCTTGTGCTTTTTGTGCTGCCTGATCGTAATCTTGAGTATTAGGAGTGGCACCTTTGCCGATTGCTTTCTTTATATTGCTCCTGGCCTGTTGATTGAACTTGGCAAACTTGTTGCCTTGTGGACCGTAATCAGTTTCAGGGTCAGTTTCACTAGAGTCTCTATAGTATGGTCTTTCAGGAGGGCGACTTGCTAATTGCTTGGCAACACCGCCGGCCCACTTGGCTTGTCCTGATCGCTTACCAGCATAACTAGTCAATGTTGCTGGACTTAGTTCATCAAGTTCTTGTGGCTTCTTGCCTGTTTGTGGCATGCCCATTTTCTTTTGCAAGTCTTTACGCATGTCTTTGTCGCTACCATGACCCAGTCGGTTTAACACCGCGCCGCCAACTTTCTTAACTGCACTGCCAACTTTGCGAGCCATATCACCAAGACCTTCGTCTACTTCTTTGTTGTCATACTTGTCATACTTGTTGCGAACTGGATCAAGTGCCTTGCCTTCACGTCCGGCTTTGGCCAAGGCCTGCATGCCCGCTTTGCCATACTTCTCATAGCCTTTGGCTGCACGGCTCATGCCTTCTTCTTCTATTTTGCCAGATTTTTTCATCTTCTGAAACTGAGCACCTGCCACACGCTCACCGGCAGCCTTGCTACCGTATTCTTTACCAGCCTTCTTGGCCAAGGCATCAAACCCAGTGGTCTTGTTGTTGTGCTTGCCCATGTCACGCTCGTTCAGTTGCTTGTGCGTGGTTTCTGGCTTCTCGCGAATTGCGTTTAGTTTGTCGTTGAGATTGTAAAAAAATGTCATTATATTATCCTCTTGGGTTTGCGCCAGTGGCCGGGCGGGGTTGACGCTTGATATTGGTCATGGGGCTCTTGTTGCCCATTGGCAATTCATTTGTGGTTTTGGCAGGAGGAGTCTTGCCCCCGGCCACGGTAAAGTTACTGCGGTATGCATTTTTTAAGACTTCGTGATCGTAAGGACCAGTTGCATAGTCTTTCTTGAGTGCTCGCTGTTCTGCATCTGGTGCAGGATAAGGTGAATTCAACAGGTCTTGGTTCTCGTCCGCAATCTTGTCGCTTTCAATGTCAAGACTTTCTTCGTACGGAGTGGCCATCATCACAATGCGATTTGGATCCAGTCCCAACAACTGTGCCAGTTGTTTGATCTGTGGCTCAATGGCCGGATACTTAAATTCCACATCCACAATCTTCATTGGCTGATTGGGAAACGCCGGGAAGTCAGGGATCACTTTGCGAACTGGTGTGCTTTTGGCATCTGACATTTTGACAACGTCAAATTGAGCGCACTTGTCTCGAAGTTCTTTAAAAAAGCCATCAGGTACATCACCAACTACTTTGATACGGTAGTTGTATGTACGTTCGCTTTCGGCTAGGTATTTTGCAAATGGTTTCATATTCAGTATCCTATTGTATATTTATTCTTTTTGCGTGTTTTGGCTTTTGCCAATAATACGTTCCAGTAAATCATTGCGGCTTAGAACCACGCCGTGTGCTGTCTGTGCGGCGGCTATGCCTTCAGGATCTTTGGAATCCAGGGCCTGTTGCTGTTGATCCAGACGCATTTTCTTCATTTGTAGATCTATCATTTTTAGTTTTTTGTCCAGTTTGGCTGTCTTGGCTGTGATAGCATGTCCCAGCATGTTTGATGCTACTGAAAAGATTTCACTGGCAAATCGACTGTCGACCTGAAAACCAAGATCCATTAAATCCTTGTAACTGCCTGTTGCCAGGCCAGCAAGGTCGTCCATCTCGGTGTCAGTGGCTTCAAGTCCACGCACAGCAGGCAATGCATTGTCAACTTTGTCAATGGCATCATCTAGTGCTTGTAGTGTTTCTCGATTGGTGGGAAGTGTGGGTAGAGCAATGTCTACTTCTTCTGGGGTAGGTGGGAGATCAAAAAGGTCTTCAAGTTTGCGTGTCATGCCAATATTTAGTGGCTCACGCTCGACCGTTGTGAAACATATCTTGTTCGGTTATGACTCTGAATGTGAGTCCGTTGCGTCGGGCCCATTTGGTCGCCGCGTCCCACTTACAGTAATTGATTGCAACTATGGCACGATCCTTGCTACTCATTTTTGACTCAATCACGCTTTGCTTTTTGGGTTTGATTTCAATCAGTTCGGCCCGCATTTGATTGTTTTTGGTGCGATATGTTATTAGAAAGTCAGGAATGTATTGTGACATCTTGCCTGTGAGTGGATGACGATAGGGAATAGCAATTGATTCACTGGCCCATTGTAAAATATGATCATTTGAGTCTAGGAATCGCATAAACGAGAATTCCCACCCACTGCGATATCTGGGTTCACCATTGCCCACGTACTTGGCACGGTTGACCACAGTGTATGTGCCTTGTGCCCAGTGTGCCATTATTGTATGACGTTTCTAGCCGCGTAAAAATTTGGTGCCACTGGTATGCCCACACCCAACAGTGTGGCACGGCTACGGATGCTGTTGAGATAGTAGGCCATGTTGATGTTGAGATCCAGTTGCTCGCCGCTGGCCTGGAATGTTTGCAACAGAGTCAATGGTGGTATGTTGGTGTCTTGTGCTACTCGAAATAGGCTGGCAGTGAAGTTGTCTGCGGCTTGCTTTGTGGTCATTACTGATCGAAAATAACTGTTGACTATGTCATAGTCGCCCACAGGAATGTTCACATCATAGTCATAGAATGCATCAAACACTCGCACAGTTTGATCAATGTTGTAGTTGGTATAGTTAATGCTGGCCATAATCGGTAATTATCTAAAACTTTATTTTGGGGTAGGATAATACATGCCGCTGGCACGTCCGGGAATCTGACGCATGGCAGCCGGTACAGCGCCTTTGAGGTAATTGGTTCCCAGTGCTGTTGCTTCGTTAATGGCAATGCTCTTGAGATTTTTGTTTTTAAATGTATTGTAAGTTGTGCCGGCTTTTTGTACAGCACCAATAATGCCTAGTGGTCCGCCGCTTTGCAAATCTTCTATGATACCTCCAGCGGCATCCAACAGGCCACCTTGCCCCATGAAGTTGGCGCGACTGCCCGGTCTTGAAATTGGACTCAGTGTTTGGTCGTAGTGAGAGGGATCAGCAAAGCCGTGAATGTTTTGATCTGGTCTAGACTTGCCTACAGCACCTGCATAGTATTTCACAGTTTCATAAGCAATGGTCATGGTGTTTTGCATGGTGCCAGCACCTTCTGCATAAGAGTACTGATCATGTGCAAAATTAGTTATTACCGGATTGACCAACACATACGTTGATGTTTTGTGTTGATCCATTCCGGTTATCTGAATGTCAAGAAAGAATGGAGGTTTACCACTAGGGTCAGATGTACCATCATTGTATGCTTCACCAATGTATCCCCAATCGTTGACATTTGCCACACGCTGGTTGGCATAGATGTCCCGTGTGTTATAACTAAATCCCGTGACCTTGTTAGCACTTTCGCCTAGACTGCCATTGTTGCCATTTTCCAACACATCATTGTAACTTTGACTGGCATCTTTGTAGTAGTAATTGTAGTAGGCATACCACATTTTGCGTACATTGTCTCCGGCATCATCATGAAATACCACAGTGACGGGATCATAGTTGATCTTGGTCTGTACCACACGTTTGCGATTGTATTGATTGAGAGTTTCGTTGGCAATTGTGAACTTGGGTAGGTCCACAGTCTTGACCACATAACTCAATTGTGTACTACCGTTTACTCCGAGATAATTTGCAACAGTTTTTATACTGGTATTAATTGTAAAACTAACGTGAAAAAGGAACTTGTACCGAGGTTTAAGTTCAAATGAGTTGGGAGTAAAAACTTTGCTTGCGTGAGTATAATCACGCAAGGCATTGACTTCAGTAAACCCTTGCCAGAATTGTTGACCAAATGTTGGCATTGCCCTGCCCTTAGGCGCCTAGGCCAACACCTGTTACTGAACCACCGATTGTACGTCCAAGTCCTGTAGCGATAGCACCAATACCACCGTCGTTGACTGATGTCTTGACTTGTGCGGCGTTGTCGTAAGCAATATTCAAGTTGATTGTGACGCCTTCGTTGGTACCATAGTTCAATTCACCGTAGTCAGCACCCTTCAAGTAGCAACCATACAATTCCCACTGTTCAAGAACTGTGGGTGTGTCTGCGCCATTGCCACCATCAAGAATTTGAATAGTAGTCATGAACTTGTAGTCAATACCAGCTGCGGCCGACGCTTGTTCCAAGAAGTCCAACTGCTTCTGCATTTGTTCACCAACCAGTGTCATGACACTGCCTGATGCATCATCACGTACTGAGCATGCGATGTCAGCCCATGTGTGACGTCCGGCCAACTTTAATGTTGAGTTGTAAATTGGTAATGCGATTTCTTCAAATGTTAGATTAGGTCTAGCCACGCTGACAACTTGTTTGGTCATTTCTGTGGTTTCGTTAGTTACCCCAAAATTTTGAAACAATACTCTAAATCTATATTTGAGTTTGGGCATCAACAGGCCCTGTGCGCTCGCGGATTGATCGCTTGCTAACGGTACTGTCATTCTGTTTAGTGATGCGCTTGCCATTTGTTATCTCCTATATGTTTATTTACCTGAAACGGAGGCCGAAAAATCAGCCCCCAGTTTCATTATTGTCCGGCAGCAATTGCCCCAGTGTTCTTGATACGCAATGGAATATAGATGAATTCCACTGCTTTTACTGGCTCAATAGCAACGTCTACCCACAATTCATTGCGGTCAATACGTGCAGGAGTGTTGTTGCTCAAGTCACAAACAACCAGGTAATCATACAAGGCACGTTTGGCAACCAAGTCAATCATCAGGCTGTTGACACTGTTGGTAATTTGATTGCGTGTGATTGTGTCGTTGGGTTCGAACAAGTACAGTTTACCAATCTCTTCCAAGCGTCCACGCAAGAAACATACCAGTCGTGCAACGTTGATACGATCCAAGGCGGTAGTTGTTGTGGTCGAAGTTTTGTTACCAAAGTTGGTGATACCAATTCCAGGAATAAATGTAATTGGGTTAATATTACGCTCATACAAGATATCTCGTACTGACTGGCTCACACCAATCTGTGTAAACTCACCAGTCAAGGCGTTGATATAACCAATTGCAGTAGCATTGTCAACAACACCACGACGTGTACCAGCAGGTGCTAGCCATGGATAACTTGCGGCATCACTGCGCAAGATTGTACGAACCATCATGTGACTTGGAGGTTGTACAACGGTGTTACCACCAAGGTCACTAGTCTGACAACTTGGATAGAACACACCGCAATAGTTGCTGGTCAAGATGTTGCCATCACCGTTGGGTTGTCCCAGGCCATTGTTGTTAGTAGCAAATGCTGTTAAACTGTTGCCATCTGGGCCCAGGCGCATTGGTGTATCACCCACAACAAACAATGTGTTATTGCGCTCATTACTGAGTGCAATCATGTTTGGTGTCAACTCTGGGTAAGCAGGCGTAGCAACAATGTTGTATTGTGTCTGCTCTTCACGTGCTGTGACACTGGTGTCAATGCCCGATTTGAGTGCTTGCACAATGATTTGACGTTGTGCCAAGCGACCCGACCACATTGAGCCGTTGTCTTTGTTGCCACTTGCTGTGAGCCATGTGTTGAGGTTAATCAAATCCCAGTATGCAGTATTACTCGGAGCAGTTCCCGGAGTAGTAGTCGCTGTACAGACGTAGATACCGTTGTTATAACTCACAAAGTCATTGTACACATAGACTGTGGTTGCTGAATATGCATCAATTGCATAGTCAGTAGCTGTGGTTGTAAAGTAATTTTGTTGGAAACTCTTTACGTTGTAGCCAGAACGGCGTGTGTTAAACAACAATGTACCTTGTGCATACAGTGCTGGGTTAGGAGCATCTGGATCAAGATAGTCGCTGGTCAACAAACTCACAATGCTTGGTAATGCATCTGCCACGGGATCTGTTGTGCCATTTGTGGCCCAACGTGCATCAGCAAACAAAATACCATTTTGTGTGGTTTGATCAGTGGTGTCAATTTCTACCCATTGTGCAACTCCGCTGACTGCTTGCCAACGATACAGTTTAGGATAGTTTTCCAAGTCACTGGTATCAATCCACAAATCACCGTATACCAATGGGCTCAGTGCTGTGTCAGTTTGTGTCGTGGGTGCTGTGGCACTGATAATAGGACCAGTAGCATTACAATTTGTTAGGTTATAACCACGAACGTCGTTGGTAACGTTTTGATACCCTTGCCAAGAGCCATCGTCTTGGATCATGATATCAGCCGCATCAACTGCGCTGTAGTACCATAAACGACCATCTGCAGGATCTTGATCCGGTGCAGTTGAACTCGGAGAATATGTAAACAATGGACTGGTAACAAAATTACTGGCTCTTAGGTAATTTGCATCAGTTGGTTGAGTTGTCACTTGATCTGGTGAACCCACAGCAAATCCAGCAATAGTAACTGGAGTACCGGAAGTATTTTTCAAGAATATTGTTCCGCCAGCACTGTGAGTAAACACAATATTACCTGCTGAGTTCACACTTGCACTTGCATATGGAACGTTGGCAGCCGATACTGCCTGGATAAAGTTACTTACAGTACCTGTACCACCAATTGTAACTGTTGCAATGATATTAGTAGTTGTGCCCGGCTGTGTAGCATTTAACAGAAAGGTACTACCAACTGTGAATGCATTTCCAGTTGGGATCGTGGTGCCAGTTATCACTGTGGATCCAAATGCATAGCGTTCATAAACTATGAATGCCGCTGTTGGAATAGTGGTAGTGTATTGGTATTGATTCCAACCAATGTAAGTGGTACCAGCTGGGATATTTTTACCGCCGCCTGTAGGGTCAAGACTGTAAAGCGCGGCGCTATCGCCTGTGTAGGCTGGACAGGTTTGTGCTATCCAGGTACCTAAAGCGGCACTGTATTGTTTAACAACCACATTCAATCCGTTGTTGGCTGTGCTCATGTTATGCCACACAGAACCAGTGGGTCTTGCAAGTAACGGATCTTGTCCTGATATCCACTTGGGTTGCTCGTAACTGTAACTAGGCAAGTATTGTGGAGCAGGATACTGACTTACTGCAATGCCCAATTGATCCAGCAAAACTTGACTACCGTTTGTACTGAGTGAAATTTCAATAAAACCATCATTGCTCAGTGTTGAGTTGTCGGTGCCTGCGGTACTATTGGCATAGATGTAAAGTTGGTTATTGACTGCCTGTGCAGTAAAACCATATGCTGTACCAGCACTAGTAATTACAGATGCCAATCCAGCCACTGTATTTGTTGCGCCAACTGTAACTGTAATACCATTAATCTTAAAATTATAACCTACTGTTAATGCTGATCCAGTGACAGAGTTTGTTCCTGCTACTGTTGGGTACGAAATTTTCCATGCATCGCTACCCAGTTGAACCCAGGCGTTACTAGAGTTTTTGTAATAAGCAAAAAGGTATTCATCAATTGCTACCACTGCATAATCACCAATGCTACCAACTGTGGTCAGTGGAGTGTAGTTGGCAATGGGGGTCCCGGAACCGCCTACTACATCAGTTACATCTGTAATCACCAATGGTGTTACTGAGTCAAATACTTGTGTGGCAGCATTCCACTCAAAAATACCCCAAGTTGACACACCGGTATCTATCCAGTATGTTCCGTTAGCGGCAGTGCCAGTAGGACGAGTCAAACTGGCTGTGAGTGCTGTTAAATCAACATCAGCACGTTGTACATAGCAACGATTACTAACGCCAAGTGCAGAATAAGCGGCAAGCAAGCCGTATTCGTTGAGTTCGTATCCGTTGATAGGAGTACCAGTTGTGGTGTTGTAGAAAAACGGTACACCAAATGTCTGTGCCAAATCGCGTTGGCTTGTGATCAAATATGTTTTGTTTGCATTAGCGGCAAGAGTACCGGCTGCTACAGTGACCCCGTCACTGGATACTTTGTTTTGCGCTGTGGCAACCAAAAAGTAAGGTACTGTGTTAACGGCTGAAGGTATATATTGACTCTGGTCAATTACTGTTACTTCTACGCCAGGTGATGTTAAAGCCATAATGGTTTCCTTTTCAAGTTCTAATATTTATTGGCAACCGCCAAAAACACCTGGTTTGAGCGACCTATATGTAGGCTCGTGTGCTAAATACTGTATGAGACCATTTTGTAAAGTATGCGGAACGCAACCTCGGGCGGTGGCCTATCACAAATATGATCGTGTGTACTATAGATCAATGTGTACCGCTTGTCAGCGCCGTGGGCGCAAGCAGAAAGCACCTGTACCTCGCTGGCAACTAGACGGGTACAAGAAAAAACCCGCATGTGACAAATGCGGGTTCAAAGCTAGATATCCTAGTCAGTTATTTGTTTTTCACATCGACGGTGATTTAGTCAATAGCAATCAACGCAATCTTAGAACTGTGTGTTTGAACTGTAGTATTGAAGTGAAGCGTAGTGATGTTACCTGGCGTCGCGGCGACCTTGAACCAGATTTTTAACTTGCTGGTACAAGTCATCCAGGGTACCATTGTTGTCTAGTACAACATCAAATTCTGTTCCAACCCAGGCGGTTTCCGATGTATGAACGCCATATTTTTCCAATTTGCGCTGACTCAGTGCCCAGGTGCTATTGCCGTTTGCCCCACGATTCACACTCAATGCGGCATCATACCAGGTGGGTTCTGGCCCGCGAGTTACCCTGATAACTCTTCCCCCGGTGTTTTTGATAGCACGTATTTCGTTGGGAAAACGACAATCACTTATCACCACATCATCTTGACTGTGACGCAGTTTGTTTTCTAAACTGGCAATCCAGATATCATCGTGGAAGCCGGCTCTGCACACTTCTGTTCCCCAGTATTGCAAAATCCAACGTGGTGTTAGTGTGGGCATGTGCAAGCGTTCTGCCCACCAGGGATCCACTTGTTCTCGCCATTCACGTGCTTGTTTTGTACGTCCTTCTAGCATGGTTCTATCCCACCCAAAAACTTGTGCTACAGCATCTTTTAGCGTTGACGCAAAACTTTCTCTACGAAAGTGATGCAAGTTTACCAGGTAGTCAGCAATAGTGTCTTTGCCAGAACCAATAAATCCGCAGATGCCAATGATCATACCAGTTCCTTTATGTTTAAATGTCTAAGTGTAGTTTGTAGTAGTTCTATCTGTCTGCGACAGTCTTCTAGCGCATGATGACTAGTAGGGGGTTTAGGAAGTTCGGGCCATAGTCCAAACACTGTACGACTATCTCGCACTGAGTAATATTGCCAAGGGATAGGTTTGTTATAACTTTTGTAGGCATGTTCTAGTATATTCATGTCATAAGTTGGACCTTGCGCCCAGATACGTTTGGCATGCCATATCAGTCGTCCCAGCCCATCAAGGGCTTCGTCAAGTGGTATTCTATCCTCTTCAGCAAAGGCTTCGGCTTGTGCCGCTTTTTGAGTGGCCCACCAGTCTATTGTACCTTGTTCAATTTTACGATCGGGTTGGCTTTCTAATGTAACTCTAGCATAGTAATGCTGGTCGAAGAAGCCATGACCAAGTGGATCAAATGCCTGTGCGGCAATAGTAAGAATAGTGGTATCGGGGCCTGTTGCCAGGCCCTCCAAATCAATCATCAGGTCCATTTAATGATTGTAACACGATTGCAATAGTTTGTCGAGCGCGGTTTAACCAATTACCCAGGTAAGTGGTTGACTTGCATCCACGTACATTTTGAGTTCTTCAATTTTGGCATCCATGATGGCTTGCCCTTCTGATTTCATGGCAGCACCGTTCAATTGGCCGCCACCTTGTGGGCCGGCAATGGTTGAAAACTTTTCACGTGCTTCACCAATGATCATTTTACAAGCACCAACCATGTAGTCCCGAATCCATTGTTGGATTTGGTAGTCACTCAGTAACTGAATTTCAGGTTTGGTTTGATACACCCAAAGCAGTACATTTTCGCCAGTGCCTTTTGGGTCACGAATCAGTTGCAGTTTCTTGGTCACAGGATTCCAGGTGTAGTTCATGTATGCGCCAAACATACGTCCAGCAAGTTCAACATACTGGCTGTAGAAATCGTATGTGGCTAGTCCGCCTGCCACGTTGAAGTTCATGAGATAAACGTTGATCGAAGCCTGTGCAAAGGGATCAAAGTTTGAGGCAAAAGGACCAGTGCTATCACCAAAAGTTCTGCGAAATATTTGACGCACACTTTGCACTTCTTGCGGTAAAGTATAGATATTCAAGTCACGAATCAACTCCATGAAGATGTAGGCCTCTTCGTAGGCGTTTTGCGCACGTTGGCGATAAACACCTAGAGTTCGTTGATATGCCGCTTCGTAGTGTGCAGGGTCTAATTCAAGATCAATAATTTGATCACCCATGGTTAATTTGCAATACTCAATAAGATTTTGCTTTAACTCAGGTAGTGTATTTTGTTCAGCCATTGGGAACTCCGTTCCCTATATTTATCGGGCCTGCGAGATCCAACCAATCAGTCGATCAGCAATTAGTTGGTGCCCAAGTTGGTTTGGATGTGCAAAATTAGGACGGATATAGATATTGTCGCCTACGTCCAGCAAGTGTTCTCCGTTGTGTTTGCTGGCGTCAAACCAATCGGCCACAGTTTCGTTGCCCTGTGCCCAAATTTTACTAGTGTCTACTCCGGGCAACCACGTGGGGTATCGCACCCAGCCAGAAAAATAATAGTCAACAAATCCTAAATTTGCGCACCAGGCTTGTAGCGCACTCACAGTGGCGCTAGATCTCATGATTTCGTGTTCTTGACGGTGAAAATGTAAGTATACTTCTTTTAACTTGGCGTTTAAATCTGATCCCCATTCAAAAAATCGAGGAAAGTGTGCGGTTCTAGTAGGGTTGGTTAGAAAAAACACAGCGGTCACTTGATCGCCCGGTTCATGTGATTCAGAAACGTACCGTTGTAGTTGATACTGCATGTCTTCGTTGCTGGCGCCTGCAGACCCGTAGTTGTAAAACTTGTCGTATCCAAGTGCATGTTGTATCAATTCACCATAGCGTTGGTCACCAAAGTTTAATTCAGCACCCTCAGGCCAGCTATCACCTAGTGTTAAAAGAACTTGTTGCATTTTTGGATTTGTTTAGCGAGTGTATCTTGATGTTGTTTTCTACTTTGTCTGGGCAAAATTTACATTGCGGAATCACCTCATCAATATCATCGATGAATTGTTGGCCACGTTGATCAAACTCATTTACGGTCAACGGTTTGTAACTGTTTAGTAATTTTCGGTCCTCATCGGAGATGTTCAAATGATGTTGTTGATCAAACTCTGGAAAAAGTGCCACGGGACCACATTTGTATAATTTTGCACGAATAAAATGATAACATTGATATTGAACAAATCCACATATATTGTGTGCGGCTATTGGATCGCTTTGATGTAAAGAGAATTGATTTAGATTATTTTTTTGTATCGATGATGGGTTAAAGTCATCTTGAAGATATAGATTTATTCGGATATCATTTGAGTCTACAAATGTATAATTTGCGTTCCAAGTTTTTGTTGGATCTTTTTTGCCATCAAAAAATTCTAATTTTCCTGGTAAGAATTTTTTTACTTCATCAAAATGACGATCTAAATCGTTAGCATTGTGTACACTGATGCCAATCCAATTTTTTCCATCTTTAACAGGTTGATGACTTGCCATTGCATCATATAATCCAGGTACCTGGTTCAGTCGTGTACCGTTGGTGAGAACATTCACACGTTTGTTCCAGAGACGATTTAATCCTGTTATCCAATCACATATAGACGGATTCAGTAGAGGTTCACCACCTAGTATGGTTACTCGCTGTAGTCTTACTTTTTTGGACCATTCGGTATATAATTCTTCGTAATCACTCCAGCGTTGCCAACCTGCAAAGTCGTGATCGTTAAATCTATTGCATTGAGGACAGGCCAAGTTACAAACATTGGTTATGTAAAACTCAATGTTTGGAATGTATGTTCTTGGATCGTCAGGATGGTCATCTGGCCAATGCGGGGGATATCTCATCCCCTATTTACCAGGCTTTGAGTATGATCAAGTTCTCAGTGCCCCGGGCATTCCAAGGTGTTTCTGTAGTGGTTAGATCTTTGTAAATTTTTCTAGCGGCCGGTTTACCTGCGGCTTGTATAGATTTGACAACATCTGCTGGCTTGCGCACAGTTTTTTGTAGCGTTTCTACTGTACTGTAACCAATTACACTATTGTTTTTAATAGTAAATGCCTGTGTGTGACTGTCGGCCACAACATGAATCAACTTGCGTTTTTTAGTATCATACAACCAGGCTTCGGCTTTGTCTACTAGGTTTGCGGCCGGTAATCCTTTGAGTTTGAGTTCTGCAAATTCTAGAACGTGTTTGAACTTTGCGGCACGTTTCTCTGGAGGCACCGCTCGGACCTTGCGTGGTTTGCGTTCCACTTTCTTGATCTGTACGTAAGCGCCACAGTCGTTGATCACTGCTTCGCAAAACTTCACACAGTTACGCAATTGAATCTTGGTCAGATACGAGTATGCTTCAACTAACAATGGATCTTTGCCTTCCACTGCCGCTTCAAACTCTACTAGTTTGCGTTTCCAACGATTGGCAATTTCGCTAATCATCTGCGGTGCCACATTCATACCACGAATCATCATGATGGGCTTGTAGTCTGCTGACATTTTTGCACCAGCAACCATAAATTCGTCAAACATGCCATCAAGTTCAGCCGCACACTCTCCAACTTTTTCTCTCAAGCGATCTTGAATGTTAGGCCGGGCAGGGCCTTCTACTACAAGTTCATCCTCTACTTCGGCATTTTGTTTGCTGGTTAAAATTTCTCGCAACAAGTTGTCCAGTTTGATTTCTTCATGCTCATCTAACTGCAGGCCCACCATCTTCATGCGACACAACCAGCCTGTGGTCAGTCGTATTGCTGAGTCGGGTATGCGTTTTAGTGTGCGCACATCTGCTCGGCGATCCTGTGATTCCAGATAGTTCACAATCATTTCACGGGCATCTTTTTTGCCGTAAAAGTAATTGTACCAGGAAAATGCTTTGCTCAACGCACTGATGCGATTTTCTGTGGGTTGAGCACGCCAGGCAGGCTCGCCGCCCATGACATTGGTATCTGAACTGCGAGGATTTAAGAGTTTAACCGGTTTCACAAGGACTCCTTAAAGATTATGTGTAATTATAGCAGTTCTGGATTTATTGGTCAACCTCCCATAAATACAAGTTATGCCACGCCTAAGTTTATACCGCCCAAATCGAACCCGCGATTACCAATTTTTGGATCGTACCATCTCCGAAATGTACACCGTTGGAGGTATGGACATTTTCCTGCACCGATACATGGGACCACAAACTGGTGGGGAAGATTCAGCGTTTTCGGGCAACGGTGATGCTACCCAACCCATTTATGACACCCTAGATCCACTAAACATCCAAGACTTGCTGTTGCTGGAAAACCGTGACAGGATTTACGATCCGGATGTGTACTGCATGCGCGGGGTATACAATCACCAAGACATTGACTTTGATCTAACACAGTTTGGACTGTTCCTAAACAACGATACTTTGTTTATCACATTCCACTTCAACGACATGATTGACAGTCTGGGACGCAAGATCATGAACGGTGATGTGTTAGAAGTGCCCAACTTGAAAGATTACTATCCACTTAATCAAGCAATTCCTCAGCCCTTGCCCAGGTACTATGTGGTTCAAGATGCTGACTATGCCACAGAAGGTATGAGCCAAACTTGGTTGCCACACACTTGGCGTGTGAAAGCAACTCCAATGACCAACAATCAAGAGTTCAAAGACATACTCAAGAAACCAGTGGTGTCAGAAAATATTTGGGATCCGGGCAACTTCTATCCCACAGGATGGGTTACCAATTACGGTGATGTATACTATCGTGCCAAACAAAACACTCCGGCTGGCACAGATATCAATAATACTGACTACTGGGAATTGTATACTCCGCCCACACAAAGCGAAGTGTTTAGCACTCGTCCCAAAGACAATCAAATCAACGATGCTATTCTCACACAAGCAGATGTGGAAGTGCCACTATCGGGCTACGATGTCAAGCCTCTCTATGTTGTGGCCACAGTGGACGACGGTCAACCGGCCAATCCTACTTCACTAACCACAATCAATGGAGACACAGTAGACGGCACACAAGGTGGCATGAATGTAACACCCAAAGCAGATGGCTACACTGTAGGTTATCTAACTGGCGATGGTGTTCCGCCAAACGGGTTGCCAGTTACCTCGGGCGTACAATTCCCGCTTGGCGCTGTGGCCGGCGACTACTGCTTGCGAGTAGATTACTTCCCCAATCGTTTGTTCCGGTACGACAGCAAGCGATGGATCAAAATTGAAGACAAAGTGCGAACCAATCTCAACAACGGGCCCACCAATGATACTTTACGGTCGGGCTTTGTGAACAATACATACACTACGTCCACAACGGATCTTGGTAATATTCCACAACGTCAGAGTCTCAGCCAGATACTCCGACCACGTGCCGACAACGGAGACCAGAAAGGTTTTCAAGATCCCAATCCGCCTCCAGCGACACAACCGGGCCAGAAATCGAGTTAATCATGAGTCAAATGTTCTTTTACGATGCGCAAATACGCAGATTTTTATTACAGTTCACACGAATCGTTAGTAACTTTCAAATTGAATATGGCAACGAAACAGATGGTGTGAACAACGCTGCCTTGATACGTGTGCCTGTTCGCTATGGAGATGCCAGTCGCAATGCACAAGTCATCATTCAAGAGAACAGTCGTAACTCAATGCCAGCCAGTCCCTTGATGACATTCTACGTGTCTAGTCTGGATTATGATCGTCCTAGAATGCAAGAACCATATCATGTGAGCAAACTCAATGTGCGCCAACGTGCTTATGATACCGAAACAGACTCATTTGAAACCACACAAGGCAATGCATTTACTGTAGAACGACTAATGCCTGTGCCTTACAAACTAGGCATTACATTGGATATTTGGACCAGCAATACCAATCAAAAAATGCAGTTGCTAGAACAGATACTGACCTTGTTTAACCCCAGTTTAGAAGTACAAAGCACAGACAACTTTATTGACTGGACCAGTTTGAGCGTGGTTGATTTAGAGTCAGTGACATGGACTTCAAGAACTGTGCCCATTGGCACAGAGAATCCCATTGACATGGCCACTATTAAATTTAGTTTGCCTATCTGGATCTCAAGTCCGGCCAAGGTCAAGAAACTAGGTGTGGTAGAACGTGTGATCATGAGCATGTATGATGCTCAAGGTGATCTGAGCAATGCTGTTACAGACAATGACTTGCTGTTGGGCACTAGAGTCATAGTTACTCCTTGGAACTACGAAATTGTGGTGATTGGCAATCAAATACAATGTTTACAAGGGCGCACTATTGTACCCAATGGCGCCAACCAAGACTTGACTCCCACTGCAATTGTAGCAGGCAGTAGCCTGTTGTGGCCGGCTGTGATCAGTGCTTATGGTGTACTACGTCCAGGTATCAGTCAAATACGACTGGATCAAGAGGATGGTACCACAATTGTGGGTACCATTGTGATCAACCCCAATGATGATCGATTGTTGATCTACAACATCGATCAAGACACAGCACCACAAAACACTCTAGATCCCATCACTGCCATCATTGATCCACTAATATCCGGACCCAATTATGGACTTGATCCGCCTGCTGTGGGTCAACGCTATTTGTTGACTGACGCAACTGGATCAAACATTAATACCTATCCCGCAGAAGCATGGCAAGGTTCTGTTGGGCAACAGTTGATTGCATCTGCCAACGATGTTATTGAATGGACTGGTACTTACTGGCGAATTGTTTTTAATAGTGTGGCACAAGCAGACACTGTTCAATACGTTACAAACATCACAACAGGTGTTCAATATGAGTGGACTGGAGTTGAGTGGGTTAAAAGTTATCAAGGTGTTTACGTTGGAGGCACATGGAGTCTAGTGCTTTGAAGGCAGTGGGTGTGTGGTTCCGTAGTCGGGACACCAAACGTTATCTTTATCTGTTACGTAACGACGCCAAACATCCTGGTGCCTGGGGTCTGCCAGGTGGCAAGATTGAAACAGGCGAAACACTACTGGGTGGTATGGAACGTGAGTGCATTGAAGAACTGGGTTTCTTTCCCACTTACTTGCGATTGATACCACTAGAAAAATTTACCTCAGCAGATTTGGCTTTTGAATATCACACTTGGGTTTGTATTGTAGATGCAGAGTTTGTTCCCAGACTCAACTACGAACACCTGGGATATGCCTGGATTGATGCTGGCACTTGGCCCAAGCCCATGCATCCTGGATTATGGAATACTATGAATATTGATGCTGTGCAACAAAAAATTCAGCAAGTGGAACAGACTTTATAGTCTACCAACCACAATCTCGATCATACCCGATACACCGTTAAAGTTTTCTAGTGCCTTACCGATCACTGTGCCCATAGCAGGAGTGGCACTGGCCTGTGCGGCACCGTTGCTGGCTGTGACCATCATGTCACCTTTGCGTATGGTGCCCGTAACTGAAGTTGGCACACGACCTGTCAAGGCCACTGCTACCTTGTGTGTGCTTTCAAGCACACTATTCATCAAGTGAGCAGGATTTGTAGATACCACACCGGCCACTCGAGGATCAGCAACAGCAGTTGATACTGTAACTTCATTGTTGCCACCAAACACCAACACAGTTCCCGGTGTGTATTCAGCGTCAGTTGAATACAATTCTGCCAAGTCAGCGTATTGTGCTGTGGTTGCTTTACCAAACACAGTGTTAAAATAAACAGTTGCGCTACCAATGTTACCAACGCCGTTTGCGTTGTTATTGACAATATTACCACCACTGATGTTGCCGGTTGATACTGTTAAACTTGAACCTGTAATAGCTGCGCCTGTGATAGCACCAGTAACCGATATTACAGCACCCAAATGACTTGTGCCGGTTATGGTACCGCCTGCTGATATCAATCCAGCAGTTAATAAATTACCACCTGTAACGTTGGCAGTTACTACCAAACTACCCAGAGTACCAACACTTGTAATGTTAGTTTGAGCGGCTGTGGTCAATGTACCAACAATGTTGGTGCCACTCAAGTTGCCACCTGTAATGTTACCAGTTGCTGATACTATACCAGTTACTAAAACACCAGTTGTGGCTACGACAACCACATTTGAAGTACCACCAATTGTGATGTTAGCATTGCCACCCGAAGTACCAATGTTGGCTTCACTTGTGCCGTTGAATATTTTGCTGGCACTGAGTCCAGTTAAGGCCGCGCCGTTACCAATAAAATACGGAGCAGTTACGTTGGCGGCTGCGGATATTAATCCACCTGTTAACAAGTTACCACCAGTTACGTTACCACTCACGCTGTTTATACCAGTTATGTAGGCCCCAGTAGTAGCAAATACAGCCACGTTTGACGTACCACCAACTGTGATGTTGGCGTTACCACCACTTGTGCCAATATTAGCTTCTGAAGTTCCGTTGTAGATCTTGCTGGCACTGAGTCCAGTTAATGCGGCTCCGTTGCCAACAAAAAATGGAGCAGTTATGTTACCAGTAGCACTTATTAATCCACCAGTTAAGATATTACCACCAGAAATGTTGGCAGCACTGGTGATTGTACTTGTAGCACTTATTAATCCACCAGTGAGCAGGTTACCACCGGAGACGTTGCCTGAAAATGTAGCACTAGCAACAACCAGTGTACCAATAATGTTTCCGCCGTAGATGTTGCCCGTAGCGGAGATAATACCACCACTAGATATGATGTTACCCGTTGCCGATATTCCTGTTGTGCCGTCTAGTGATAATGCCATTTAAATTTATCCTTACTGTATTTATGGTGCGTAAACATATAATGTTGAAGCATCGGGCACCGTGATGTTGTATCCAGTTGCAATTGTAACTGGGCCCAGCAACAAAGCATTAACTGCATTTGCCACAGTCACGTTAGCACTCAGCGTTTTTGGCCCTGCAAATGACCCATACATGGTCAAACTGCCCAGGTTAATAACCACGGTATTTGACGCACCGCCCACGCTCATAGCAATATTGCCCGAAGACACAGGTATGCTGATATTGGTAGCACCATTACTGATACTGTTACTGGCCCCTGCGTTAAGCCCAGTTAAAAACGCACCATTTCCAATAAAATAGTTACCTGTAATGTTGCCGGTTGCTGAAATTTGTCCAGCAGTCAAGATGTTGCCACCAGTGGTATTGCCAGTCACTGTTAGTGCAGTCAATGTACCAACACTTGTGATGTTTGGCTGAGCCGATGTGGTTACTGTGCCTGCGGTACCTGCTGTGGTAGCACTGCCCACAGTCAATGATGAAGCAGTACCAGTCAACCCAGTGCCGGCACCACTGAATGATGACCCAGTTACAGTACCAGTAGCAGAAACTAAACCACCAGTCAAATAGTTGGCTGCTGTGCTGTTACCAGTACTGGAAATTAAACCATTATTTAAAATGTTGCCACCAGTTATGTTGCCTGTGGCTGTTACTACGCCTGCTGTGGTTAAATTACCACCTGTGACATTGCCCGTTGCTGTTACTACACCGCCAGTGGTGATATTGCCGCCCGAAACGTTGGCTACCGAAATAATACCACCTGTGGCTGTTAAAATGCCGCTGGTGATCAAATTACCGCCTGTGATATTACCAGTGGCACTTATCAATCCAGAAGTTAAAACGTTACCACTGGTTACATAAACACTGCCCGAAACATCTAATGCGTTGCCGGCAGAAATAACACCAATGCCAACGTTGCCTGCAAAATAGTTGTTGGCTGTGCCCGAAAAATATGCACCCCATCTATTAGTACCACGATTAACAGAAGATCTAAATCCATATGCACTGGTAGCATTGGCCACTGCATTGTTGGGATCTTGTACAGTATATCCGCTCCAACTGTTAATTACAGGTGCTGAGCCCACTGTAAAACTAGGCGTAGAAACAAAAGATCCATACCAGTTTGTGATGTTTGCGTTGCCGGCTGCTCCATTATCCAATCGTATGAACTCATTGTACATACTACTAATATTGCCGGAATATGTTTGTATTGTGGGCAAAAATAACAGGCCATACCAAGCGGATAAATCACCTTGTGGAGTCAAAGAATGCTGGCCGTTCAGCAAGTAACCAGATGAGCCAGAAGGATTACTGTTACCTGTTAGGTTCAACAATGCACCAGTTGTACCACTGCTTCTTCCGGTGGCCGCTAACAATGCTGTGCCGGTACCTGTTGTAAGGCCACCAGATCCAATACCAGACCCAGTGGTGGTTCCTGTAACGCTTAGGGTACTGCCTACTATGTTGCCACCAGTTATGTTGCCTGTGGATGATATCAATCCACCTGTAAGCAGATTGCCACCTGTGATGTTGGCGGCACTGGTGATTGTTGATGTTGCTGATATCAAACCACCTGTTAATACATTACCACCAATTACGTTGCCGGTTGCTGATACCAGTCCGGCGGTTAAAATGTTGCCACCAGTAATGTTGGCCACGGCTGACACCACGGCCCCAGATAATACGTTACCACCTGTGATGTTGGCAGTTGCTGATACTAGTCCACCAGTTAGAATGTTACCACCGGTTATATTGGCCGCTGAGGTGATTGTGCTAGTGGCTGATATCAATCCAGCCGTTAAGATGTTACCGTGTATAGCATTACCAGTTGAACTCATAATGCCAGCGGTAAGTATATTACCACTGGTTATGTTGCCTGTGGCTGATATCAAACCAGCAGTTAATAAGTTACCACCTGTGATGTTAGCCGCTGAGGTGATTGTGCTAGTGGCTGAGATCAAACCAGCAGTCAAGATATTGCCACCGGTTATATTCGCGGCGCTTGTGATAGTCGAAGTGGCGCTAATCAATCCACCTGTCAACAAATTGCCACCTGTGACGTTACCTGCTACACTGAGTGCAGTGCCTGATGTGTTGGCAATGGCAACTAGAGTGTTGGCGCTGAATGTTACGTTACCATTGCCTGTGGCTGTGCCAATGTTGATGTTGGTAATAGAGTTAGCAACACCGTTTTCACCAATGCTCACAGTCTTGGTATTGCCTGAACTGACTGCACCGTTGGCAATGTATACCCCTTGTGTGGCAGTTGAGCGACCAAGTTGAATAAAACCAGTTTGCGATGGACCACCGATAGTGTTATTAGCAGTAAGTTGACCAGTACCAATAAGAATCTCAGATCCTGTTGTTACAAACTGTACCCCGCCAATCACACTTAAAGTTCTTATAGTAGCAGAAGCGTTAGTATATAAATTACCAGCATTAACATTACCTGTGGCTGATACAACACCTACTGTGTTAATGTTGCCACCAGTGATGTTGCCCACAGCCGAAACCACGCCGCCTGCGCTGACATCAGCGGTGCTGGCGATGTTGCCACCTGTTACATTGCCTGTTACAGATACTACTGCACCCAAATGACTTGAGCCAGTGATAGTTCCTGTTGAACTGATCAGTCCACCTGTTAGTAAGTTACCGCCTGTAACGTTGGCTGTCACTGCTAAACTGCCCAATGTGCCAACACTTGTGATATTGGTTTGAGCGGCTGTGGTCAGTGTGCCAACAATGTTAGTACCTGACAAGTTGCCACCTGTAATATTACCGGCCGCACTTACCACGCCAGGAGTAAGCAAATTACCACCAGTTACGTTGGCTGTTGCCGAAATCAACCCACTAGTATTTAAACTGCCTGCTGAAATGTTGCCAGCACTGACGTTGGCCACTGTGGTGTTACCACTTACACTGAGTGTGCCTGTGGCCGAAATTGATCCAGCAGTTAATAAATTGCCGCCTGTGACGTTTCCAGTTGCGCTGACCACACCTGTGATGTATTCACCTGTTGTGGCAAACACAGCCACGTTTGCGGTGCCACCAATATTGACTGTGGCATTGCCACCTGCGCTGACTATTGAGACATTGCTTGTGCCGCTGGCAATGTTGCTGGGATTGATACTGATCCCAGTTAATTGCGATCCGTTACCTAAGATATAGTTGCCAGAAACGTTGCCAACAGCACTGACATATCCGTTTGATACCAGTGTGTTGGCAGTTATGATGTTGGCCGTAGACAGTATGCGTGTCCAGGTATTACCGACGTTGGAAAACTGATATGTTATGTTGTTGACAACAGCAGTCTGGCCGTTCGTCGGCGATACTGGAAAGGCCATCTTCTATCCTTTATTGCATACTTATTACGATTTCGATAGTGCCTTCGCCGCCGCTAAAGTTCTCCAATGATTTACCAATCACAGTACCTGTTGAAGGATTAGATTCGGCTCGCGCACGTCCATTTCCAGCAGATACCATCATGTCGCCTTTGGCGATTGTACCAGTCACTTGAGTTGGCACACGACCAGCCAAGGCTACAGCAGTCACATGAGCCCCATCCAGGGTGGAGTTCATCAAGTGAGCAGGGTTGGTAGATACCACACCCGCCACTCGCTTGCTAGAATCACATGTACTTATTGTGACTTCTTGTGTGCCGTCAAAATCCAACACAGTTCCGGGTGTGTAAGCCGCATCAGCCAGGTAATTTTCAGCCAAGTCAGCATATTGTGCTGTGGTCGCCTTACCAAATATAGTGTTAAAATAGGTTGTTGCGCTGCCGATGTTGGCAGTGGCATTGCTACTGGTTGGCATGATATTGCTTGAAATATTGACATTACCAGTACCGTTTGGCGTCAACACAATGTTACCATTACTGGCTGTGGTAGAAATATCCAGTTGCCCAGAATCTTGAATTGTACCAGAAACAATCAAGTTTCCTGAGATGTTACCAAGACCAATGTTCAAGTTGCCGCCAGTTATATTACCTGTTGCAGATATTAATCCACCTGTCAAGATGTTACCATGTATAGCATTACCAGTCGAACTCATCACACCAGCCGTTAGAACGTTACCACCGGTTACGTTGCCACTCACACTCAACAAACCAGTGATATATTCACCGGTTGTGGCAAACACAGCCACGTTTGATGTTCCACCAATTGTGATGTTGGCATTGCCACTGGCTGACTGAATATCAATCAGTGTGGTTCCGTTTTGAATTCTATCGCCTAGAATGTTGCCAGTTAGTGTTGCATTACCGGTCACAGTCAAGTCACCAGTAATGCTTAAACCAGCATTGTACCATACACCAATATTGGCTGTGCCAGCCACTGTGTGTGTGATATTGCCGCCGGACCCATTGACTTTGACGTTTGATGTGCCGTTTATGATCTGAGTGGCATCTACGCCGGTTAATGCGGATCCGTTACCGATAAAGTAAGCACCAGTAATGTTGCCTGTTGCACTGACTGTTGTGGCATTGGTAGTTATAAAACTTCCCAAGGTATTGGCCGAAACTTTATAAGTTCCGCCATTGTAATCCGCAGGAACTACTGTGTTTCCATCAATAGTATTGGTGTTGGTTAATGCCGAAATGGTTGACGTTGCCATTATAAATTCCTTAAATTAGTATTAGTTCTTTGCCATC
>Ga0209400_1000681_pt1 | contig 29354 bp, 45 predicted proteins | sample M_130807_EF_Meta_FD_187313 | JGI IMG/M metagenome (GOLD analysis project Ga0209400, IMG submission 187313) | Freshwater microbial communities from Lake Montjoie, Canada to study carbon cycling - M_130807_EF_MetaG (SPAdes) (version 2) | ecosystem: Environmental > Aquatic > Freshwater > Lake... | reverse complement strand
AACCTATTGGTAGTTATGTAGACAAACTAGAAGTAAAAGCAGAAGCCCCACCAAAAGGTGAGGCTTAAGCAAAGCAATACCAAAAGGTTATTGATTGTCTTTAATTAACCTAACTTCGCAAGCATCGGTAGTACAGTAAGCCTCACCAATAGCATCAGCAGCCATACCAGCGTAAACACCAGACAAATCAATAGGAAATAGTTTCATAGTTCCTTCTGCTTCATATTCTTCAGCAGTGATTTGGGTATAAGGCATCTGAGGATACGTAGCATTACCAGAAGGTAAGAAGGACACGGTCTTAAGTTGTCCGTCATACATATGCAAAGCCGTACCAATAGCCGAGGCTTCCTTTTCTGGATCAAAAGAAATAGTTACAGATACAGAATTATCTGACCAATATCTTTGTGCAGTAGCAGCAAGAGCCATCTTTTCATAAATGCTTACATCTTTTTCAGAACGTTTAGCATTAGATTTAATTGGAAAGAAAACAACAGAAGTCGTATCAGGAGACTCACTTGCTGGTTCTACTCGGTAATTAGCCAATTTAAACAAAGGAAGCATTGGGTCAGAGTTAGCAAATCGAATAGCACGGTTAAAGTACTCTCCACCTACAGTCCAATGAACGCCAGGTGATTCACCTGCCAAGATGCTAACTGTTCCACTTGGTTTAACTGTAGTCATCTTTATAGACTCACGAATACCTAGCCATTCTGAATAGGTATTGTCATAAGTTTTAATTACTTTATATCCTTCATCCATCCAATGACGTAATGTTGGTAATCCTTTGTTATCTGCAAAGTTAGCCACTCCTGAAACAGAAGTTCCAATGCGCCGATTTCTTTGCATAATGGCATTGGTCTCTTCCCAATGTGTAGGGATTAAAGTTACGGTTTTAGCATATAGATAAGCAAACTTTAAAGTTCTTTTAAAGTCTTCTAAATCAGTATGTCTATTTAAGTAAGTTTCAACTAAAGTACAGCATTCATATGATTCTAAAGATTGTTCAGCGCATGGGTTGTACCCTGTAATGCGCCAATCTTTATTATTCTCAGGATCAGCCAATCGGCCATATTTCTTAGAGATATCCATCCAAACAACTCCTGGCTCGCCATTTAAAGCAATACCATCAATGATTTTGTCTAAGTTATCTCCTACATTTACTGACACAGAGTTGTTTGACATCCATGCCCAGCCAGGTTTTGCTGGGTCATAAGAGTTACGTTCTGGGAATACCTCTGAGTTTTTTAAATTTAAAAAATCAACATCATCAATTCGACCAATAAGTAATTCAGCAGACCGCCGAACATTACCAGATACAACACAAACCCCAATGAGATTCCCAATATCAGCGATATCAATACGGGTAAGTTTCTGACCAGAACGTTCTTTGAAGATTCCATCAATGTAATCATGTAACCTAATGAGAGGCTCTGGACCTGCTGCTGTTCCACCAAATGTTTTGATGGGTTTGCCTGCCTTGCGAATTTCTGCATAGTTAAACCTAGGACGTTTTGAATCTGGTCGTAGGTAAGAGTTAATAAGCGTGGACGTTGATTCGACCCAGCCTTCTCTGGTATCTGGAATGACATATGTTTCCCCCTCTTGTGGTGCATAAATATTGAAATCTTTATCGGCGCCCTTGTCGTCGAATCCGACTCCTACTCCAAGCATACTTGCCTCCATTAAAAATGCAAAAGGCTTGGCTGGGTCCGTCTTGGTCATGGAGCCTGTAGAGACAAAAGCACAGTTTTGTAAGGCTGCTGAATTACGCTTTTCGTTTACTAAAGAAGTTCCCATAACCCAGAGACCCCTACCTGGAGGAGTCCATTTTAAGTTCCATAAACGATCAAAGGCTTCTTTGGCTGAAGCGGCTGCCTTTGCATCTGACCAAGGTAGTCGGTTTGTTTTAGCATGATCTTTTTGCAGAGAGTACATTCCATTTATGACTCTCTCACAAACGTCAACCCAAGTTTCTTTAGTACCATCTGCTTTAAGTCGTGAATAGGTCCTAAGAAAAGTTATTTCACCAACAGAATTACCTGCGGCATCTTGATACCCAAACGGTGCTTTTAAAAGTTTATATGGAGCAACAAACTCTTCGGCTAATTTAAAAGAAAACAACTCAATAACCCCCTACTATTTAGACTTGGATGCAAATACCCCTTGATGGGAATGCGTATTGTGACGGGTCTTAACCTATCACACACTTGTTAACTTGGTAGAGTACTTATTGCTTAGACAAAAGGGTAAAGTCCCCTCCACTATGTTCCATTACACTCCACTTGCTATTATCAGATAACTACTCTTCTATAGATTGTTGAATAATTTTTGTTACAGTGTCTTCTTTTAAAGCATCAGGTAATTCTCGAAGAGCCTGTGCTCTGTCGCCAAAGATTGCAGAAAGAACTCCTCCAGAACTTTGACGTTCTGCAGTGATACGAACAAACTCTCTGTTTTCTTCTAGTTCTTTTAAGTTACCCACAAGTTTAAACAAACGATCAATTTCTTGAGATACATTGGGATCAGCATACCCGCCATTCATTTCTTCTGCAAAACGCATAAAAGCCACTCTTTGGCCTTGCATTTCAATGATTGCGTTAAGTAAAGCCTTAAGTTGATCTTTAGTCTTTACTTCGACAGGAAGGTTGAAAGCACAACTATTGTCAGGCTTGAAAGCAGGACAGTTCGAGGCAACAAAGCAAGTGTTACATTGACGAAGTGACGAATGCTGATTGTTAATGATTGGAACATCTTTAAGAACGTCTTTTCCTTCTTCATCAGTTTCAACTATTGTCTTCATTTTATATCCAAAGACAGGTAAGTTTTGAACCTCTAAAGGGTCTCTTTGTATAACTTCATTTGCAGAAGTTTTCCGCATATCTACAGCACTGTTATCAGAAGAGGGCAAATCAAATCCCATTAAACCTGTTAACAACTCATCGCTGTTATCAGATACTTTCTCTTCTTTACCGCCATTAATGATGTGAAAATTTGGACTTTTTTTATCCATAGACTCCTCTAATCGTTTGTAAGACCATACAGCAACTCTAGTTGCTTCAAGGGTACCATCCTGGACAAACTCTAAATAGTCTAGTCCAGCCTTCTCCACAATTGGTTTATATCGTGGTCGTGCTTGATCCTTCATTCTCTTTGGGTAACGAACTAACTTAGTCCCATCCCAGATAATAGTTTCACCTCTTCGCATGGGTGATAACCAAGACAATGTGCTGGCTGTGGCAAATGGTATCTGTCTCAGATTGTCTGGCTTAGCACATCCAAGGGCGTGATAAGTGGTGCCAAACTGTTTGGAGTAACTCCTTGTAACTGCTGCTAAACTAGTTACTGACTCAATTTCAGAATAAGGAATTACTACATTTGTATACTTTTCAGAAATATCTCTAAGGTTTAACAAGCCATACTCTTCATGCCATACCACCCATAATTTTGGGTCATTACTAAAAAAGGGGCGTTGTTTTTCTACCCAATCTAATCCTAAAATAAGTGAATCAAACTCTTGAAAAGCCTCTGCTCTATCAGCGTTGTTAACTAAAAACTCTTGATAGTCTGCGGCTATTTCTAGTAGTTCATCTTTAGATAGTCCTGCTTTGTCCGCTTGGGCTGCGCCAGATTCAATATAAACTTTAGTTTCTGGAGTAAAATGTTCGCTAATAAGCCAAAGTTTAGTCTTTGGTAAACCACGTTTTCTAAGACCCCAATAGTTGAGTCCCATCGACTCAACTTTCTGACCTTCTAGCAGGGTGCGGTTTGAACCAACTTCAGTTCCTGAAAAAATTAATTTAGTCATCCCAGAACTCTAATTCTTTTGGATTGGCTGCATCCTTTGAACGAGCAATGTTTACTCGATTAATAGACTCCTCTATTTGATTCCAAGTTCTAACTTTTTTAGGAGCATCTGGTCTACGCTCAACAGACAAATAGCCTGGATTCATAAACATAATTGCAGGAATGCCTTGTTCTTCAAAGACCCAAGCACACATAGCAGGATCAGAATCTACATACATCTCAATTGGGGCACGACTACGGCTCATAACAAACTGACGTTTTTTTAAGTCTTCTCCTTCTAGATGAAAAGAATAGTCAATTAAGTCATCATAATTAATAATTCCATGAGAATTAAGCCAGTGTTGAGCATCTTCAGTTTTTCTAGATGTCATAATTGCTACACGGTTGTTTATGTTTAAGGCATAGTAAAGCATTACTCCTGCTCGGATTGGTTCACCTGAGTCCGAACTAAGTACGCCATCTAATGAGACGAGTATGTTAATTAGTTATCCTTTTGCTCGGTATGTTGCCGCTCTACGAATTAAGGTCTGAGTATCTGGCAGTTCAATGCCGTAAGTTTCGTCTGCTTGTTTTGCTTTGTATGCTGACCAGTACTCAGAAATTTGTTTTAATGCAGGAACTGTTCCGTATTTTTTACCAGCCTGCCATCTATAATTGTAAAAATCTTCATATCCTTTACCATCTGGTCTAAAAGCATAGCGACGAGAGTGGTGTATGTCTTCAAAAAGGGCTGAACCTTGCATCAAAGCCATTTGTAAACCAACTTCAGCATTACGACGAGATGCTGGGTTTTTTGCACTTTGTAAATCTGTTAAATATTTTGAGTAACGCATAACAATCTCTGATGCCATAGAAGTATCTTTTTGAATTAATGATTCCCATGCTAAATTTTGTGTAGCGCCTTGATGTTTTGGAAACACGGTCCACTCATTATGATTTAAATCGTATGCAGCATAAGGATTGATTGTTTTGATGTCCGTTGCACCAGGGTTAACATAAAAAGTTACTTCAAAACCATTCCAATTAGTCATTTCAGGTTGTAAGTGTTCTCTAAAATCTTCATTCAACATTTTGCTAATTTCAATGTCTGATAATCCCATATATTCTGGATGGGCTTTTCTAAAAGAAATGTAATCAACACCAATAAGAACGTCTAAGTCTCCTGGTTCTCGGTCTGCTGACCATTGAAAAGATACCGCAGATCCTGCAATCCACACTCTTGTCCATAAATCTGGGTGGCGGTAAACGTCATCTAAAAATCCATATAATTTTTGAAGAATACCGTTACGGACCCAACCTTTTAAAGTTGTATTAACAAATAATTGAGGATCTAGTTCTTCTTCAGGATCAGAAAAGTAAGATGTAGAAGAAGCCTGTAATTGAACAGGATTAACCAATTTGCTTAAATCACTCATAGACATAGTCTATGGCTCTTTAGGCTTGTGGGGTATCTATGCCTCTTTCGCTTAAAGCATTTATCAATTTTTCTTTGAATTCTGCAACATTGTCCTTTGGTTGTAGACTTGCCAATACAGTACGTGCAACTCGATCAGCCAATAATTGGCTTTCTATATCGGAGACCAACTCTCGGCTTGTTTGATAAATATCAAAAGTCGTGGCTTTACGTTGGACGGCTTTGTTTGGTTCAATAACCTCAGTAAAAATTGTTCCATCTAACCTAATGCCTACGGTATAGGCTGTTTGAACTACTTCATTTTCAGACATCATTCTATTCCCATCAACTTTCTTTTTCGTTGTGCTACAGATATTGCTACAGGACAAAAGTCGCACAAATAAGTTTTTGGACCTGCAGATTCTTCGTACTTCTCCATACCTTCGGCTCTACGTTCCTTTATTGTTTTGGGCACCAACATCTTGTCTTTAATATGCCAATCTGAACAACCATCCTTTGGTTTGTTGTGTTGCCTATAGCAAGTCATTGCATCTTCCATAAAGGTAGATCGTGATTCGTAGAAAGTATCGTCTACCTCTGCAATACCAGCAGATCCTCCGCCTTTTATTTGTCTAATAATTTCTTTTTTTGATTCTGTCTTAGCCCATGCTTTTAATGGCAATACAAATAGTTTTCCTTTATGCGGTTCTCCAGAGGGAAAGACATGCTGTTCACAAGCAATTTCTAATAGGTGATCTTGCTCAGGCGCACCATCATAAGGTGGTAACTCTTCCAGTGTTTGACAGACAAGACAGTACAACAACCTGAACTTTGGTTCATTATCTTGTTTTTTCTGTCCAAGAATTGGTACATTACTCATAGTGCTCCTTGTAGTAGTCCGTGTAGCCTAGCGTACTTAGGCGGCTAAGGCTATTTTACGATGATTTTGATTATGGTCTAAACGATCTGTTCTTTTAATTGAGTATCCGCAACAAGATTTACCTTTTTTTACGTTTGACTTTGGGCGTTTTTTGTTTGCCTTACCACACTTACGGGCGTCGTTACGACCCCCACCGCTTTTACTTTTCGCCAAGAGGTATGCCGTAATCTGGATTCTTTGCGTTATCGTGTCCGCTTTGGAAGTGGGTGTTCAATGCACGCTTAACGATGTTTTGATGTTTGGAAGTAGTTCGAGAATATTTTGTCGTAGATTGTTGCCAACCTGCATCTCCGTGCCATGCAATAGGTGTTCCGTAAGAACGTACTGTATATGTTGGATTTGATTTGCGATATTCACGAGTTTCATCATCTGACATATAGCCAGGGCCAGCAGTACCTTCTACACCAGATAGTGCTGATGCTTGAAAAGGTTCTTTGCTTGAAATAAAATCAGGAGCCTTTGCTAAATTTGTTTTTGCAACTTTAGCCATATTTAATCCTGAAATTGATCTGGATTTAACCACGCATGTAGGTGGTGTGCTTCAACAATTGCAGATGCTGGTGCTGTTTTTTTGCCTTTATACAAAATACCTTCTGGAAGTTTAATGTTAGAGTCATGCTTGCCCTTATTCACTGCAGAGATAGCACGCTTAGATGGTCCAAGCATTGACGCTGGAACTGGTGGATAATGATTACCTTGCAAGTGAGCAAGAAGACCAGCACTACCATTGCGTTTAAACTGTTTATCGTGTGCGGCGTAGCCCTCTGCTTGTGTGCTTCCCATTACTACTTACCTCTTTCGTGTTCTTCCATGCAAGATGGGCAAACAGGAGAACCACCAACTAAATGGTAGCCTTCTTCTTCGTTTACTTCAGTTCCACAATTCCAACATGACGTATTTTTATTCAGTTTTCTTTTAGAATCATTAGCACGATCTGGAACAGTGTTAGCCACGATTACTTACCTGGGTTTACCTTTGCTGGATATTCAGTTGTTGTAAAACCATAGCCATAAAATGGGTGTAGTGATTGACGGTTTGTTTCAGTACCAGATGATTCTGGACCTACTTCAGTATCAGGACGAGCCTTGCGATACTTACCATCAGTTGCTCCGTCATCTAGTGACTTGTTCATTGAACGTGATGAGTTAACGGCCATTATCTCTTCTTCCTACTTTCCTCAATTACGGCGTCTACCGTTTGAGTTGATTGAGCGTACTGTTCTTTACGAGATGCTGGATACTCCCCTTTTGGAGAAGAAATAAGTGCACCTGTTTCCCTGACTAAATTATGTACCCTTTGGCGTTCTTTAGCACTCTGAATGCGGGTTCTTCTACGATCATTAAACATCATGCCATTTTCTCCTTTATTTTTTTAGCATTTTTTGCTGAGGTACATGACAAACAGTGGCCTTTATTAGATAAAAATTCAACAGGATTCATAATTACCCCACAAGTTGGGCAGGGTGCTGAACCATTGTATCTGGTGGCGTTATCAGCAATTTGTTTTGCTTGTAACTCCATTGTTATCATTCCATCTCCGTCGTCCATTAAAATCCTCTTTCATTTGCACAAGTCTGACAAACACGACCTTGGCCAGAGTAATCCATTGCGCCTTTTTTACCGCAAGACTCACATTTCCATTTTGGATTATCGCCTTTAGCAGTTTGTGCTTTATTTACTAAACTCATATACGAACCAGGAACACGTTTTGGATCATTGCCACGATCAGGAACTATAGTTGGCATTAGTTACTCCCAAGTGCGTTTCGTTCGGCTGCTTGATAACCAGCAACACCGCCAGAGAACCAGGATACTCTTGGTTCAGCATATTTTCTATCAATAACTACAATTTCATCAATACCAGGTTGTCTACGATCTCCGTAACCAAATCTATCTGGGAATAGTTGAATTTGAGGAAGTGGTGGTCTAACCATTTCTTGAATATCTTTTCCAGGAATGTTCATTACCATCAGGGCTTGTTGAGTAAGACGTTCTTGATTAGACGCCCATGGTCCTAGATAAGAGTACCTCTTGGCTACCTTGTCAGGTTGTACAGGTGCACGCCATGGCTTTGTATAATCATAAACGCCATCAAACTTCTGTGTCATCCTGTTGCTCCTCTATGAGTTACCCATGAAGTTGCTTGTACTTTGTTTGGTACATCAACACCTAACTCTCCTGCAGCATGTTGATACGCATGAACGAAGTGCTTGTATCTGCCCATTGAACTTAAACCTAGATCTTGAGACATAGTTCCTGTCTGTCGTGGAACTTTTAACTCCTCTAAATTCTTTGGCTTTCCTGATCCAGCAAATGGTCTGCCCATTGCAATGTCATATGCGTGACGATCAATTGTTACAGGTTCTTTATTACTTGGATCATGGATGTTCTGGAAGAAGTTAGTTACTTTGTGTCCGCCTAGTACCTTCTCGGGTTCTTCTCCTGCGTGGATTCTTTGAGCCTTTGCAACATTTGCTGGAAGGAGAGCGCTTTTTACATCACCAGTCTTTACTAACTCTTTTGCTTCTCTAACATTTCTATCCCAATCACTTAATGGGGATAATGCCGCAATAATTCCTGCGCCACGTTTTGTGTCTCCTTTACCCAATTTAGTTGCTTCTTCATGGGCCTTTTCATACCATTGATGTCCACCTTCAACAAATGCTGGAGATGCTTCACGATATTTCTTAATAACATTTTCTACATGGTCTTTAAATTGTGCTTGGGCAATATTTTCATCCCAACGACCGTGAGGATTAACTCCAAAGTAAGCCATATTATGCCCACGCAGGTCTTAGATAAGCAAGCATTGCTTTACGACGTGCATCAATAGTTCCTGGTTCATTTGCAATAATATTTGCTTTACCATCATTTACTAAGTGTGGAGCAGGAGTTAATTGAGTTTGTGGTGCACTTCTTTCTGACATATAAACAACTGCGCCATTTACATTTACTAATTTTGCTTTCATTTGACGTTCAATACCCATCATTGGGCCAAATTGTTCTGGCCAGTAATACATAGATGGTTCAATGCGCTCACCTTTATGAACTCCGCGTTGATAAGCCTTTTGATTTACACGGTTTTTAATTGAATCTAATAAACGGTCATCTCTTCGAGATCGCATTGTGCCAAGGTAGCCATCTGGATACTCTGCAGAAGGAATACGACCAACGCCCATGCGAGACTCATCAATAGCACTACGTGCTATAGGAGTTCCTGCACCACCTTGATTGTTATATCCGTAAAGACCTCCACCACCAAGTGATTGCCAGTTTTGAGATGCAGAGTAGTTGTTTACACCACCAGCCATTACACACCTCTATTTCGGCGATTTTTTGCAATTGTTGCATATACTTCATTAACTGAAATCTTTTTGCCCTTATTAGTAGCACCACGGCTTATGTGTGATTGTTCTGCAAACTCTTGAGCCTTTGGCTTTGGCTCCATTCTTTCTATTTCACTAGTTGCGTGTGCACTTGCAACAAACTCTGGGTTAGATTCAACACCAGGAACTTTGCGACCAAAGTAAATATTGCCACCACTCATACGGCGCTTATCTGTTCCACCTAAATCATATCCAGCAATCTGACTGTTTTTTATTCCAGCCTTACGTGCATCTGGAAGTGTTTTTTGTTTTACGCTAATATCAGCAAACATTTTTTTGCCAGTTTTCCAGGCACCTTGGTAAGCATCGACTGGTGCTTTTGCAGCATACTCTGTTTTAAAACCTTGTGCTTGTTCTGCGGTGTAAGGAGCGTCAGTAACTTTTTCAGCACCAGGAATTGAAACCATAACTCCAGGACCCTCTGGCGCTTTACCAGTTTTAAAACTACGACTGGCTCCACCTTGGTTTGCTAAATTAGCGAACTGTTTATTACTAAGCATTTGGGTTTCTACCACCAGAGTTAGGTGTAACTGTTGTATTTGTAGAAGTATCGTCCCAATTAAAAGTTGTGCCCATTGTTTTTTTAGACAAAGATAAAGGTCTACCGTTACCAAGACTTCTATTTTTCCATGCAGTTGCTTGAGCAGCAGATCCTGCTGTAGAAGAACTATATGATAGCGGCGTATCTACGTCTGGCGTTTGTGGCGCCGTTGAATTGCTACCGCCGAATTGTGAATTCGACAATGGCATTTTAGTAGGCGTCGCCCATTCCACCTTGGAAATTAGGATTTTGACGTCCTGATACTGACGGAATAGTTCTTGCATTTGCCATTGTTGATGCTGCTTCTGGAGAAGTTACTGCACCATATTTTGCAGTAATTCTGTATGAAGCGCCCATACGCTCTGATGCTGCGGCATTTCCTACAAGTACATTTTTTCTGTTTGCTTTTGTACCGTACATTGGTTCTGCGGCTTGTGTATTTTTCTTTGGCATTAATTTACCAACGGAAGGTGTTCCACTCACATTGTTAAATTTTGTAGCATCCATGCCCATATAATCTCTTGCACCAGAAGATGTAATTTGTTCTGGAGTTATATCTTTTTTCATTTTAGTACCTGCTGACTCTAGGTGGTTTGAGGGAATGCCCATACGACGACGCATTGCGTGGCCCATATCTGTCCAATTTGCCATGGTGACTCCTTAATGTAGGTATAAGGATAGAACTAAATTAACTTGCTGTAATGGCGAATACAATGGCGGAAATTTCTCCGTCACGGGATTCAATAGTAGTAAATCCTGGTTTACAGGTTAAATCTAACCCTCTAGGGGCAACATAACCACGGGATATAGCAATTGCTTTCACTGCTTGGTTTACTGCTCCAGCACCTACGGCACGAAGTTTTACTTCATGTTTGTCATAGATTGCGTGAGCAATTGCAGATGCAACGCTTTGAGGATTTGAACTTGCACTAACTCTTAAAAACGGTTCCTCATTAGATACAGGAATTTCAGGTGTAGTTGTCATATGTAGTAGTCCTTTAGGTCGAATTTATGTACCGCTCCTGGAATAAAGGGTAAGGCTAAAGTCTTGGGGCGTCTCTGTATTTAAGGTCCTTCATTTGTTCGGCAACTGCCTTCTCGACCTCGTTATAGAAGTTTTTTCCTAAGAGCCTTGCAAGAGCGTAAGAATCTGCGGCATTATCATCATTAAATTCTATGCCCCATCTTTTGTATATTTGTAACAACATCTCTTGTTTTTTTGCATTTCCTTTGCCTGCTGCAAACTTCTTTAGGGTCATTGGTGGAACTTTTAAAGGAAATTTTCTAAAGTCACCTTCATCAAAGTAATCAAAAATAGTTAAACGAACTGTGGCTGATAACTCCCCCAGTACTAAGGCTGCATGACTAGCAAGAACTGTACCTTCCATTGCTATGTCTAAAACTGTATTGTTGTTTTCTTCAAGATAATCTAGATGATCTATTAACCATTGTCTAATATCAGCAAGTCTTTCAATGCCAAAATAAGGTGACTTATAAACCCACGTTATATACTTTGTTGGATCATCAAATTGAAGTGCAGTTAATGCAAAACCAGTAAGAGATTGATCAATTCCTATTGTTACAGCACAGTTTTTTGGTAAGTGACCATCAATCGCTTTTGTTGGCACGGCGTTCTCTTTCATCTATGACCATTTGCACAGTCCCTAGATAACCCGCCCCATCAACTAGGTTGTCTCTTTTTTGTTGGTGAATTTCTCGACAAATTTTTACCCAAGCCATTGCTAAACCAACTTGTTCTTCAGTTACTTTAGTATTAAAAATAACTTCCCAACCTTTAGCAATGCGATTAAAGTTGTCTAACGGATGATCGTAAGACTTATTACGATCACCCGTTATTAAACGTTGTGCTTCTTCAAGCACAGTTTCGTTATGGAAGTCTGACATACCGTCCTGTTATGAGTTCGTTCTTTGCTTCAGTTGTGGTAGCCATGATTGCATTAAAGGTCTCATCAAAGGTTGCTTTTCTATTTAGTAACCACCATCCTGCTAATGCAGCAGATGAGTTTGATGTTCCAACCATAAACTTTTGAGAGCCATCAGTAAGTGTGGTGTAGTACCTGGCATTCAAATAGAAATCTACTTGACCTTGTGCACCATTACTGTATCGAGCAATGTATGGAGCAGCCGCTGGATCATAAGCATATGGTTCAGATCCTGACCATGGATTATCAGTTGCACCTACAGATACTGTATCTGTTAAACATGCTGGAGACTGAGTTGTTTTCTTATTTGAATCATTTCCAGCAGCAGCAATTACAGGAACATTTGCCGCCTTTAATGTTGCAATTGACTGTGCCATTCCTGCAGGAACTCTGCAGTTACCCATCACAGCACCTTGTGCAAGTAGCACTACTGAAATGTTGTACTTCTCTCTATTAGCAACAATCCAATCTAAAGCAACCTGCACGTCACTTAAACTATAAAGACCTGCAACTCCTGCTGGAGTTTGATTTACTATTCGAATTGGCAAAATCTTTGCTGATGGATTAACGGCTCTAACTATAGAAGCCATCTGTGTACCGTGATTTAATACTTTATCCGTTGTTGCAGGAGTGTTTGCAGCCCCTGGACCTTCCATGCTGGTTTGAGCATTTGGGCATCTTGCAATTGACATTAAACAAACTTCGTATGCAATGTTGTTTGCAAATAAAGAATTGTTTACTCCGCTATCAATGATAGCGATTGTTGGTTCACCTGCTGCATTAGCAGGAGATATAAGTCCTGTAAGTAGTACCAGAACAAGCATTATTTTTTTCATGTTATGAATGTATCCCTCCGTCCCATTCGGGACTCGTTTGTTCTCCGTGTTATTTCCCTCGAAACTAAAGTGATGTCTCGTTCTTGATTTGAGAGCATCATCTCTAAGATCTTGCGATAAGCATATCTCTCTTCATGGGTATCTCCTAATTGAAGGATCTCTGGGTCAGTAGCAATCTGAGCCTTGGCTAAACTTACCGTTGAGCCTTTTGAGGCAGCGCCCATCCTAGTTATAAGTAACTTATTCTCAGCCAAGTCTAAGGCTCGTTGAGCCTCGCGCTCACGTAATTGAGCCTGAACTAACTGAGAGGCAATGTAGTCAGCCCAGCCAGTCAACGTAGTAAACATCACGGCCAAATCTTCGCTGCTCAACTCTGTTATATCTGGCGGAAGTATGGCCTGGTCATACTGTGGTTTAGGAAGAGCAAGCCCTTTCTTCATTAATACATCTATTTCGTTCATCAGTCTCCAATTAATGCACAGGACTTGCATCCTTTAGGATCAACATTACAGGCAGGTGAAACACCTGCGTCAACTGCATCTATAACTTTCTGTGCGGCGTTAAAAATTCTTTCTACAATATAGTAATCTGATTTTATAGTGAACTCTTTGTAGTCTTGATCAGACTTTAATTCATAAATAAAAACAAGTTCATTTGGAGCATCAGTACCAAATTGTCTCTTGGCTAACTCTAGGTACATTTGACCTTGAAGTAAATGAGATCTAAATGGACGACGTACATTTTTCCAAGCCTTTGTTAAATCTCCGTCAGCATCGTAAAGCAACTCTGGTGCTTCAAATCTAAGGGTGCCTGCACCAATAGACTTAATTTCAATTAAACAATCTTCTCCAATACCTTTAACCCAGCCATCGGCATGGCCGTAAATACGCAGTGGCTCATAAACAAGGGGTACTTCTTTATACTCATGTGCATCTGTATCTACTTCTTTAGATATTTCCCAACCACTACCGTTTAGACCTTCCCAATAACCGTAAAGAACACCCATATCTGAAAGTCTATTTTGCCACTTAGCATGGATGTAATGCCCTTCATCAAAGATATTTTGAAGACGAAGATTAGGTTTGTCTCTCTTTGCTTTTCCACCATTTAATAGGTAATAAGCATACTTATGACACCAATCAGACTTAATAATTTCAGATGGGTGCAATACATCTGTTCGTCTATCTGAGATTGGTTGTCTCATTAGGTGACGTTCTATTTCACCTATCAATCTAGTGTCAGCCTTCTTAGTATCAAGGAACTTGTGTAAATCATTTTTAGGTGTTGCCATTAGTGTTCCTTATCTGTACTGAAAATAAAATCTTTTAGGGACATTTTCTTTTTATATTTCTTTTGCCATTTTCTTGTTAAAGCATTGCGTTCCCTGTGGCTTAAACCACCCCAGATTCCATGCGGTTCATTTCTTTTAACGGCATCCCATAAACATTCGGCACGTACTGGACAATTGTTTTTTCCTGTTTCACCAAAACAAAACGATTTGGCTTTATCAGCAATGCTTTTGTACTGCTCTTTATCACGAGGAGGGTAAAAGATATCGGTGTCTTGTCCTGAACATCTTGCTTCGTATCTCCAGGCGTACTCTGGTTCGTCCATGTGTTAGGCATCCTTGACTTTCTCTAGCATTTCTATGAAATCGTCTTCAAGAAGAACCACGTAGTTTTCCCCATCTAAATGGATACCAAGTACTGGCATTCTTCCATCTAAAATTGCCTCTGTTACTATTTTCTTTAAGACCGTAGACTTTATCGTGGTCTGTTTTTTACCAGTCCACTTATGTTCAATCAGCAGGTCGGCTGATCTTACATCGCCTTTACGTGACCAAAACGCACCAGAAGCAGCATTACGAGAACCGTTAACTTTTTTAGCGAGTCTCTTCTCATGCTTCTGAGATTGTTTTTGTCCTTCAGTCTTCAAGTTCTATCTTGCCATTCTCGTAGCCCTCCAGCAAACGAGGAACAATATAGAATAATGTTTCACGCCAAAAACATGGAGAACAACCACAAAAAAGTTCTCCTGAAAGTGTTTCTGGAATTACTTCTTCGTCTCCTTCCCATATGGCTTCAAAAAGCATATCTGTGTAATCTTCAACGCCTTTTTCTAAATCATGTGCCCATGCTTGGTCATTGACTATAAACTTTTTGTTCTCAATCATCGTTAGAATCTCCAGCCATCGGTACATCGGAGGAACTAAGTACAACTTTTTGTAGTTCTTCCTTGAGATCAATTTCGCCACGGATACTATCAATGACGGGTTCAATTCCTTGCCATTTTCTTTCTCCATAGTAATACCACCCACCTTTACGATCTATAATTCCTTTTACTACTGCAAGTGCTGCAATTTCTTTAGCAAAATCATAGTCTCCTGGTAAACAAGGTCCACCTTCTGCAAAATAAAAATCAAAATATGCAACTCTTTGTGGTGGCGCTGTTTTATTTTTTAATGTACGAACTTTAATTCTTTGTCCAATACGAATCTTGTTACCACTAGGACCTACTTCAATCCATTCATCTCTACGAATTTCACAACGTGTAAAGAAAGCATAATTTTTTCCTTCTCCTCCTGGAGTTGTTCTTGGGTCGCCATGCATTACGCCTATTTTCATTCGATATTGGTTAATAATTAATCCTAAAACAGGACGTTCATCCTCTATAAGACTTCTTTTAATTGCAGAACCAACTACTCGAAAAAATTTATTGGTAAGTAATGCACCTTTACCAACAGTCATTTCATTCATGTCTTTTTCCATCTCAGGAGCAGGAGAAAGAGCAGGTAAAGAATCTATAACAATTGCATCAACTGATTTTGATTCAGCAAACTCAATTACTGCTTGATAGGCTTCTTCCATAATGTTTGTTTCAATAACAATTACACGAGAAGTATCAACGCCACACATCTCTGCATACTCAGGAACCCACTGTTCTGCTGCTACCCACACCGTAGTGTGTTCTGGATTTAACTTTTGATTGGCTGCAATAGTTTTTAAAGCAACTGCAGTTTTACCATGAGAAGGTTCACCAATTAATTCATTCCATTGGTTTCCTGGGAATCCTCCTCCCAAAACGTAGTCCAACGTGGTGGAACCAGAAGTGATGCGAGGAACCAAATCGCTGCGAATGTCAGACGCAATAACAACCACATTGTTACCAAATTTTTTGTTAAGTTGAGCAACAATCTTTTTGGCTTCGTCATTCATTACTCTATTCTCCCAATGATTCCTTGTGGATTCCAATTACTTTGAGTGTCATTACCTAAAGAAGACTTTATATTTCCCTCTACTTTTGCACCAGTTAATGAACCAAATTTACTTCCTGATTGTTGTAAAGGATACCCGCAGTCGTAACATCTTGGAGCAGCGTTTTGAATAGCCATATAGTTATTACTATTACAGTCAGGACACAATTGAGTTTGACCCGTGCTTCCAATACGAATGCTTGGTTGTTGAGGTTGTGGCGGAACATACGGAGTCATTGGTTGTTGTGACGGTGGCATAGGAATATCTGTTGGTCTTTGTTGTGGGACTTGAGGTTGTGCTCCCAGTTGTTTGGCCCACCAGTCTGCGTTACTCATTTTGCTTCTCCCCATTTGTTTACTATTTTGACATCAGCAATAAGCGGAACTGTAATCTCTGGAATTTTTATTCCTTCCATTGATTCCCGAATTGCTTCGGCTACCTCTTCTGCGATGTCTTCACGAGCAACTGTAACTAACTCATCGTGTACAGTCAAAATGACATTAGCACCTGGTTCAGTTATAAAACATGAATGTGCTCTAATAATGGCTAATTTCATTAAATCTGCTGCTGATCCTTGAATCACTGTATTAAAAGCCTGTCTTTCGGCTCGTGCTCTAAGTCCTATGTCTTTGCTTTTTAAATCAGGAAGGTAACGTCTGCGTCCTAAAACGGTTGGTACATACGGCACTGGACTTTTTGCTAAAGCCTGTCTAATAATTCGTGCTTTGTATTTTGATATGTCATGAAATTTTTCTGTAAATCTATTTAACAAACTCTTAGCATCAGCAACAGTGCATCCAATGTTTTCTGCAATTTTATCTGGTCCTACTCCATAGGCAATAGATAGAACAAGAACCTTTCCTGCTTTGCGATCTACTCCCATTGTTTTACCAATTGTTGTGTAGATATCTTCTTTATCTAAATAATTTTTTATCATAATTGGATCTTTTGAAAAAGCCGCAATAATTCTAGGCTCAATTTGAGAGTAATCAGCAACTATTAATTTATGTCCAGGAGGAGCAACAAATAGATTTCTAATTAAAGTTCCATACTGACCACCACTTGGTATGTTTTGTAAGTTAGGATCGCTACTAGAAAACCTACCTGTTTCTGCGCCGTGTGCTTTAAAGTTTGTATGAACTCGGCCATTGATTAATAAACTTTTTTTATCAAAAACTTTTTCTTTACCCATTGTTGTTCTTGTAACTTCTCCGCCTAAATACGGCATAACATATGTGGTCATTAATTTATTTAAATCTTGATATTCTAAAATAGCATCAACAAGTTCATCTTTTGATCTATAAAACTCAAGCGCGTCAGATGAAACTGAGTAATGATAAATTGTTAAATTTTTAGGATCGGTTTCTGAAACCATTCTTCCTCTTGCAGTTAGCGCAACTTTTATTCTTAAATTAGGTTTTATACCTCTTCCTTCTGGTTGAGGAGAAAACAATAATTCTTGTTTTTCTTTAACCGAATTCATTGCAAAAGGTTTTCCTGTTAATTTCCAAGCCTTAGCCTTTGCTAAATCAATGTCTTTTTCAAGATTTGCTTTTAAAGAAGTAAGTTCTTCAACATCAATTGTTGCTCCAGTTAATTCCATATCACACAACGCTGGAATAAGATTCATTTCTAATTCCCAAACATCTTTTAATCCATTTTGTAATTTTGGATAAAAAGTTTTATATAAATTCCAAGTAACTTCGGCATCAATTCCTGCGTACTTAGCAACTACAGAAAAAGCATGTGCTTCAACTTCGGCACCTACACCCTTCTCTACTTTTAAACTTAACTCTCTTTCAGCACAAGCAGCAAGACTTAAAGATGTTCGATTTTGATTGTCAATAACAAAAGATGCCATTAAAGTATCAAAAAACGGTTTTGAAGGAACAACTCCTCGATAGTATTTAGCAACTGATTTAAGATCAAATTTTACATTATGACCAATTTTTAATTTATCACTAAAAAATAATGGCTTTAGTTCTTTAAACACTTCGCCAGGAAGCAACTGTGCGGGTGGTACATCAAAAACTGGTTTCCATTTTGCTTGGTTCTTTGAGTAATCAGCATCGGTTAAAGGTTTACCAGCAACTGCCTTGCGTTGACCACTTAACAAAATTTCTTTATCCCAATTTAAAAATTCTCCATTTGGATGACCCATTGGAATAACATCTGTTCGTCCTTCTGTTGCAAGAGAAATCCATAACACATCATTAACTACAGGTTGTAACCTATTATCTCCAACAGTTTCTACATCAAAAGCAAAAGCATCTACTTGTAAATAATACTCAACAAGATCTTTTAATTGATCTTTGTTTGTAATAATGTTCATAATTTCTCCTCATTAAGTTAATAAGTGGGGAGCCTGAGAACGGAAATAAACAGGCTCCACCACATTGGAATCTTGGTTAGACCAAGGAGCGAGCAATCTTTAGCATTTCGGAGCGAGGGGTCTCTCGAATTACTTCGGCTGTATACGGAACAGCCCGTGCTACTAACTCTTGAACCTCATCGAGGTTCAACTTCCATTCCTCCGCTAGGTCACGACCACGAACAAACTCCATAGTGTAGTTTGTTGTAGGTCCTGTACCCATCCGAGAAATTTCCCAGAACTCTTTTGACAGAGGTCCTTTGCGCTCATCTTCATGAGATTTTTTAATTAAACGTGCAAGTGTTGGTGGTGCTGTAAGGATTTGTACACCCTGTGCTTCACCAGTTAATACAAGCACATTAAAGGCAAACCGTGAACGTGGTTTACTTCCAAGAATATCTGTAAATGGATCATTCTCTGCTAGTGCAACAAAAGATTTTTTGCCAGTAGGACGTTCAATCCAGTGTTGTTCATAGACACGGAAAGGTCCGTCTTCTAAGAATTTAATTAATTGTGGTTGTTCAGAGAAACGAAACTCTGTTGGAAACTCGGAAGAGTTCTCAGTTAAAAGAGCCTCTGCTGCTTCCCAACCTTGTTGAACCGTAGTACCAATTTTTGGTTCTGCGGTTTCGCTATCTTCGTCCAAGTAACTTGCAGGGTTTGCTGCAACGTCATCGGTTGGTTTAGTTATTGGCATTTATTTCTTCTTTCGGTAATGAGGCACGGAGTATGTTGTATCGCTGTACAAATTTAATATCTACTGGCTCTCGGTGGATGTGATTTCCTTCCAGCGGTTTATTAAAGCCTCTGTAAGGTCTTCTTGGTTAGACCACTCTACACGAACAGAACCTAGTAAGCCACGCTTTGAAAACTCTTCAATAGCAGACTCAATTAGTGCTCTGGTGTACACCCTGTTTCCCCCAATCTTTTCTCCTTTTAGAGTTTTAGATCTAAGTCTATAAGGTGCTCTAGGTATGTAGCCTTTTCTTTCCCACAGGCGAACAGTAACAATGGTTTTTTCCAACGCTAGTGCAAATGCACCGATTGTAAATACCTCTGTTTCTTTTCCACCCAGTGTTTTAACAATTGGGTTTGCATCCCAACCATTACTCTCCCCGTTTTTACGGCGAGAAACTTTTGGATCTTCTTCACGGCGTTTTCTTTTAGAACCTGGAATGTATTCCAAATCAGCAAACGCTTCTAAAATCTCATCGTCTCCACGTAATCCAGCCATAGTTATCTCTTATTTAAAATCAAAGCCCAAACAATTTTTTGTGGGTACATTAAATCAACTTCTTCTTCAGTTAATTTCCCTTCATACAATGCAGCCATCAAAGCATCCTCATCAATAACTTGAATAGTTTTATACAACTCAGTTTCAAGACCTTTAGACACAATTAAATTATCAGCCATTTGTGGGTCAATTTTACGAGACACTCTTTTTTGTTTTTGTAACATGGTTACACCATCTATTTCAGTAGATAGTTCAACAAACAAGTTACCACTGCCATCTAGTTCACCTTTAGCATCTATATCTTCAAATAATTTTTCTCTTAAAGATTTTATTTCTGACTCAAAATACTCAATTTGTTTTTTAAAAAAGATATATTGTTTAGCCTGGGATTCAAGATCATTTACTGCAGGAACTCTTGGTTCTTCTTCTTTTACTCTTGCCATGTTAACCCCCTCAAGGTCGTTGTTTCTGTAGGAAACCTATCAGACTTCCTACCGTTAGGTCAATTCCACCTTTGGAATTAATGCCTGATCCATCTAGAACAGCATCTGCTACAGCGTTTTTTTGTTGAAGCATTTCGTGTTGACGTTCTTCTATTGAATTTTCTACTATTAAATCTTGAATTACAATGCTAGGCCATCTACTTGAGGCCCGTTTAATTCTTCCATTTCTTTGTACGGCTAACCCTGCCGACCAAGGTAGATCATAATTTACTAATAAGTTTGCTACAGGTAGGTCAACTCCATAACCTCCAGCATCTGAAGAAATAAATACTCTACACTCTGAATCAGTTAAAAATTTTGTTTTACTTGCTTCTTTTTCTTTAGCATTCATATTTCCTGTATACAAAGTTCCACCAACAACGTTTTGAATTCTAGACAACATACCTACGTACGAAGTAAATATAACTACCTTTGCATCTGGATCTGTTTCTAAATGATCTAACACATATGTTTTTAATATATCTAACTTTGGATGTTTAGTTAACTCATTTAATAAATCTCTTTCTTTTAAACCGTAAATGTAAGCGCTGCCTTCTCCATCTTGTTTTTGAAACTTTACAACACTATCTGCAAGTAGTTCGGGATGATCACACAGCATTCTTAACGCAGTTATTTTAGACATAATAGACCCACGTAACATGTCCGCTTGATTTCCCATCCTACTGTCATGGCCGTAATGAGACGTTAATGAAAAACTAGTTCCTAAAAGTTGTTGCGCTTCATAAAGTTCTTGACTTAGTTCATCAGCAATAAAGTTGTAAAGTAAAGATGTTTTATTATCTAATGATATTTTGATTGGATCTAAATGAATGGTGTCAGGTAAATAAGGAGCCACATCGGAATCTGTTTGAACTTTTCTAACAGAAATTGTTTTCATTTTTTCATGAAAGATAGGTAAGTTTCTATACCTTTGAACACCTCCAAAATGATTTCTAACAATAAACGTTTGATCAAATAAATCAAATCTTCCAAGTAGTTTTGGATCTACAAACTGCATAATGCTATACAACTCTTCTGGCTTACCATTTTCAATAGGTGTACCAGTAAGAGCAAACTTAATTGGAACATTTGCTGATAATTTTTTAACAGCCTTTGAACGTTTAGATCTAAAGCCTTTAATTGCTGTGGCTTCGTCGCAGACTATTGCGCCCCAATCTTCGTCTTTAATAGAGTCCCAATCATTAACCACTGTTTCATAGTTGCAGATAATGTAATCGGGAGATCTTACTCCACTAAGTTCTCTATCCCAACGAATTAACCTAGTGCTTTTTGAACCATCTATAACTACAGTTCTTGCATCAGAAAACTTTTGAATTTCTTTTTCCCATTGGTACTTTAAACTAGACAAAGCAATTACTAAAATAGGTTTAGTTAGTTCACCAGTTTCTTTTAATTTTTCTAAGGCTGCAATAGTCATACAAGTTTTTCCTAAACCCATTTCATAAGCAACAAGCATTTGTTTTCGAACAACCATTTTGTCTACTGCCTCTGGCTGATATGGTTTTAAAATTCCTTTAAACATTATCTATTGGCGTTGGGGCGGTTGCTAACGCACCACACAAAGCGCACTCCATATCTAACATATATAAAGATATTTCACTATCTTCAAACATTGCTTTTACATTCCACAAAGTGGAACCACAGATACACACCTCTAATGGATTATCCCTATCTCGAAGATCCATCATAAGTATGCTGCTTTACCTAAGACAGATGTACGTGCTGTTTGTATCCCCCGTTTAATTTCTTCTTCAACCATATCACCAACATCTTTAACATCAATTCCCGTGTAATTAAAGTAGGAAAGTTCCATTCCATATTTATGAGAAAACCCACGCATCTGTTCGTTAGCAATGTGCCCTGCTTTATCATTATCAAATGCTGCTATAACTTTAGGAACACGGCGCATAATCTTTGCTTGATCTTCACTAATTATTGCTCCAAAAGTAGAGATTGCTTGATAACCTAAACCAGTAAGTCGAACAGCATCTAGAGGCGACTCCACAACAAGTAAATAATTTTTAATTAAATCATCATCCATAATTTCTACACCAAATACTGTTTTAGATTTTTTTACTCCTGTTGGTTGATTCTTAAAGAAACGACCACGGGCACCTTTTTCTTGCCAACCCCACAAGGAACCGTCGTTGGGATCTCTAATTGGAAGAATCCAAGACTCAAGTTTTGTATCCCACCTAACGCCGTGAACATCTACTGACTCTCGTGTTAAAAATCTTTTCTTTAATTCAATATCAGGTGCATCGGTATACACAGCAAGGCGAGCCTCTGACATTGGTATTTGCTCTGGTTCTGCTTGAATGTACTGTGGTAATTCTTTAATCCTTTTCATCAAAGAATCAATAGGTAGTTCAGCAGTGTCGTCTATATATTCACGAGCATCGTGATAATCAATTCCTTTTATGTCAGAAATTAATGTATAAATATTTCCTTTATAACCACATGAAAAACAAATATGAGCACCTGTCTCAGAGTTAATCCACCAAGAAGGTCTATGATCTTCTTTACCAGTTCTTGCTTTGTGCATTGGACATAAGCCATTAACTTCAGTTCCTCGTTGAGCGTGAAGTGGTATTTCTAAAAATAATAAAATCTTTTCAACATCAATCACACCCGCCCCCAATCAGAACAGAAAGTGCACTTCATCATTTGTTCTTCATCATGGAAACAACCTGTTTCCCAACGCCAAGTTAGAGCGGTCTCACTTGGTCCACAGTTACGGCTAGCAACAATCTTTAATAACCTAATATCTTCATCTTCTTCTACTGGTTCAAGACCAAGAATTACGTCTGAGTCTTGGAAAAATGATGATGAATAACCTATTGAATCTGCAGTAACTTTTCCAGCACGCATTTTCCATAACAAAGTTTGTGTAGTAATAATAACTGGTTTATTAATTCTTTGAGCAAGTCTTTTTAACGAACGAGTAACATTTGTAATTGCTTGTGGAGTATTCATCTCTCCACTTACTTCATCAAGCATAAGATAAACACCATCAACAAAAACAATGTCTGGTTTTGTTTGTTCAATTTTTGCTGCTAATGCAGATACGGTGATGCCATTTACAGCGTCTATTAAATGAAAAGACGGTTCGGTTTCCATTTTATTTAATACATCAATGTATCTATCTTCTTCTGCTGGTAAAAGTTTTCCACGTCTTAACCTGCCGTGAGAAACGTTTGCCCGCATTGCATCGTGCCGTTGTTGTTGTTCATGGTTATTCATTTCAAAAGATTGGAACATTGGAATAAATCCTTGGGCATGAACATTCAAAGCCATCTTTAAAGCAATTTGAGATTTACCAGTTTTAGGTGGGGCAATTATAGTTATTAATTGACCGCCTTGTAATCCCGCAGTTGCTTCATCAATTTTTGAAAAACCAGTAGGTATACCTAAAAACTCTTCATTTTGTAATGCTTGATAATCTTTATATCTTTGTTCAGTATTTTTAGTTAAATCTATTTCGTGTGTACCAAGGATTCCTTGTTCATTAACCTTAGTAATAGTTGCTTCCATTGCAAGCAACGCTGCATCATGGTTGTTGTCTTGTAGTTGTTCTACTGCTGTCTCTAAACCTTGACGAGTAAGAAGGCGACGACGAAAGTCAACCATTGTGTCCAATAAATATTCAATGTTGTCTTGAACATCTAGAACTTTGTAATTTGGATAATGATCTTTGACAGTAACTGCGGTCGGTACTTCGCTGTACTCTGCATAGTGTTTGCGAACAAAAGACCAAGCCTTGCGGTTATCGTCATCTAAAAACCAAGATTCATTAACACCACGTTGTAGTGCTGGAACTATGTCTCGATCACGAATGACCTTGCTGACTAAACGATGTTCGTTGTCAGATGCCATTTAATGCCCCCTCTTACAATTTATCTAGTTCTACTCCTGCTGATCCATATCGTGCAACTCGCCATTGAACATCTACCACGCCTCGAAGATTAGCACGGTAAGGAAGTTTCCTAACTAACTCACCTGGGTCTGCGTATAGATGCCAGTAGTTAAATGGGTTAACAACTTCCCTCTCTAATTTTTCAAAAGCCTTCTCAAGTAAATCTTCAGTCCAACCTTGGTCTGCATAACCTGCTAACTCTAAAGAAATCCCATAGTTATTTGATAGTAACCAAAGTTTGTTTGCACTCTGAAGATTGATCTCTCCCAACGTTAAGTTTACTTTTGTAATCAGTAACCTCTTAGTAACTTCTTCTACTAGTGGAATAACTACATCTGTTACACACACAACTTGCGGAGAGGAGACGTTTGATATGTCTCCGTTTTTCATAGTACCTCGACTTTAGCATACCTAACTACAAAGTCACGAAACGTCTTTGGGTCTATGTTTGCTTGTGAGGCTAACTCTTCAGGAACTTCACTAGGGACCAAGATAGAATAGTGTCCGTTATTAAGTTTCATTTTTTTATTGACAAAGTTTACGTGCTTGCATTTCAAAGTTTTTTTCCACACAGGACAATTGCACCTAACTCTTTTTGTTCCTGTATCAACTTCAACCTCAAACACACCCGCAGCCTGAGAAGAGATAAAGAGTTGAACTGTCCGCCAAGGACTCTCCATGCTCATTCCCTTCATTGTGCTGCTCTCAAATCTGCTCCGACTATAGGTACCCGTATGAATGCTTCCTGAGCAAAACTTGCCATTGCTTCCCTATACTCTGCTTCCCAATTTTCTAGGCGCACATTAGTGGTAACAATTGTTGGCAGAGCCTTGTCGTATCTAAGTCTAAGTATCTCATCAAATGATGTGTCATCGTACTTTGAACCATATTCTTTTCCTAGATCATCTATAACTAGTATTCGAACATTTAACCAATCAAACTTAGATCTGCCATGAAAGCCATCTATCTCATAGACGGCCTGCTTCTTATCCTCAAAATCAGAATCGAAAGTTGCTTTCTTTCTAGATAAGAATTCTGGGTAAGTCATGTAGTACACAGGCCTTGCGCCAAGACCAAAGTCAGATGCACTCATGCCCAACACCTTTGCAGCCTCTGCATCATTGTCTGGAAGATTGCGAACAAACTCCATTGCAGCAACTACTGCGTGAGTTGTCTTACCAATTCCAGGTCCTCCATCAAACAAGAGACCAACACCATTAACTCCGATATGGCCAATTTGTTTAATGACTTGGCCATTAACGCAGTCATCTATCCACGTAGTCACCTCGTTAGGAAAGGATCCCGCTCTGTCCACAAGGTCTTGTGGCTCAAAGCCGAGGAAACGACGTGGGATGTTTGAGTTACGAAGTAGCCAGTGCTTCTTTAAGGCCGAGAGTTGATTGATGTCATACATCGTCTTCGTCAAACTCCACTTCATACATGCCGCCATAGCGCATACCTACGTGGTCAAACCAACTACCGATGAGTAACATTACATCGCCAAAAAATCTAAGAAACTTATTAGTCGTTGGATAAACTAATCTACTTTTCATACTTCCCCCCTATCAACAATTACCTTTTCCCAATCAGCATTACAAGAATAACACTTAAGATCTAAACTCATACTATCTCGTTCAGTTGCAATTCCTTGAACTTTCTTTTTACAACTTGGGCAGAAGAAACTGAACTCGAGCATTATTTAAGATTTAAAAGTTACAACGCCAACAAACGATGTTGGCTTTCCTTTAAGGTCTTTGCCTTCGCCTGCAATCATCTTCACGCTCTTGCGTGGTGTAAGTGCTTGCACTTGACTCTTGACCCAGCGCTTGCCTGCTGAGGCATTAGACCATGCAGCCATGTTAACTACGTTAGAACCTTCGATGCCATCTGTTGTTACATTTACTATAGCCATCCATGCGCCACCCTTTTCAAGATTCTTATTTAGATTTGCACTAAATGTCTTTACTACTTTTTTAGCCATTTGCATTCTCCTTTAGTCGTTTTTCGTATCGTGCTAGTTGTGCTCTACCAGAAAGTGAATTCTGGAAAGTGCGTCCATCGCTTGCTTGTAACGTTCCCATCTTAACGGTTGTATCTAGTGGAGCGTTAATTTTACTTAGTCCAAGATTTTCTCGGGCTTGGTTCATTTTCTTTCCAAAAGAAGCAAGGAACATCTTATACAGCATTGGGGCTTCGTCGCCAATATTCTGGAAGTTTCGCTCATCCGCCATAAAGAGTTTAAGCAACTCTAACTCAATTAATGCGTTGGTGTCGTATTGCTTTCTGAATTTGGCAAGGGCTCCACTAAGTTGCTTGACGCTAACTGTTCCAGGGAGTAGAGGGTACTTGCGCCCAACACGAAAAGAAAACTCTGCAGCGACATCCATTGGGGTCCACTCGTGCTCTGCTCGTCGTCCCCTAGTCTTAGGATCGGATTTGCGGATCTTAGGCTGCGGTGCATCCTTCGGTTCGACCAATCCAAAGCCTGCAAGATTGTCTCCATCATCTTGATATTGTCTCATAGGTACTCGTATCTCTTTCATTAGAATCCCTTTGGATTCAGAATCTTTTAATTTATTACTATCTAGACTATTAGGTACTAATGACTTATTAGTCATACTGCTACGTGACTTATAGTCATGTGAGGTGCGGTAATTTACAGTGCGGTAATTTTCAGCATCTTTTTCTGTAGTGCGGTAATTTTCCACCACTTCATACCAGTCCATTCCCTTAAAACCATTAGCCCTCTTGCTAGGAGTTCTGATTATCAGTCCATGGTTTTCTAGCGCCTTGAGTGCAGTTCTAACGGTTCGGTCCGAAGTTTTGTTAGTCTGTCTACATAACTCCTCTACAGATGTCTTAAATCGGCCCTTGGAGCCCGCTAAGTGGCAGATTACAGCCAGCAGTCGGAACTGAAAATCGGTAAGAGGAGCAGAGTAAGCCTCTAGAGGTATTTTCAAAGGTTGTCATCCTTAAACGGGGAGATGTCTTTGTTCCCCTCTTCAATGTGTTTTGCTACCTCAAGAGCCAATACATCTAGGACCGTAGTCATTATGTAGTCAGCCATGTGTTCCACAAAGACAGTCATACTACTCATCATGGCATTGTACAAATCATCGGTACTGCCTTCAGAGTCGTCAAACTCCACCTTGTCTAGTCCCTCGGTTATATCCCAGACCTCAATACCAAAATCTTCAACAGCACTAAGAATTATGTGAGCCTGAGTTGAGTTATCCCAAACCATTCCTAGTACATCGTTAGGAGTTATTTGACGGATAATTTCTTTTACGGGATTGTCTGTAATTACTATGTCATCTGCAGAGATAAGTAAGTGATCTATATCTAAAGCATTCACTATAAAGCACGTTACCTTTATTGAATGACTATTACATACTTCCATAACGCTTTCAACAAAATGATTTTCATTTCCCGTTACTGGAATAAATACAGTTAACTCATTACTTGCGCCGTATTTATTAATGAGGGCTTCCATACCCTCATCAACACACACGTCTTCAAATGAGATTATTGCAAGATTCATACTTCTCCTATAGTTGAGATAAACGAGTAGGTGCCTTAACAATTACAGGTTTATTAAGATACATTCCAATTGCTAAAGAGACAAACGTTGCTGCAGGAACTAAAACAAAGAAGTCATAATACAAATCTATTTGCGCCCAAAGACCTAAGAAACTGAATGGAAGTGCAAAGTATTTGTTTAGTGTTGGCTTAGTAATAAAGCCAGAGATAAATAAGTCTAGAAATTCAATTACGTAAGTAACTGCCATTCCTGTGAGTAGTACGGATATAACTATGTCTGTAGTCATAACCAGGGATCCTACACCGTTAGGCTGTCATACTCCACTCCGTCGTAGGTACGGATACGCCAAAATGCATTTTGGGGAATCCAGTCTTCAATAGTTTTTGCCAATCGTGGAACCTTTTTTGGCTTACCTGGATACAGGTAGGTATAGGATTCCCCTACCACATCTCCCCAAAGTGCTCCGTATTCAGAAGGTAAATCTCCATCAAAGTAATCACTTGCAACTTGAGCCTGCTCAAATTGAATTAAATCTAGGAAAATTGTCCCTGCAGTAGTTCCGTAAAATGAAACCTTAGCATAGGTTGCGTCTGATTGAGAATCGGTTAATCCAGTAAGGGTAGCCGTAGCAAAAGATGTGGTAACTGAAACTGGTGCTGTTACTGTTTCTACAATTTGATTACTACTATTATAAAAGTTAATTTTCATAGTTAAAGGTAATGCAGACAACGCTTTAAGTGAACACGAAAGAGTATAGTATTTTCCAACTATTATAGGAATTTGATAATTTGTTGTAATACTCCATGGATTTGTAACAACAAATTTACCACTATAAGAACCAGAGTATCCAGAAGTAGGAACACTTGCATCTTTTGAAAACGTTGCACCACTCAAAGCCCAAGTTGTAGAATTGATTTCAAAAGAAGGATTTTTAATATAATTTATTTTTGACGCATCTAAAAATATATCTATAGCACGGGCTTCGTCGTAGGTTGCTACTGCTCCAGTTTGCATGCACACTTGATCAATGTAATATGTTCCAGCAGCACTGTAAGCAATTGTTATTATTGCGTAAGAAGACGCTGCATCAGAAGTTCCCGTTACACTTGCTGATTTCCAAGTATTATTTGCTGCAACTGCAGTTGCCGATTTAAGGCTAGATGTTGCAGTGCCGTTTTTGTCATAAAATCTAACTGAAATAGTTATGTTTCCAGCACTTGCTGGTGATTTTAATTTACAAGACACAGTGTATTGAGTACTTGGATTCACAGGAACACCTTTGGTAATTATATTATTAGCACCTAAAACCATGCTTCCAGAGTTAGACGCAACTATTTTTCCAGAGTACACGGTGTCAATAACGTTAGTACCAGGTGCAGGAACTTGTTCATTAGAAAATGTTAGAGTTGCATTACTAGCAACCCAGTTACCAGTACCTCCATAAAAAGTAGAGTCTTGAATTGTTAAAAGTAAATTTTTTGAAACAGTTATGGTTGGAGCAAATCCAGTTAAAGATTCAGCATATGTTTCAATAGCATTTTTTGTTCCTTTATGACTATACATGTATAGTGCTTCACGTACTAACCTCTTTTGATTTTTAGTTGGTAAAGCAGATTCAGAAACTAACCCATAGTTTAAAACTTCTGCAGGTAATAATTCAAAAGGAGTTTCTAATCCAGTGTGTCTTGGTTTTA
>Ga0209400_1000680_pt1 | contig 29357 bp, 60 predicted proteins | sample M_130807_EF_Meta_FD_187313 | JGI IMG/M metagenome (GOLD analysis project Ga0209400, IMG submission 187313) | Freshwater microbial communities from Lake Montjoie, Canada to study carbon cycling - M_130807_EF_MetaG (SPAdes) (version 2) | ecosystem: Environmental > Aquatic > Freshwater > Lake... | reverse complement strand
TAAGGGGTCCTAAAAATAAAGTCAAAAAATTTTCCCAAAAAAAATTTCGTGAACAGCATCAAGCCCCACATACAGACAACATACGGGGGGTGTAACGGAGGGGGGTTACGGATAGGGGGTACATAGGGGGGACTGGTGTATAGGGGGTATTTAGACGTTTTAAGACACTTTCTATTAAAAGTAATATCTTTGTATACCTAACAAAAAAAACACGTCTTAAAACTAATTAAAACGTGTTTTGTAATTTAAAATGTATAGGCAAAAAAAAAGTACCTTTCGGTACTTTCTTTGTTATAGTGTAATCCCTTTCATTTTAAATTCCCCTTGCTGAAAGATGAAAGTTTTATATTTCGTTTGCTTAAAATCGCAAAGTTTTTTGATTTTGTTTTGTACTATTGTCAATTCTTTAGATTTTGTTTCTTTATATTCGACTGCTTCCAAAACTGTTTTTTTAACACATAAACCAAAAACATGAATTTCTTTACTTTCGTTATGTTGTTTAATACCTTTTGCAAGGTGCGTATAAGCGTCTTTTTGAGCTTGTGAACGAACTATTGTACTATCTTTGTCGGCTAATAACTTTGCTTTCGTTTCATCGCTTGAAAGTCTTTTTTCAAGACTTGAATAAAGATTATTATAAGCCAAACTAATTAAGTCGATAGAATAACTTTTTTCTAATTTTTCAAAGATAGTACTTTGATTTGCTTGTAACGATTGAAAATCGTTTAATAACAAATTTTCATAGGTAATACCCGAAACGATTAATTGACGGCTTAATTCACCTTGTGAATTACGATACGTTGTACCTACAAAAGTACTGCCTTTGAACGTTTTACCTATTGCAATAACGTTGTTTTGTTGTGTTTGAGTTTTCATAATTTAAAAGTTTTAATGATTAATAACTTTGACAAAGTTACACATTAAATTGACTATTGCAACAAAAAATTAAAAATAATTCACTCAAAGTTATTAACAATAAAAAAAATTGAATTGTTAATAACTTTTGCTTGCATATTAAATTTATCCTTCCTATATTTGTAGTGTACAATTAAGGTACGTGCCGTGGGAATGGAAGAGTAGACTCCAACCTGGGTTTTATTTTTTTAATATGCAAGTTTTTTTTAAAAAAAAGTTATTAACAATTTAGTGTTAATAACTTTGAAAAAAAAAGTGAAAAAAGTTTTGGTTATTTAAAATTTATCCCTATCTTTGTATTGTTCAATTGAGGATATGATATGTACTTCGGTTGGGCGTTAGTTCTTTTTTTATTTATTTTTTAATACTTTTTTGTTATGAAAACATTGGTAAACATTTACGCACAAATGGAAGAAAACTATGGTGCACACACGTGGGATGGTCAAGGGGAATGTCCACAACATTGGAAGAAAAAAGGTGGTAAAATCTTTCAAGTCAACCTTGACGTTGATTACCTTATGTATGACGAGGAACGCTCAATAAACGCTTTCAAACGTCTGCTACAAGACGAGTCTAACGAGGGGTATCGTTACACGTATACCGAACACGAAATCGTGTGGCACGAACCTATCGTCTTGAATGACGAAAAGTTTTTGGAACACGTACACGCACAAACACGTGACGCTGACGTTGAGTGCTAATGTACAGAAAACTGTCCATAGGGTTATACCTTATGGGCTTTTTTTGTTTATATTATTTTTTTTTTGGTTAGGGTATTGTGGGAATCAAAATTAATGTTATCTTTGTACTATAATTTAAAATCGTTCTTTATGTTACGTGTAGTTGTAAGACAAGTTGGAAATTGTCTATTAGTTAGGGAAGGTGAAAAATTCTTTGCCGAACAAGTTGGAAATGACGTTAGGGCTATCATACCAAAAGTTAAGTATGAACGTCTAAAGATTGAATCTGACGACTTATTTGAGTATCTAATACCTATGCTTATTAGAAACGAAATTAGTCGTCCTATCTTTGAAAAATTGGGGGTTTAAAAATCCCCTTTTTTATTTAGTATAGTTCGTTCACGTATGGACGTGTCGGAGTCTACTCTCTCACTTTGCTTAGCGACTTGTCTCGATTATCAATCATTGACAAAACAAAGATAGATAATAGAAATGATATATGCAAACAATTATTAAAAATAATTTTATTTTTTTTTTCGTTAAGGTATTGTGGGAATGAAAAAAAGTATTATCTTTGTAATAAGTTATTCATTTTAAATTTTTTCCTTATGTCACACATTATTTCATCTTCGGCTCTTTTTTCAGTTATCAAAGCTGAAAAGAACAATAGTGGTTCTGATTTCACTATCAAGTCTATTGCGACTGGCAAAGACTACACGTATGCTATCTCTCGCTCAAAGTTCAAGGGCAATTGGTACACGCATATTTCAGTTGAACAAGAGTACCAAAAATTCGTTCGTTTGGGGTCTTATTTCAAGGGTAAGATTTACCAAAAAGGGCAAGTGGTATCTTCGCCATCGGCAACAGCAATTTGTTGGGTGCTTGAAAGGGTTGAACAAAGCAAGTTCGACTTGTTGGACGAAAAGGTTCAAGTTATGCATACGGGCAATTGCATACGTTGTGGACGCACGTTAACGGACGCACAAAGTATCGAACGTGGTTTAGGTCCGACTTGTGCAAGTCTTTAACCGACTGAAAAGGGTTCATTAAATGAACTCTTTTTTTTATTGGCATACGTTAAAAAAGTATAGACGTGTTGGAGTCTAGTCTTTCGCTTCGGTTAGCGACTTGTCTCGGTTATCAATCATTGACAATACAAATATCGTAATTAGATTTTAGATATGCAAGAAAAAAGTGAATTATTTTTAAATTATTTTTTGCTCTTATTTTAATTCGTTTTAAGACGTTTTAAAGTTCTTTTGGTATTATGTATTGGTTTAGTATTTAAAGTTTATTACAAGCAACAATACAAGCAAAAAAAGAATAAGAATAGTATAAAGATTAATGTTATAAATAAGATTAGTTAGGGATAAAAAAAATTAAAAAAAGATTAAAAAAACTTGCAGAATTAAAAATTATGATTATCTTTGTATTGTCCAATGAGGGACAAAAGTTCTTTTTTTTCATTTTTTTTCTTTTTGTTATGGAAGCAAATTGTTTTCACGGAACTGATACGTATGGACGTTCAGTTCAAGTTGGTATACGTCAAGATGGCGTTGCATTCTTCAGAACATACCGTTATAACGGTTATGGTATGGGAATGACCAAATGGGAAATGTTGAACGATTACGTTCACCAACCATACAAAAGTTCGTCTGCCGTTTATGGCGAAAAGACTCACATCAAGTGGGGCTTTAACGAACTCACTGGGTATGCCAACCCAAGAATGAGACTACCAAAGTAGTCTCATTTTTTTTGTCTTTATTTTAGTTATATTTTTTTCTTTTTATTTTAATTATAATAACAAATAATAATTATATTTTATTATAATTAATTATTGATTAAATTAGGGGTGTGGTGGCAACCAATGTACAGAAATATGTACATAGGTTGCACCTACCATTTAGTTATTATTTTACATCAATTAATTTTCCGTCCCATTCAACATCATTCAGAAACCATTTACCTTTGGTTTGATTTATTTTTACGTTAGGTAAACCATTTAACCTTTCTTTTGTTGTTGCCGTTTCATACCCACAATTAGTGATTGATAAGGTTCTTTCGGGGTCGTTGTATTGATAAGCGATTGCGTTACCAAATAGTTTAAGTATTGTTACGTTAGGCAAAACTTCTACACTTGTGTTGCCACTTTTAAAAGTTTCAGCATTTAAAAACTTTTCGATTGATTTTTCAGTAATTGTTCTCATAATTTCTAGTGTTTATTTGTTATAGTGTAAAGATAGTAATAAAAAAATAACCTACCAAATAAATGATAGGTTATTTTTAATTTATTTTTATACGTGCAATGTGTATGCTAAAACATCATAAATCTTTTGTTCATCTTCTGACAAATCTAAACTATCACTAATGTAATATTGTTTATCTTTCCATTCAGTACACTTGTGGTTATCCATCATCAATTCTACATAGTTGTCGGGTTCGTTTTCTTCTACTTCGATTGCGTGAGTATTTAAAAATTGTTCTACTTCGCTATCAATAACTAATTCAAGGTTATCACAATAGTCTTCAATGTATTCTTTTGCATCAGATATTCCCAAAATACTAAAATCAAAGTCTTCGTTCTCTATTACTATTTTAGATACTTTATTGATTAGTTCTGCATCACTATTTAATTTAGCAATTACTTTGTTGTCTAAATTGTTTATAAGACTATACATATTATTTTTGTTTATTGGTTTATAATTCAAAGATAGTAATTATTTTTTAATCTTCCAAACATTCATTCATTAATTCTAATAAAATTATTCTATCTTCGATTGACAAGTCCCATATTTTAATTGAATGTTTTTTAAAACTTCCGTCTGCTTCAACTACTTCAATATCGTGGTAATTACCAACTTTAATTACTTTTAGTGGGTGTACATCAAATACGTTGCCCGTAATTTCATTTCTCATTTCAAGGTAATCATTGGGAGTGTCATGTTCTAAATCTAATTCATCAAATATAATGAATTCTTTTTGTCTATATAACATTTCCTCGAATGTCATTTGGATATGTGTTTTTAAAACATCTATATCTCTTTTTAGTGCGTGAATTTCCATTGTGTTTTATTTTAATTGTTTATTACATAACAAAGATATGAATAATTTTTAAATAAACAACTATTTTATATAAATTATTTTGCACAATCTTTACATAAATCATTATCATCACCAAATACCATTTCATCACGTGTAAATCCACTACCACAATTATCACAACAATATTCATTCTCATATTGTTCCCATTCTTCCTCTGGCAAATACCCAATAAGGTTTTCCCTTGGCACATAAGTTAAAAGTTCGTCCAATGCCGTTAAATCACCCATAGCAAAGTCTTTTCTAATCTCTTCAATTACTCTATCAATTAAACTGCTCATAATATATTATTTAAAAAGGTTTAAACTTATTAAATTAAATTCTTCTTCGCTTTCTTCACACTCACCAAATTCTTCTCGTTCTTCATTACGTTGTTTTAACCACTCTTTAAAATCATCGTGGCTCTCAACTATTACTTCAAGTCTTTTGTTATCTCCATTGCCGTAGCAATCGTTGTATTGTACTACATAAAAAGTTTTTGTTTTCATAATATATTGTTTTAAAGTTATACTACAAAGATAAGCATTGAATATAGTTCTCACAACATACTATAGTTAGCATTTTATTTTTTTTAATTTTTTTTCATATTTGTGTTGGATATATCAAAATTATTTCTATCTTTGTTATGTCAGTAAGACGTGCTACGAGAGTAGAAGAGTAGACTCCGTTGCGTGTATATGTTTCGTGTGTGCGTCACTGCATAAAAAAAGTGGCAACCATTCGGCAACCACTTCCTTGTTATAATCAAAACACTAAACAAACACAATTTAGTTTTTTGAGTTGATTGAAACCCCATAATAGATTTCAATCAACATTATTTCTTTCTCATACATAATCCTCTTGTATTAATTTGTTAATATAATTCTTTCTATGTTTATCTTTGCGTTGAAAGTCTTTTTTAGACTTGTGAACACTACTCTTTAATGCTTGTTGCATTTCGTGTTGAGTTAAGGTTATTTCTTTAAATTTCATTTCTTTTATCTAAATAATTACACACTAATTTAATTACTGCCAATCCTCCTAATAAGATTCCTAAATAAACGATTTTGCCTAACATAACTTTTTGTTTTAATTTGTTTGTTTAACAAAGATAAGTATTTTTTTGAAATGTGCAAATTAATTTGCACATCTTTTTAAAGTTTTTTCTTGGTCTACTTCATATAGTTCAGCCAAATATAAAATCTCTTGTAACGTATCTTTTGATAAGTCTTCGTAAGTTAACTCATAGTCACTAATTGGGTCACTACTAAAACTATTTGGGTCATATACATTTACCTCAATAGTTGTACCATTAAAGTATTCAGCCAACGCAACAAGGTTTCCCATTTCGTTTACACAAATTCCGTCTGCACCCTCAACTTCTCCAATGTTAAAAGTTCCATAGTTCTCAATGATACGTTTAATGTGTTTGATAATTGTTCTCTTTTGCATAACTTTTGTTTTAATTTGTTTGTGAAACAAAGATAAGGATAATCTTTCGATTATCCAAATCTTTTTTTAAAATGTTTTAGTTATTTTCTAATAACTTTACAACCCCATTAGGTGATTCGTTATCAGTACCATCTAAAATCAACACTACATCAGTTCTCATAAAGTCTTTGATATAAACATAGTTTCCATTAACTTTGCCAAACTTTTGTGCGTTTTGTGGTGTAACTTCGTTCTTTTGTCCTTTCCATTCTTGTATGAAAACTCTATTGTTTTCTACAAAAATTTCACCTACGTCACCAGTTTCTTCACCTTGCCACGTTACAACCCCATTCAAAACATATCCGTTTGGTGCTAATATCTTATGAATAAGATAAACTAACCATTCAGTGTAATTGTAAAATTTCTCACCCCAATCCCACTCAATACCCATTCGGTCATCAGTTGGTGTCCATTGATTCCAAAGACTTGGTTGAGTGCTTGGTGGCTCATTAAAATTAACTATATTTTCTTCGTGGTCTTGTCCAAAACTTCCACCACCAAATACGAAAAACTCTCCTTGTACTCCAAACACTTCATCAGTGTTTCTTTCCATTCTGCGTGTTTCGTTGAACAATTTTAAGTATTGTTCCATCTTTGGACTTAACTCCTTGTTAAGTTCAAATCTACCACTAAAATCAGTTGTGTAACCCATTGTAATTTGTTTTATTGATTAATACCCTACAAAGATAAACATTATTTTTTAATTTCCTACTATATTGTGAAAAATAAATAAATTATTTTTTTTTACTTTTTTGTTGCACAAGTCAATATTATTACTATCTTTGTTATGTACGATTAAGGTACGTGCTGCGAGAGTAGAAGAGTAGACTCCATGGGCTACATACGTGAACGAAATAAAAATGAAAAAACAAAGTTGTATAAATAGGAATTGGGGATAGGCAAACCCTATCCCCAACAACACCTCTAACGAAACATTCCTCTAAGTCATTTATGATATGAAAGGTTTGTCAAAGCATAATTAGTGATAAACAATACGGAAAGGGGAACTAATTATGCAATGATGTATCGTTCCCAAGTCTACGAGGTTAAGCAGAATATATTCCTCTCATATCAACCCTTTCCTACAATATTTTAATTTTCTTCTAATTCTTCTATATTTTTAAATTCTTCTTTCATCTTTTTTTCAGTTTGTTTCTTATCTACAAGCAACACAACAGCCGATAAACTACCAAAGCCAAGAAAACTCCACAAGTTTATCATTAATGCGTCATTTGATTCTGAATAGAAAAATATACCGATTAGTGAAATGATTTGACCTACTATACCTAATACTGCCAAAATAAATAATTCTTTTTTCATAATGTTTGTTTTTTAATTGATTTCTTTTATCAAAGGTAAGGATAATATTTCAATTATCCAAACCTTTTTTAATTTTTTTTTTAATCTTTTATGTCAAACATAAATGCTAACATACAAAACCAAAATGTAAAGCAAATACCAAACCCCATAAAGAATGCGTTCCAAGTTGATGGCATACCACCAAATGCAGAGGTAAATGCAGATAGCATAATGATAACTAATAGTGTAAATAAATTCCTTTTCATAATGTTTGTTTTTAATTTGTTTAATAATGTAAAGATAATATTTTAATTTGATAATTCCAAATCTTTTAATGATTATTTTTCAAAAAACATTACATAGATTAACATGGCAATTAAACCACCAAAAAACCAACAGATAAAACTAAACAGACTAAAATATAAAGTTGCTTTGTCGTAACTGCATACGATTCCTAACATTGATAATGTCATACCTAATGACGTTATAATTGTTGCAATTCTTAAAGGTAAAGATAAAGGTTGATTATTCATAATTTCTAAGTGTTTGTTTAAACAAAGATAAGGATAATATTTCTATTATCCAAATCTTTTTTTAATATAATTACAACATAATTGTTGCGATAGTTATTGGTGTTCTTTGTACTGGTGTTGAACCACAATTAAAACCAATAATTTCAAATTGTGGAACATTTTTATTCCCATTGCTAATTGGTTCAATCGGTGAATCGTGGTATGCAATATCAACACAATTAGCCATCTCAATTACTGAAATGGTAATTCGTTTACCATTCTTCGTTCTAATCGAAATTGTTTCATTAGAATCCTCACATTGAATAAATTGGTGAGGGAATTCTTTATTGAATAATGCAAAATCTTTAATTGTTTCGTTGTCCATAATTTCTAGTTTTTATTTATTTGATTAACTATGTAAAGATAAGCATAAGTTTTCACTTATGCAAATCTTTTTTAATTTATTTTAATTTTTTTCATTAACAATAATTGCTGACACTCCAACACAAGCAAATCCAATAAAAGTTGTTATTGAATTGATAATTGCGTCATTTGAGTTTGCACTCAACATTACACCCATTGAGATAATCATTCCAATGATTGTAATAATTTGTAAAGATAAGATAAAATTTTTCATAATTTCTAAGTGTTTATTTGTTTATGTAAAGATAAGTATAATGTTTTGATTGTGCAAGTTTTTAATGAAAATAAATAAAAAAAAATAACTGAATAAAAATTAGGTATATCGAAATAAAATGCTTATATTTGTTATGTCAATCAGTTAGACGTGCTACGAGAGTAGAAGACTAGACTCCAACACGTCTATACTTTACTACCGACAACCCATAAAAAAAGAGGGTATTACACCCTCTTAAATTTTAATTTTCACTTGGTTTACAACCGATATATAAACAAGGTATCAATGACACCAACCCTACTATCATTGTACCACTTGCAATGTTCAACTCACTTTCTTTTTGTGCAACCATTCCTATCATCATTCCGATAAGGATTACCAATGATGATGATGCAAACCACCAATTCCAATTGTACTGACTAATTTTTTTCATAATTTCTAGTGTTTGTTTGTTTAAACAAAGATAAGGAATACTTTTCAATATTCCAAATCTTTTAATGATTATTTACAAACTATTTTCCATTAGTTCTATAAGGTTAATTTTGTCTTGTGTGCTTGATAAATCTTGCAACTTAATCAAGTGTCTTACAAAACTTCCGTCTGCTTCAACTACAAGTATTCCATTTTGGGTTACTTTTAGTGGGTGTACATCAAACACGTTTCCCGTAATATCATTACGCATTTCAAGGTAATCATCGGGTGTATCGTGTTCTAAATCTAATTCATCAAAGATTATAATCTCATCTTGTTTTTCCAACAACTCATTAAAGTAGTGGTAAACTTGTGTTTCTAATTGGTCTAAATCGTTGTTAAAACTTTTGCTTGACATAATTTCTATTTGTTAATTGGTTATAACAAAGATAAGCATAATCATTTGATTATGCAAATCTTTTGTCAATTATTTTATTCATCACCATAAGGTGCATCGTTAAAGCTGGTGTAGTTACAATTTTTACATAAATCTACATCGTTTACATCAAAGTCCATTTCTTCACGTGTAAAACCACCACCACAATTTTGACATTGATAATCGTTTTCGTATTGCTCCCATTCTTCTTCGGGCAAATATCCAATAAGATTTTCTTTTGGTACAAAGGTTAATAGTTCTTCTATTGCTGTAACATCACCCATTGATACATCAGCTTTAATTTGTTCTATTACTCTATTAATTAAACTACTCATAATACTATTTTTTAAAAGTTAATAAATCCAAAGGTATTAAATCAAATTCTTCTTCATTTTCCTTAATAAAGTCATCATCACTAATATAATCCATTCTTCGATTATCATTGTGTTGCTCCAGCCAGCTTGCAAAATCATCTTTGCTTTCAAGTACTACTTCTAACTTCTTGTCACTTCCGTTTCCGTAACAATCATTGTATTGTACAATGTATACTTTTTTTGTTCTCATAATATATTGTTTTAAAGTTATACTACAAAGATAAGCATACTATTTTAATCTCACAACATACTATTGTTAGCAATATCATCTAAAACATCAACTATTGCTAAATTTTCATAATCATTAAAATCAATAGTTTCAGATATATCTATTGCTTGTTCATCACTATACGCTTTAATAAACAAAATTTTATTTGTTGATTCATCGTAAATCTCATAATAATCTAAATAATTCATAATATATTGTTTTAAAGTTATACTACAAAGATAAGTAATTGATTTCATTCCCACAACGGACAACTGTCAACATTGAAAAAAAATAAAAATAATTGCAAATAAATTAGGAATAACAAAATAAGTTTCTTATCTTTGTTATGTCAATCAGTTAGACGTGCCGTGAGAATGGAAGACTAGACTCCGACACGTCCATACGTTAATAGCGACAACCCATAAAAAAAGTGGGACAATTCCCACTTTCTAAATTTATTTTAATTTTAACCAATTATGGTTTAAAACTATTTTAATCATTTCTTGTTCTTCCGTTTCGGATAAAATAAAGGTATTACAAGTCTTTTGATTGAACCTTGCCATTTCTTTTAAAAGTTTCTTAAACCCACTAAATGCTGTGTAACTTTCTACTACAATACCATTTTCACGTTCGCTACGTTGCACTGGGCTAATTGATAGTTTTATACCTCTACCTTCAACGCTACCACTAAAATAGTTCATACCACCTAAATCATAGTATAATTCTACTTTTAAATGTGTAATGTTTTTGTCGTTTGGTAACACTTCTAAATACTTTTTTGTAATTGTTGTCTTGCTCATAATGTTTTGTTTTAATGATTATAAAACAAAGATAAGCATAACCTTTCGATTATGCAAATCTTTTTTAATTAATTTATATCGTGGTCTCCAACTATTTCTAATTGTTCATCAGTTAAAACATCATCAGCAATCATTTCAATATAAAACTTTGTAAAGGGTACTTCACTTTCAAATTCCTCTACTTGTTGATTAAAACTTTCTTTGTTGTCTGCAACTATACTTCTACCGATATTATCATTGCTATTTTTATCAAATGCAATAATTTGTACATAAACTTTTTCCATAACTTATATTGTTTTGTTTTAATGATTATAAAACAAAGATAAGCATAATCTTTCGATTATGCAAATCTTTTGTAATTATTTTTATTGTGCCAACTCAACAAGTCTTTGTTGTGTAGGTTTATGACTTTGTATCAATTCGTCCAATGTCATAAATGTTTTACAATTTTCTTTATCTCTATGTAACCATTCGTTGGTATTATAAGTCAAACCAACAATTTTGTATGCTTGCACTACTTTACCACTTTCAAGTGTTACTTTAACAATTTCACGTTTAAAATCAACATAGACTTTGTGGTATAGTTTATTGTTAAAATAATCAAAGCGACTATCACTACTAATATAATTTTTTGTTTTGCTGACAAAAAATAGTTCGGTTTCGTAACTATAATTGTTCTCCAAAGGTTTTTCTTTTGTTTGTTCCATCATTTTATCCAATGTATGGTGGTCTTTGTCACTATTAGGATATTTAAAACCTAATTCAACATTTACCACTTTACCAAATTCTTTTTCAAACTCTTTAATGTCACTCTTAAATTGCGTCACAAAAACTTTCATCATTGTAAGATTGTGTTTCGCAATAGTTTCTTTGAATCTGTCTTCTTCTTTTAGACACTCATTAATAGTATCAAAACTAAAACGTGTTGTACCATTACTTGGTTTAGGGTTTATCCTTGTAAACTCGCTGATTAAACTATTTACTAAACCTTGTTGTAAACTTGTTAATTGCTCAAACTTTTCCATTGTGTTTTATTTTAATTGATTAATACCTTACAAAGATAAACATTATTTTTAATTCTGCAACTATTTTGTAATAAAATAAAAATAAAATTATTTTCACTTTTTGCTTGCATATGTCAATTATTATTGCAATCTTTGTATTGTACAATTAAGGTACGTGCTGCGAGAGTAGAAGAGTAGACTCCGACACGTCTATACGTGAACGGCAACCAACCATAAAAAAAAGTTGACACTACTGCCAACCTTTTTTAATTATTTTAGGTTTACCATTAATTTTTTCCCACTTCTCAAACCATTCACCCCATTCACCACGTCTGCTACGTGTAACAAACACTGGGTTATCACCAATATGATTATCCAAAATGTATTCTTTTAATGCTTTCTTTAATTCAGTATACGTTTTAAATCTCTGCGTTTTATATGGACTTATAACTCCATATCTTTCTACTCTATAATCGTGTAGACTTTCACTTGTCATATACGTTACTTGTGGTTTAAAATTTGCCATTGTGTTTTATTTAATTTGTTTTAACAAAGATAATACTTACATTTGACAATTCCAAATTATAATGGAAATATTTTTGCACTTTTAAATTTATACAAAGGTGTGCCAATCGTTTCAAGTATGTCTATTTTATTTGTAAATCTTTCGTTCATACAATCGGCAACAATATAAATTCCGTCTTTATCACCACAACCAACCAATTTAACTTTTTGCTTATAGTCAAACTTACCACCCCAACGTTTTAATAAATCTCTGCTCATTGCTATAAACTTTTGCTCACTTGCTTTAAATGGATTAATTTTTAACATACTTGCTGTCGTGTATGGGTCACTATCACATTGTCCTTCAACTGCGTTATACATAGTTACCATTACTTTGGTATGTTTAACTTTTTTCTTTTTAGGTGCTTTTGGCTTGATTGTAGCCACTTTCGTGTAGTGTGTAGTAATAGTAGTTGTCTTCAATAAATAAACGCAACCAAAGACAATTAAACTTGATACTAATACTTCTTTGAATTTAGTCTTCATTGCTTGTTAATTTAGATTGTTTTGCAAATATAAGAAAAACTTTTTAAATAAAAAAATTTATTTTACTTGTTTTTTAAAAATATTATTACAATCTTTGTATTGTCGGTGGACGTGCTACGAGAGTAGAAGAGTAGACTCCGTCACGCCCATATGCGAACGTTATGAAATTATTTAGAATGAATATAAATAACAAAAAAATTTTGTTATGTGAAAAATAATGATTACTTTTGTACTTTGAATAATTATGGGTGTGACTACTCAATTGAATAGTCACGCCATAACTATAAACAACAAACAAACAAGAGAGTGTTTAAGGTGACACACACAACCAATAATACTTTATAATATAGTGGTGCTATCCCACCCAAGATAGCACACTCGCATACCCATTGGCAACCAAGGTAATTACTCCCCAATCTGCGATAAGTTAATAGTTAGACTATTCACTATATATATGTTTTTTAGTTATGCTCGGAAACTTAATCCACTACACCATATACCTACCAAAAAATTTCTTTCTTAAAACAAATGTACGAATAATATTTTAAACTTCCAAATGTTTTTAAAACTTTTTTAATCTTTATTTTCACACCCCCACCACACACCCAAGTACAGAAATCTGTACAAGTACTACTTGATAGGTGCTAATACATCTATTTGAGTGTCGTCAAACGTATCACTTGCATTTAATGATAGTTTATACACACCATTTGTTTTTGGGTGCAACCTATGTCTAACTTCGTGGATAATTTTATCCTTATGTTTATAACTACCCATATATTGCCACTCTTCACCTCCATTCAATGCAACCATTGGTTCATCAACACCTTCATTGATTGGATGTTTAGCAACAAAATCCCATATGTAATCCCATTCAGTTGAATTGTGTTTTATGTTTAAAAATTCCATATAACAAATGTATGCAATTAAAATGAGAAATGCAAATGTTTATTAATAAAACTTTCAATATTTTTTCCTTGTACTGCGTCCAAAAATTCATCATCACTAGTATCTAATGTCATAAGTATACCATCTGCTTGTTTTGGGTAACCACTATTAAATGGTTCAATACCTTTGTTACTCACATCGTAATTAGATAAAATAGGGATTGAACTAAACCCAACATACCTTGCTTCAATTTCATCGGGCAAACATTTATATGCGTCTGCCAATAACCATTTAACTTCTTCAACTCTATCTAATTCCATATCTGCACTTTGTTGTGCTATAACATTATCATTATAAATAAATTGTACTAATTTCATTCCCTTGCTAATTTAACATCAATTTCTAAATCAGTTCTGCCACTTCCATAACGTGGTTCAACTTTACCATTTCTTCTCCATACAACCACAATATAACCATCGTGTAAATTTGGTTTACCACAAATAGGGTCTTGTACCAACCCAACATATAGATTATCTCTTTCTTTGTACCTTAAATCTTTTATTGGATAACCACCCAACGTTTGTGTTATTTTATCTAAATTTTCCATTTTAATAAGTTGCTATAAATAAACAAATTTCTTTTACAAATATTAAATTACATTTTAATAAATCAAAGACAATACGTTCAGCGTTTATTGCGTCTATCAAATCTTTTTTATTCATTGATAAATAAAAATAACTTGCTTCTGCTTCATCTATTTTATCAACACTTTCTGCAAAAGTATCAGTTGGTAAAATATTGGTATCTAACATTCTGTTAAATTCTTCAAGTGTCCATTCTGTAAAGTCCATAATTTCTATTGTTTATTTGTTTCTTCAAAGATAAGTAATTTATTTCGTTATTCCTAATTATTTATTAAAAAAAATGAGGGTAAATATTTACCCCCACTTTCCAATAAAAGACTATTCTTTAATGTCAAATATAAGTTCTTCAAACCCTTTCGGTATGTCGCTTTTTCTTGTTGCAACACTAATTAGATTTCTAGCCCACAAACCTATCAAATCACTTTCACCTCGGTAATCACCACCACCTCTGCCGTTGCCCTCGCAAGTCAATAATGGTAATGCGTGAATTTGCCATCCGTCATCATCTTTTGGTGCTTTTGTTTTATCCACAAATTGTTTTTTATCGTGGTTAATTAAATACTTTGCCGTCAATGGTGCAACCTCTTTATAATCGTGTTCGTATTTATTTTTATTGTTTTCATCGTGCGTCAATTTACCAATAGTTTCAGATAAACTATATAAGTTCACACCTTTTTCTTTCAATACTTTGCTATTCCAATACTCGCTTTCTTCGTCTGCTAATAATTTTATTTCAGCATTTGAAAGTGTTGTTGGGGCTTCGTGGTCTGCATAGTCGCCAGCCCAAACAAGTTTTTGTGGTGCAACCATAAGTTGTCTTTCTACAAAACGGACAAACGGATTTTTTAACCACGAATGTTCCATTAATTTTGCACCATTGCCAAAGTCGTAAGACGATACACTTGCAAGTGGTTTGTTGTTTTCAGTCAAAAAGACTGCTTTGTAATACTGTCCCATAATATATTGTTTTTATTTGTTTATGTAAAGATAAGTAATTTATTTTAATCTACCAAATTTTTTTACAACATTTTTCTAACTTTTTCAAAATGTTTTTCTATTTGATTAACAAACTTAATAGCACTTTGCTTTGTTTTAGCATAAGCGAAAAACTGACAAAACTCGCTATCAAATTCAATGCCTTTACAATTTATCTTTTCTTGTATAAATTCTTCAAAGTCATAGGCACTCTCAAACTCTTTTATAGTCATGCTTTTTTTAGGGTTGCCCGTAATGGTAATGTCATCACCATTATCATAAACTTTCATTCCAATTGGGGATATATAAATTGCTTCCATTTGTTTTTGTTTTATTTGTTTCAGTAAAGATAAGGATAAGTTTTCACTTATCCAAATCTTTTTTAATTATTTTACCAAAATAATTGTTTATTCATATCACTTTTAGTTTCGCACCACTCCAGTATTTGCTCTGCATAATAGTGTGTAGTCAAGTCGCTTAAAAAGTTATACATATCTCTATAAGGATTGCTAAACTTTGTACTAAACTCTCTGCGTGTCCATTCTTTTGCGTTGGATTGGTCACTACCTTTGTTGCTACCTTTTGAGTAGTCCCACTCTTTACCAATAATGGTAATTTTAGTTTTTGTTGCGTTCACGGTAATTATACCCCCTTTGCAATACTCTCCAATTTTAAATGTTCTTGTTGCCATTGTTTTGTTGTTTTATTGATTAATAATAGTAAAGATAATATAAAAGAATAACACTACCAAATTTTGATAGTGTTATTTTTAAATTATTTTATTTAAATAATTGTTCCAACATTTTTTGTCCTTCAAGTTTCTTTGTTATTTCACTTGCTGTCATCAAATGTGCATAAGGGAATTCATATGCGTCATCTAATGGTATGTGGATAAGTTTCATTGGTCGCATACTTAATACCATATACTCTGCGTATCCATCTGCTACTGCAAATCTAACGATTTCCCCAACGTTTTTACCTTTGTACCCCATATCTTTGATATGTTGTTTTAGGTCTGCAATGTATTGTTTGCTTTCCTCTGCATACTTCTGCATAGTACCATTAATGTTAGGTACTTTAATTTCTTTCGGTGCTGAATAAATGTCTGCCATAACTTTTAATTTAATTTGTTTCAACAAAGATAATAAATCTTTTTTAAATAAAAAAACTTTTTTTGTTAGGATATTAATTTTTTTTATCTTACATTTGTAAGGTCAATCAGTTAGACGTGCCGTGGGAATGGAAGACTAGACTCCAACACGTCCATACATTACAAAATACCACAAACGAAAAAGAGGGACACAACTCCCTCTTCCTCTATCAAACAAACAAACAACTTGTATTTTAAAATTCTTTTCCTCTTATCTTATCCAAAGTTTCGTGGGATAATCCAACAAACAATGTTATTGATTGTTCTCCGTCTTCCCATAACTCTAGCACATCAAAACGGATATCAGTTTCTTCGTCATCGGGGTTTGCTACGTTTCCTAACAAACTAATCTCTGCTTCTTGATTTTGGATTGCTTCTAACTGCTTAATTAAATCTTTTACTTTCATCTTATTTAGTTTTTGTTTCTATAAAGGTACGAATTCTTTTTTAATCTACCAAACGTTTTCGAAACTTTCTTTATAAAATTTTAACACTCCACGATACTTTTCAAATAAGTCATCGTGCATACCTTCATTTGTTTTTTTAAGTTTGTCAAAGTATTGAGAAAGATTCAATTCACTTGGTTTTTTACTTTTGAATTTTAATGCTCTAATACCACTTTCTATTTTTCGTATACATAATTCTTCGATTCCCATTTTGATTTAGTTTTATAGTTAATATTTTATTGTGCACACAAACCCCATGGTTCAATACTAGTCATTGTTCGTCCGTTTACATTTAAACGCTTGCAAATGAATTCTGCTAACTTTTTATTCCCTATAGTCCCTTGGTCAATTTCACGTGTACCAATTTGCTCTATAATATAACTTGGTTCCATTCCCAACACTCTATTACAAAACTTAACATCTTGTCCTAAATAAAAACTTTTAGTCTTTTTAGGTGTTGATACTTCTAATGTCCAATTATGGTCAAACCCATAACTGCTGCTAATTTTGATTTCTGCTTTCATAACGTTTGATTAGATTAGTTCAACTTCATAGTCATCAAATACTTCACCAATTTCCTCATCAGAATTTTCGTACCCTACAACAATACACAATGGTATAATGTCGTGGTTACATTCATCTAAAATTTCTTGTGGCATAATCGTTATACCTCCGTCTAATAACCCCTCAATGATTCTATAACCTAAGTTTAATGCTTCTTGTTCTTGGTCTTGGTCTGCACCACTATTATACATCCAATTGATAAAGTCTGCCGTTTTAATTTTTAAAGTTTTCATAATATTTGTTTTAATTGATTTATAATACAAAGATAAGAATAATATCCCATACTACCAAATAATATGGGATATATTTTTATTTCTTTTTTAATTGCTCTGCAATTTTTTTAAACTCTTCCAAATTTTCATCAACAAATTTTCGGTCTTCTTCATCGTCATTTACTGGTTCTAATTTTTCCATTTCTCCAAATTCATTAATACTGAACCATATTTGTTCCATTGTTGCTTCATTGGTCAAAGACTCAAATAAAACGTCTTGTGCTTCTTCATCAGTACAATTGAATTTAGACTTAACGTCTTCCACGTGCCAAAGGTTATCTACAAAGTAACCATTTGCTTTCAATACTGCTTTTGCTTCTTCTACGTTCATAATATTTGTTTTAATTGATTTATAATATCAAAGATAATAATTAGAAATTACAATTCCAAATTTTTATTGAAAATAATTTCCCCAACTTTCAATTCCCCTTTTACTCGGTCAATTAATCTTTCCAACGATTTTTGTCCCATAATAGATTTTTTAATCTCTGCAAATTTAGGATTGCCCTTGAATGAAATTTGTTTATAACTATATCCGTTAGGTTTACCCCAAACAATATGGTTTTCACATAACTTGTCAATCTTTTTTTGTTCTTTTTCTTTCTCTTTGGCAAATACCAAATCATCAATAACACTTTCTAATGTTTGGTCAAATTCACGTGTAATATCTCCAAAGGTAAATTCTCGTTTTGGTAACCCTTTGCAAAATAATTCTGCTTGTTTTAACAACTCTCTTTGCCCCTCATAAGGATAATAGTCGGTGCAACCACCACGTCCGTCATTTTTAGCGTGTGCTACTTTTTTTCCGTTTACAAATACGTCAGCAATAAAGCAAGTAGTTTCTTCACTAAATGCTGAATTTACTTTTAAGTTCTTTAATTCGATTTTCATATTGTTTTATTTTATTGTTTTAACAAAGATAAGAATAATAATCCAATCTACAATGAATAAATTGGATTATTTTAATAATTTTATAGGTGCGTCATTAACCCACAATTCATACACTCACAATATGGTTTCCCACCTTGTGTAACTGCTACACTTTCTTTTGGTAATAAAATCCAACTATTACAATCACACTCTGGACAATTAGCGTTAAAACTACCCATACGTTCTTCTAATGTTAATTGGTCTGCACCTTTCAAATAAGGGTAAACGTGGTCTAACACATTTCCTTTTACTTCTTTTAATACTGCTTGGAAAAATCTTGGCTTGCTCATAACTTGTTTGTTTTATTGATTTCTTTCAGTAAAGATAATATAAAAAAATAAGACTACCAAATAAATGATAGTCTTATTTTGTTTTTTTTATTCTTCGATTACTTTGTCTAACTCTTTTTGTATGACTGCAACCAATTCATACTTTTCATCAGCCATTGCTTTTTCTTTAAATCTTTCCAAAGCAAGTTTGTGGTACTCACAATCCTCGGTTGGATAGCATTCGTGGTCGTATGCAATATCAATCATTGTTGAAATATAATCACTAATAACTTCATCTTCATCTTCAAAATTATATTCTTCCGTAAAGATTTCTTCGTTACAATCAAAGTATTCATCTACACCACCATATTGAATATCCATTGCCATAATGTATGCTTCATACGTTCCACCTTGTGGTATGTCGCTTGCAATTTCTTCACCATTAAGCAAAGTATATTCGCCTACATTGTGTCCAAAGTCTTCATCTGCATATCTTACATTGATAGTCACTTCGGGATATTTTTTGGATAAAGCAACCAACAAATTAAATGGTGTACTCCACGCTGTGTTAAATTCAATTCCGTCACCAAATTCAATACTTTCACTTGCGTTCCACTTTGTTCCCCAATTATTTATTTGCCACCCATACCAATCAGCATAACCAAATCTTTCAATAAAATCATCGTGCATTTCTTGTGTAATACCTCTTGAAATTCCCCAATTTCTTTCACTCTCGGTTAATTCATCTTTGGCAATACGTTCCTCTTGTTGGTCATATTCCTCTTGGGATATAATCTTTGTTGGGGATTGTGTTCCAACTAACTCACTTGGTATCGGTGCAATTTTATTGAAATCAATAAACTGCTCTTCACCCTCACCTCTAATTTCATTCATCATTGTTTGAATTTGTTCACTCCCAAACAAATTATCAGCACTAAATGTTACATTGTTTCTAACCCAATTCGGCATAACTTTTTATTTTAATTGATTAATACACTACAAATATAATTACTATTTTTGTTAATTCCAAATTTATAACATAGAAATTATAACTTTTATAAAAGATTTTTTAAAACCTCTTGCTTTCAATTCCCTCCATACGTGGTCGCTATCCAGCAACTCACACTCTGCTTGGATTCTATCATTAAAGTAAATGTCAATTACGTAACCATTCGGATTGTAATATACCATTACTTTGGTTAACCCTTTTTCAATTTGTCCTAAATAAACTTTTTCCATTTTGTTTGTTTTAATGTTTATCAAAGATAAGCATAAGTTTTCACTTATGCAAATCTTTTTTAAAAATGTTTTATATTATTTTATATAAACCAAAATCAACACTGCCAATTTGTTCATACTTTTGATTATCCACTACTTCACCATTTAACAACCAATTTGGTTGCACCCTTGGATTGTATTTAATTCTATGACAATAGGTATCAAGTTGTAAAAACTTACTTGTGTTAATCACAATTGATTCACATAACACCCACGCACACACAACTTTTTCACCCCCATTATAAATCTTCTCAGCAACTTTCTTATGGTTGCGTAACTGACAATTCACCATCACCAATTGAGTGCTTGTAGGGTCATAATATTCAACTTCACCATTAGGGTATTGAACTTTCCATTTCATAAAGTTCTTACCTCTGCCTAAATTGAATCTAACTTTAATTCGTTTCATAATCGTTTGTTTAATTGTTCCCTACAAAGATAATAATTATTTCCATTCCCACAACACTTTTATTAAAAAAAATAAAATTATTTTTTTTTTTACCATTTTACTTGCATATGTCAATTATTATTACAATCTTTGTATTGTCAAGTTAGACGTGCCGTGGGAATGGAAGAGTAGACTCCAACGTGCCTTTTATTTTTTTTTTTACACGCACAAAAAAAGTGGGTCACCCCACTTTGCGATATGATAATGGATAACCCCTATCAGTCCAACAAACGTTACCATAGGTAAATTCGTTTATATCTGCGTTCTCAACCATTGTAAGATAATATTGGTATGCTATATCCATAGACTCTTTTTTAGTCGTTTGTGGGGGATAAAACGCAAACATATTTTCTTTTGGGTGTCCATAAAATACTATGTAGATTTTATTCCCTCTGCTACCATATTGGTGTGCGTCTGCAATACTCTTAAACTTTGTAAAAGATACTGCTTTGTTATTCACTATTAACCCTAATAGTTCTAACTTGTTTCTTACTTCACTTGGTGTCATAATCTAATATTTAGTTTGTTTGTGAAACAAAGATAAGGAATAGTTTTCACTATTCCAAATCTTTTTTAATTTATTTTACCAACGAATATAAACATAATAACTCGGACTGCAAAGAACAACTTTGAACCCTTTTTCTTCAAGGTAAGGTTTCATTTTGGTTTCAACCAATCTTTGTAGGTCGCTATCATCAAATAATTCCTTTACAACTTTGTTGTACTTATCCTCACTTTGATAACTACCAATGGATAATTCATTTGTTTTCCACTTTTGAGCAACGTTTACCATTCTTGGATAAAGTACTTCATTGTATACTCTATCAAATTTCTTTCTATCAGTGTCAGTAACTTCGTTTACTAAACTTTTTAATTTTGCAATGTCATTCATAATATAAGTTTTAATTTGTTTGTGAAACAAAGATAAGCATAATCTTTTGATTATGCAAATCTTTTTTAATTATTTTTAAATTATTTTGGTGCAACACAATTATACAATAAGTTCTCTACAATCAATTCCCACGTTGCCGTTGGGTCATTATCTGCTTCACTATCGTAGTATTTTAATACTTCATTAATCTCTGCAATACTGGGGTTCATTCCTAAATCCATAGCAACTTTAACCACGTCCTCTACATCAATTTCTTGTGTCAAAATTTCTTCCTCGTCAAACTCACTATTGTTTTGGCAACCCTCATACCATAAATCGGGACAATCAGATAAATCCATTACTGACTTGCAACACGCACATTCAATTTCAGAATCCATTCTATCGTGTAATAATACACTACCACAATTTCCACACGTTACAATGTTGATACTTGCTACTGCATTAACTCGGTTTTGTAACTCAATTTGTTTTTCTGCTAATTCTCTTTTAGTTCTCATAATGTTTGTTTTTGATTACAATACAAATATAGTAAAAATAAAATAACCTACCAAATAATTGATAGGTTATTTTTAATTTATTTTTATTCTTCCTCGTCATCCCATTCGTCTTCCTCGTCTTCATCACCGATAAAGATAGTCATAAAACCAACATACTCACCATTTTCATCTTTGATACCATACGTTGGATAACTGCCGTCACCATAACCACTGCTGGATACACAACCAAATGGTAACACACCAAAACTATCCTCTTTTTCTAATGTTTGGAAACAACACGCACGATAAAATTTATCACCCTCTTGACTTTCCCATTCATCGTCCCAAACTTTTGGTAAATCTACTGCTGTTTCATCTTTACGATAGTTAGCAAAATCAAAGTGTCCAAATTGTCCACTATCAACACCACCATCAAAAGATAACAATTCACCACTACTCATCAATTGCATTTCCAATTTAGGATTGTTTTTCATCGCTTCAACATTAAGCGACATTAAAATACTATTCCTTGTTCCCCATGCACCCTCGTCCGATTGTTCCAATATAGCAACCCATTTACCATTCTTTACGTTGTCAATAACTCCTTGACACCAAGTTCCTAATTCATAACAAGGGTCTGACAATACTGCTTTACCACTTGTGATTTCAAAAATTCTATTTTCCATTGTTTATTGTTTTATTGATTACTGAAACAAAGATAAGGATAAGTTTTCACTTATCCAAATCTTTTTTATATTTATCTTTTAAGAAATTTTCCATACATTCGTACTCACCTTTGGTGTCAACATTGAATCTGCTTTTGTCATATTCATCATATAAACTTGGCAAATCATCCCATTGCTCGTCATAACAAGCGTCAGCAAATTCCTTGTCATAAAATTTGATAAGGTTGCTAAATAAATACATACTATAATCCATAGGTTCTAAAGTTTTAATTGGTTTGTTTAACAAATATAAGAATAAAGATTGGATAAACAATAACATTCATCCAATCTTTTTAATTTTATTTTAAACTAATTTACCTTGGTTACTCAAAATTCGTTTCTCTTCCAACAAATCAGTCGTTTCACTTGTTCGGTTGCTCATTACCAACTGCCTTAACATTTGGTCTTCCATACCAACTTCTTTGAGTATATACTGCATAGTTTCTCCGTCAACTCCAATAACTTTTAACTTCGCAATAATGTCTTTTACAATATTATGGTTATCATCTGAATGACATAAAAAAGTTGGTACACTTGGTAACTCAAAGTCTTCTTTAAACATACCTAAAATATAACCACCACTAACTTGTCCCTTTGCTTTTTCATCTAACCATTCAACTTGAATACATTTATCATCACTTTCGTGTTCCGTTGTATAGTCTTCGGTTACTCTCGCTTTAGCACCACCATTAACACTATAATACTGCCTTGTTTCACTCCACTCAACAATACTATCTTTAGGTATTAATACTTTCACTTCTTCCTTGGGTAATGTAGCAACATATTCTGCTACACTTCTAGGTTTAAATTTATCCTCTATTTCTTTCTTGGGTTCTTCAAACAAACCATACCAATTATTATCAATACATTCAGTTTCTTTCAAATCCAATGCAATATCAATATCGTGTATACCTCGCAACAATACTTCAAATTGATTACAAGTCAAAGGTTGTGTTTCTTCATCTCTATCTTGAAATGCATCTACAAAACTAAACACAACTTCATCAATCTCTTTGTTACAACGTGTAACACACTCCATACGTTTTTCAAGTTCTGTAATCTTATCCTCCAAAGATTTCAAGTCCATATCAACTTCATCACCTATTTCATATAAGTCCCAACGTTTCAATGTTTCTACCAATGTGTTAAATTCATTTCTCATAATGTTTGTTTTAAATTGTTTTGACAAATATAAGTATAATGTTTTGATTATGCAAATTTATTTTAAAGTTTCTACCATTTTATCAGTACTATCAAATTGACGCACTCTAAAATCACCAAAATAAATCCCATTATATATAACACACTCTTTATTATGTCTTGGTAAATCATAATCCATTTTATCAGTCTGCAATCTCAAATGACTATAAGTCCATTGAAAACTATTTATTGGTCCAACTTTGATATAGGTATCATCTATATGGTTTTCACCATTCGTTGGGTCAACTCTATTAAAAAACTCTATTTGTAACATAATATTTGTTTTAATTTGTTTTAACAAAAATAAATAAACTATTTCAATTTTCCAAATTTATTTTCAAATTTCTTACTAATCCAACTATAATTTCCACTTGAGAAAATTTCCATTATCTCATTATCAACATAATCACCCTCGGCAATTAGATTCATAACCCTATTATGTTTTTTAGCAAATAATTTTTTATCTTTGTGGTCACCCATTGGATAAAAATAAATGTGTGTACTTGTTTCTAATACCCTCTCGTATTTTATATCGTCAGTACTACGTAAACAACTTTTAACTATTTTCATAACATTAATCATTAATATGTTCCCAACCCTCTAACTCTTCCAATTCCATACCCATAGGTCTTAACCCATATGGTTCTGCGTCCAAATAATAATCAAACGTATAACCCAATGGTTCTATCTCACTCAATATCCTATCTAACTCAAAATAGGTGTTTCCACTATCCTCATCAAAAGTATCAAATATTGCTTGTACTTCGTTTGGTATCAACTCTGGTGTTTCAAATAAATCTTTCATAACTTTTATTGTTTTGTTTAATCAAAGATAAGCATAAGTTTTCACTTATGCAAATCTTTTTTAATAATTCGTAACTAATTTTAATTGATAATCATAACTGAATTTTCCGTTGTTATGTTCATCACAACATTTAGCACAAGCATAAGTCTTTCTAATCACTTTGTGTTTTGGGGTTTCTTTACCACAATTCTCACATAACAAAGTATATTTTGATTTTGGTAAATTAACACTATCACTACTAAAACACCTTTTAGCGTCACAACCAATTTGTTTTGCAATGTGTTGCCAATTGTACCCATGACCTCTTCCGTCCCTTACACCATACACGTGAACACAAAATGCGTGTGCCAATTCGTGCAACATAGTGTCCGTAATCTTTGTGTCTATTTTATCTAAATTTTCATTACATAGTGGCATAGATAAACCAATAGTTTTTTTACCATAACTACAGCAACCAAATCTACGTTTTGCACTATCAAACTTAAACGTATAACCTAATTGTTCACCACTCAATGTATAAACCCCATGGTACGTGTTAAACGTGAATTGTTTTGTCATTAATGTTTCTGCCATTAATCTTACGTCATTTAAATTTTTCATTGTGTTTTGTTTTATTGTTCCCTACAAAGATAAACATTATTTTTAATTCTGCAACTATTTTGTGAGAAAATAATTATTTTTTTTTTATGCAACAAAAGTTTGTTTTTTAAATATATTATCCCTACCTTTGTTTTGTTGGTGGTGATAACCGAAACGGGTCGAGGGAAATCTTGAAAGAGTAGACTCCAACCTACCTTATATTTTTTTTTACCATATAAGAAAAAAATTTGCAAAGGTACAAAATAAATTCGACCTTTGCAAATAAAGTTATTAACAAGGGGGTGTTGATAACCCCCTTGTAACTTTGTTAGTAATTTAAAGCAAATTCCAAACTTGCTTGGTTCATATTGTAACCCGTTCCTTGTAACAAGGTTTCAACTTTACCATTGTCACGTTTTGGTGCTGACAATTCGTGTGTAGTGTAATAGGTAATACCACTATGCAACCCCCACAACGTGTCACCTTTGCTATTCATTTCACGTTCAATAGCGTTGTATAAAGCGTCCATTTTGTTTATGCTACGTGTAGACTTATCTGACAAGTCTTTTACACTTGTATACACTTTGTCAAACCCTAATAAGTGTTTAACCATTTTGTGTGCCAAATCACGTGAAACTTGCGTACTTGCAAATTGATTGTAGATTTCAATTTGTCTTAATGATTCAGATAAAGCCGTTTCAATAAGGAAAGGAATTTCTTTGATTCTACGTTCCAAACTTGCCGTATGACGAAATTTAGATTGTCCACTTTTGTAGAACTTAAAAAATTGGTTACTGCACGACATTGTTAAATCACCAATACCAACTGACAACCCAGTACTGCCGTCATTACTATCCACGATAGTAATATACTTCTTAATAGTGTCACCATTAACTTTGCCGTCACCATTGATAGCAAGTTGTAAAAACACTTTGCGTCCACCATTCAACGCACCACCTTTGGTAACTTGAATATCGTTTCCGAAAGGTTCAATTCCACGCATAACCAACTCAACAACTTCTTCGTTTTGAGATACCGTATACCCTTCTTTTACGGTGTTAATCACTTCATTCGTGCTTGAATTAATCAAACCGAAATACTCACTTGGTACATAGATACCATTAGAATTTAAAGCCATCATAGGTGCTTTTTCAATTGTAAAATCTAATCCATTAGACTTTAAAATTTCTTGTACTTTTTCTTGTGTGTTCATCTTATTTGTTTTTTAGATTATTAATACATTACAAATGTAACGCTTTTTTTTTAATTTCCAAACTTTTTATATAAAATAATGAAAAAAAAATTATTTTTATTTTTCATCACTTTTTTCTTGCATATCTAATTTATTATTTCTACATTTGTATTGTAGATGATTGATAATCGATACGTGCCGTGGGAACGGAAGAGTAGACTCCGTCACGTCTATATAAAAAAAATAAAAATTAAAAACAAAAACCCCTACTAAAATAGTAGGGGATAATTTTTTAACATTCTGCGTCAAAACGACAAGCACCATTTTCTTTTATGCAATCCCTTATTTGTATACCCAAACATAAATCTGCGTAATCACTTAATTCACTTGTGGTAATATTTGCCTCTGCCAACATACTATCATTGTAACCATTGTTTGTTCTAAAAAAGTCTTCTATGACTTTTATTTGTTCACCCAAACTTTGCTCAATATTAGCAATTTCTTCTTCCACACCTTCTAAATCACTTTCTTCGTAATAGTACTCTAATATGTTTGGTTGTTGTCCACTTACACCAAACCTATCTGCACAATCACTTGATTGCAACCCAAACCAAAACTTTCCGTCAATGTCACCACTATAATAACGTCCCATAATTTATTTTATTTAATTGATTAATACATTACAAATATAAACATTCTTTTTTAATTTCCTACTATTTTATATAAAAAGTTTTAAAAAAATTACCCTACATTAATGTAGGATAATTTCTATACTTTTGGTGCTTTTAGTTCCTAACGTACCACTACATAAATTACACGTACTACAATTAGACTTATAACCCATTTCCTTACTTGCTGGACAACCAACATACCCTAACTTGCTTTCAGTTGCTACAAACGACCTATAACCTAAAATTTCAGCACTTTGTTGCTCACTTGTTGTATGCGTACTTGCCATAAAATAATCACCTAAATTAGTTTTGTTCCATTGGTGCGTATAACCCGTCCAATTGTCGCATACTTTTACCATAGAACGAATTAATTCAATTGGGTGCAAACTTGGTTCACCATACGTTCCGAAACGTACATAAGTACCTTTGCTCATTTTGGTAACTTTGTCTATCATTGAAATATCAAAGTTAGGTATATTATCTATAGTACCAAACTTTCTAAATACACTTTTTAAAGATGAAATAAAACCAACGTATTGATTAAATTTATGTGTATAACATTTGCCATAAGAATTGAAAGGACAATCCAAACAATTGCTATCTGCGTTACTAAAAAAGTTTTTCATACCAATTGCTTCATTCGTTTCAAAACGTTTTTTAACTAACTCAAATTGCTTATAAGAAAACGTATACGTTTGTACTATCTTACGTTTCTTATTAGATTCAATTTTGTCATTCTTTGTTGTTGCTAACGTAACAACTTGAATTGTGTCTTTGTGTTTAAATACTAAACTCATATGTAATTGTTTTAATTGATTAATACCCTACAAAGATATATAAACTTTTTTAAATTCCTACTACTTTATAAAAAATAATTAAAAAAAATTTTAATACCACAATTCTATAAATGTACACGTGTACATATGTGCGTCCGTAATATAATAAAAAAATAATTAATAAAAAAATTTTTTTTATTAGGATATTAAATTTATTATACCTACATTTGTATTGTAGGTTTGAAAGAGATACGTGCTGACTTTATAAGTTTCAGAAGAGTAGACTCCAACCTACCCTAAACTTTTTTAATAACCCTTATTTAGAATGATTATAAATTACAAAAAAAGTTTGTAGATTAGAAAATTATGCTTACATTTGTATACTGAAATTTAAATAATAATTTTAACGCTTATGACAAAGTGAAATTTGACATATTATATTTGCACACCCTTTCCACGAGATTTGGTGCATAAATTTATACCCTTACTTTTTTAAGTAGGGGCAATAACTCGTGCCAATATTTTTACTGGGCTGGGCTGACTTACTATGCACGTTTTTGTGGTAATGTTCCACGTGAAACATTGTGTCCGTAAATTTCGGCTGAAAAAGTGGTTGCGTGTTTTTAAAGGGCATAAAGGTTTGTTTAACTTATTTTCCCCTATGGAAAATCTATGTCTATACCCTATTTTTAGGTAAAAAACGCCATTTACTAATTCTTTGTACCATTTACTTACACTATTTACCACTTTTTACCACAAAAACCCGTTTTTTGGCTCAAAATCGCCACATAATATTTGCGTGCTAATGTAGGTACAAATAAGTACGTCATATCCATACCTTGTACAGAAATCTGTACAAGTTGTGCTTGATGGGAACTACGTTCCCCACAGTATATGGGTATGTAGTACACTGGTGTTATATTACTATTAAATTATCGTATATGTTATATGGTGATACTTGTATTGTTATGTAAAATTTGTTATGTATGTATATATGTGACATAGTATAGTTATGTTTTATTCTCAAAGTATTTGTAGCCATTTTCTCTTAGGAGGATATGCCCTAGTGCTGCTGCATATTCTTCTATGGTAATAAAATCTGACACTATATTACCATGTTCATTCTGGAATGTTTTTGTATATTTTCCGTCATGTAGTTCTGCGTACATTGTGGGTGATTTCATATTGCCAAAAAATACTTTAAACTTTTTTCTTATATACTTATTTGCGTTATTATTCATATAAGATTATTTAATTTTAGTACATATGTTTTTATATATTC